>Ga0070749_10000229_pt1 | contig 36079 bp, 35 predicted proteins | sample VirMetDEL_Nov_18_FD_75180 | JGI IMG/M metagenome (GOLD analysis project Ga0070749, IMG submission 75180) | Aqueous microbial communities from the Delaware River and Bay under freshwater to marine salinity gradient to study organic matter... | ecosystem: Environmental > Aquatic > Marine >...
CATGCCTATCCTAGACCTTGACTGTAGAGACGCTACATACTCTGCTAGCGTTTTGGCTACTTGGCCTAACGGTGGTACCGGTGGTGCAACTTACGATGTTGATGTCGGTAGTAGTGTTGGCACTATATACGAATATACTGGTGGCGCTGATAGCGGATTCAATGTAAATGCCGTAGGCATGAGCCTAGATAGTTACACCGTATTAAGCAGCACCGTAAAGGTGGCTTCCGCATATACAGTGTACGCTGTGTTTACCTCTGGCCTCGATGGTGCTGAGGGGACGCTTACCACATTGTATGGCTCTTCTTCTGGGGAAACGGTCGGTTTTAGCGCTACATCAGAAAATACGAGTAAGCAGCCAATAACGAAACACAGGTTTGGTGTTCGTCATGAAGACAGAGTTGGCTTGCCTGCTCAAGCAGATTCGCCCATATACTACGAAGATGAACTGCCAACCGTCATTGTAGTAAGAAGAGACAGCAACTACAATATTACAGCGTACGATTACAGGGGGGTCGTTGTCGCTTCTATCCCTGCAAGCGTAACCGAAGTAGATTCGTCCATTTCAAGCATCGTTACATTCAACGGAGACACTGGAGGAGGCCTGTTTATAGATCAGGTTGGATCATCTGGTGGCGATACTATCGGCTCATTTAAGGGAGGCCTTGGACGCTTCGGAGTTATTGAAAGAGACATTGGTAGCGTAGCTGCACAGAAGCTCGCTAGAGACCTATACAAGCTTTACAACCTTTAATTTCATTTATTATGGCACAACAAACACGCCGGGCTCCGGGACGCCCTAAAAAGTCCCAAGACGCACCAGTCGTTGAACACGTGGCACCAGTTCAGGAGCCCGTAAGAAAAGCTTCTCGCCCATCTATTAAGCAGAAGCAAAACGAAACCCGACACAGGATCTACGAGATTCCTAAGGGCGGGGGTATCGTAACCATCCTTCGTCAAAAGGAGATTCAAATCTACGACGAGGATCTGGGTAAGATTCGCAACTTGCGCTACTGCCCACGTGAGAACTCTATTTATGTTGACGAGCAAAGCGAGAACTCTGTTCGTGAGGCCGTCATCTTCCGCGATGGTAGAATCCTTGTTCCGAAGGAGAAGCCAAACCTTATGGCGTTCTTGGATGCGCACCCAGACAACTTGTCTAATGGTGGCAACCTGTTCAAGCTTGTCGATGAGAAGCGTGATGCAGAGAAGGAGCTTGCTAAAGAGTTCTCTCAGTCTGAAGCCATCATGATGGTACGCGAGAAGGACATTCAGGAACTGCTTCCTGTTGCCCTCTATTACGGCATCAACATCAACAGAGCCACATCTGAAATCCGTTATGACTTGTTGCAGACGGCAAAGAAAAATCCAACTGGATTCATCGAGGCCTTTGATTCACCAGAGGTTACGGTTAGAGCCACCATCCAGCAAGCAGTTGATTATCAGATCGTTAACGCAAAGGCTAGCGGTGTGTACTGGTTTGATAGCAACCAGCTTATCGTATCGGTGCCTGCGGGCATGAAGCCTATCGATGTGATGACTAGATTCTGCCTCACAGAAAAGGGGGCTGCAGTTCTAGCCACGCTAGAGGATAAGCTAGAGAAGCTAGGATAAAAGAGAGGCCCTTCGGGGCCTCTTTTCTTTTTGTATATTTGCGATATGATAAGCGTAATACAGGTATACAATACGGTGCGCGACATTGCGAACAAAGATCAAAAGGGTTTCGTTACCCCAGAGATGTTTAACTCGCTTTTGCCTGCAGTTCAATCGAACATCTTCACCAAGATCATGCAGTATGCCATTAACTCTCAAGCACTTAAAAGAGGCGGTGCCGATCTCGGCGGAGAGGATTCCGTGTACCTGCATGCCAAGAACTATTTGTCTGAATACATCGTTAGCTCAGAGCTTAAGTCAACGAATGAGGATTCTTTTTATGATGACGCCAATGTATTCTCAAAGCCATCAAACATAAACAGAGTCATCTCTTTGTTTACAGTTGATGGGACTAGCATCGACTTGGTTTATAACAACGAGAAGATGTCTCGTATTGCAAAGAGCAATCTGTCTCAACCTACAGAAGACTTCCCTGTGGCGCTTATCTCTAACAAGATAGAAGTATTTCCAGACAGCATAACCGAGGGCGTTGTAATAAACTATTACAGAAACCCTGCCTCTCGCTATGAGACGTCATCGGCTAGAGATGATATGGGTGATGTCGATCCTAACAGACAACCATTCTACTCTGCTCAATCTTTCTCTGGCGGTATCTCTGTTCCATCGGCTCTGAACTGCAGAGGCTTCGACCTCCCTTACGAGTTCTACGGAGAGGTGGTAAGTGAGATATGCAAGATGATTGGGGTGTCTTTAAGAGATGCTTTCTTGACTCAGTACGGAGCAGCACCACAAGTATAACACATGGCATTTACAGACGTATCAAGTAACGGGATGAATTACGTCACCTTGAGACAGGTGATGGACGACTTTGTCGTGACGATGGATGTAGACGACTACATCTCTAATGTCAACGATGCTATGCTTCGCAACATAGCTCTTCGCGGCATACGCGAATTTGGTTTCGATGTAACGTCTCGCATCAAATCTCTAAAGAGAACAATCAATGCGAACAACACAATCGACCTACCTACTGACTATGTAGACTTGGTGAAGATTGGTATTGTGGGGGCTGACGGAACGGTGTATGTCTTGAATCAAAACAAGAACATAAACTACTCACGAAAGGAATCTACTACGGTCACGCCCGTTGACGACGAGGGCGGACCTATGTACTTGTCTCAGAACGAAGTAGAGAACAGGACTGACGACAAGACCTCTACTACGGGGGCTGACGTCTTGAGTAGCGACGATCCGTTCGAGTCATATGTATTTAGAAACTACATCTACGAGAACACTCTTGGCGGATTGTACGGTATTGGTGGGGGCCACGGCATGGGGGAGTATCGCATTAATCTGGATCAGAACCGCATAGAGCTTGATACATCAAGCGATATCTCTGAGGTTGTCATTGAGTACGTTGCTGACGAAGCGCGTAGCTCCAACCCACTGATTCACGTATACGCAGAGGAGGCCCTTCGGTCATATATGTACTACAAGCTGTGTGAAAGAAAGTCAACGGTACCTGCCAATGAAAAGATGAGAGCTCGCTCCGAGTACTATAACGAACGCCGCAAGGCTAAGGCTAGACTCGGTAACTTCACGAGAGATGAAGCATTGAGAACGATTAGAAAGAACTTTAAGCAGGCACCTAAGTACTAATGATAGATAAGGTATTTCCAAGGAAGCTCAACGTTAGCAAGGACGCTAGGGTTAGAGGTAAGGATGAGATGATCGATGCCGTCAATGTAACTATTGACGACAACTACGGAGAAGCTGGAGACGGGGGCACAGGTAACTTCGGTGTGCTCAAGCCCGTAAAGGGCAACATTGCTATTAGCGGTATTGATGCAGATGGTAATGGCATAAACTTTAATGGTGACGGGAAAGTTATCGGAAGCTGCGTAGACGACAGAAACCAAAAGATATACTACTTCCTGTACAGCACCACTAAGTCTGAGCAGGGGGTATATGAGTATGACGCCTCGGCAAACAATGGAGCTGGAGAGATAACGCCACTCATTACCTCTAAGTATTTCAACTTCAAGCCTAACTCATATGTTCAGGCTGATGTCGTTCATATACCTAAGGGTGAGAGCGATCCCGAATACAAGATCCGTCCAATAATATTTTTTACTGACGGCATCAACGAGCCAAGAAAGATTGACGTGTCGAGAGCTGTTAGTGACGGTCAGCCACTGTCGGACAATGACAACATAGACTTCTTTGATTTTATATCGGTATGTCCAAGGACGCCTCTCGACCCACCTACTGCAACGTTTCAAAACGATCCAACAAGTAAGGTCAGTAACTTCAAGGGTGAGAAGGGCTTTCAGTTTGCTTATCAGAACATATACAAGTCTGGAGACATAAGCGCCTTGAGCACCATATCGTCTTTGTATGTCCCCTCTGCATATATAAACCAAGGCACTACATCCAACCCAGCGTTCTTTGCTGAAAACTATCTTGAGGTAAATATCCCATACCAGTCTATTGGGGCTGAGGTTAAAAGGGTTAGGCTCCTTGTGCGCAACGGTAATACAGGCAGCTGGTTTATTGTTGATGAGGCTGAAGTTAACTCAGAAAGTGATGTAAAGATTAACTTCTATAACGACAGCATATACTCTATACTCCCCGAGGGTGAGAGCAGAAAGCAGTTCGACTCAGTACCCAAGAAAGCGCTGACCCAAACGGTAACAAACAACCGCCTCTTCTACGGCAATTACGTGGAGGGGTTTGATGTGCCTCAAGTATCTGCATCGATAAGCAATGCGTTTCAAGAAAGGCCGCAAGACTTTGTGAGCATAAGCCTTGGGTTGACTAAGGAGATACGTAATGTAAATAGCACGGCGACGGGAGCTACAAACAACAGGGTGGCATGCTATCAACTCGACACATCTAACATACCTGCAGAGGGTGTTTTGGCGGGGACTCAAGTTATCTTTAGCCTTACTGTATCGCCTGACGATAACTTCCACTTCTACGAGTCGAGAGCTTCATTTCACGGTAGCGCTAGACTCGACTGGTTCGATGGGGATGGAACTGCATACACCAAAGCTACCGAATCCACACAACAGAGAGACGGAGACTTTGATAGGACCGGTAGTTCGTACTTCGGTCCCATGCAAAGCAGCCTGAATATACCCTTAGGCCCACTGCCCGGCAACATCAATGCGGGCCACTACAGGAGACCAAATGTCCACCACAATCCAGCTACGCCAGAAGAAGATTTTCGCTGGCTATCACCGTTTATACCACAAGACAACGGTGATGAGACAATTAATGGGATGCGATCAAGCTATGGGACGTCGGCACAAAATCCATTTATCATACAAGGCAATAAGCTTGAGTTTGGTGGCTCGTTTAATACACTCGTACCACTATCTAAAGAGGGTCTCGCCAATGTCATCTCTGATATGTTGCTTGGCAACTATGGTAGAGACTCCTCTCTGTTTACAAATCAAGCGGACACCAATGGGGACGTAGTGTCTGTTCCTCTTGTTGACATTCAGTCAAGATCTGATGAGGCTTCATATTCGTTTGACTTAAACATAAACAACCTCGATAAGCTTAAAGTCTATGGCAATCCAGACCCTAGATCAAAGCTTGTTGTAGCTGTAGGGGCTCACAACTACCTTACCAACGGTAGCGTTAATACGCACCACGTTCCGCCATGCGGCTTCTTCATCGTCAACAAGGGTACGGCAACCTTCACTTTGAGGGACGTATCTAATATATACTCAAGCACCACGAACGGCACAGAGGATAGCACCTTCTTGATGCTCGATCTCGTAGACCTTACGAATTGGGATGTTATGACGTGTGTGCCAGATGTTGTTCTTGACATTCCGGAACTAAATGATTCGTTTGGGGGCCCGAACTATCAGTTCTTTTTGAATGATCCATCTGCTGATTATTCAGAAGAGAATGTAAAAAATGTATTCGATGGGTGGGTGTGTATGGACACATCGTATGTTCAATCGTCTAGTGGGCTTGCGGCAATCACCGAGGAGCAAATAGGTGCTGTCGAGGGTGTCGAAGGTGTATTTAAACACTGCGGGCTTCAGATGTGGGAGGTAATTCAAAACAATGAAATAACCACATATAACGAATCTCAGCTTTACCAACTTTTTGCATTTACAGATCCCAGTGAAGGCAACCTCCCTACCGTTTCCGTGATGCTTGGTCAATACAGGCGCTGGCTTGGAGTTCCTGTACCTGTAAACTCAGAAAGGCAGGTTATTCAAACGGCTGATGGGAGGTTTCAAGTAATTTATACTCAGGGGAGGCTTATAACTACGCTTCATAACTACAACGAGTATGTTAAAGATGAATTTGACGTAGACTTCTTTTTCCTTGGACAGAATCCGGCAATTTATTTCGAATATGCTTTTAGCTTGGTTGATGGTGAGGCCGGTCCGGGATCTTTAAATCAAGGCTCTCAGTGGGGTGGCATGACCTCAACAAGTGTGGCTTATGCTAGCATCGTAGGTGGCGTTGCTCCTTGGGGCAGGAATGTTCCCGGAGGAAACAACATGCCTCTTTTGACAGGAACTCAGCAATTTGACTACTGGAACTTTGCTAATCTTACTGACACATATTCATCTGACCTCAATCTTGTAGACTTTGTTGACTACCAATCAGATACTGACCGCGACGAAGCAATCATCGAGGTGTTCTCATTTGAGACCATAATCATACCGCCTAATGTTGCTGCCGCCGCCTTTAAGTCTTTTAAGACAAAGGCAGTTCATGATTTTGGAATTGTGTTCTACGATCAGCGCGGAAGATCTTCCGATGTCGTACCTATAGGCAGCACATATGTTGGTGACTACGCTACTAGCGGCCCCAATAGGGGTCCAGTACAGGTTCAGGTTAATCTCTCCTCATCTCCACCATCGTGGGCTTGGCACTATCAAATAGTGTACGGTGGTAACAGCACTGTCGGCGATTTCGTGCAGTACACTTCTGGCGGGGCGTGGGTCGAGTACTCAAGTGAAGAGAATAACGGCAACATATATGTGTCTCTAAACTACCTGCAAGAGAACAGCGACGTCTCATATTCTGAGGCCTTTGGAGCTATCAGGTATGACGGCAATAAGGACTTCTATACATATAAGGAGGGGGACAAGCTTCGCATCATATCGTACTTTGATGGGGAGGATCTTTCAACTAGAGTTTACCCTGAGGCATACGAGTTTGATGTCGTTGGTGTTAAGACTTTTGGTGAAAACGAAAACCCTCTTGTATCCGACTCATATGCTACACCTAAGGCTGCTACGGGTCAGTTCCTTGTGCTTAGAAACAACCCTTCTGCTGTTGGGTTCTCATACAATTCTGTAAAGAGAAAATACGAAGCAGTTAATGCGGATGGAGTTTCTGTGTCTGGTGATACCTTCTCTCAGGTTCCTTTGGAGGCTTCTACGGACCTCTGGAATAACAGGTGTGTGGTTGAGATATACTCTCCACTTAAAAACCAAGAGGCCGAAGATAGGGTTTACTATGAGATATCAAAGAAGTACAGGGTCATTCGTGATACAGACGATGCGAATGCAATAACTTGGGAGAAGCATACCGTCGTAATGAATGATGGCGACGTATACTTTAGGCGCCACCCAGTAAATATAGCTGAGTACAACCCCACCAATCAGGTGTTTGTAAACCTTATTCAGGGCGAGGGCAGTGACAACCCAAGATTCTTGGACTACTACCTTGAGACTAAGACTTTCAACGACACACTTATTGGTGCCAATCAACACGACTGGGGTAAGCCGAAGATAGCCAACCGCTTCCAGCGAGAGATAAGACGAGACTCTTCTGTGACGTTCTCTGACGTCAACAACTATGCGCTACCTACGCTTAGGTTCACTTCGTTCGACGCCACAACCAGCAACTTCAAGGATCTCCCAAACAATCACGGGAGTATACAAAGCCTTATCGACAGGGGCGACTCCGTGTTCGTCATTCAAGAGGACAAGTGTAGCGATATACCCATATCAAGAACACTGCTTTCGGACTCTGTCGGTACTGATATAGTCGTAGCCTCTGAGAAAGTTCTTGGTACGCAAAGATTCTATTCTGGTGATTACGGATGCAGTGACAACCCTGAGTCCGTTGTGTCTGTTGGTGAAAACATATATTTCGCAAACAAAGAAAAGTACGAGGTATATAAGTTCAATCCAGCAAATGGTATAGCCGTCATCTCTGAGTATGGACTTAAGTCGTACTTCAAGGATCTGTTTAGCACCGCTATATCTAACACATCTAGCGCTGGTAGACCAAGAGTTGTCGGGGGTTACGATCCCCTCCTTGACGAGTACATCATAAGCGTTTACAATCAGGCTACTCTTTCTATTGGGCCCGACCAAGTTATCGATCAGGATACGGGGACTCAAGACCCAGATCCGCCTGTTGTTGTTGTTGACGACTTGCAAGAGCAGGTTGATACTCTTCTTGAGGAAAACCTTACGCTCCAAACAGATCTTGAGAATGCTCTCTCTGATATAACGTCTCTTCAAAATCAGCTACAAGAACTCTTAGATCAGCTTGGTGCGGCCATCAACGACCCCCTTGTTGAAGATCCAGTTGTCTTTGACCTAAGCCAAGAGATAGGCGCTCTTAACGAGGAGTTGGCTGCAGCAGAGGACGTACTGCAGGGTCAGATAATATCGGGGGCGCAGCTTCACGGTACGGCACGTAGGCAAGCAGAAAATACCATCTCTCTTTTGGATAGCTTTATAGCTCAAGTTCAAGACGGTATTGATAGGGGTTTTTATACTGGCGACTTCCTTGTGCCACAAGCCATAGACGAAGAGTTTTTCCCAACTGCTTTAAATGCTGATGGTACTATAATCATTTCAGGATACCTGCAGATTGCTGAGAACATCAGAACTAGGTTGTACGAATACAATCGTGACGACGTTGTTAATGCTGGAAAGTTCAACACCACTAGTGGTCAATACACCAAAAAGGACGGTAGTGTATTTAGCGACTACTTTATAGGTTATGGTTTGCCTACTGACGACAGCCTTGATGATGGTGATACAGGTTCACTCATCCCCATTGGGTCTGCCTTGTATGACGATCCTGAATTTATATTAAATCTTTTGGGAGATCCTAACGCCCAAACTGATTATGGCTATATAGCTCAAGCATCACAACTCATAAACCTCTTTGGCGTCACAGCCCTTGCGGATCAGCAGGGTAAAATTGAGGAGCTTGAGGGTGAGATCACAGTGCTTGACGAAGACAAGCAAGACCTTCTTGTTCAGGTAGCCAACTTTATTGGAGCTATGTATACGGCCAAGGGTCCTTCACCAGATAAGCCTGACAATCCGAGTGTACTTCTATACCCATTCGGTGTAAGCTACACGGACCCAGATGGTAACCCTGTTGGCGGTGAAGATAACGCTCTTATCAATCTGAGATCGGCTTATGAGCTCGATGGATTTGACGGGACGTTTGAAGCCACTAAATCTGATAGCTTTACAAATCTTGAGGAGTTTATAACATCAAACCCAGAAAGCCTTGCCTCTCTTAGAACGGCTATTGAAACCGGTATCAGTGGATATAGTCTCCCATTCCAAGGCACCATCGATGAGAACTTTTCAAATATTGAAACGATTGAGGTTGTTCGCGACGGCTTGGCTAACAGTTTTTACAACTCGGTTTCAAACATATCCAACTTGTCAAAAGACGTCGGTGGTATTGCGGACCTGACCTATGTTCAAGGGTCTGGACTTCCTGAATCGTTTTTTGATCTCGTAGTAAGTGGTGGTACTCCAACCGTTCAGCAAATTGTTGACTCTCTTGGCGGCACATTTAATTATACGCTGAGTGATATAGCCCAGACCTTTGGATCTCTTTTTGATGGAATCACAGCCCTATTGGAAGGAGGGACTGTAAGTACTGGTGGTGGGATTACTGATGAGTTAAAACAAGCTGTAGCCCAGTTTATGACAGCACTTAATGACGAGATATTTAATATAGCTGAGATTGGGGGTTCAGGTCAGTTTGGAGATGACGTGGGTCAAGCTTTTAACAATTATAGTAGCAACGATCTGGCTTTATACATACAGGATAGAAAGGCAAGCTTAATAGATTCAAATGGAGATGGAACTGCCTCTCTCGGAAGTCAAATAGCAAATCTTAAAGCTGTTCTTGAAGAGGCTCTTGATGGTATTCTTATTAATGGATTCTTCAGCACTGATCAGTCTTCCACCGGCAATCCAGTTAATGACTTCAATCAATTCCTGCTCACACCTCAATCGACTCTTTCATTTAGTAACACCGCCTATAGTCTGGCTTCGAATGTGGGTAAAGCTATCAACGCCCTAAACGACTTCCAAACTCTCTTTGGAACCACCACAGATAGTGTTGTTCAGCCCATCTATGATCCAAATATAGAAGGTAGCTTTGGGTATACAGCTACGATTAATGAAACTTCTAACACGTATGGCAAGGGGTATACTGGCGATGGAGGAACTGGTCTTACCGCACAGAAGCTTGCCTCTGGCGTCAACGTACCCACAGGAAACGCAGCTATTGGTAATAGCGGACTTGTTAGCTCATACATCGGACTGTATAATGCTCTTGATTCCATTATTACACAAACTAGTGTTTACTCTGCTGTTTCTCAGAATGGAATTTTTAGTGGCGACCTTTCCGCATACAGCTTTAATGGAACACCAATAGTATTTGAAGCGAACGCCAAAGATGTGTTGAGTCAGGCTGCATACGACACGTTACAAACTATTATTATAGAGGCCTATGACCCCCTCACATTAGATTCAAATCAAGTTCTTGGATTGATGAATAACATCTTAAATAGTGCTATTGACAATACATTAGACAACTATACTAACGCAATTACTGGGATCATCACGCCTAAGGCTGGGACCGCATCTGAAGCAAAGTATCTTAGCGAATATTATTCCGAAGTATTCAATAATCCTGAGCTGGGGAACCAAGAAATACAGACCACCCTTAATACTATATTTGACGAATACGGTCTCCCTAGTACCGCCACTAAAGCCGCTGGCTTTGACTCAAATGCTGATGGCAATGTTTCTACGGCTGACTTGCTCGAATTCTTGGTTGCTTTTGGCAGCGAGGTCGATCTTCCAACTAATTTATTTGACGTTCCAAAAGCTACACTAAGGTCTCTTCCTGATGCTAAGAGGTACACTAACTATAATGTTAATTATGCTCCTAACCCAGCTTCCCCTATAGGTCTCCCAAGTGTTGTTGAGTCAAATGAATTTATAGACAACCTAGTTGTTTTAATAAATAACACTATTTCAGGTCTTACAGGCCCCGTTGTTTTTGATTACAATACCGGACAATTTGTTATCAACCCTTCAGCATGAAGAACACCATAGGATTTAACAACACGAAGAATATATGGACGTCAAAGTATGACTACGTCTCGTCCAACTATTCAAGCATAGACAAGAGGTTTATCTCTTGCGACAAGACTATTGATCCGGCAGTAGACACCATCGCTTGGGAGCATCATAAAAATGTTGCAAACAACAACTTCTATGGTGAGCAGCATAACTCCTCTATAGCTGTGTCCTTTAACGACAATATATCTCAAAACAAGATATACAAGACTTTCTCTGTAGAGGGGACTGAAAACCTTACTGGGTCTTTGAATACCATCAGAACCAGTGAGTTCTTGCAGCCGGGATCACCACCGAGCACCATCTCTATAGGCACCCTTTCAAATAAAGGCGGTATACTTTACGGCCATATGCCAAGAGACCCACGAGTAAAGGCCAACGTAAACCTAAAGTATGTGGGTAGTATACCTGTAGTTGCTGGCTCTCTCGGCGTTGTAAGCCAACAAGACAATCTGTACACTTTGAATGGGGTGTATGGGTCTGCACCAGCTTTTTCTGGTAAGACATCTTTGGTATTCTCTGTAGAGAACGATTCAGAACTGTTTGGGTTTAATGGTAACGGGTCGCTGCAAACTATTGTTGAGGGGCAGGATTACTCTGGCATCCCAGCTGGTATAAGTATACCTCAAGAGTCAGACATTACTGGCAATCAATCAGCCTTTTACAAAGACGGGATACTCATAAAGACTACTCCACAGGCGCTTGCTGCATTTGCCAGCAGACTGGGTAGCCTTGCCGCCTCTGGATCTGTGCTTAATGTGTTCGCGGTTAGCGACCCTCAGCTCAATGGTGATTTCTTGAGGGGTCAGTATGCCGAAGCCGTTATAAATCTTGGGAGTCAGAACTTTGAGCTCTACGCTCTCAACGTAAACTATGAACCAACTGACTTAGACCACTCTAAGTAATAATAACTATATTTGCATTATGCCATTAGTAACAGCAGCATTAATAGCAGCGGGAACACAAGTCGCCGTAAAGGGCGGTCAGGCCATCGCTAAGGGGGTAAGGGCCAAGAAGCAAAGAGAAGCAGGCGAGCAGATTGCACAGGATGCAATGAAGCGTCTCGATGATCTTCAGTACCAGACAGGTCCTCAATTTGGCATCACTCAGGAATCAAGAGATCTCCTTGAAGCGCAGAAGACTCAAGGTGCTGAGGCTATAAAGAACCTCAGAGAACAGAACCTTGCTTTGTCTCAACAGGCTATAGCTTCGGGCGTTCAAGACCCCACAAGATCTTCTGCTGCTATAGCTAATATAGCACCGTCTCTTTCTCGTCAGCTTGCTCAGTCAGAGTTTGCTGCGGCTCAGCAGTCGACGGCAGCACAGCAGCGACTGGCTGATTTGGCAGAGGGGTACAGCAAGGCCAACATACTTAGAGAGCAACAGATTAGTGACTTAAACATTGGCACTGAAAGAGGACTTCAGGAGCAGCTGCGACGCGAAGGCCAGACGGCAGCTAGCTTAGGCTATGCAGCCGGAACAGAGGCGTTGCAGCAAGGCATTGGAGCTATAGGAGAGGGTGTTGGCACATATTACGGCATGATGGGGTACGGGGCTCCGAGTGGTGACACAGCAAAAACCGCACAACAGCTCGGTCTAAGCACTGCAGGCCAAGACTCAGGTTCATTTATTCCATCATCTGACCTGACTGCCACAATGGATGTGTTGGGGAAAGAAGCCTTTAAAAAGCGCTTAAGGGAACATGGGGGCTCACTCAAGAACCAGCTATACATGACGGGTGGTGAGTTTAATCATGACACCAACAAGAAGGCTCTGATTGATGAGGAGACTGGAGAGAAAGAAGCAGAGCTTACAGGAGAGGAGGTTGTGCTTAACCCAGATCAAACAAACAGCACGATGGAGGCGGTTGATGTGCTGAACAAATTCTTGGAGTCAAATCCAGACGCTCCAGAAGAAGTAAAAAGAGTTGCAGAACTGCTTAATTTCTTGAATTCACCTAACTTTCAGGTTGGACAGAAAGAAATTGAGATTGAAATAGAGTAATGCCAGTAGCGTATACAGCACCGCTTAAGTCTGTGGAGGGGCCAGACATGTCTGGACTTGTCAACAGCCTCAAGGCTCAGCAGGCAGCTCAAGCTGCGCAGAAAAAAGCCATAGTAGATCAGATGAACGCACGCCAAAAGGCTGCGGATAAGATGCTATCTGAGGCTGAGGGTTATGACGTATCAAAGCTTATCCCCCCACTGCGTCAACACTTTAGTGACTACTACAATCAGAAGTTGCAGGACATAAACAACTTCGCTATTGACGATCCTGTCGCTGCACGTAGAGCCGTACAGGACATCGCGAACTGGTTCAACACCTACGCCTCACACAATAGCGATGAGGTTCAGCAGAGCCGAGAGACTTACAACGGCGTTTCCACCGACCCATCGCAAGCGGCTAAGTTTAACGAGCAGCTACCGGTATATCTAGTCCGCCGCGTCTCCTCAATCTATGATTCAGGCTCAGCAACAATTTGAAGGTAGTGGTATTACCACTCAGATGGGGGCAGACGGGACGGTTGTGTTTAAGTCTGTTGACCCAGAGACTGGGGAACCGACTGGTGATTGGCAGGACATCACTAGCTGGGAATTGTGGGCTAACCCCACTACGTTTACTGTACCCACTCAAGCTCGGTATGGCAAGAGTGCCACTCAGATTGGTGAGGGTACAGTTAGATCTGCAGCCAAGGCGTTTAACAAGGACTCTTGGAATAAAAATGAAGCGTATAGAGTGGCTGAAGGCATAGTGTCTGGCGGTGTAGAGAACGAAGACTCTGCTGCTGCGAGAGCATGGGCTGTAAGCAACCTCTTTACTGATGCCATGAGGGATAATGAAGGGCTTGTTACGGCTTACATTCAGGGTGACATTAACAACCCTGCATATCAGATGCAGTCTCAGTACATATCTGACATAAACAAAGAGCTTGTAAAGCAGATGGCTGAATCTTCTCGCTTTATTGTGGAGGAGGATGAGTCTAAGAAGAGTGTTTCTGAAAGAGAGGCAGATATATTTAAGTCTGACTTTGACAGCAAGCAGTCATTTACTCTCGACGGACTTGAGTACTTGAGGACGGGAGAGCTTATGGAGACAGATGAAGATGGGGTTCTTGTGCCTATCGATCAGTTCGAGATGTACAGTGGGGTAAATGGTAATTCATATGTCTTGTCTTCTTTGGGCAAGAAGAAAGAAACCATTGTTATCGACAACCCCCGCGCTGGCGAAGAGCACAGACAGCTCAGATCTATGGAGGAGAGCTATGACTCTATGAGTGACAAGAACTCAGAAGAGGCCTTGCAGCTCAAGAGAAGAATTGACGAGACTAGATATGCTCTTGGCGATAGCGCCCTTGAACCAGTTCAGTTTGAGATTCAACCAAAAGAGATTGGCTTCTTGTCTAACGGCAAGGTGGTTCTGCTAGACCTCTCAGTAAAGAAGACTGGTTCACAATACGACAAGGTTAAAACTATCGTGCTCGATGAGTGGAGAGATAGAGACTCTGTTCAGTCTATCCTTCAAGCGATTAGAAGGGTGTATAAGGACCCAAACATTACTCTTGATGGTTTGCAGTCCGGAATAGTTTATGGGCCAAATGAGCAGGCTAAAAACACCGTTGACGACGCTGTTGGACAGGTCGAGGAGGCAGTAAAGAGCGGCGGTTTGTTTGATGATTATTAATAGGCAATGACTGATCCAACAAAAAAACCTACATTTAGTCAGGCTCACCAGAACCTATACAATGGGTTGAGCGAGCAGGGATTGTACACCAAATCATATGAAGAATTTGCTGTGCAGTTCTCTACGCCTGAGGCTCAGAAGAAGTTGTACGACGGATTGTTGTCTCAAGGCCTGTACACGAAGAGCGCAGACGATTTCTACGCTCAGTTCTTCGACGTAAAAAAAAAAGAAAAAGCCGAACTACCTCCGCAACCAGTCTCGGCGCCAGTTTCGGCCATGGATTCTACGGCGTTTACCTCAGGTACAGCTCAGCCTCAGGCCGTCGAGAGTGGAGATTCGGTTTCTCCTGCAGTAACTACCGCTGACCAAGTAGAGACCCAGTACCTTGACGGATCGTTTGGAGATCTCGTCAATAGTATGGGCGGTATTGGCGATGTCTTTGACGATATGGCCCGCGCTTGGGGTCAGGGTCTCGCAACGGGAGACTTAGTCCCTATCCCATATGCTATGGCCGTTGGAGATATGTCTATATCTGACGAGTCCATAAGACAGTTGGTGTCTAGCGTCAACGAATACGACAACAAGATGCGGGATATAGGGCAGTCTGATGAGACCGCCTCTTTTTATAAGACGATGAGCGACAATGGTGGCGGGGCATGGGGCTGGCTGACAGCAACATACAAGAATCCTCAGGCCATGGCTGAAGTTTTGCTAAGCTCCACCTCTGGCATGCTTAATCAGACGTCGGCTACTAATGCAATGGCAATTATGACTGGCGGCACTGCTGGCGGTGCATTAGCTGGTCTTGGAGGTGGGCCGCTGGCTCCAGTCACCGCTCCAGCTGGTGCCACTATCGGGGCTGCGGCTAGTCTTCCTTTTGCTTTCGGCGCTGCAGGAGCTACAGTAGAGGTTGCCTCTTCGTTTGTGGACTTCCTTAAGGAGGAGCTTGGCGACAAGGAGTTTACGTACGAAAACGTAGGCCCAATTTTACAAGACGAAAACAAGCTTCGCGAAATTCGGAAGCGGTCTGCCATCCGTGGTGGTACGATTGCTGCTGTCGATGCCTTTGGTGGCGCCGCTCTTTCTAGGGGGGCAAAGGTCATGAAGCAAGCTGGCAGATCTGCGTTTGCAACAACTGGAGTTACGGCTGCTGGTGAGGCGGCTACTGGATTTGGTGGTGAGATGGGGGCTCAAGTCCTATCTGGACAAGAGCCAAGCATTGTAGAGGGTTTGATGGAAGCCGGTCCCGGCGTGGTTCAAACGCCATTTACTCTCGCAAGCGCTAGGGTACAAGACGCAGTAGAAGGTAAGCCTCGTCCAGTTGAGGGTAAGCAAGATCAGCAAGATGTGCTCGATCAGCTCAACACTGAGGCGCCCAAAGGAGAGTACAAAGTAAACGGAGGTGCTGTCACAAGAAAGACTCTAATGGATTTGCTTAATGATGTGACAGACGAGGAGATGGGGGGTATCAACATAGAGATTAGCAACGACCCAGAGGTTCAAGCTATGCTTGAAGAGCGGGGCCGTAAGTATCAGATTTCCAAGGACATACCATCCGAGTTTTCCGAACAAGACAGGAAGCTATTGGTCAACCTTGAGTACGAAAGACAGCAGCTTGAAGGTAAGGCCACGGCTACAGCTAAGCGCAGACTCAAGAACGTAGAATCTCAGATCGAAACGATCAATGCTAGATATGATGAGCAAGTGACTGCCTCTACTGAGGATGTCGAAGCCCCATCTGTATCCGAGCAGCTTGGCCGCGTAGTGGTCATGGAGGACGGGACTCGCGGTGAGCTTAGGAGGGACACTGAGTTTGGTGACAGGGTTGTAATCGAAACTGATGAGCGTATTATTGATCTCGGCAATGCCGCTGAGGTTATGGACAAACCAATCTCAGAACTTAACCTTGCAGAAGATCAAGCTGGCGTTGAAGTCACTCCTGACGGAACTCTCATATACGGTGGTAATGAGTATGGGATTCAACGTGACATCCCTACTCGCGGTATTGAATACGACGATGACGGGAATGTCACTCGCGTATCGCTTAAGGATGCGGAGGGTAAGACAGTTATGCTTGAGGGTCAGGACGCACAAGACGCTGCATATCAGATCCTTCTTGATCAGGCTCAGACGCCACAACAAGAACAAGCAGTAAACGAAGCGCTAGAGCAAGACGAAGAATTCCAAAGAGAACATGATGAATATGTCAGAAGAAAAGAACAAGAACTCGCTGGCCAACCTACAGAAGCTGCGCCAGTTGCCGAGAAGCAAGCAGCTCAAGTATCTGAGCAAGCACCTACGCAGCCTACCCAAGAGCCAGTCTCCCCAGTAAGAGCTGGCCCTGTTGAAAGTCCATCGGCCCACAGAGAAGCTCTCGAAAAAGAAGGCGTATACGTAAAGGGTAAGGGACTGAAGGATAAGACTGAGGGTTTGCGTCGTAGATTCTTCTCTGCTCGCGGCTTTATGCCGCGCAGCATGTTTCGTGATAGGGAGCAGAGAGAGGCAAATATTGCTAAGTCAGCTAATGTAGCTCAGCAGCATATCCGTGAGTTCAACAGACTGCTTAAGAAGTTTAAGGGTGATGAGGATGTGTTGCTTGCAGACTTCGACGACGCCTTGCGCGGTGGAGAGGGACTGAACCGCTTGCCTGAAGAGTTTGCTGGGTTGTCTCAAGAGATGAGAAATCAGATCGACAAGTTGTCTATCGACCTCATCAATCTTGGCGTGGTGCCTGACTCTGAGATCGACAATGTCATCTCAAACCTTGGTCAGTACTTGACTAGATCTTACGAGGTGTTCACCAACAAGAACTGGAAGGATAAGGTTGGCGAGGAAAGAATCAACGCTGCCAAGAATGTAATCAGAGAAAGAGAGCGTGCTCAGGCAGGCATCGATTACATTGACGCAAGCAAGAACCCACAGGGATTGGATGCAGAAGCATACCTTGAGTCGGTTGTTAATGGGTACATCGATAAGTACCTCAGTCCAGACGACGCAAAGGCCTTTGTTACCGCAGCTAGTGACAGTAAGAATACCAACATCCTCAAAGAGCGTAAGGATATCCCCAAGGAGATTCGTGCTTTGATGGGGGAGTACACTGACCCCGCACAAAACTTCGCTGCTTCTGTACTTAAGATGACGCAGACGGCAGAGTCGGCTAGGTTCCTCAACAAAGTAAAGGAGAACGGCAAGGGTGTATTCTTGTTTGACAAGCCCAATGGCCCATACACTGCGCAGATAGCTTCTGAAAACAGCGAAGCTATGGCTCCGCTAAACGGACTGTACACTACGCCAGAGATAGCGGCAGAGTTCAACAAGTCTGGAGATCAGATGAGTTCATTTATGCAGACCTACATGAAGGCTATAGGTACCGTCAAGTGGGCTAAGACCATTGGGTCTGTTGCAACGCACTCTAAGAACGTTGTAGGTAACCTCGGATTCATGTGGGCTAATGGCCACACTGATCTCACCCAGATGAATACTGCATACCAAGCACTCAAGGCTGACTTAGCCGGAGGGTCTAAAGAATGGCAGGATCGCATGAATAGATATGTGGAGCTTGGTATCGTAAAGCAGAGCGCAGCTGTTGGGGAGATAAGAGATATGTTCAAGGACGCCAACATGGACGAGGCTCTTGCTCGGCGCATGAATGACAAGGGTCTTAGCCTCAAGGACAAGGCGCTAAGAAAGGCACGTGTAGGTGCAAAGAAAATTGAGGACCTGTATCAAGCGGAGGATGACTTCTTCAAGATTGTTGCGTTTGAAAACGAGAGTAACAGATATTCTGAGGCCATGTTCGGCAAGACGCCAGATCAGCTCAACGAACAGGAGAGGGCTGAGCTAGACGGCTATGTGTCTGAGCTCGTTAAGAACACGTACCCTACATACAGCAGGGTTCCTGAAGCCGTGCAGATGATTCGCAGATTCCCGATCATGGGAAACTTTGTATCATTCCAAGCGGAGTCATATAGAGTTGCGTGGAATACTATGGCTCAAGCCAAGGCTGAGCTGGCATCAGACAACCCAAAGATTAGGGCAATCGGCGCTAAGCGCATGGCTGGTGTGACTACATACGTAGGCATGAAGAACGCCGTTACTGGCATGGCTGGAAGCGCTGTTGGTGCTGGGCTGATGGGGGCGGCTGGCGAGCTTCTTGACAATGAACAAGAACAGCAAAGACAGGAGGACCTGAGAATGTTCATGGCCCCTTGGAGCCAGAACTCTAAGATCATACCATACGACCTCAAGGACGGAAAGTTCTCATACATAGACTTCTCATCATCAGATCCTTACGGGCACTTCGACAAGATCGGGAATGCCTTTATGAGAGGGGAGGATGGGATCGAATCATTTGCTACTGGACTGTTCACCATTATAGAGCCATTCGTTGGCGAAGAGATCCTGACCAGAAGACTTGTGAACGTCAGCAGAAACGTAAACGACTACGGCAAGCCCATATACAATCCAGAATCACCACAGGCTCAGCAGATTACGGACGTCATGTCTTATATGTACGAAGTTGTAGAGCCCGGAACGATAACGTCATTGCGTAAGGTGTACGACAGTGGTGCAGATCCAGCTGAGATTGGTGGTCAACTCACTGGATTCAAGCCCTACAACGTTGACGTCAACCAGCAGCTTGGATTCCAGATGGTTAAGTTCAAGGAGAGACTGTCGGATGCTAACTCGCTGAAGTACAGTGACGAGAACCAAGCTTACGAAGCAAACCGATCTATACAAGAAGAGATGCACAAGTATGCTATGTCGGCGAACAGACTTGGTGTGAGCAAGAATGATATCATTGCAACCATGAGGCAGTACGCTAGGGTTAGCGAGCGTCAAGCAGAGGGCATCTTCGCTGGAGTATACAAACCACTAACCCCGCCAAGACCATAAGCATGGAGGAGAAAAAGAAAATCAAGGATACCAACCTAGGCAAATGGCTGAAGGACAAGGCACCCAAGGTTCTCGATACAGTAGGAGAACTGCTTCCTGATAGCGGGGGCCTCGGAGTTGTAAAGAACCTACTCGACATGGACAATAGCGTTGACCCAGCTGAGGCTAAGGCAGTCCTCGATGCTGAGGTACAGTTTCAAAACAATGTAAGCGAGCGGTGGAAGGCTGATATGGGCAGCGACGTAAAGCTTGCTAAGCTTATCAGACCAGTAACCCTGATCGCCTTGATGTCTATGTTCATGGTTACGATGGTGCTGGATAGCATGGATGAGCTCCCCTTTAACGTCAAAGATTCATACGTATCTTTGTTGGAGATATTGATGTTGACTTCGTTCGGTGCATACTTCGCTGGACGAACCATAGAGAAATCTAGAAAGTGAGAACAAGGAAACTACAGGATGGTGGCCGCACTCGCGACCTGCTACGTATGCTTGAGCAAAGCCAAGGCCCAGCCTCTGGAATGACTCAGTACATGCAGCCATCGTCCTTGAGAGTTTCTAGAGATGCGCCTGTTTACACATCAAAGGATGATGCCATGCTTGGACAGAGCAGGGCTGGCATGCAGACATTCTTTGGCGAAGAAAGAAAACCTTTTGACCCAGCTTATGGTCAGGGAATCACCCCAGTATACCCTATTGGTGAGCTTACTGGAGCTGGAGACGTCAAGGGTATATCCGAGTCAGCATCTGAGGGTCGATACGGTGAGGCTGCTGCTCTTGCAGCAGCGGCTTGGGCGCCGATCCCAACAGAGACTCTTCAGAGAATGTTTAAGTACGTCAGGAACAATTTCGGAAACCGTTCCGACAAGATCCTAGACGTTATTAGCTCTATAGAATCTGGGGGAGATGTTACTGAAGGGATTGATAACACTTTCTTCAGAGCAAACTCAGGTCTCTCTGAATCTGAAAGAATGAACATCACTTCTGATGTTGCTGCTGCCACTGAAGAGATGTATGAAGACGGGCTCCTTACTGATGAGATTGCAGATCACATGTACAGTGCTGCTAGGGCCATATCTAAGGGGACTAAGCTGGATGTGAAGATCGACGCACCAGAGTCAATAGGTCTCTTTAAAATTCATCAGTCAGGAGACCCAAATGTTTTGCTGGAGTACAGGACTGATAGTGGTTACGGTGGAGCAGCCCTAAGAAAAAATCCTTCTGGGGATGGCTCATACTCGATAAACATTGTTGGCGAGACGCAGGATGCGTCTAAGTTTTCTCAGGGAAGGCTTATGGGGGAGATGATCAAGGCTGTGCCAGAGGGGGGTATCATAGATATCCCAAACATGAGCACAGACTCATACCCATATATGCTCAAGTACATTGAATCCGGTAAGGCAGAAGTTCTTAACAATAAAACGACGGGTCCATACAAGATTTCATACGGCGATATCAATGACATGGGCAGCAACCCTGACTTGATGGCTAAGATGTTTGGTGTTGATCCTGTGGATATACAGTTGGCGTTTAATCACACGCAAATGGATGAGCCAGCAGAAGAAATTCTGGCGGCATCGAAAAGAATCAAACCGAAGATTGACGCAAAGCTCAAGGAGCTTGGACTTCCAGAAAGCAGACTGATGGATGTTGATGTAGAAGACTTTTATGATGATTCACCGCTACATCTCCCATACCCTGTTGTTAAAAAGAATATACCTACGGGTTCTTACTACATGGGTGGGTCGCTTAGACCCGTAAAGAAAAAGAAATACATAAAAGTAAAATGAGAGTAAGAAGATACCAAGAAGGTGGTAGAACCGCCGACCTCCTTAGAATGCTGGAGCAACAAGAGGTTCAGAAAGAAGCTCAGAGACGCATGCCTTCATCCATGCCTATGGCTACTGAGCCAGCAGCGGCATCATCAACTGCTGTTTCTATGCAGCGCCCAGTGTACACGTCTGCTGCTGACGCTATGCTTGATCAGAGCAGGGCTGGTATGCAAACATTCTTTGGTCAGGACTACCAAGAGTTCGATCCAGCTGCTGGTCAGGGGGTGAGGATGATGGCCCCAGTGGTTGAGGCGCTGTCTCCTGTTGGTGACGTTGCAGCTATGTCAGAGGCTGAAAACCTTCCGCAACTATCTCTTGCTGCAGGCATGGCATTCCTTCCGGGAAACCTCAACATGTTGAAAGACTGGATGGACTGGAACGTATCTCCAGCAAACATGCAGGTTATGAATAAGCTTGTCGATAAGCTCAATACTTCTAAGTCAGCACAACAGGTTGCATCAGATAGCGCGGAACTTCTTCGTATGCCACAGTGGAGAAGAGATGAGCTGGCTTTTGACTTGGAGGATATGTACGGCGAGTACGCCATGCACACGGATCCCGGAGAGCTTGACAGGCTTCGTGATATGGCTGACATTTTGAGGTCTGGAAAAATTCCTAAGGCTAAACCAGACGTCCCAGATATTGGAGACTTTATGGGCGAGACTGATCCAGCTAATGGACTCGTTGTTAGATACGAGAGCTCAAAGAACCCAATGGAGTACATGGATGTCGTGGAGTCCAAGCCAAACAGCAACAAGTACGTAGTAAATATTGTCGCCCCAAAGACAAGCCCCCTTACAAGAGGTAAGCTTATGATGGCGGGACTAGAAAAAGTTCCTGTTGGAGGCAGGGTTGACTTCATTGGAGACTCTTATGGATTGGCCAATAGCATGAGCGCTGATGCCTACCCAATCATGTTTAGGTTTTTTAAAAGAGGCAAGGCCGAACCGATCCTAGACGAGGTTAAGTACGGAGGGCTGAACTCTCTTGGAGAAAACCCAGAGTTGTTTGCAGGAACATTTGGTATTGACGTTGCCGACGCAAAGAGACTAGGACGTCCAGTTCCAGTAGACACTGAAACTCTTAGTAGGGTTGTCCCTAGGATAAACAGTAAGCTTGCTGAATACGGAATACCAGCCGTAAAGCTACAAAACCAAACCAAACAAGGGGCTTATATTCAGTTCCCATACTTTGACATCATGAGAACAGCAGAGGGATTCAAGAACGGTGGCTCTCTTCGTGTACTCAAGATGAAGGGTGGAGGAAAGATGCGCGTAAAGAAGGCATACTAACTCACTGTCAATTAGTTACATAATAAATCTATTGCTTATATTTGCACAAGCAAAAACAAACCAATGAAGCTCGACGAGAAAACAGAACTGACTCTTGATTTAAAGACTATCGCCTTGGTCATATCATTCGTCGTGACAGTATGTGGTATGTGGTTTGCTCTGCAAAGCGAGATTGAGCTAGCAAAGAAACTTCCTGAGCCTGAAGTTTCTAGAACAGAATACGATCTTAAGGACCAGCTTATTAGAGAAACAATAATCTCAACTCAGGAAAAGGTTGAGGAGAATGGGAAGAAGCTTGACATCATTGAGGAGAGACTTTATGAACTGAGCACTAACCAATGAACAAGACCATAGCTATAATAGCTCTTGCTGCAGGGGCCCTCGGTACTGGGGCTGCCATTAAGGTGAATACGGACCTCCCAAAACCAGAGGTGACTGTCATTCAGATCAATGCCGAGTGGAACGAAAAGAACACGAGAAGAGATCTAGAAGACCTAAGGGGTTGTGAGTACAAGTTCGGGTGGCTTGAAGATCAACCAAAGGCTTTGCAAGAATCAGTCACTGCCGTACCCGTAGTCGTTATATATGACGGCGGGAAACCTGCTTGGCAGTACACCGCAGACATAAGCTTCCGGCTTCAGGCTTCCTTCAGGGAGATACAAGACAAGGTATACGACCTACAGCAGGACCGCATATACGAGGCACGAGATTAACGGAACACCGTTACGTGACCGTACATGTTCACCACCTTCTGGCTCTGCCAAGTAGATCCTTTTATTACGTACGTATACACCCCATCGGGAACAAAGGAGTTTAATCTCTCTCCTATCCACTTATCGTCTGGATCGTAGCTTATCCACACGAGCGTACCCCACCTGTTGTACACCCTAACCTCCCACTTCCACCAACACTCTTGTGTTGTTATTGGCCTCCAGTAGTCGTTGATGCCATCGTTGTTTGGGGTAAATGTATTGGGCGCATATACCCCGGGGTCGTTACAGTCTGTATCAGATCCACCGTCATCTGGAGGGTATATGCAATCTCCTTCCACTTCACATTCCTCGCAATAGTTGAGAGCTTCAGGATCTTGGCAGCCCTGATATATGCACGTCCCGTCGTCTTGTGATGCAACCGAGTTGTAGTTGTATGCAAACATGTCTGTGCATCCGTAAACTACTGGCGGAGGCGGTGGATCGCAGGCCCCATTAAGGCTCCATTGAATCCAGCTATTAAAGATATCCTCGTCTGGGTATGGGAACCCACCTAGCCCGCTATCACCTAGGATGTTGTCGCTGTCATTGATCTGCCATACGGTTAGTATGAGGCACTCCTCAAAGTAAGCTCCGCTCTGCATGATTTCTATCCAGCAAGCGGCTGTTCCGCTCCCGAAACTCGGCGTTTCAAGCAGATTAAAGGTGACGGTATCGCCTGTCTGAAGTATGTCGTCATCGCCCTCCCCTATGCTGAAGCCGGGGAAGTCGAGAGGAAAGATTAGGTATGCCCACCCGTTGTCGTAGATCCCGCAGAACTGATCTTGCACATCTTCAATCGGAGGCTGGAATGATAGAGCCAACAGGAACTCACCAATAGAGTCTGCTTCTGATCCGCAGTACCCACCATTGACAGATATGGTTATGTCAGTAGAGATTGGATTAAATCCTATGATCTCCATGTCGCATTGCCCCCAAGATATAATGGGGTACAAAAGCGGAATTAGAATCCAGAATATTGCTCTCATTGAACAAATACTTTTTTGGTTGTATCCTTCCATCTAAGTATATACACGCCTGATGCTAGGTTCTCAACAGGCCCCTTGACTCTACGTCCAGACATATCGTATATGTGTGGGTTACCACCAAACAGACTGCCTCCTGCATCAGCAGCTTCAATGGTTAGGTCTTTAACCATTCCCATTCCGAGGTTCTGATCTATGTCGCACTCACCTATAAACGAAAGCATATATATAAGATCCATTACATTTACCATGCCATCATTGTTCGGGTCCGTGAAGCAGTCCTCTTCGCACCCAAACTCAGAAACAAGGATGAGCACGTCGCTATTTCCTACAACGCCATCGTCATCGAAGTCTAGTGGGCACGGGTCTATCTCAACGCAGAACGTGCTGTCCCACTGGTCGAACTGCAAGCCAAAGCCTGTCTCGAATACAACCTCGTTGTCTATGGTGCCGACGATTCCCTGTCCGCCTATGTCGCAGACGCCATCTCCATCAAAGTCTATAGAGCAGAAGCCATCACCCCCATCATCCAGCACTTCTACTGTGTAGCATCCATTGAACACACACATCTCGTACTCAAAGGTCTGTACTCCCGGAGCCCAGTCACCGTCTCCCATGATAACCTCATTATACTGATCGTACAGCAACCACTCAAGCTCATTGGCCCAGATATCAGTTGATACGGATATCTCTAATACACTGCCGTCAGTGGTTTCTATTGGCCACCATGCGTAGTCGTTATCAGCGTACTCGTCGAACTCGCTTATCGTCTGCACCTCAAACTGCTGAGCACCATCAACATATACGGCTGGGAAGACAACCTCAGTGATACCTACAGGCACATCAAACAGAGTTGTTGTGTATTGATTGCCATTGCAATAGAGTTGAACCTCAAGTATAGGCATGACCTCAGTCCCTTGGTTTAAGACATCAATCCATATGTCTTGAGCTGGGGTACACCACGTCTCCTGATAGTAGGCTATGGCTGGCGTTGCGTCGTAGTCTACCACTGGTGCGCACGCTAAGCTTGTTACAAGTCCGTAGCGCTGGTCTTGTATGCAGGAGTGCATCCTCTCTGCCTGCCCCTGAGTGAAGCTATCCTTGCAGGACTCTGCGGTGTAGTCCATGAAGTTATTTACAAGAGCGTCTGGGCACGACGATGAGCAATAGCTGTTGACAGTCGTGGGCGGAGTGTCACATACCTGATCACCTTGTGTCTCGCAGTTAGTTTCTGAGGTACAAGACGATGTGTTAGAGAAGGTGTGCCACAGAGAGAGGTGGTGTCCCATCTCGTGGACCCCTGTGAGCCCCTCAGAGGTGTAGCTTTTTAGCTCTCCTACATTACCAGTCGCATTGTACAGGCACACTATCCCGTCTCTGCAGTCTCCAGTAGGGCCGAGGTATGCGAACCCTTGAATGCCTGCTCCACCATCATTGCCGTCGATCTCAGACACAGAGTATATGTTTATGTACTCATCTGGATTCCAGCATCCAGCAGACTGCTTCATCTCAACCTGACTCCATCCGGGCTGTGTGTTGTCGCGAGCTATGCCGTCAGCTACGTACTCCTCATTCCAGCTAGCATCATATCTAGTTATGCCATTTGTGGGGTTACCATCTGGGTCACGAACAGCTAAGCAGAACTGTATACTACTGTTTGAAAAACTACTGTTGAGCACATCGATCTGAGAAAGCAGTTGCTCATCAGAAATGTTATTGAGTTCGTCATCCCCAGTGTGTACTACGTGAAACACGACTGGTAGTGTTACCGCTTCGACCTTGTCGAGGGTAACATGCGTTCGTTCCATGCCCATAATCTTTACATTATCGGGCAACAATAAGGCGCATTCTTGGGCCACACCCAAGGTTGTTATAGCGCAAAGCAGGGTGGTGATAATGGTTCTCATACGAGAGCAAAGGTACGAATAAAAAAAGAGGGGGAGCTGATATAGCTCACCCCTCTCACAGATTGCGAAGTTCCACAGTCAACTAGCCCGTGTAACAGGCACAAAGATAGTAAATTATAATTCAGATATTGGATGCAGTTTCGCTATTTCTAATACGTATCCATCGACCCTATTCTCCCAGCCAAAAGAATCCGTCTCTCCTGCAGCCATGAATGTGGACTGCTTCAAGTAATCGTCCTTCTGCATCCATCCAAGTATCCACCCTCTTCTAGGCCCCTTCTTTACGTTGACTTGACAGAAGACGTATACGTTTACGTTCTGATGCAGTGATGTCTTAGCTACGTGGCAGGTGTAGTATGGCTTAGGCTCTACTGTCCTCTCCTTTGTCTTGACGTCTATGGTGTATGTGAAGTCGGTCTCTGGGAAGCGGACCATATCGTAGTTAAATGTATTGTGCTCTACGCACTCATCAACTGTGGCTAACACTATCTCTTCTCCGAGATAACCAACTAGGTTTCCTTTGCCACGTCGGATGCTGTTCTTTATGTCTCCGTGCATGCTGGACTTAAACTCAGCCCTTCTGTCCATGGATTTGGTGATGCTAACCTCAAGGATTGTGCTCTGCATATTCAGATATAATTGATCTAATCAAATCCAATTCTTCAGCAATCAACTTGCGAGCAGAGACAACCGAATCCACAACATCTGCTACAGCTTGAATCGGTTCTCCATTCTCGTCGTGAAGTGTTTCGTACAGGTCGTCGATTACCGAGTGTACTCTTTCACAGGCTATGAGGTAGTACTCGCTGAGTCTAGATGGATCCATCCTTGATTGATTTCAGTATCTCTTGAATAGCATGATCTACTTGGGCGCTATTCTTGGCCAGAAAGATAATAGTTTTTGAGTCGGTTGCTACTAGGTGCCGCATAAAAAGTTTCCACCTCATTGGAAAGTCGTGGTGAGATGGAAGGAACCCTTTGGTTTCTATGATCCAGTCATGATCTCTACCTACGAAGTCGGGCTTGTATGTGATAGGGAGAACGACTGACCCGGATCGGTCAGTCATCTCCTTACCTTTTGCAGTCATCTTAAAGTACTTGTTTGGGAATCGGAACTTCTCCATAAGCTCGAAGGTGTGTTCCTCATAATCAAAAGCTAACCCGTATTCTTTAAGCTGGTCAGCGCAATACTTCTCAAGTGAACTAGCGTACCTTCCTAGATGTTTTTTTTTGGATGAACGTCTTTTAGGAGTCTTTGTTCGCTTCTTCATTTGACGAAGTTACCAAACAAAATTTCAAATGTCAACTAAGGAACTGCATGTTTATTGGCATTGCAGTCTGCTCCTTAAATGTAATAGGCTGAAACAGAGCCCTTTGTCCTATGCGGGTTGTGAATCCAGTGTGGGAAAGATTCATGACGAGGCAGTATGGATCTTCTAGCGCGGTTGGTGCGCCACCAGTCTCCACCTCTCTTACCTTACGGACATGTAACTCACTCATTTTCCGTATCTCAGGGTCCATTGCTTGAACCTTTCGGTGAATTGTCATGAAGCAATCCGCTCTGTTTACGAACTTTCCACCACCCTCTGTATCCTCAGCGTAAGGAGCCACGGGCAAACCGTCTGGACCCTTGCGTCGTTGAGCCTCAGTGACAGCGTGCATGTTCAACCACACCGCTACGTTGTTGGCCTTGCTGAACGTAAGGAACTCACTAGCAGCCTCATAGTGGTAGTCATGTACACCAATGCTTGAGTTCTTCATGTCTAACTTCAATGAGTTGTAAGGATCTACGAAGATCGCATCGACAGGTTGCTGCCTCATCACCTTCTCCATGAATAGGATGATGTCTGCGTAGCTGTACACTTGGCTGTTGTTGATGACAACGAAGTGATCCTGTACCCATTTGTACGCCTGCTTACGCTCGAAATAAGACATGTCTGCTACCTTCTTGTCCATTGCAAACTGCATCAATGACATCTTAACGGATGCGGTTCTGTTCTCCGAAGAGTAGATAACCCACTTCCATCCGTGCCTGATAGCTGAGTTGGCAATCAAGTACAGCATAGTCGTTGTCTTGCCTACGTTGGAGTGGCCATTGACAATCACAAACTCCTTCTTGTACCTGAAGTTCTCATCGAGACGAGGGTCGCCAGTGTCCAAGCCAATCTCAATCATACCCTGCGAGTAGTCGTCGATCCATCGGAAGTCTTCGTCATCGGAAGAGATGAAGGACATGTCCCCATCATTGATAAGCATCTCACGCTGAACAGACTTCTCTTCATCAATGAGCTCACGGATAGGCATATCCCTGCCCATGTTGATGGCATCGAGGATTGTGTTCAAGGCATGAGATTCAGACTCTACGTCTCTCTTGCATATCTCTCGGTGCAACACTCTGACCACTTCGTCCTCCTCCATACGCCCAGCGGCTATGTACCCACCGCATAGGCGGGCAGCCTTGACGAGCATCTTGTGCTTCTCACCATCCTCGGCTTGCCTAATCATACGACAGGCAAGGTTGAGCTTCATGTAGTCTGTGTGGTCGTAAGCTTCGTTCGTTGGAACCTGAGCCTCGGCATGCTCCGTTGTGAAGTGGCCGAACTTCTTGTACTCATCCTTGATGATGATGTCTGGGTCGTACGACTCGAAGCACGCACGGGATTCATTGATGCCTGAGTCGTCAACCTCCAGCCCATGCTGTCTCTCGAAGTACTTTACAAGGGCGCGGAAGTGATCGCGATGGCGCTCAGGATGTGTGATCTTAACCAGCGCCTTGACGCCGTGGCCAGACGGGGAAGTCCAACATGAATAAATGTAATCATCCGTGGCAAGGGACCGCTTCGTCGCATCAACATCCACGTGGTCAAAGTCGAGCACAATGAATCCGCTATGCTCGAAGAGCGCATCGTCGGCACGAGACGAAAACTCCCCGCTGAAACAAACAACGGGGAGCTCAAGCTTCTTTTCTTTTCTGCCATCACGTACGTCAGACACCAGTGTACTGGACTTCCCACTCTGTATTCTTTGCAGTGCTGTCGCTAGCTGAATGTGATGAGGTGAAGTCTTGTCGTAGACGTTTTTGAATATCGTTACTTTCATTTTCTTTCGCAATCATAAGGAGGATGAGGTATCCGGCCAAGTCTTGTAGTGTATCCTCCGTGTCATCTACAATGCCGGCATTCATAATGCGCTTGAGCTTGTCGTCTATGCGAACCTTGATGCCTGATACGGCATTGGCCTTAGAGAAGACGTTCATGGGTTCAAGTGCAGCGTCACCATACTTGGCGTTCTTCATAAGCAGAAGGTCTTCAAGCTGCTTGCACTTTGCTTTGATTTTGTTTCTTGTGCTCATCATACGTTAGTGTTGAGTGTGAAATAAACTTTTTTGATTCAATATCCCTGATGATAATTTGCTTCTCTGACTTAGCGTTCTTTCCGTATAGCTCTTCAGCTAGTCGGTGCATGGTTTTGGAATCATAGGAAGCGATATCATGAGGAGTATCAAACACAGACACTATCCACACAACACGCTCGTGTACAACCTTCCGTTTCTTGAAGGCGACACGAGCGGTCATGTAGTAGATAGGTGCTCCCTTAGAACGGGACTTCATCAGTCTCTTGCGTGGCAGCTTTCTCTGCACGCTTGGCCTTGGCAGCCGCACTGTTCGGATCGAACACACGGCAGCATGCCTTGCCGTTCTTGGACATGAACAGCGTGACGTAGAGGTTACCGCCTTGCCCCTGCTCGTTGCGAGAGGTTGCGTACTTCTCTACCATCTCGGTGAGTTCGTTGTCCTTGAAGCGGACGTTCCAAGAAATCAACTCCCCGTTGTCGTTGTAACGAGGTTCTTCGGCGTACCCTACGAGTACTGAATCATATTGCTTATCGCTCATGAGAAAAAAAATTATAGGTTTACAAAAAGAGCCAAATGATATACAAGATTGTAACTACAAACTTGTCTTTGTTAGACAACAAACTCGGCGTAGTGGGCCACTGTCTCTGTGTTTCCATCGAGATAGTTTTTGATGTTCTCTAACGCTTGATGAAACTTCATCTCTCCATTGAAGAGTGTTTCTTCTGAACACTTTACGTCGGCAGGATAGAAGGGGTAAGCCTTCTCTTGCACGACCCACCAGAACTCTGGGATATCAAAGACCTTGGTGTACACATACGCTTGGATGTCGTAGCTGAATGAGCGCACGTCATATCGGAACTTGTCGATTGAACGTGATGACTTGGAGTCTACGATGAAGTCGTCTTGCAAACAGTCGAGGAATCCCTTGAGCGGGACACCATCGTAATCTACATTGAACTCCACCTGATACTTGCCACCTGCAAACCGCCTGTCGTACAACCCGCAGTCCTTCAGGCGCTGGATCATCTCATGCGCTTTCTTCCAGTCCTCTTGCGACGCCAGCTCTTTGCCCTCATTGGCTTGGATGGCTTCGGCTTTCCACTCCTTGTAACGTTTAGTACTACGAGGATACTTGCCGCCGATAGAAGTAACGATGTCATAATCGTCCAATACAAAGTAAGTGTCATGTGCTTTCTCAGGTTCAAACAAGAGCATGTCGTAAAGACTTCCGAAGTACAAAGCCTCGGACTCTTTCTTTAGCTGTCCCCGCATGTACATCTCCCAGAGACGCATGTCCCCAAGAGCGTACTTGAGAGAAGAGTAGGAGAGGTGGGGCTTACCCACCCGCTCCTGTAGCTGCTCACGCATATTCATTTGCGCTTCAAGATATGGCGCGGCTCCATGCCGTGCTTAATCAGAAACTTGTCGAGAGCCAGCATCGCATCCTTTTCAGTCTTGTATGCTTGCTTAAGCTTGTTGCCATTGATAGTCTTCTCTACCAAGTAGACATCCACGTTGTACCGTGGCGCTCGACAGTGACGAATAGCTGGGTGAACAGGCGTCTTCTCTACCATAGACCAAGGGATGAGCTTGGTAGACTTGCCTGTGTTCTTAACGGGCACAATGATCCCGTTGTTGTTGATGCTGATGTCTCTGCTCATCGCACGAACTTCTTGAGTCCGGCTACTTGCTTTTCCGTGAGTTGAGACTCGTACTTCTTCATCACGGAGTCGAAAGCTTTCTGCTTGTCTGACGAAGCCTTGATGTAAGACACCGCCTTATCCATGATGTTCTCTACTGGCGCGTCGAGTTTCTTCGAAAGCTTCTGTACAATAGGATTGTCGACCAGCTCCTGCTGCTTGGCGATGGCTTCTTCGACTTCGTTGGCGGAGGCGATAGAGGTATCGATTCCGATTCCGAGCATGGCCAAGGCTCGACCGACAGCGGAGGTCTCACAGTTTTCGACATAGGAAGTTTTGTTGATGTTAGACGAGCCCTTCTCTTCGTGAGCGTGGCCCTGTGCTACGATCTGACCCTCGGGTGTGGTGATGGTGCAGAGGCAGAGGCATTGCTCGGAGTCAAGGACGGGGAACTCTGTGAGGATACCCCAGTTTTTGTACTGCTCTTCTTGACGGAAGAACTTGATGCGTTCGTTGACTTCAACGTACTGCTTGCCACGAATGTTCGTGGTCTTGAACTTGTAGTTGGACATGTGAATTAAATTAGTTTTCGGTTTCAGTAAGAACTTCGGCGTCGCTAAGATACGATCGCCCCATGGATTTGTCAAGACTTTCAACAACTTTTTCCCTTAGCTCACCGACCCATTCGAGGATGTCGTCGAGGATTTTAAGCTGTTGCTCGCCATTCATGTACGTGTTACTCAATGGGTTAACACCCATCTCAAGGGACACTTGCTGAACACTAGCTAGGGCCACACCGTACTTGGCTCGGTATGCGGGAGAGAACTTAAGCATACCCTCGTGCTCCTTTCGGTAATGCACTACTGTTGCGTGGTCTCTACCCCACAGCCTGCCCAAGTCCTTGTATGTAGAGAAGGGGCGACACGCATTAGATACGGCAGCCCTATGCTCAACATTTTCTCGGAGGCGGTTGTCCTCCACCCTTACGTCGAGGCGTGATTCATATTCTTTCTTGACTGCATTTAGGAAATCAATCATCTGATTCTTTTAGGTATTCAAAGATGAGCAGGTAGTGTGATAGTATCACCATGCCCTTGGAGTAGTTGTTGTGAAGGGCTATGGCTACGTCAACCATATCGATGCGACTCTGCTCCTCCCCAAGTCCCAGCTCATCGAGGGCATCCTCTGCGTCCTTGTTGAGGATGATCGTGTCGAGCTGTTCTGCGGATGTGTCCATGACCATAGAGGTAAAGCAGCCAGATATATCCGATGGCTTTTGATTCAGGAAATCTTTGGCACCATACTCTTCGAGGTCAGCAAGAATCATACGCCGAGCAACATCAACTGCTTCAATCTCTATGTCTGCTGTAATGTCAAGCGATTCATTTGGCTGATATTCAATCGCCTTCATCTTGAGTCGCGCAAATTGTGCGTCATACTTCATCGTCATTCTTTTTCACAGGGAAATATTTGTCGAGCAGACGACGCATCTTGCGCCGCCGTGCTCGTGGTGTGTGCTCATTCTTGGGGTGACCAAGGTGCGCTGACTTAGACTGCTTCTTGTTCATGACTGAACCTTTACATAGATGTTGCGCGGGGCCTCATCGAAGAACGCAAGCAGAGCAGGGCACAGCCAGAACCTGAACGTCTCTACGTCTGGATAGTCTTTGAACTCATTGACGACATAGTAGTGTCCGTCGTGTCCGTCGTTACCGTCGAGACGAACGTGTACATCGTAGTCTGGAATAGGTGTAGCTCCGAAGACAACGTCACACCTGTCGACTGTTGGGTCAACTGAACGACCACTCATGAGGTCGAACATGATGTCTGCCCCAGCAACGAAGGGCTCTTCTTTGATGTCTCGTGATTCGTCGTCGAACATCCACATGGTGTTCTTGCGATATGCGCTGAGGGAGAATAGTGCGTTACCCATATATCTTGTTGTGTTTTGTTGTGAGCTTGAGAAATGTTTCGTTGTCGAGGTTGAAGTCCGTGTCGGTGAACCAGTGAGGATTCTTTCTAGGATTGTACTTGTACTGCGTAAGAGATTCTGTATCAAGGGGTTGGAAGTTTGGAGATTTCTTATAGTTGACGTCGATGGCATCGCAATCCACCCAAGCGCAGACCGTCTTGTCTGCACCCTCGAATATCTTGCGAGCCGCTGAAGGTTGATTGCCAAGCTTGGCCTTGTACATTACAATCTCAACCTTGTCGGGATCGTAGTACTCGCGAGCCATGCCAGACTTCTTATCTGTGATTTGCCAGTGCATAAAGTTTGGGCCCTTACCAAGGTGGAACCTGACCCTGAATCTGCGTACTTGATTCTGCTTCATCTTGTAGTTTTAATTTCATTTTAGCTTCGTAGTCAGCGACCATGCACTCAAGCATCATCTTGTCTTGTGGTCTGCGGTAGAGCTCATACGCCTGCATCTTGTTATCGATGCGGCGCATGAGTTCTTCCATGTATTCGTCTGTCACTTGCTTGACTTAACGAACTTAAATGCACCCCACAAGATACTGTACTCGGTGACGAAACCAGTATTTGCTGCTGGCTTTGTTGCTTTTACAACCTTCTTGGGTGTTGGGCGAGACTGCTTCTTCGCAATGGGTCGTACACCGAGGACACGTTGCACTGTGCTTGTGCTGCACCCAACATTGTCTGCGATAGCGGCCTGAGTGAGGCCCTCTTTGCGGAGCTGCATGATGCGCTTGTTGCGCTTCTTGATAGACATGTCTGTCTTCTTCATGGTTTTAAATTTTTCTGTGTTAATAATTTGTTGTACATATTTCAATTCGAAACTCCACATGTGAGCAATCTCTTCGGGAGTCTTGCCTTGTGTGAAGTGTAACCTGCGGATGATTACCTCAGGCGTTATGTCTATTTTCTTAGTCATTGCTGTCGATTCCGTGGATGCGGCACTCGAACTCCTTGCTTGCACACAATCCCTTGAGCGCATCTACTACAAACTCCTCGTTGTACTGACCAACCTTGTCGCGCATCCAGTCGAGGTCAAGCTCGTCGTCGAGGTGAATGTCTCGTGCGAATGTAACCTCGAAGTCACCGCAGTATTCGTTCTCGCAGATGTTGATGGTCTGCCCTTCGAGTTCAGCAACGGCATCGTTGATACCTGATTGCACACCCTCACGGAAGATGGCGATGGCTACTGCCTTGGGGATGACGGGCATGGTGCCAAACTTCACACTGCGAAGCTGTTTAATTTCTTCAACAAGGTTAATCATTCCCTCATCCTTGTCTTGTAGCTGTTTCTTGAGTTGTTCAACCACAGCTTCGAGGGACTGATTCTTGCGGAAAGCTTCATCAACTTGGGTGGTCAGCTCGGCTACCTCGCCCTCAAGCATGGACTCACGTCCTGTCTGCTCTTGGTAGTTTTTCTGCGCCATCTCTTGGCGGAACTCCATCGATTCGATAGTGCCCTGTGCAGATGAGATAGCGTTCTCTGCGTAGCGGATAGCCGCTTCGAGTTCGTTCTTGGATTCTTGGAATGAGTTCATTGTAATGTTGCTTTGAAGATTGAATTGACGCAGTCAATGACCACGCTCTTGGGTTGAGGTGAAGTAATGAGATGTTTCTTGAGTTGTCGTGTAGTTTCAGGGGCTTCACGTTCGATGTGCTCTACTCGGATGCGGTAGTCCCCGTCGTATGGGTTAGCACTGAGGATGTCGTTTACTCGCATCATGGTTAGAAGTTATTAGTGAAGTAATGCAACAGCATTGCTCGTTGATTCTCGTCTGACGTTGGTGTCTTGAGGATAGTCTTTACACCTTCGTCTTCTGATGCGAGCACGGGGTCGATTGTGGCTTGCTCGCAGATAGCTATGAAGTCGTTAATCTGCATAGTCTTCGATTTGTGTCCAGTTAAAAATAAATTCTTCGAGTTCTTCGGCAAGGTTCTCCATGTCGGTATGGAGTAGCACCTCTTCGCGGTCAACGAGAAGCTTGTGCAACTCCTTGTATGCTCCTGTGTAGTTCAGCACATGGCTGATACGTTCGATAAGCTCCTGCTTTTCGAGGTCGGTGAAGTTGATTGTGTTATTCATCGTTCTTGGGTTTGGGGATACGGAAAGCGTGCATCACGTAGTCGTCTACGTCGATGAAGGCGTGGTTGCGGTAGTACACAGCAGAGATGAACTCCGTGAGTTGTTCGAGGCCGTGCTCGTCGGGCTGATTGTCCATCACATCAGAGGACACACGAGCTACCAAGGACATACACAAGGGGTAGTAGTCCCATGCTTGGCAGGTGTCTTGTTGGGCCCACGTGAGCCAGCATGACTCGGTGGAGTCAGAACGGTTGGACATATCGAGTTCGATGATGCGGAACACCTCGACACTGCAATCGTCGCCGTTCTCTGCTACCCAATCGTCGTGGTCCATGTCGTGTGGCACACAGGCATGGTAGTCCATGTACTGACGGGTCATGGTGACGATGACGTTCATCGGGTCAGAGTCGTCGATGTCTACGCACATCTCATCCTTGCGGTAGTCGCTGAGGATTTGGAGGATGTGCTTGTCTGCGAATCCCCGCTTGGGGAAGAACTCACAGGTGGTGTCGGAGTACCCTTCGAAGAGTCCTGCGACAGCGTGGATTACTGCATATTGTTTCATGATGAATTGATTTGAAGTTTGAAAATGATTGATAAGTATTGTGTGTATATATACTCTCTTCACTACGTTCAGAGAGAGTATATATACCACACTACTAATAGAA
>Ga0070749_10000232_pt1 | contig 35938 bp, 23 predicted proteins | sample VirMetDEL_Nov_18_FD_75180 | JGI IMG/M metagenome (GOLD analysis project Ga0070749, IMG submission 75180) | Aqueous microbial communities from the Delaware River and Bay under freshwater to marine salinity gradient to study organic matter... | ecosystem: Environmental > Aquatic > Marine >...
ATGCGTATACTTCGCCTAATACAATTAAATCAAATTACTCAAGAAGATGGCGCGGTGTAGAAGGCACTGTTCGCGGTCCATATGATCCAGATATGTTTGGGTTTGGTTTTGAAAACCCAGTCATGGAGTATCCTTTTGTTTCTGGATACTTTAAATTCGATAAGATAGACGGGCAATATGTTCAGTCTAGCTTCTTGGGCGATGGCTTTGGTAATACGAGCGGTCTGTTCACCACCACGCCTACCACTTATCAAAATATCGGCTGGAGGTACACAGCGGATAATGCCAACGGTTTATTCCAAACGCAGCTACCCGGATATACAGGAGTATATAAGACTTCGGACTGGACATCACTAAGTGACGGGACTACCGATTTTACCAATGATCCTTTATTTGGTAAGATCGCAGATAGTTTTGACACAGTTACCAGAATCTCGCAAAACACACAAAACATTACTTTTGAAAATATTGATGTCAGCACCAGTGGATTTTCTGTATTTTTAAGATTTACCCCAGATAACACTGTGTCTGGCGTTGATTATAATCTATTCGATAGCGGCGTACTAGTTTCACGTTGGCAAACGCCCGCAGACATGGATTTTGTTCTTTGTTATGAACAAGGAAGTCTCGCAGCTTTCGCGCAAGACGATCTTGGCAACATTATAAAGATCAAAGACAACACACTCTTTAATCAATACACTTACCCACTTAATGTATTACTTACATACACAGACGATAAAAAATTAAGATTGTACGCAGATAATGAAGCAACTGGTGTTTGGGATGTTCTAAGAGCTGAGTCAGCAACTTTTGATAGAAATCCAGCTAATGCAGATATTGTGGTTGGATGGTCTGATGGTTCTGGCGTTGGTATGAATATGTTAGTAAGCGAGTTTGGTGTTTCTTCGGGTAATATTGTAGATAGTAATCCTGACTGGACTTACAAACAGGTTACAGCAGAAAAGTTCTTAGAGAATAGTCGTGTTCAATACTTTGATCCGGGTTATGACTATCAAAATGATCGTTACAAATTATGGGATCGTGTCAATGAAGATACATACAATGACTGGCAGATTGGCGCTTTCCAGTATTGTCCTTTTGGGCCAGCTTTTGATCAATGGCAATTAAGACCTAACACTGAGCAAATTGTATTTAATCTATCTCATGATGGACAATCTTATTTACAAAAAGCAAGTATGGCTCTACCAGACTTTGCTGTTGAAAATAAACAATCAATTGCTTATCATACGCAAATAGAAAATGATTTTTTAAGATTCCATCTCTCAGAAGTTCCTAACAATTTTCACGCTGTAGACAGAAGAATCACTAAAAACTTGCCAGTTGGCTATAAGTTCTCAGAAAAAGCTCTCGTTGTAGAAAGCGTTATCAGTCACTACATGGATAATCCTGTTGATTGGGGCGGGTGCGATCCAGATGTTGGCCCAAAACTTATCGTCAGTTTGTACACTAAAGCTAAAGAAGGCTATTGGAATCCAGAAAAGCCTTGGGGTCTTGTCAATAGAAAAACACATTATATAGAACCTTCTAGTTGTATAATGCGTCTTGATAGTACATTTTCTTATGATGACATATGCGATGAGTCTGAGTCTTGGTCTTTGTTTGATCGCGAACCTCTGTTAAAAGAGTTTGGGGAAAAATATTTCTCCGACGATGTAAACCAGATGTTTGTACAATATGATATAGTTTATCCAAATGCAAACGTCTTTAATTCTAGATTAGAGCTACACTCTTCGCATGTTCGAATGGATAATGTTAACATCCATGCTCTTGACTCTGATGAGTTTGTTAACCTATACGCTTCTGGCGCTTATCATGAAAACGGAACGCTCACCTTAGTTGTTGGAGAGAACCCGACACCGGTAGATCAGTCCTTGCCTTTGCTTATAGGAACACCGCTATACGCTGATGACAATATGAATCTGTATGTTAGCGGTGCATTTCATGCTTCTGAGGTATTTAATTTATATGCAAGCAATACGGAAAAAGATGACGCTGCATCTAATCTAAGCCTTTATACGCTAGGCGGTATTTGGAATGGTCTTGATCAAGGCATGAACCTTGTGATTCCTAAAGTTCAAGGTTGGGCTAATGCTAATCTACCACTAGTGCTTGAAGCGAACGTAGAAACTACATCTGTTAGTGGTGATTTACCAGTTTTCTTGTTTGGTTCTGAGACTGCGAACTCTGTAGCTGTTAGAGATTACGCTAACCTGTATCTCCATAATAGACTAACTAGCGCTGATTCAATGTATGAAAGTGGCGTGCTAAATATTGCTACCCTTGGTGTTACTCCGTTTACAGACAGTGCCATACAAACCACGATGCCTCTGTACATCAATACTCCATCTGGCACAACTGTTGACCTACCACTCTATATGCATAATCCAATTATTAGAGGATATATAAATGGTGCATTAAACCTAACTACTTCTACATATTTGACTGGTACTTTCTATGCTAAATGGGATAACGAGAATTACGGCATAGACATTGACATACAAGATAACGCTAAAGCCACTGTACCTATTAACAACGAAATACGCGGCGTTGATTTAGTTAGTTATGGTTCTTGCGATGGAGACAGTCCGAGCAAAGCAATAGACAGGCCGCTAAGAACAGACTGTTTCGATTGGAGAGGTGAAGTCTGCAACGAAGGCGGTATATTTAGAGCTAAAGCAACCTACACCAATCCGACAGCATTATCTTTTGACAACACTAGTATCGGCTACAGCGGTGATTACTATGGCATTAGAAAGTTTGTATCGCTCTTCCCCGATTCTCTATACCAAGCCACTATGACCTTAAAAACTGGAAACACAGATCCAATTGCGTCTCCAAGAGATTTTGAGGAATGGGAATACGGAATGTGTGGCCCCAACTGGTACGCAGAAGGATGCTGTACCGAAGATTGCGATCAAGATATTGTATTCTCAGGAGTTAAGTTTATCGGAGACGAGCCATTTGAGTCTAACCAACAGCATCACCTAGATTTCTTACTTGCTTCTGGAAGAAATCCTAATGACCAGTATGGCGGAGCAGTGTCTATTCAAAACGACACTATGCTAATTTCATCACCAGAAATTACAATACCTGACCTTGAGGGCGTAGAGTCTTCTGGCGCAGGAGCTGTTTTTGTTTACAACAGACAAGCGGACGTTGCTGGCAAAAAAGCGGGCTGGGTTTACGAAGACGCTCTGATGCTACCTTCAGGATATCGAAGAGATTATGTAGAAAAAACAATTGAAAATGTATTTACTTTTGAAGATTTCTCTATAGACGCTAAACAGTGGGGTATTGGACAAGAAGGACGTGGGCTTGGTACATCGCTAGATTTTGCTAATAGTGGAGATTTTAAAGTTGCTGTGGTTGGAGCGCCTCAAGCTGAGTGGTTTAGAAAATTTGAAGAAATAGATACTTCTGGAATCAAGGTTGGTCTCGTTGTAGTAGCCAATGAGTTTAACTGGCCTAATAATAAAACTCAGTTGAAAGCTATACAAGCACAAGCCGGATATTACAACATATTATATAAATACTTTTCTGCTCCTTGGGATGCTCAAGGAAACGAATTCCAACCAGAGGTAGATTTTAAACTTGTCGTTCTACAAACTTTTGATTTTGCTTACCCTAGACCCGAAGCTCCCGACTTTGATCAAGACTCTTCTTGGATAAAACATCAATACATACCAAGACTTGATGGTAATTATGATAAAACACCTGAAGAAATACAACAAGAAATATTTGATGGTTTCTTAGACGCCTACACAGATGCGTTTCCAACAGGAAACAGTTACATGTCTACTCATGTTCACAGTGGCATACCTCCATATTTGATGTTGTTTGAAGATACCAGTTCTTCCATGAAGGGGCAAGTCGTTAGGAACGGTTTCAATTTATTCAACGAGATTGAAAATTTCTACAAAAGCTATTCTTTTGAAAGCGGGGTTTACGATCAAACTGAAGAATTACCTGCGACCGGTATGTTCGGATTAGTGCAAAGTAACACGTCTTTAGAAAACTGGGAAACGACCAGTAAAGAATACGTAGAGAGCTTTTTAGATACCGGTAATTTACTTACTACGTTTAATAGCTACAATAATCCAAATCTAGTATTTTTAACTAGCGGTGTTGGTCAAGAGTGGAACAAAACACAAGCAAATGAATTTAACTTACCGCCTTCTTCTGGAGGTCGCGTATTTATATTTGAAAAAGAAAGAAATTCATGGAACTGTGTACAAGTTATTAAATCTCCAAACGATGAATCAAATTACAGTAACGATTCAGTTAGTGGTCCGGGCGCCGGAGACATATCTCCTTACAAATACAACGATAATTTTGGTAAGTCTGTAAGTATCAGTAAAAATGCAGATATCGTTTCTGTTGGTTCACCCTTTACCAAGTCACCTTGTAGAATTTATGAAAGATGTCCAGAAGAGATTAGTAGGCTATACGATGGTCTTCGTGGTTGGTTTGTGTTTACCGGAAGGACCAGCTCCGTCACTGAATACGACGAAGTGGCAAATAATCTAGGAACAGATCAGGCCAATATTTTACTTTACGATGCAATGTCTGCATCTGACAGGTTTGCATTTAGAAATGATGTAGACTACTGGGATAATAAATTACCTCAACAGTACGTCTGGACATTTGAATACACCTATCAGGATATCGCTTACACTGGTACTAACTTCTTCTTAGCCAGTACTTTTGCGCCCACTTCTAGATTGGGATGGAGTACTTCTGTAGATGATGATGGAGAAAATGTTGCGTTTGGCGCACCTACAGATTCGTTCAATGAATTTGAAGACGTTAACGTTTGGGGAACTGGTTTGAATAGTTGGGCTTCTTACAACTATGCTGGCGCGGTAAGAATGTTTGGATCTAGACAAAATTACTCTCATAACGGAGTTGTAGAGCTTGGTCTATTCGGCAATCTAGATAGAAACTTCCATCAAGAAGAAAGAGAAGCTGGATATTACGATGATTGGAATAATGTTTTTACAGAAGTTCCTTGGAGAAGAATGGACTTCTCAGAAATTGAAATACCCAAAGATGCAGGATTAGCATTTATTATTACGCCAGAGCTAGACGCTGTTAGCGATGAAATTATAGAGAATATCAAAGACTGGCTGGCTTTAGGAGATAGAAATTTAGTTCTTGTTGGTAATGATCCTGTCTGGGAGCATAACGGTCTTTACAAAGATTCCAATGATATTATAAATAAAATATTAGACAGGTTAAATGTTGATCTAAGAATACAAGGTGTTTATGATAAAACACGAGCTATGCCGGATTGTGTAAATGTTCTTGGAGACAATCAAAATATCACCAAAGCACTCACTCCTAAATATAGTAGTGGAACAAACATTAATACAAATAATTGTTATGCTAAAGGCGTAGGAGATATTAGAATAGATCTATCTCAATATGGGTCGCAAGAGTTTTATGATATTATGACTTGTCCGGAAGGCACGTTTGATGAGCCGGATTCTATTTTGAATGCAAGATGTGAGATGCCTCACGAGCATATGGGAGATTTACGCGCCCAATGGACTGAGCAGTGTGTCAAAGAAGGGGCAGGAAGCTCTATAACCACAGTATCTTACACAAGAAGTTGGCCATTCCAATACGGAAACTTTGATCCCGGTTGCGAAAGCGATCCTTTCAAGCTATTAGAAGGCCGTGTCGGGTTAGACCCTGTTCCTGTGATGACCACCAGAGAATATGTGCCAGAACAAATTGTTAACTTACCAGATACTTCTGGAAAAATAACTAGTTTCGAATATGTTTACGAATGGGTTGTTAAAGAAGCGAATACTACAGTTTACGAATTTGCAGGAGAACAAGCAAACGAAATAGCATTTAGCATTCAAGAAGATAGTGACTCTAATACTGTCGGCGTATTTAATAGCTATAATTTAGGTACTTTTTCAGATCCCGAACCAATGAATGGCAGAGATGCTATTTTGCAAGGAGTAGCTAGACCAGAAAGTTCTTCTAGTACCTCTTATTACTATGAAGATATATACCCACAAGCAAACCTAGCTATTGTGGAATCAGGTAAGAATATTGAAGGGAATTATAACAACTCTTTGGTTTACTTGATAGCTACACAGTGGAGCGAAGATGATGCTAGTAGAGGTGTTGACCCATTAGCTACAAACAAACCTGAGAACTTTGATCAGAATACTGAGTTCTATTTGAATTTGGTTCAAAAAGATTGCTCTGCTGCTCCTATTGGTATTCATTTAGGAGGTTGGACTGGAAGACTATCTTTAGAGGATGCCTACTTTGAAGACGGGTCTCCTACCGGTGGAGGCGGACAGGCTGGCCATACATTGGCTGCGAAACTACGCGCTGAAACTGGTGGGTTTACTGAGAATGTTCAGTTCCCAAATGCTTCAGACCAAATTTCAAGCAGTGTTGACTATGTTTGGATTGCTAATCCTAAAGGCATACCTTCAGTAGAAGATCTATCAAGGCTACAATCTTGGATGAATTTAGGGAACAAGAAGTTAATTATAACATACAACGCAATGCGTCCAGAAACCGTTCAAGATATTGCTGACAATGTTGACCATGTGTGTGAAAAACTAAATATAACTAGTAGACCTTTGTTTGATCCAATCAACGCTGCCTACTCTGTCGTTAGTGGTTCAGAATACGATCAGCAACCTCCTATTGGCCTGCAAGATATTATTGATGGGTGGAGACCTACCGCGACTCTGCAACGTGTTAATACAAATGCGGATGTAATTAAAGGATGTCCAAATGGGTTTGATTACAGTGACGTTTACAACACTAACACGGCTGTAAATGGGTTATGGTTCTCTTTAGAGTCTAACTTGCTGTATTCTTCTAGGGGTGGAGAGCAAGGCGCAGATTCTTCATTAAGAAGACAAGATTTTGTACCAATCTCTGGCGGGCAAGATTACGAGAATATTATTCATTTTGATTATCCAATAAAAGAAAGAAGATATGTAACTAATAATATTACTAAATGGATAATGGATTCTGTTGCAACTATTGATCTTGATTTAGATGTAGGCTCTGGCTACAAAGTATTCATGAACTTTGTTTCTGAAACTCAAAATGATAAGTTTGATATATGTGCAGAATTTAAGAATATAAGTTTTGATCCTACTCCTCCACAAGAAGGAGGAGATGAAGGGGGCTTCGGTGGAGGTCAAGATTACCAAGATAAGTGTCAGTTCAAAATACATAAAACTTTAGATAGAGAAGTAGTAACGCTTGAAGCAGATTTTAGAGCAACACAAGACAATGTAGGTATGCAATGGTTTACTCCTTACAAGGACGGGATAAATCCGGGTTCTATTACTGAAGGAGTTATACCAACCACTGCTAAGTTTATTTCAATGTCTGGCTGTCCATTAGATATAAATAGTTATGTTACAAATGTGCAAACTAGTGGAAAAGTCTTAGTTGATATTATTGTCAATGAAGAGTGGGTTACCTTCCCCGGAGGAACAAAGACAATACCTCCTTACTGGAGACCGACTTCTAGTATAAGTAGAAAATATTGCAACAATAGCAATCAAGAAATTTGCAACTCTTTAGGCGACGAGTTAATAGAAGACGGACCAATCGTAGTAGCAGAACAGCCTGAAACTTTCTCTTCTTTCCCTGCTGGTAAAAAAAGATCCAGAGTGATTGTGATATCTGACTCAACCCTAGTACAAGGAGAATGTCCAGATTACAGAAGCTCAACAATTGGCAATCAAGATTTTATACGCAGTCTTTATCCATTGTCGCCAGAAAAGTATAACGATGATACTTCAGGCGCAAGAGGCGGAACAAACTTTGAGACGCCTAAATTTGGTCAGCGTGAATGGGGATTTGTACAAAAACTAAGAAGCCCTGAATCTGCTAGTCCAGCTAAATATTATGCAATCAGTGGACATGCGCTAGAAAATAATATGATAACACCTTTGTTTGGTGCGGCTGGACAAGAAGGTAGACTTCCGAGATATCTTGACATAGAAGATAGTATAAATCCATTGTTTGTTGCAAGACCACCAGAGATTACCGATCCAGCGCAAATTGCTATAGCCAAACAACAATTTAGTGACCATTGCATAAATAATCATGGTCAATTACCTTTATACAGTGGCGATTATTTACATATAGCTGCTAACGGTGGCGATTATGATCCTTGGTTGTACCCTAACGAGTTAGACACTGACCGAACAGTTATATTTGACGCTAAATTAGACGGCGGCTTAACTGAACTCAGCAAAGTCAATGGTAGGGATTACTTAGAGCTAGACTTCTTTTATGAAAGATCTGGCTGTTTAGGAGATCTATTTGGATATTCAGTAGATTTGAGTAAAGATAAAATAGTGATTGGCTCACCGTTTAATGCATATTACTCTGAAACAGATCCTAGCGGTGGAATTGTTAGGTGGTCCGATGTTGTTAGCAACTACAACGATAATGGAGAAATTTCTGGTATTAAACTTGCGGAAGACGGTGGAGCTGGAGCAGCTTTTGTTTTCAATAATAGCGGTCGTGGCAAAAATGTTTTAGTAGAAAACTTACCTTGGGAGCTAAATACTAAAATAAAACCAGAAAGCGCTAATGTTGGCATAACACAGTGGGGTAATGCGACTGAAGAAAAAGTGTTAGTTGCAGAGAAAGGTAATTCTATTTGGGAATCTGGAGATTATATTAAAAGGTATACTAGCAGATCTGATAACTTTGGAGTATCAGTAGCAATAGATTGCGATATGATTGCTGTTGGCTCTCCTAATCATGATTTTGAAACATTGCATCATCACATATACAGCGGCGTTGTAGATCCTAACGGCTTTAACTCGGCGTTCTTAAGGAAGAGTTTTAACGCGGCTTTTGATATTCCGTTACATTCATATTATGATTTGGGAAGCTCTGGCGTTAGAATTGATACCTTTGAAGCTAATAGCGGACAGATGATTATTAATAATGGCGCTGTTTACAACTACAGATATAAAATGGTAGATTTTAGCTCCAGAACTCAAGCTTGGTCTTTTGCAGAAAAAGTTGTTGCTCAAGGTTACAGATCTAGAGCAGAGGCCGTTTTTGATGGAATACCTACGCCCGGAGGTTTTGAATATGTATTGTCTGAAAGTGGCGGCGAGCTAAATAGATTCGGACAAGCTGTAGATATTTATAGAGGATACAGGGGAGACGCTGATTACACATTGGTAGCTGGCGCACCTTATCATAGTCATCCTACAAATAGTAGTCATGAAACTCTAGAAATGGGCGCTGCTGGTTCTGCTTACACGTACAACGCTGTACTTAGAGGTCAAACGCCAGAAATTCCAAATGAAGGCGGCTGGATGGACACGCAAATATTTGGAACGCCAACAGACAGATCCAGACATTTACTAACTCGTATTTATCAGAATACACAGGGCGGATCTTTAACACACATTGTGAGTGGCGAGGTACTAGCTGACGGCAACGGAGCTATTTTCTTAGAAGTTTCTGGTCATGATCCTTCCAGAATTGGATTTATTTCACATCGACCTTACGTGGAAAGCATCAAGTTTGAATTGATACCGGGAACCACTGCAAACGATTCATTATCCATGCTTATATCAGGAGCTGCTCCTGCGGATTCTGGTATTTTACCCCTCAATATTCTGGCCCCAGACACAGCAAATGTGTATAATAATATGAATATTTACGCTTTTGGAGCAAGTGGAGAAAATGAACAATTCAACCTATTCACTCAGGGCGGCAATCCTGAACTAACATTGCCAATGACTATTTCTGGACAGCCTTTATCTAGCGGATTTTTAAATATGTTCCTCATGAACGCATCTGGAGCTGATAACTTAAACTTATTAATAAGAGGCTACTAATAATGATTAAAGTACATTATAGAAGAAATGAACATTTTTTAATGCAAAACCCGCCTCCAGCTGAGTTATGCGTTTTACGGCCTACTCCGCTGATATCTATCTCTATGGCTCCAGAAAGAAATAAAGATTGCATGACAGGCGTACTGTATACTGTAACTTTAACAGGAACATTGTTGGCAGACGAAGGGCTTCCATACGCCCCATCTTCAGGAGGTACTGGAAACGGTATTGCGGATGTTTACCCAGAGACCGGATCGGTAGGAACATTAATTGGGCCTTTTGACGCTTTTGATGATGTACCTATTAGCCAACGACCGAGACCTCCAAAGCAAAAGATTTATCATAGGTCTCATGCCTTATTAGGTAAACAACGTGTGTTACGATCTCTATTTGCCAGAGACGGACAAATTGTTTCAGTATCAGATGTAGACGATTCAACCCTACCAGTTATTTGGTTTTACTCTAGGTTTGTTAGTATTTCTTTTGATGAAGGTCAATATACAGATACTTGTACATATACAATCACTTTGGAAACAGACCATATAGCTCAAGGAACTCCGGGCGGCCCTATGCTTGTTGAAGCTGGAAACTTCTTTTGTCTAAATGACCCTGAAGATGAAGATGAGCAAAACAACCCAGATGAGGCGACTGGCATAGATAATTTTACAGACGAATGGAACCTAGAGGTTGAAGATAGCGCTTTACATTATCGTCCATATTACGAATGGACGGGTGGAACCGATAAAGATCCGCCAAAAAAGGTTGAGAGGCAATTCGAAAATGACTTGCATCATCTGAGAACTTATCGTATTACACATACAGTTTCAGCTAACGGAAAAGCTCAGTACGACAATCTTGGACGAATTACAGTACCTGCTTGGCAAAGAGCTAGGAACTTTGTTACTAGTAGAGCTACTAATTATCCTTTGCACTTAAATGAACAACAAGAATTTGCGGGTTATCCAAACACTGTCCCTAATCAACCTGCCAATCCAAACGATCCAGACATTCAGCCAACTGTTTTATCTTGGAATAATTTGTTTTTGCCAATAGCCACTTTTCCTATTAGCGTAGGAGATGGATATACAGGATATAATCATCTTGCGACAGAAAGTATTGACAAAACTGGAGGCTCTTTCACATTAACAGAAAGCTGGCTTTTGAGCGCATATCCAGCAACAGAAACTTCCACAGTGTCTTTGAATCACACTAAAGACGAGGCGCTACCTGAAGTTACTGTTGAAGGAACAATTAAAGGCCATAAATTAATTATAGATAATAGTCTTAATAATGCAGGAAACTTCGACCCAACATTAGATTTAAATTTAGAGACTGTTGGGCCTAGTAATAACCCCTTTTTGTTTGCAAAAACTTACTACAATAATATCACTAAAGATGGCAGTTTTGGATGGCTTTCTGAAGTATGGGCTAGAGCAAATGAAAAGTTTAACCAAACGTTTCAAGGTCAAATAAAACCCGATAATACTGTTATGCTAGGCCAATCGCCATTGAGCGCAACTGTTTCGTTTAATGAGCATGACGCTGAAATAAATTATACCGTTACTTATGGCGGCGAGAATGCTGTTGAAAACTTTATTAGTAATGCTTTGAGCGAAAGTATATCTATAGATGATACCTATCCGGGAGATGTCTTTTCTAGCGTGGCAGTTTTAAGCAGGCCAAATGGACCGATCCTACAATACTTAGGTGGTCGCACAGAGTACAAAAGAAGCCTTACTATTAATCTAGTTATGAACAATGCCCATCTGATGAAAAATACTAATGACAAAATAGAGTTGTTTAAAAAGCCTAGTCAGGTTGCTCCAACTGACGGAGAGCTTGCTCAGATTATTGCTTTTGCAAGCCCTAAAGGAGAAGATGGGGTACTAAAATATTTTATATCGCCGCCAACAGAGTCTTGGAACCCCAAGGACGGCACTTATTCATTAAATCTTAGTTGGACATACGAGCTGGATAAATAATATGACTAATCATGAAAATCAAATTAGCGATCCTCAATTTACTGATGGTGTTTTATTTTGGAATGAATTAAATCCTAGCAGTAGGGCTACTTTTGGGCATGACCCGCACGATCCAGTATGGGATGGCTGGGTTGAATATACCGGAGTTGCCCCATTACCCAGTGATAGGCTCCAAGCTTTTTCCAGACCAACCGAAACAAATGAAAAGCTTAAAGAAGGAATAGATGGGCATCGCGTTGAATTAGCATTTAGAATCCAAGATTCGTATATTCACCACAAGAGAGTTTGGCAAGGGCAATGCGGAGACTATGATCATAAAGATCCAGTCAAGATTTTGTTTCTATCTACAGCTAAAAAATCCGATATAAAGTTTGACAGGTATAAAAAATATACACCAAATTTAAACGGATATTTTGACGCTGCTGATAAGGATAAAAAAGAAGAGGAATCAGAAAATGGCTAACGTACCAATTCAATACTATTTGGATGATAAAGATAAAGGGTATATACCTAACGATAAGCAGTATAAAAATTCATGGTGGGAACGGTTCACTCTTCCGCGCGGCGTAAGTGGAACCATATCATCTGCCGGATGGACAACTCAGGCTCCGGGGTATACTCAGCATACTTTTTTAGGTGCGAGCGTCATGTCTTTTGATATTTCAGCAGGGTTTGGCGATAGTTCCTCAACTCTTAGCGTGAGGCTTGTAGAAGACACAAATAACACGAGCGATGGGACCGAACTAGGCGATGGGATTGACGCTTATCATAATGGCAAATTTGATATATTTAGGCCGCCAGCAGTGGGTTCTCCAGTCTTCTTTTATTTTAATCAGTTTCCCACAACTGTTGAGCAAGCTTACAAGAAAACTATTGATGATCTTTATGGCTTATCATCTGCCATTGAACCGGTTTTCACTGACAGGAAAATCTATAGTGGGACACAAGTAAGAAACGCCTTAGACCAATACATGTATGTTGACCTAAAGGAATCAGATTTAACTAGTCAGCATCCAAAAGAACAAACGTATATGGTAGAAGATAGAAGTGCAGTTTTTGTAACCGGGGTTGATGATGAAATGTATTCAAATCGCGGTTATCACAGTTTGGTTTTTGGGGGGATTTTAACGAATTATACAGAGTCAGAGTCTATGTCTAGTCGTGGCATCTATAACGTGACGGTTACAGACCCTAGAAATATCCTAAAAAATTGCCAAGTTATCTTAAATAACTGGAGAGGTGAATCTTTAGGAATAGACAATATATTAAACGTATATGGTTTTTTAGAGTACAATCCTCCAGCAGAAGTCAGATCTTTTCTTGAAGAAAAATATATAGATAAAAGCGAACTTATCAGAGAAGTTTCTAAAGATGGAGTGGTAACTTACAAAGGCAACGGTGAAAACGAAAAATTACTAGATTTATACGAACTACCTTTCGATGGGGATGGTGGAGAGTATAGAGAACCAAATTCTAGTGATCAATTTGCTTTTAGTGATGCTGATATTTTTACTTCGAATATTGAGGTAAAAGAAATAGATGAAGTTACTAAAATCCCCGCAGACGTACTAACAAAAGATAGAGAAGGTTATCTGCCTAGATTTTTTCCAATTACTGGGCAAGGCATGTCTAGAAGAACAGAGGCCGGTGTTCCTTTTTATAGAATCAGACAGGCTCTTGAAACCATGATGGAATATTATGGAGAGTTGCCCGGAGCGTATGAGGTGGCCAACCCGGATGGGTATTCTTACACAGGCTTTGGTAACAGGGTTAATTTCAGAGGGTTCGAATATGTGATAGATTGGAGCGGTCTGCCTTTAGATAAAATCCCTCCTAATTTCTATTTTGATTATGATCAATTAGATTTTTTAAGTCTAGCGCAAGAAATATGTGAGATTACTAGTCACGAGCTTTATGTTACACTACTACCAATAGTTTGCCATGAACATCCATCTATGCAAAGACTTGACCGTAAAAATATGAACATTGTTAAAAATTCAAATGAAAGTACTTCTGGCGGTACGCTTGGTCCAGAAAGCGAAGAAACGGAAGATCCAGATCCAAACGAGCCTAAATACAAAGGGTTTGTAGCTGGTGTAATTAGATTAGACGCTATTGACAAGTCTGAGCAACCTAGATACGGAGCTATTATTGAGTATGTAAAAGACTTAATCCAAAACGAAGAAATAGCAATAAAGAAGAAAGATGCGGGTTTTGAGCTATCTAATGTTGTAACTGATAAAGTGATACTTGGCGCTCAAGAAGTAGACATGTATTTCTTTAGTTCGGATCGTGACAGGGACGATCTTTTTGCAAGAGCAGGCAGTGAAGGACAACAACAAGTAGAAGAATTTATTGAAGAACAATGGGATATAACAACGTCCTTAAAACAACAAGTATTGCCATTTTACGGATTTATAGGTGACAATAAAGCTGTCACTATTCCTAAAGGATTTGGTGCTTATCAACAGATACTATTAGACGCTAGAGACCTGAACGCTTTTGGTGTCGGTAATTATTATGTGGCAACAGAGATGGAATTAAGGGCTGCGCTTGTTTCACAAAAAAGCTGGGAAGAATTTCTTAAAAAGTATAACAATACCTACATTGCCGACACATCAGAACACCAATTTACTTGGGCAGAACTAGGCCGCGTCAATCCAGAAGCCCGAAATCAAATTAATGATGCTCTAGATGTTTTCAAAGATAAAGCCGGTATAACAGAAGGTCAGGTATTTCATGACACTCTTGTAGACAGCATGAAAGAAAGAGCGTTTGCGGTTACTGTTCCTAGATCCGTATGGTCTTCTGACAAGCCCTACATGGGCAAAGATGGTTATCCAGCTAGTCCTTGCAATCCACCTTATGGCTATCCTTTATACTACAAAAGGGCTATGAAAATAGGCATACTAGGCGCTGGATATACAGAAGTTTTTAGTAGTGCTTATTCACATTATCTTCAAGGGGATAATTTTGAGGACGCAGTATATGGATCAGGAATAGAAAATGTATCTTTGGTTGCTGATGATTACGCTATGAAGCTTGCTATTTTACAATCTCGTCGAGAACAACTAAGCAAAAATATTGGTCAGGGTTATTCACAAGACCCACAGTGGCAAAGTTACAATACTGAGTATAATAAGATCAGACAACTAGTGGACGAATACAAAGAAGTAGAACAACGTTTATTAGAGCAGGGCGACAAACTAATTGCCAAAACGAAAGGGGTTGTAACCGATGTTCGTTCAGGTAATAATGAGTTTTACAATACTGCCGGTTTATTAAAAGCTAGGAATGAGAACAATGTAACAAAAGTCTATAACTTTGTTAAAAAAATAGCAGAAGAAAACTTAGGAAAGAAATTTTTAGTTAAAATACCCACTGTTGTTAATCATAATTACTCTCCTAGCGTAAAAACATATTTCTCTAATAATCCAAAAAAGAAAAGTATACACTATTCTCCTTTTGGTTTTATGCCTAGAGGATTAATTGAAGCTACTGAAGAACAACAAGAAGATGATAGCTATGTAGATCCATTATCGGATAGTAGGCAGGCAATCTCCAGTAATAACATAGGTAAAGACAACCTGTTAGGGCAAAACTCTAAATTTACTCATTATCTTGCAAACGATATCTTTGTTCATTCTAATGGCGTTATTGACACAGGAAAGTATAATATTGATGAAGGTAGCTATCTAAGCGATAATTATGTTGATAAAGAATCTCCAGACAATAAATACGCTTACACTCAAGGAGCGTTAAAATCAAAATATAATCCTATATCTGAAGAATGGGAATTTAATTATAAAATCGAGCCATTGGGTGGCTGGCCTCAGTTCCCAGTGTTTGACAAAAATATAGATTTTTATAAGGAGTGGGACAGGCAAAATAGCGAGGGTTCTCAAAATATTAAAGGTAGCACAAAAGCGCTACCTAATGCTACAAAAGATGCAATAGTGCCTACAATTTTAAATAAATTGCAAAATGATAACGGAAGAATCTCTTGTTTTGCAAGATTTAACAATAGTGACAATTATAGTTTCGCAAACGTATCAAGTGATAGTGTCGTTCAACAAACCCAGAAATATGGTGGAAACTGGACTCCAGATATTGCAGAGCTTTTACCTAACTTAAAAAATCAAATAAGTGCTGGATCAACTGATTATCAAGGACTGCAAGCAGAAAAGAAGCGTAAAGAAGGCAAAGAAAACCTAAAAACTGTAGCTTTTGTGAAATGCGAAGTAGACGAGAGGTTTTATATGCCTCCTAGATTGGCCAAGTTAGAAACGCAAATATTTGCCTCACAGTATGAAATAGTTCTTTCGGAATTACCTGTAGACATTGAAGAGTCTGAAGATGAAGATGGATGTAAAGTATATAAACAAGTTGTTAACAGATTTGCGCCCGTTTTTAAAGTAGCAGATGACGGAGGAGTCAGAGAGGGTGGCGAAGCAGTAGAAATTACTGATTTTGTAAGACACATACCTGCTAGAGTGACACCCGAACGAAATAATGCGGTAATCGGAAATTCAGACGGTCCACAAGACAAAGAAGATAAAGAAGAAGATAACGAAATTTATACTGCTAACTCAGAATATTACAAGCTAGACGAAGAAGAAAGACTTAAAAAAGAACCATTATTGATAGATGCAGAAGGTCAATTTTTAGACAATAATCATGTATATGCGCTAATTACTGTGCCGGGACGAATTACTAGCTATGCTGACTTTCGTCATGTTGATAGCGTAGATCAAATATACAACACTGTAAACCTGAAAAATTTAATGACTCAAGATGTTGTTAAAATAAATGACTTTGAATTTCCTGCTTTCCCTGAACCGGTACTTGGTACAGGTAATGAAATTATATGTAGTACAGGATCAATGCCAGTTACTTTGAAAGAAGTTGTTCATGTGAAAAAGCAAGCCAAATTAGCTATGGGGGGTCAAGAAGATTTAAATATACATACCTATGCGCCTTCGCCTATATACCCTGATATGGTTGCCATTCCGTTGCTATCATGGGAAAGATGTTATGGTCCTTGGTTTTCAGCAAACGATATAGAAGCAGGTGAAGATGGAGGCGGCGTGGAATATAAAGATAGGTATTATAATATTGGGGGTAAGGTAGAAGTTAAAAAGGATGAAAATCTAGCGCCTTGGAATTACGGTGGGTATGCCTTATTAGATGCTGCCGGAGCGTTAGAAGCAGAATTTTCTAACAGCTTACTTTTAATTAGCGAGAAAGGCAGTATTGATTATGTAGGTGGGCCAACAGGCGTTGCGATTGGAAAGCATCTCAAGGATAGAGGGCCATTGGTAACAAATATTAGAGTAAGTGTTAATGAAAGTAGCATTTCTACATCAGTATCTATGGACTTATATACAGTTGGGTTTTCTAAAATAAACGAAGAAAGAAAGCATGATTTATCAAGAGCAGCTAGGGAGCGACAAAAGATTATAGATCAAAATAATAATTTGATTCGTAGGAATTTAGGTAAACAGCAAACTAGTCTTGATTTAAGAAGTGATCTGCTTAAAAAAGGCGCTGAAGATTTGATGAACCTAAAAACTGAGCAGGTGAACTATTTCATGAAAGCAGAAAACCAAAAAAAGGAAGTGTTCTTGGAAACTAACTTAGGAACTATGTCTTCAGATCGTTATAGCATGATAAACAGGCAGAATGATTCTGTAGCAGACAAGGTTAAACAACAAGGTATAGTAAACCCTGTGACTAATGAGTCTTACAGGGTAGTCAATCAGTTAGGCGAGCCACCAGCTCAACGGTTTGGATTTACAGGATATACAATTTAGGAGTACTATCTATGGGAAAACAACAGGATCTCAACAGATTTGGTGCATTACAAGCTCTCAATCAAGAAAAGTTTGAGCATTTAATTGTTACAAACAACGCATATTTTGGAGATATAGGATTAGACGCTGCTACCACAGGTGTGTATTACGAATATTTTAGGAGTAGAGATACAAATGGGCAATACTTAAACCAGAAAGTAATTAAACGTGGTAGAAAAAATATAGATGGAGAAAATACAGAAGGGATTTCAAAAATAAGTTTCTTATTTGAGAGAGCTGATGGCGACAACGCATGGGGTACATTTGAAGACATACAAGAAGATGAGACCGAAGCTAACAATTTTAGTTATCGCGAGAGCAGTGTGAACAACTGGTCTTATGTGGACACAACTTCTGGCCTTGCTCTAAATGACGAAGATATACCTTGGAGCAAATTTAATATTACTAGCGATGGAATTCCTAATAGGGCTGAGGTAGATGGGTACTCAATAAAGACTAAAAGAACACGTATTGTAAGATTAGCATCTTGTAGAACTAATCAGCAATACGAAGAAGATAAACAATTTTTTTTACCAGAAAGCACAGCCCTCTTTGATCGTCCACAGGATAGAATTTTATCAATCATTGTGATGAATGAGTTTTTAAATGATTTATTGACTCAAATTTCTCTATCTCAAATCAATTCAATCCCCGCAAATGTTAAAGAAGAAGAATTTAGCCAAAAAAATATTTTAGCTATGCTTTATATGTTAAGAGGGATAAGACAAAGCAAAGAAAGCTTTGTAAAATTCAACAGCGATATACATTTCAACACTGCTTTAGCTGATGGTAAATTTCAATGCCCAATAGACGAGAAGGTAGAATACAATTTACATTTATTCCCTGAAACCAAGAGAGACCTTTTTCAGCCCGTCACTGTTCCTAGAAGAAATATGATCGCTGAATATAAAGTAGATCCTTTCGGAAGGTCTTTTAGCAACAAGATTGATGGCGGTTACTCAAACGTAGACACCACAGACGAAGGCAAAAAAAAGGCAGGCGATATCAACTGGGTCTGGAATAATTATCTTCAGAAGTTTGAAGCTGGCACAATGCAGATGCACGCTAAATGCGTAGAAGATATTCCTGTGGCAACTTCTCCAAGTGTTGATACTTTAAAAAGTCAAAATACAAAGCAGGTTTTTAGCAGCGCGTCCTCTTCTGTAAAGTACTTGCCCGCTACTGGTACGGTGCTGCCAATATCTATGCAGAACGGAAATCCAAAGGCTTGGTCGCCAAATTACGAAGAAGACAATGACTGTCGAGGACTGAACTTAGCAAAGCAAGAAATTACAGCTTTTAACTTAAGCCCTAAAAATTCTTACGAAAAAGATGATGTTGTGTTAATTAACCAGATAGAAGGGGTATGGTGTATTAGCCCTTTAGACGCTAAAGCTGTAACCCAAAGAACAGTCCTACCAAAACAATGGTCTTTTGCCTCGTTTATGGCAACTAGAGAAGGGATCAAAAAAGGAAGAGATTTGGAGGGTAACATTATATCTGTAGAAGCTTACGATGCAGAAAGAGTGTTTCACAAAAACTATTATTACAACGATCCAAAGAATACAGAATTTGCTTATAACGATCAATTTTCTACAGAAACTGGTCAATTCAAACCGTTTAAAAAAGTGGCTCGTGCTTTCCAGCATTCTTCATTTGATTACATGGATAACAAGATATATGGCACAAGACAAAAGAATGCAATTGGAACCACAATAGCATATGAAAGAGCAGACGGAAAAGAAATTCCTACTCCACAACCCACAAAACAGCGCAATGCTGCTTTTAGCGGACCTTTTTGGGGCTGTGTATTTCCTGATGGTTATGTAAGTAATTCTCAATTGACTGCGCTTACTGATACGGATGATAAGGATTGGAAAGGGAAAATTGCTTTTTCTGGAGAATCGTTTGTCAATTATCCATACAAAGTAATTCCTCGTGAGCCTTTTGATGATGAGTATGATTCAAAAGCAAATTCTCCTTTTTCCGATGGTCCTGATAGACACGATGGAGTCGCTGCTCTTGAAGGAGATTATTCGGTAACTGACCCCAGTAATGATAATACATGGTATTTTCAAGCACCAAGGACGCTCGAAGACGCAGGATCAAATAACTGGAGAGGCACCAGTCCAGATATGTTTTATATGTTAAGGACACAGGGCCAAACAGATTTAAGACAACTACCTGCTGATATAGCTTTATTAGATCATCCAAATAGTCAAGTTGGTCAGCCTTTTTATCCTTTATCCAGAACCGATCATATATATCCATATTTTAATAAGTTTGAAGATGGAGGGGAGAAGATTAGCGATATATTAAATATATGTTCATGGATTAGAAAAGAGGAAGATGTTTCCGGTGGTAGTACTAAATATGGGAACGAGCAATCTGTTTTTGGGTTAACACCCATCAATCGTTCCAAAATTCAATTTCGTCCTTTAAAAATGGAGGCATACAACGCATATTGGTATGGGCATGACGGGGTTTTTGGAGACCCATCAAGCAATCAACCATCTCAGACCAATGATCCATTTGGAGAAGGAATGTATGCTCCTCTTTCCCAAACACCCCTCAACAATTGGAATGATATTTTTGGACAAGAAAATCTGGAAAATTATGAAAAACAATATAACAGCTGGCGTCACCATATGTCAAGATTTTTCCAAAGTCGAGGGACTTTAGTAAATTTTGATCACCCTAAAATGAGAGAAAGGATTAATTTTGCAAAAGGTGATAGTATCATTGGCGGCATAGTTAATAGTGAAGGCGGTTTTAAGTTAGGGCCAGTTGAAATACCGGTTGTTAATGATAGTGAGGCGGCAACTAATGGTAGAATGCACGATGGAACCAACGGCCCAAATTATTGGAATATAGACCCACAGCTCGGAGACTTAGCTTTTATGGAGTCCGAACTGTTTCCCGCCGGTCACATGGGATCGTTTGTAGTTGGTGTTACTACAGCTATATGTACCATAGGGGCTGTATCGACTATTAACTTTACCACTTCTAACGAATTTGGCATGGAGTCTGTAACTATGCCCGGAGGCACTGATCAACATCCAAGTTACGGGAATGTTGCATCTAATAGACTTGCTAGAAACACTATCGGGCTACACGCAACGGTATACCAACAGCACGACAGAAAGAACACTTTATTTGATCCTGAGTATTTTGCTGTTCACCATTTTAATAATGGCGCTAGTGATGACTTGGAAGGCATGTTTACCGGTGATAGCCTTTCATATTATACATTATACGAAGAGATTTTCGGTGGTTCTCAAGCACAGGAATGGCCTCAATTCAAAGACAAAACGTTTCAGTTTATGGGTATACAAAATTATAATGGAGAAGAGAATATAGTTGAACCCGCCACTATTGAAGAGGTAAGAGCATATTATAACGAAGGATATGAGGATATTACAAACTTTGCTTATACTATTTTTAACGGGAGTAATTTTGCACTACCGCTTTACTCAAGCAACACCCATCATATAGGTTCTGACGCGGCTATTATTGGATCAAGTACATCAGCTAACTTGTACCCACAAGTCAGCAATGAATTTTCTCTTTTGAATGTTTCAAGAGTTGGCAAGTTACTACCTTTTCGATATGTTCACTATCCAGTTCGTGTTCCTCATGCTGACAACCCTAATTACATTATCGACCTTACACAATTAGATGACGCTTGGGGCTATGTTAATAACGGCGAGCCTGATCCCGGTACAGAAATGGACAACCTTGAAGCACATAAATTAATTTTTACGTCTACCGGATCGGGTTATGCAATAGGAGACATCGTTGGTAACATAGAGTATGGCTTGAAATACGAAGTACACAAGATTGGAGAAGATGGCTCAATCCTTGCTTTGAAATTTTTAGAAGATTTAATGACTAAAGAAATTCCCGAAAGTATTTTCCAGCAAGCTGCATTTCATAAAACATGGACAGGAAACACAGGTGTGGGCGTTAAGATTTCAAATTTTGGTGAAAGCGCGGGGACAGGATTTGAGGCTTGGTATCCATACGGAGTGCAATATAAAAAATACGGCATAGATCAAAAACCTCGCATATTAAGAAGAGACCAAAGGATTTCAGCCAAGACTAATTCAGGAATAGAACAGTCAACAAGTATACCATTTGGAGTAGTTAGTGAAGTATTTAGTGACACCATTATTTTAAGTAACACAAACAATGTTTCTTCAAATGGATTATATGATGTATTTTTATTCTTTGCAAACGACCCGCAATTTGTATGGAATTGTTCTGGAAATGGGCGTTATGCATCACCATTTATAGGCACAAACTACCGCTGGTTTAGCGATTCTAACAATACAAGCGAGGTTGGAGAACAATTTATAGAATTAAACATAACAGTTACGTGATTTTAGTGTATAATACAACGTAAATCTTTTATAGGAGATAAAAAATGGCAACTATTACATTTCATACAAATATTCATAATTTACCTGAAAATCAAGCTGGCGACGAGCCAACCCTTATTGACCACACTGCTGGTACTGGATTAGGCTTTTTTGGAGGTAATTTTGGCATATCTGTTCCCGTTAACCAATGGCAGAAAGCGACTTATGTCACTAATGCCGCAGGCACTGACGAAGGGGTTCAGGTTTCGAATATTCGCTACAATGACGACGTATCAGTGCGTCCTAGTGGCAGCGTTGTTCAAGAAGTAGTCACTATTGGCAACTCTGGAATTCCAAACTATCAAGCCCCTTTAAACATTAGATTTGAACACACTGAAGATGTATCAGCAGTTAATTGTAGATTACGCATATTTGATAGATCAGATATTGATAATGGCGCGGTTGGAGTCACAACTCAAGTTTATGAGGTTAGACACCCCAATCCTAAACAAAATGTGGACTATCACTTAGAACACAGAGGGATTGATAATCATGGATATGTCACATTCATTGGAGGTGATTCTCCTTCTGACATGTCTTTAACTGCTAGTCCCGGAGCAAGTGGTCTCAATACTTCCTCTGCTGCTGAAGAAACTTTACCTGAATTTTCAGAAGGTTTGAGAAACTGGAAATATCAAGAAGGTGCTGCTCATAGATCAAGTAGACATGACTGGTTTTTGGCCTTAAGCGCCTCTCCAGATAGTGTTGGTTCAAAAACAGATTACGCATTATACTTTACGTTAGAGTATATGTAAACTTACTTATTTTAAGGAGAAGAAATGAAGGGATTTATTACTATCGTTTTGGCTTTGGTTATGACTTTAGCAGTTGCTAATGCAGCTTCTGCTCAGTGCTGCCAGCCAGTAAGAAACACAGTAAAAAGGATTGTTTGCGTACCCGTCAATGTGGCACGCAAAGTGCAAGAAAAACAACCTGTTCGCAGCGCCATTCGCAAAATTGATGAATGTCGTCCAGTTCGCAAGGCTCTCAAGCGTTGCTTTGGGTGTTGCTGCTGCTGTGGTTGTAAGTAGTAAGTATCAAAAAAGCAAGGGGGCTTTCGCCCCCTTTTTTTGTGTCTTTACTCGTTCTGGCCCGTTTTAGCGTTCCATCGCACCCAGCCGCGATCAGGCAACCATTGGTCACCATCCTTGCGTTTCGGGAACAAGCCGCCACCTTTCTTCATCGACCCGTAAGCCAACTTAGCAAGGCAGTCTTGACACTTCAGTTCATAATACTGATTGTCATCTACGTTACGAACTACAAATCTAAGGTTATCACCCTTGCATTTGCCGCAGGTATCTTCCTCGAAGACTTCTTGAAACCGCGCAACTTGTTGAAACATAGTGCGTTGATCTGCATCTTCTAGTTCTATACTAAAACGACCGTTTTTACTATGATAAGTAGACATTAATTAAACTCTCCATTCTTCATTAAAACCAAGGATTTCATCAGGGATCGTACTTGTATCAGCCTGATATTTCTGTAATAATTTAATACCATCACTAGCGGTATTAACTGTGAGCCTTGCCGGATTTGCACTCAGAATCAGCTTAAACATCTTGGTCAAATCAATATTGTACTGACTTCCCATTTTGTTTAATAAGTTTGCTTGATTAGGAGTCATCTTTCGATTGTCATCGAACTCTTCCTGCACGACTGCTTTTGTTTGGCTGAGACTTCTAGCTACGGTAGCTGTATCCTTGCTAGTCATCTCTTCAGCGGCCACTGTTCGTAATCTAAGCGCTTTTCTCAAGGCCCTTCCTTCTGCACGAGTAGCTGCTGTAGCGGTGTTAAACACGCAGAATGCGTCGTCTGTGTTACCCTCCCAGCAGTCTGCCACATCAGAGAACAATGACCCGTCCTGAAAGACCAGTTCCCACACCACTGTCGCACGACCAATCTCATTACCACTTTGCGGGGCAAAGATTTGTGTAGGACGACTAGAAACAATACGGCCTAGCACCAGCTCTGCAACACGTCTCAGGCCGTGGCATAATGGCCGCCCATCATACATCTCATTCTTTTCAAACAAGCTCAGAACGTAGTCATTCCACTCGGGAGATGTAGGATCTGGCCCATCGGACTGAACTACATCAGTTACACTAGTATCAACATCTTGGACTGTCTCCAATCCTTCAAACAATTCTTCCATTATTCTACCTCAATAAAACGGTCTTTACGGTTTGGTCTATTCTTTTTAATCTTATCTAGAATACTAATTACGGTCTCAATCATTTGCTCTCGCTTAGCTACAGATTCTTGCCCCATAGATTTAACTCTAATTACTACAAATCCCATGTTCAGCAATGATCCTGACTTTCTCAGGTCTGCATTAATCTGTTTGTCTAGCTTATCTTGACCCCAGATAGGTAAAAAATGACTAGGACCATCTACTTCTATAATAGTTTTTAAACCCGGAATAAACAGGTCAATTTCTAGTTTTTCTACAGGATTTATCATTTTATGCATTTCTACTCGGTATCCAGCCTCGGATATACTTTTGTAAAAAAACTTTTCAAGCTTAGATCCTTCTACGGCTGCTATTCTAATAGCTTCAATTCCTTTGGATCTCATTTCTTCTTTGTGAGAAGCTGACATATTTTCCCACATACGCTTGGCTTGTTGTGAACGTCTTTCTCGTTCTTGATCGCTCATGTCTTCCCAAAAACACATAAGCCCCTTACTAATTTTGATACGCTCCTGTTTAGATCTTTTCTTACCCTCTGTTGGATGAGAGCTACGACCAGCTTCGAGCGCATTTTTTTGAGCTTGACTTCGTGTTTTTAATGATACACCATGCTTCTTTAAAATTCTTCTAATCTTATTTGGATAAGTATCTAGTTGTTTGGCAATTTCATATGTACTAAGGTTGTCTTCATTATACATTTGGATAATCTGTTTGTCAAGTTTATTCATGCGAAGCCTCCCATTTTTTATCATCCGATAAATCTTCTAAATTAGACAGTAGCTCTGATTCGTCTCCAGTAATCCTGTAGTAATCATCTCTGTCTTCTTGAGTTAATGTAAAAATTTTAACATTGGCTACGGAGAATAAGAAATTGTAAAGTTGTTTGGGTTGTGATTTATCGTACAAAAAGCCTATGTTAAACTTATTTACAGCTAACTTCGCTTTCGCTAATGTTTCGGAATCTGTGCAAACTAAGTTTCCTTGAAAATTCCATATATTTTGTCCATCGAACAAGCCAAACTTAGGATCAATGGACATGAAGTCAACGTTGTTAAAAAATAAAATAGCGTCATCTACTTTGTTTTCTTCCGCAACCTTGTTTAAAGATTTATAAATTCGTAGGTTATTTGCAGAACTATTGGTCGTATTGACATAAAAAGCTAAATTCATTTATTTTTCTCCCTTAAAAACCATTCTATAGTGTGTTTTAATCCAGTTTCAAAATCTGTGGCCGCCTCAAAACCCAGTAAATTTTTCGCCCTTGTGGTGTCTAGGCAGCGACGAGGTTGGCCGTCAGGCTTATCCGATTCCCAAACAATAAATCCTTCGTATCCCATTTGATCTGCAATCTCAACCGCTAGATCGTGAATTGTGATCTCTTTACCAGTTCCAATATTGATTGGTTCGGGTCCAACATCTTTATGAATAGCGCAATGGATCGCTCTTGCGCAATCGCCAGCGTATAGAAATTCTCTAGACGCCTTTCCAGTACCCCATACCTTAACTTCTTGTTCGTCATTTTTCATAGCGTTATAAAACTTCAAGATTAGGGCTGGTATCACATGGCTACTAGTCAAATTAAAATGGTCATGAGGGCCGTACATATTCACCGGTATTAAATTAATTATATCCATCCCGTATTGTTCGCTATAAGCTTCGCCTAGTCGCATTAATGTTTTCTTTGCTATTCCATACGGAGCATTAGTTTCTTCTGGATAACCACTCCATAATTCAGATTCTTCAAAAGGAACAGGAGTAAATTTAGGGTACGAACAGACAGTGCCTAACATTATAAACCTTATACTCTTATTATATTTTTCATTATACTTTCTAGTTCTATTTAACATATTCATACCCATAGCAAGATTCTCATACATAAACTTACCGGGATTTTCACGATTAGCTAGGATGCCACCAACACTACCAGCGGCATGAATAATAACATCAGGGTGATAGATATCTAATACCTTCTTACAAGCGTAGCTATCTCTGAGATCATAGACCTTACTACCCAATGACGTAACGGAGTAAGTTAAGTGCGGACTTACTGAGTTCACAGATTTGAAATACTTTACGATATTCTTTCCTAGAAATCCAGTTCCACCAGTTAATAATATTTTCATGTTTACCCTTTCAATTTAAACAATGCGCAGAAAACCCCGTCTGTGTCGTATATTTGATGTAAATTAAACCTAAACACTAATTCGTAACCAAGTTTATCAAACAAAGCAATCCAGTCTTTTTTTATTTTGCAATTAATATGCGTCTTATCTAATCTAGATTGTGGCAGATGAAATGTTTTTCCATCAGTCGAGCATGGTATTCTGACAATAAATTTTTCAAAATTTAGTTTGTTGAACACATCGCAAATATCTGAATCTGTCATATGCTCTAAAACATCTAAGAAGAAAACCATCTCAAACTTTTGTTTTTCTTCTAGTTCTATAATATGATGACTATCTTTGTCTACTTGATCTAAGGCCCACTCAGATATATCGTATCCAAATGTTTTTTCAAATCCTAGCTCTTTGAATCCATCCAGCAGTAGACCAGCAGCGCAACCATAATCTAAAATATTATCGTCTTTATCTAGAAGGAAAACGTCTCGTAATAAAAAATATATTTCTTCCGAAAGTCTTTTGTATCTTTCTGATCTTCCTAGATACCCGCCGATATAGTTTCCTGAATTAAAATAGTTTTCGTCGTATAAATTTTTCATGGGAAATCCTTATCCTCCATCTCGTTCGCTACCGTGTGTAGTAACTTGTTGTTAAATTTGTAAAAACAATGTTCGCAATTGTCACACCAGTTCTTGCCTTCATTTCCTTTAATCTCGTATGGATAACCTTTCTCTTTGTACATTTCGTTTGCTCTTTTCCATATTCCTTTAATATCGTCGATAGACCCTAGAGCATAATCTAAATCGTATGTTCTTTTTTGTAGTACGTGACTTGTGCAAATATATACTCGGTAATCTCCACCATGTGGGTCGGGAGCAATGTAAGGTCTAATAAGGCCAACATAACAACCATCATTGTAAGGGGTGTCGTCGTTAGCAATGTCTTTTATAAAAAACTTATCGTATTTATCAACAGCTTCAACGATCTTTTTGAATTTATCTTTTACCAACTGATTATTACCTTTAATAAGGCAGTTCCCAGCCAACCTCACAAACTTGATTTCAGGATGTAGTTCAACTAGCTTTGCTATTTTTTCTATTGTTTCTACAGTTGTTCCGGCGTATGTCCGACCCGTTCTGGATAGCTCGTCTGGGACACCCCCAGTCTCATAAATAATGTAGCTAAACCCGAGTTTTTCATAAGGAAACCCATTAAAGTCATAATCTTCTGGCTCAAACCCCTCATCTAGTTTGATTAAACTACTTCTAATCCAGCTAATCTTTTCATGGTTTTCTACCTTAAGCTTCTTTAATTTATGACTGTTAGAAATGATACCTATTTTATATCCTAGATCATGAGCATATTCTATGATATCATTGATATCTTTCTTCTCGTCTTTGTCTCTATACAGCATAGGGTTTCCGCCCCCACTAATTTCAAGACTCTTAGCTCCTAGATCTTTAAATTCTGATAATATTTTTTTGATTTTCCTAAAAGGTATAAAACTTTTTAACGGCCTTCCAGCAACAGAGCAAAAAGGACAGTCGCTATCGCACATTTCATTAGGGGCTAATTGGATCGTAATCGGTTTGAATTGTTTGTTTGTTTGAATAGAGTACAAAACATCTGTATGTTGTAGAAGTTTATCACCCCAAGTGCTATATTGTTGAGTTTTTTCTTCATGCGTTAACTTTTTATCTTCCATTTTTACTCCTTAAAAAGCAAACCTAAATGTTTTGGATTTGCATTATCTCTTCTAGTTTTAACAGGTAGTAGGTTATACCACATCAGTTTTGAATTAATAAGTACTGACTTTCTAAATCTGTATAGCACATCTACACAAAAATCCCAATCCCAAGTCCATTCTTCTGTATGCCTCCACCTTAATGTCTTAAACACGTCTTTGTGAAAAGCTGGCGCTCCACACATAGTAGCGCAATGACCGCCCCAAAGAGGGACTGCTCCATAAGCATCAAATGGATAGCCAAATCTTCTGGGATCAGGTCGAGGTGAAATATTAGGATCGCTAACATCTCCTGAACGATAATGTAATTTAAATGTTTCTTCCGGTTCTAAACAAATCACTTCGTCAAGATTTATTTTTTCAAATGTCATATCATTTCTTGTTTGATAAGAATGATTTAAATGTAATATTTGTTTGTTTTTAAAAAAGTGTTTTATGACTTCTATTCTTTGCGGATGCGGAATGTCATCTGCGTCGTTTGATATAATAATTTCGTTATCGCAAGCCATAGTTCCAGCATCGCGATTCGGCCCCTGAACTAGCGTGCTTGTATGCTCTAACAATTTATAGTCTTCAAAGACACCCTCGAATCTTTCTTTGAGCTGGCAAATTAATTTTTGGTCTACTAGGTGTGAATTACTTAAGGATATAACAACTTGGTCTGGCTTTACAGTTCCGTCCTGATAGTGGCTTAAAATACATTTTAAATAATTAAAGTTTCCATTCGTTGCCGGAATAACTAAAGATGTTTTCATATCATCTCCATAATTGTATTTGCTCTGTGCTTATAAGTATGCCTAGCTTTGACTAATTCATAACCCTTCTTAGCAATATTATTCATCATTGATTCATCTTTTATGGCGTTGTTATAACTATCTATTAACTGACTTAGATCGCTCCAAATCAAACAATTTTCTTTATCAATAAACCCTAAACTTTGATAATCTGGATGATCAGAAGTAAGCAAGCAAACTTGACAACCCATAGTTTCAAAGTTTCTATAGTTGACATCCACGCTAATATTTGCATTCCAATGAATTTTATATGAGTTAATAGCTTCTACCATAGCGCTACCAATTACCATCTCATCAAAATGCATATTTAGATTGTTCACAAGATAATTTATCATAGGGCCTCTGTTCACGATGTTTCCACAAAACCCAAGATCGTAAACTTTATTTGTATTTAAGGGGTGTATAATACTGTCATCATAACAATTAGGTAGCCAGCATCCTTCTTGTGCAAAACTTCTGGTCGCATGGAGAACTTTATCGAAACCATAGCTCTCATAGATTTGTGGCCCCTTGCAATGAGCATCAATGGCCCAGATAAATTTAGGCACAGACACCTCACTGAGATCGGGCATCCAATCCCAGTTTTCAATAGCAAAGATCAGATCGTAATCTTCCCAGACTAGCGTTTGCTCGTAGTTATCGTGTCCCTTGCCCCACACAGTTACGTTTGCGCCGTGATGCTCAAAGCCACGCTTCAAACAAAAGCATTCTCGAAAATTACGGTTCGCTTCGTGGTGACCGTTCTCTTGTATGATAATAATATTCAAAATTGAGGTTCCTCATATTCGTTGTAAACTTGCCCCACGAAATCTTGAGCATTGGCACGTTCCATAGGGAATGGCATCCTCTGGAAATAGGGGTCGTGAACTGTGGCCTTATCAGCAACCATAGGATAAACAACCTCCCTTAAAAAGTTTTGATCTACTTGATATTTATTATCATAGTCGCCTTTATCATAATCAGCAATCATGTCTTGGATACCTTTTAACAAACCATTGCGAACACCCCACATCCCACCAAGGATTTCTGTTCTATGGTATGGGTGATCGCGCATAATATGGAAGTCTTTATCGCTGGCAAGCCATTCGTCTACTGCTGCCTTTTCTCTTTCTCCTAATCGGGAGTCGGTGTCTCTAGAAATAACTACGTCGTCTTTGTCCGCAGCAAAAAATCTCCAGAACATTCCGTTCCAGTTAGGGTCTTCTGTCATAAAGTAAAGTTGAGTATTAGGCTTGTTTTGTAATTTAGTTAGAATATCTGGAGGCACGTCAAGCCCAACATAATACCTACAGACCCAATCAGGATATATCTCAATAGCTATTTCTGCGTTACGGATTGCTCCGATAGTATATTTTTCACTGTCGCCCCACAAAGAAAAAGAGATTACTTTAGTCATGTGTAATCCTTTCTTTAGGGAATCCTAGCGAGTGCCTCATTGCATATACCTGCTGATCTCTACCAGAGAAAGCAATAGTTTTAGTGGTGGCAATATCTTGTATGCCGTGATTTTCACTACCTTCGATGCTATAATGTTCATGACTAACAATTATTTTATCAATGTATGTTTCTTTGCCCATTGAGCGCACGACTTGAGTGAATTCATCATCGCAGTAAAGACTTTTATAATCTGGGTGATAAATATACCCAAAATGTTCATACAGCTTTCTACCGAGGATAGAAAAAGTAATAAGGTTCCCATTGGTATTCCCGTCGTTGAAGTGTACACACCCGTCCAAGTTAGGGTAATGCTCCTGCATGGCGTCAGTGATCTCTAGATCCCACTCATCTACTTTTGGAACCATGTCATCACTAGCACAAATAACAATATCCCAGTCAAAGTCAAGATTGGTGATATTAGCGTTAATGGCACTGATCTTCTCCGTATTCGAATCATAGTTAACGGAATAGCAAACATTCAATCTTTGCTTCATAATTTCAAAAATTTCCTTTAGTATGTTATTACTAGTCATAGTTAAATCAGCCGAATCGCAGTTGATGTTAAAATATAAATCGTTCTGTGCGCTACTCATACTTACGTACTGGTCTAACACATTCAAAAATCTATCTGCCCGTCCGTAGGTTGGAAATTGTATTAGTATATTCATGATCTCTCCTTAGATTTTTATATTGTCTTTGATTTTTCTTAATTTTTGACAAATTTCATCATCTCCTATATTTTTCATTAAGCGCTCTGCTCTGTTGATACAACTATGTTTTCGTAAGATAGTTGTTCGTAAATAGTTTTTAATAAGCTCCTGTTTTCCCGGCAGTTCTGGGAATAGATGTAGCATGTAATCCGATACCATTTTCTGGTTTTTGTCGTCTAAATGCACCGAGCATTTACCTGTAATTCTAATAGTTGAATCAAGAAAAACCTGACCGCATACAATATCTGGATTTTTTCCAGCCAATAAAACGTTGGAGTATATATGAAGAACATTACTAAGGTCAAAAATGTTCATACTAACATCTGCTTCATCAGACGTTTCTCCTAGACAAATTTTATGATAAACATTTCCTAGCTTATCTCCCACGTCAAACAAATTGTCAGACACTAAGCCGTAAGCAACTTGTTTGGGAGAGGATTGCGTGTGAGGAAGAAAAATATCAGCCCCCTGCATAATCTGTACAGTTTTTATTTTCTTAAAACCTTTTGGAGATTCTAGGTTATAAAAAACAAAGGGACACTGGATTTTAGACTCATTAATAGTCTCTTCTAAATTCGCTGCTTCATTCTCAGATATGCCGCTTACATTGATAATTATTTTACACTTTGTGTTAGACATTCTTTTTAAAGTATCGGGGCATATATTTTTGTACTTCGTGATGAATATATCTGGGTCTACTATATCAAAAATGTCAAACGCCGTGTATTGCTGGCGCTGCCAAAGAAAAACTTCAACCTCTGCCTGCGTCAGAGCTTGATGAAAATAACTAGCTTCTGTAGAGGTGTACGAGTTGTAATTTTCTATTAAAATTTTCATTTATTTACCTTCTTAAGTGTTTTTACGTTGTTTATTTTGACTATACTTTCACTGTGATTAAAACAGGTTTTCAAGTTTTTTTTATTACTCCAGCCATTAATAGCTTCAAAAAAGAACTTTGTTTTGTAGTCCGCTTTTGAAACAATGTTGTAAAAAGATTGAATGTTACTATCTCCATTTAAATATAAAAGTTCCGTCCAGCATTTATCTTTAACCGCTAAGGAAAGCATCTCCAATTTATTTTTGTTTTCTATAACGCCTACATCAAAGTTACCTTCTTTTTGACTCTCTTGGTATAGTAAAGAAGAATTTGAAAGATCTAAGTTTTTTAGATATGAACTTGTTAGGAGAACTCCGCCACCACATATTACCAGCTTATCAGTCATTACATTGTTCATACACAGTCTAATACTTTCACAACAATTGCTGTGGTAGTACATTTGATTTTCTACGATCCTAATTTTGCACCGAGAGCCATATTGTTTTTTTATATAAGTATATATTTTAGATGTTTCAAATCCAGCGCATAGTATGACTTCAAAGTTTATAAAAGCAGAAGATATTGCTTCCATTTGATGTTGTAGTAAAGTTCTTCCGTTGACCTTAATCAAAGATATAGGACCGTAAGACTTCATCCTGTACCCATGATTTTCTGAAAGCAATAATATTGAAACAAGCTCTGAGCGTTTTTTATCACCATTTGATTTTTTAGGACTTATCACGTATTGTTTTTTCTTCATTTTTAGATTTCTCAACCTCTTCAAAAAACTCTATAGCCTTATCAAAATTTCCAAACTCGTGATACTTATTTCTCATGAACTCTTTTGAGAAAACCCAAATGCCGTCTACGTTAGCGCAATCATTGTCTTTTATTCTTAAATTTGCTGTCTGGAAAAAATCCGGAGACACTGTTTGGCCGGAATACATCTTTACAAAAACATCAGCTACAATTAATTGTTGGTAAACCTCTGTCTCGACAGTTTGTTTATCTTCAGATAGATGACTAGTTCCTTTGCAATACAAACCTTTTTCTGTATACAAGTTACTGAGATGCAGGGTATGATTCATATGTCTATGCCCCCAAAAGTAAGAAGTAACTACGCCGACGTGTCCTGCTCGATAATCTTTTGAGGCAAGCAGTAGTGAGTCTAGGCTCTTTTCAATTTGAGACAATTCATGGTCTTTGATGTCAAACAATCCGATGCCAAAACTATGCTCTTTGGACTTTGATTTCATAGCGGATTCCATTACAACTCCAAGTTAACTTATAATTTCCAAAACTTTCTATCAGTTGGCAAATCTCTTTTACTTTTGCCATTGATTTACAATTTTCGATAACTGAAATTAAGTAGCTGTCTTCTGCTTGGCTATCTGTAACCGCGTCAGCGAATGCGTTTAATTCAACGCCGCCAACTACCAGTTCTCCTTGCATTCTTAGCTTGCTGAGTAAAATTTTTAATGTATTTCCGTAATCCGCTATGGGGATATCGCTCAATAATTCTGACGCTAATATAAAAGAACATTCATTGTCTGATAAGTCCACACTAATTTGTGATAAATCTGATGACGCAAAATACTTATCGTATCCTTCTATTTGTTTTTCATGTGTTGTTAAAATTTGAACTTTCATTTAATCACCTCGTAAGTTTTGTCAAAAATATTGTTCCACTCTGAAATGAAGCGTTCTTTACCACACTTCTCTAAAATTGTTTTTCTAGCTGCCTCGCCCATTTGATGGGCTACTTCTGGCTTATCGAACAAGTGTTTAATCCATGACCTCAATTCTTCCTCATCGTTAGATAAGTATCCGTTTACTCCATGCTCGATAAACTCTGGGATAGCACAATTGTCCATGCTTACAACCGCACATCCACAAGCCATCGCCTCTAGCATCGACGTTGGCACTGGACTTAGCGTGCTAGGATTGATATAGACCGCAGCCTGCTGATATGCCTGTACTAGTTCATCTACGCTTTTAGCGGCTTCTGACAGCCCATCAGTAGCTCCTACGACCTTACGATCAAGACCCTGAGTAATTCTTTCCCACCCCTGATAGTTAAGAGCGTAGTCGCGGTTAATAAAATCATGCGCTACTGTTAAAACGCCTTTTCTTTCTAATCCGGCTGGCTTGAACAAATCTGTATCTACAGCATGATAGATAACATCGCTAGACGCATTGATATTCCATTTATCTTTAGAATATTCAGTGATAAACACATTAACATCGCCATAAAAATTTTGGAATAGTTCTAGCTGTTCGTTAGACCATTGTTGCAGAGGAAGAGTATGCTCTAAACAAAGTATAGGAATCTGTAGGTGCTGATTAATTTGTTGCGCAATCTGTAATTGTCCAAACTTGCTGTGGGCTAAGATGAAGTCAAAATCTATACCCGAATACAGCTCACCTTCTGGTATTTGGTAGTAATTTTCTGGCATTGGAGCATGTTCTGTAAACCAACTCTTGCCTTCTGGCCAATTAAATGCGTAAAAGTTATGACCGGTTAAGCATTGATTGGTTTGGTAACGCTCGTGAGTATTAAATGTCAATATGTTATATTTGTTATCAGGAATTCCTTGGATTTTTCTAAATAAGTTTTTTATTTTATGCACTTTAATTCTCCATCTCTTTCTTTATTTGTTCCAATTGATCATCCCAAGCCTTTAAAGCTTTTAAGAAACCATTTTTTACACCCTCTGTTTCCCAAGTTATTGGGTTTTCTTGCCATCTAGAAAAGTTTTCATTCGAAGGTTCTACATCACTACCTAAACACTCAGCTTCTAAAAAAGCGTAGTCTGAGGTAGAGTCCACTAGTTTTAAGAAACAATGGCCCCAGTTATGTATATGTGGTAACGATGTATTTACTGATGAGATTGGAGTTATGTTTATGGGAACATTACAACGTGAACCGTTTAAGGTTTTTAGCGCCTCATTCACCGATTGTTCATTGTTAGTGAAAATGGTATATGATGCATCATGATAACTCTTTACGAATGATAAATTGTCAATAGCTTTTGTTAAGTTCATGAGTTGGACCGAAGAAGATCCATCGCAAATACTATAAAATCTATAACCCTTAGCTTGAGGTATATTTACAGTCGGGTAGTTTTGTTTACATATGTTTGGATCAATAATATTTAAAGCGTCGGGCCAGTGTAAGTTCTTATCAAATATATTAGTGCCTACAAAATGCGAATCAAAAACATGCTGTATACAGTGCGTAACGCCTTCAAGAGATTTATTTTCATACTCTAAGATATGCGGAGGGGTCTTTCCTTTTGTATTCAAATCGACAGCCCTGCAAACAACTTCATAGTTACATGCACTTAGCATCTTAACAGTTGTTGCAGACTGACTCCCCCAAATAGTAGGCTCTCTATAATAACCAATATACAATACTTTCATTATATGTCAACTCCTAAATTGTATTTTTTAATCCATTTCATTCCGCCAGTGTTAAAGTCGCCATGAAAACCAAATGCTCCGTAGGTAAAAAACAGCCTGTGGTCGGAATGAGGTTTATGGCGCGTTTTTCGCTCATATGAAAACTTAGCAGCCAATGCTTCATCGGCTATTTTTACACCTCGACTAGCGAGGTGGTGGTAATTGAATATACATATGTTTAAATCTTCATTTTTATGGTGCGACTCTAGGCCCACACTATTCTCCACGAACTTTCTGCTACGCAAAGAAAATCCACCGTTTCCAACCGTTGTAGGAATCTGGTCCGTAGGAATCTTTCCGGCCACCATGTCGCTTGATTGAATGATGTGCATCGGCCAAGGCGCACCAATGTAATCCGATTTCATAAACTCATCGTCCCACAATGACGGATTGATAACACATGAATCATGCTGCACGTTCAAGCACCAGTCGTCAGTCATATAATTTTTAACATCTTTTAGAAAGTCATCCCTGAAACCAAACCTATTTTCATCATCGTCTAACATGTTCTCGTTTAGCTCAGA
>Ga0070749_10000233_pt1 | contig 35876 bp, 40 predicted proteins | sample VirMetDEL_Nov_18_FD_75180 | JGI IMG/M metagenome (GOLD analysis project Ga0070749, IMG submission 75180) | Aqueous microbial communities from the Delaware River and Bay under freshwater to marine salinity gradient to study organic matter... | ecosystem: Environmental > Aquatic > Marine >...
AAGTGCTGATCTTGTCGCCATCGACTCCATCCAACCATTCCCCAACAACCCACGGCAGGGCGACATCGGGGCCATCTCGGAATCCCTGCGCCACCTCGGTCAATTCCGCCCACTGGTCGTCAACCGACGCACCAACCGAATTCTGGTCGGGAACCACACGTGGTATGCGGCAAAATCGCTCGGCTGGACCGACATCGCAATCGTCACGGTCGACCTCGACGAAAACGCAGAACTGGCTTTAGTGCTGATCGACAACCGCACCTCCGACCTCGCAACGTACGACGACACCGCGCTTCTCAACCTCCTCACAACCACACCCCTAACAGGCACAGGCTTCTCAAACGACGACCTCGACGAACTCCTGTCCGACGTCACGAACGAACGCCACCATCGAAACCCCGCCAAAACCTCGGCTGTGTCGTGCAGAGTCGACAAATGGGCATGGAAAGTTGCTTATGCTGATTTCGATGCGTGGGACAACGCAGACGACCAATACGCTGTCATTGCCGAACGCCTCAACCTCAACCCAAACCAATGGACAACAGAAAGCCCAACATGACCCAATCCAACATCGCCGACAACATCAAAGCCCTCGAAATACCAATCAACAACCTCTCACTACTCGAGAAGAACCCGCGCAAAGGAAACGTCGAAGCCGTCAAACGCTCCTACCAAACCTTCGGTCAACTCAAACCCATCGTCGCCCGACGTCAAAAAGCAACCAAAGACGGCTTTCCCACAGGAGTGGTGATCGCAGGCAATCATCAACTAAAAGCCGCACGCGAACTCGGATGGCCAACCATTGCCGTCGTCTGGACCGACATGGACGCTAAAACCGCGAAGGCGTTTTCGCTCGCCGACAACAGAACCTCAGACCTCGGCTCCTACGACAAGCAGGTCCTCGTCGAACTCCTCCAAGACCTCGAAAACGAGACCGCCCTCCTCGCAGCGACAGGCTACGACGAAAAGGCCATCAAGATGCTGATCGCCGTCACAGGGGGCAACGTGCCCCGCGACGGGCTCACAGACGCCGAAGCCGTCCCAGACGCCCCAACCGACCGCAAAAGCGTCGTCGGCTCGATCTGGGAACTTGGCAACCATCGCCTAATTTGCGGAGACTCAACTGATGAAGCCGTGTGGGACGCTTTGCTGAAAGGCGCGCGCCCCGACATGTGCTTTACAGACCCGCCCTACAACGTCAACTACGGAAACACACTCAAAGGCCAGAACGAGGCCTTTCACAGAACGATGGACGGCAAAGGCGAACGCCCCATTCTCAACGACAACCTCGGCGACGCCTTCCGACCCTTCCTGCTGAAAGCCTGCCAAAACATCATAAAACACACAACAGGCGGATGCTACGTCTGCATGTCATCAAGCGAACTACACACGCTCGAATCCGCATGGATCGAAGCAGGCGGAAAATGGTCAACCTTCATCATTTGGGTCAAAAACACATTCACGATGGGACGCTCCGATTATCAACGCCAATACGAAGCCATCCTCTACGGCTGGCCACTTAACGGCAAGAAATACTTTACGGAAGCCCGCAACGAAGCCGACGTCTGGGAATATCCACGCCCAAGACGCAACGACCTCCACCCAACCATGAAACCGATCGCCCTCGTCGAACGCGCCATCGCCAACTCAAGTCTCCCCGAAGCGACCGTCGTCGACCCATTCGGAGGGTCAGGCACAACGCTCATCGCTGCTGAAAGACTCAACCGCACTTGCTATATGATTGAATTAGACCCCGCCTACTGCGACATCATCGTCAAACGCTGGTCAGAATTCACAGGCAAAGAACCCCGACACATCGCACCCTAATGGCACGCCCCACCAAACTCACCCAAGAAGTTCAAGACCGAATCATGCAAGCCGTGCAGGCAGGCAACTACCTTGACACTGCCGCAAATTTCGCAGGAATTGACGGTTCAACCATGCGACGCTGGGTCCAAAAAGGCGAAGCCCCAAGCGCACCCGAACCATATCGCTCGTTTTGCACGGCCCTAAAAAGCGCACGCGCTGCCGCAGAAGTGCGATCCGTTGCGCTGATCCAACAAGCAGCGACAGGCGGAACATGGCAGGCTGCAGCGTGGTACCTCGAGCGCTCCTACCCCGAACGCTGGGGCAGAACCCGCGTTGAGGTCACAGGAGGCCAAGATGGTGAAACCTCACCAATCCGCGTTGAGGTAACCGCCGAAGCGTTAGAGGCTAAACTGCGTAACCTCGCACTCAAACAAGCAAAGAAAGCCAAAGACAACCTCAAATGACGTACTTTAATCGGTTGGATGACCGTGAACTGGCAATCAACGGCTTCTCCTACAGCCTGTCATTCACGCTTTCTTTTCTGGGCAACGAAACCAAGTACCTGCAAGTCAAGACTGGTGCCGTGTCCTGCTGGATTTCCGACTACCAACTCGCTTCCAGTGCCGAACCACTGAGGTTGACCGCCATTGAATCGCCAACATTGACGAACGGCACGACAGCCGTAACCTCGTTCTGCACAAACCGCCAACGGGCGAACACGGCAACAACCCTGTTCTACTCCAACCCGACAAGCATTTCGGGCGGCACCATCATCCACCGTGAAATCTGCACTGCAGGCAAGGGCGCAGGTGCATCGCTTACTGATTCGCACAACTGGATACTGAAGAAGAACACTTCATATGTGTGGAAGATTGAGCAACTCACGAACCAAGTCACCGAGGTTGCAGGCGAACTGCTGTTCCGAGAAAACTACCCGTCAGCCCAATGAACCCGCTGTGGTCATGCGTATCGTAAATGGGGCCAATTAGCCGAGGAATGACGCCATGAGCGCAACACGCGCCATCGACAACCTTTTGGCGTTGCCTGCTCGCCAACGCGCCGAAGTGCTGGCGAACCTTAAACCCGCCGAGTTGCGTGCACTGAACATTCTTGCTGATCAACGCCTCTCTAACCCGTGGATGCGTTATGAGGACGACCCCGTCGGCTTTGTTGAGCATGGCTTGAATGAACGCCTTTGGTCCCGTCAACGCGAAATCCTCGAATCCATCCGAGACAACAAGCGAACTGCTGTTCCCGCCTGCCACTCAAACGGCAAGTCACACTTGGCTGCTCGAGCCATCGCTTGGTGGATCAGTGTGCACCCTGTTGGCACCGCGATGGCCGTTACGACCGCAACCACTTTTCGTCAAGTTCGCGCCATTCTGTGGGCGCATGTCCGCAAAGTGCACGCCCGACACAATCTTGCAGGACACACAACCCAAATCGAGTGGCGCATCGGAGACGACCTTGTCGCCTACGGTTTCTCCCCGCGCGACACCGATGAAACTGCGGTGCAAGGTATTCACGCCCCACACTTGTTGGTTGTTGTCGACGAAGCAGGAGGTATTTCATCGGTCCTCGGTAACGCGATGGAATCAATCATGACAGGAGGACACACCCGAATGTTGGCCATTGGCAACCCCCCGACCGACGTCGAGGACTCGTGGTTTGAACGCGCCTGCCACAACTCGAACGGTTTATGGTCAGTCATCCCGATTTCGGTTTACGACACGCCCAACTTTACGGGCGAGACCACAGGAACCTGCCTAACGTGCCCACCAGAAGTCGCACCTCACGACATTAAAAGCCATCTTGTCGATCACGCGTGGGTTAACGAAGTCATGTCCGAGTTTGGTGAAACCTCCGCTTTCGTCGAGGCTCGCGTTCACGCCCGTTTTCCGCGTTCTGCCCCCAACAAGGTTCTCCCACTTTCATGGGTCGAAGCAACACTCGACAACCCCAACCCTGCAGTTGGCGACGACATTCGTTTAGGCGTCGATATCGCATCCGATGGTGGTGATGAGTTCGTTATCGCTCGAGTTGACGGTTTCCACATAACCGTCCGCCACAAATCAAGCGGTTCCGCAAACCAAAATGCGGTCGATGTTGCGGGAGTGATTCTTCAACATATTCACATGGCTGAACAAGACCGCCTTGAACGCCGAATCAAGGCACCAGTCCGCGTCAAACTCGACACAATCGGCCTCGGTTGGGGTGTGGTCAGTATTCTGCAACGCTGGCGCGACGAGCAACGTCACGACAGCGTGGTGATCCCCGTCAACGTATCTGAAAGAGCGGGCGAGCCCGCCAAATTCGCAAATCAACGAGCCGAAATGTGGTGGAACGCCCGCACTTTATTCCAGCCTCGCCTCATCGCCAATGCCGAACCTCAACACGACTTCCGTGCCGACATCGACCGTCGCACCGTCGCCCAACTCTCAGGACCGTTATATAAATCGGACTCGTCTGGACGCATCAAAATCGAATCAAAAGTTGACCTCAAACGGCGCGGCACCTCGTCGCCCGACCGTGCTGAAGCCATCCTGCTCGCGCTTTACGAGCCCCCGAACTCAGGCATCGTGCCCATCGTCGCCCCAGTCAGTCTCGAGCAGACGAACCCGTTTCATTTTTAGGCTTCTTGACGCTCAATTCCGAATTCTTCAGTGAACGCGTTTGAGACTTTTAACACTTCAGTGATCGGCATGTCCACGCGGACCACTTTAATTTTGAGATCGCCGAGCCCATCTTCCGCGTCCGCCCCGACGGCGCCTGCCCAACGATGGTGGCCGTCAATAACATAATTGTCGCGGGAGACATAAATTACGCCCTTATCATAAGTTTCCTTTGTCATGATGGCTGCAACCTTCGCCCCAATTAACTCCGCCTGAGAAGCCTTCAAACTCGATGCTTCAACCTTTTCCTCGGTTGTATCAACACCGTTTTCTTTCAGAAACTTCAAGAAAGCAGGGCCTGCGTCAGCCTGCCCATCTTTGTCTGCAATCTTTGCCGCTGCTGATCCCTCGCGCGCCGTGCCTGAAAGTTGTGGCATTTTGATTCGCGGTAGCGGTTTTCCGTCCTCGCCCGCGAGTGAAGCGCCACAGAAAAGGTTCGTGCCACTAACCGACACATTGCACAAATTGATTTTAAATTTCTCGCCTCGATCTTTGGCTTCTTGCGCGAGATCGTGAAGTTCTTTGAGAAGAGTATTAACTTTCTCGGCATTGTCAAGTTCGACGACTTTGCCTTCCTGCATTAATTTGATGGCCTTGCTGATGTCTTTGACTTTGATCGGTTTCGCTCGATCCGCGAGCATAACTTTGGCTGGCGTTTTTCGGTCTCGCGCTTCTGCGACAACCGATGAGGCACTTCCGCCTTGACTTACCCCCGACGCGTCTGTCCACTGATTCCCTCTAAACGGATGCCCAACATAATCGCCCTTCGTGACACGCGCCTTCAACATGGCTGTCGCAACCTGTACTCGCGCGGTCTGCGACGCACCCTCGAGTCCGTGTGCTGAAATTTCTTTTCGCACTTCCACCCAAGCGGCGTCACTTAAATCAGAAAATCGACGCAACGAGTCGACGATTCGAACTTGTTCTTCAAACATGAACTTTGATTGTAGTGCGCGAATTGTTAACGGTCTGCAATTTCACAGGCGCCACGTCGCGTTGTGAGCGACCAAAAGCGAGGCGGTCGGGGGGAAACCGCCCCGCTTCTGTCCGTCAGGTACGGATTTGATGCAACAGGTAAATGAATAAACCCAACACTACCGCAACCCAAAAGTCTCTCACCGATCGTTCTCCCGAAGGATGTTAAACGTGAGAAGCGCCGATGCTGATATGAACGTGATGAAGCCCGCAACCGAAGGCACGGGCGTGGTGGCGTCGCCCTCAAGCCCGCCAGCGCAGACGACCGCCCCAAGCCAGCACAGGAACGAGGCTAATGCCTTCGCTCGTCGCCATTTTGCGCGATCGACAACTCGCACCATCAGAGCGCCTCCGCTTTATCTGCTGCACGATCGGCTTTCGGATCGCGCACCTCAAACTTGCGTGCTCCGAGGCGACGGAACAGGTCGGGGCGTCCCGCAACGGCTTTCTGCGCGTTCGCTCTTGCGACCTTTAGAAGGCCCACCAACGAGTCCACTGAGACCTCGTTAAACACGTTCTGCGTTGCCCACTGGACAACTCTTTCAACTTCGTCGTTCGGGGTGCGACTGAGGTCGTCGGTGCGGTAGTCGTGGTAAGCGTGGTAGCCCTGCTCGCCTCCCCACACCTGTGCTGATCCGTCGCGGTTCCATTTCACAAACGTGAACTTCGCTTTCGGCATCAGTTGATGATAAAGCAGGTCGCCTTCCCGCAGGTCACTGAGCGCGCCGTTTACGGGCGGAGGGTCAATCGGCGTTGATTCCTCGCGGTCCGTTTTTTTGACGGCTGGCATGGCCTCCTCGGGCGCCTCCTCGGGTTCCGACGTCGACTCCACGGCACCCACAGCCGATGCGTACCGCATTGCGGCGCGTCGGGCCACAGAGCCGTTCGCAAAATGCATCAGGCGAGCAACGTCCGCCCACGTCATTCCTGACGCGTGCGCCTCCCACGCCTGCTGATCGGTTGGTCTGAATTTCATAACACTCCTTTCCTCGATTACAGAAACGGTACAGGAATACTAAACCCACGTCAAGCACCCCAAAACCCGAAATGCAGCGCTCCCGCCCCCAACCCCGTACAGTGGTGATATGGCCCGACCACCCGACGACATCGAATCTGAAGCCTCGGGCATCCTGTCAGACGCCTACTACCCGAACGTGGTTGTCGTCCCCACCCGCGACGGAATCGCCGTCGTTGGGCCATTTGCCGACGCAACTGCGGCATGGGTGTGGATTGACTTCTATCAAGATTATTTGCCCCTCGGTTGTGGCAACGTAACGCCCCTCGCCCCCGAAAAGGCCATTGATGCCCTCCTGAAAGAGGACCTCATTTAGCCTTGACATCCCCGCCCTGACCCCGTACCTTTAACGGAACCATACCCGAGAGGAGACCAATGTTAAAAACAAATTCAGTTGATGATGCGATGCTGAAAAGGCTTCAGATCAAATCGTTGAGCGATAGAGTTGAACGGCTCGCGAATACTTTGAACGCGATTTCAATTTTTATTCAACACAACGATCTTGGCGACCACGAAATGGTTTGCGACAAATATCCGTTCTCAGAGAACCTTGAAGCAGTTGTCGCGAGCGTAAATCAGTGGGCTCTCGCCATCGAGTACAAACGGTTGAACATGGAACAGGAGAGCGAGACCGATGAAAACTAACGCCTGCCCTCGATGCACCCATCCGATGTCACTTCATCCCGCCCTATCGCGCACCGACAACAAAACTTCGGTTTGCGGAAACTGCGGTCTCGAAGAAGCCATCGAAGTCTTTGAACGTGGTGCGTGCTCCGTCCAACATGAATGGCCACTCAAACCGACAAGGCTCAAATTCCTGTGGAGCGAGTCATGCTGAAAGGTCGCTTCTGTCTGTGCAAATTAAAAATCCGAATCAAACCTGTCTGTGAGGCGCCCGACGATGACGACGAATAAAATTGTGCCGACCGCACAACTAATAAACGACGCCCTTCTCGAACGCGGACAGGGAACAATGGTTCTTGACGGATTCGAGCAGGCCTTTCTCGGTTTCGCGCAACGCGTCAGCGAAGAAGTGGTCGCCGTTTATTCCTACGAAAAGATGATTGCAGCGTGCATCGAGAAGGACGGAATGTCCTTTGACGAAGGCCTCGAATTCGTGGAATCGATTATGGACGGCTGGAGCGGTGAGCGGACCCCCATGATTGTGGTGAACCCTTTCCACATCGGCTACCCCTACCCCGACTACGACTCATGACCATCCACGACTTGAACGACCCCCAATTCGTGACCGTGCTCGCCGACATGGACCAACACTGCCGTTGGGTTGCGCGCGTGCGAACCCACGATACAGGCGAAAAAGAGTTCGATCTGCTGATCGTCCTTGACCCCGAGGGTAACATCACGGTTGCGACCCGACCGTGGATGCACCCAGAATGTTCTTGGACCCCGCCTATTATCGCCAACCGACGCTAGGTCTCTGCGGTAGACTCGCGGAGTGCCCGAATATTCCGAACCCCAAATGCCGATGAAAACCGCAGCAATCGCTCTGCACGAATTATTTGCAACACTGGTCTCGGTCGGTTTCACGGAAGAACAAGCAATTCAACTCTGCGCGACGTTGATGGAGCGAACCGCCTATGCCTGAGGAAACTGTTGACGTGGCAAAGACTGGCGTCGAACAACAAATCGGTAGCCTAAGCCTTCTCGACAAGGTGCTGATCCACTGGGTTGACGCCCACACGCTGTCCCTTGAGGGTTGGGTCACTTACGACTACGTGCAATCTGCCGACATCAATTGCACCGTTCAAAGCCTCGGTTATTTTGTTTGCGTCAAAGAAGAATTTTTGGTGCTCGCGATGGACGTAATTCGATTTAACGACAATCTCTCTGAAGATGAATACAACTCGGCGTCAGCCATCCCGATTTCGTGCATCAAATCGATCGAGGTTCTCTCTCATGGCTGACAACGACGGCTTCGATTTTAGAGAACTCGGCTCCTCGGGCTTACAACGCACCGCAGGGTTCATAACCGACGAATTCATAAACGACCTCAATGGGCAACGTGGCGCAAAAATTTACCGAGAGATGGCCGACAACGATCCTGTTATCGGCGCCATGTTGTACGCCATTGAGCGACTCATCATTCAGATTGACTGGCGCGTAGAGCCGTACAAAGATAAGGATGCTGATCCGACGGACGCCGACAAAGAAGTCGCCGAATTCGTCGAATCATGCCTTTACGACATGTCAGACTCGTGGGAGTCAACCCTCTCCAATATTCTGACCTTTCTAACTTATGGTTACGCGTACTGCGAAATCGTCTACAAGCGCCGTGTCGGCCCAGACGAGAAAGATCCGACCAAACGGTCTCAGTTCAAGGATGGCAAAATTGGGTGGCGCAAAATCGCGCTACGCGCCCAAGAAACTACTTGGGAATGGCTACTTGACCCTAAAGGCGGTATTCAAGGCTTGCAACAGTCAGACCCCTCCGTCGGACCGCTTGTTGCCATCCCGATTGAAAAGGCTCTGCTGTTCCGCGCATCGAGCGCCCGCAACAACCCTGAAGGGCGAAGCATTCTTCGCAACGCGTACCGCTCATGGCGCTTCAAAAAAACAATCGAAGAAATTGAGGCCATCGGCATGGAGCGCGACCTCGCGGGTATGCCAGTCGTTTACGTTCCGCCATCAATGCTGTCCTCGACGGCGACCGCTGCTGAAGTTAACGCACGCACCGCACTCGAAAAGTTAGTGCGCGGAATTAAACGCAACGAGAACGAAGGCGTATTGTTCCCGCTTGCATACGATTCCGAAGGTCGCGAAATGTATCGGCTTGCATTAATAAACGCAGGTGGTAATCGACAATTCAACACCGACCAAATTATTTCGCGCTACGACCAAAGAATTTCGATGACCGTCCTCGCGGACTTCATTCTGCTCGGTCACGAAAACGTGGGCTCCTTTGCGCTCGGCGCCTCAAAAATCGACTTGTTCACAACGGCAATCGGACAAATCGCCGAGACCATTGCTGAAACCTTCAACCAACACGGCATCCCACGCCTTCTTCGCCTCAACGGGATGGACACATCACGCTTGCCAGAGATTACGTTCGGCGAAATCACGCACGTCGACCTTGCTCTCCTCGCAGAGTTCATCTCGAAGGCTGGCGCCTCGGGTGCTTTGCAGATAGATCAAGGCCTCGACGAATATTTGCGTCTCATCGCTGGACTGCCCGAACGGGACATGGAGTCTGCTGAAGGAGTGCCAGCCATGCCGAACAACATCGCTGCACAACAAGGCGCCCCTATACCGCCTCCTCAACCCCCAACAACACCCGAGGTCGTTGAAGAACCCGCAGAGGAACCCCAACCATCCGCTTCGAAACCTAAAACTCCCGTGGAAGACGTGGAAGTCGATAACGATGCCACGGGCTTTTAAAGCGAAACGTCGAAACAAGGTCTCAAAACAAGATTTTAGGGATGGCCCTTTCGGCGACGATCTCGAGGTGATCTTCGCCCGCAATCTGCTGGAAGCCATCCGACGGCTCAGGCTGTCAATTGCGGCAACGGAAGTAGACGAAGCAATCCGAAGGTCGGTCACATCCGCAGTGCAAGCCCTTGACCAAACCTTCCGCGACATTGACATCCGACCGCTCGTCAACGCGATGACCGAAGAAATTCTGCGTGCAGGTCGCGCTCAAGCGTCAGAGTACGCGCAACGCAACCTCATCGGCTACCGCTTTGACGTCACCGACGAACGCGCCTTCCAGTGGGCTCGCAACAGGGCTGGTGAATTAATTTCGAACATCACTGACGAGGTTCGGTCAAAAGTATCCAATGTGACCATGCGTGTCCTTGACGGCGAAATCTCGATGCGCGAAGCCCGAAACGAAATCGCGAGAAACGTCGGTCTTCACGAACGCTGGCAAAACGCCGTCGACAACTCCTACGAGCGGACCCTCGAAAACTTAATCGAGGCAGGAATTGACCCCGATGAAGCCGAAATTATGGCCCAACAAGTTGCGGACAACTATGCGCAACGACTCATTAAAAGTCGTGCCTCAAACATTGCGCGAACCGAAGTAGCGACCGCCCAAAATCAAGGACGCTACATGCACTGGCAACAACTAGCCGAAATCGGCGTCATCGACCCGTCAACCGCAGTCAAAGAGTGGAGAACCGCTCCCGAGTTCGTCTCCTCTAAAACAGATGTGTGCCCGATATGCGAGCCAATGAACGGCGTCCGTGCGCCCCTGTGGGCCGAGTTTGCGGAGGTCGGGGTGGTGATGCCCCCAGCACACCCAAACTGTCGCTGTCGGGCCGTTTTGGTCGTTCAACCGATCGAGGACGTCATTGATTTCGTTGAAGCACAACGAGAGGAACTCGGCTACTAGGATGAAGGTGTATGGCTGACACATTGATCGCAACAAGAGACGGCGACCGCTTGTTTTGCACAGGATTTCATTTAAATCAGTATGGCGAGAAAATCTTTCACGGTTACATCAAGAGTGAAGATGGTGCGCGGTTGGATGTCCAGAACATCGATGTGCTGATCTCTCACGGCTACTGGACAGAAATCATCGACTAAACTGCGCTCGTGCCGTACAGCATCAAGCGCCTCATTTCGTGTTCCCCCGACAAACCATTCGCGGTCGTCCTAAGTTCAACAGGGAAGAAGATTGCGTGTCACGCGACTCGCGCAGACGCCGAAAAACAAATTAGGGCCATCTACGCATCAGAAGCCGATCTCGAGAAACAACAACCGTCGTCTTCGGCAGTGCACGTGGACACTATAATGCGCGTCAAGGACGACGAACGCATTCTAAAATTTGTTCCGTCTGTGCTGATCAAAGGGGATTATGTCGGCCACCCGTTCCGAGGTAACCAATGGACGGATGCGTCAGGGGTGTCTCGAGGTCGGGCAAGTGGATCGGCGACGGGTGGTGATCAGGTCGATTTGCGGGGTGTGGCGACTGTAGAGGAGGCGCGACGCACGAGAAGACCGCTTGCCTTGTTGCAACCTGAATCATTTTCCGCTGGCGTTAAGAGCGCTCTGCAAGCCCATTTTCAAGCCACTGAAATCATTAAAAATCTTTTAGAAGGCGTGCCGTATGATGAACAGGGCAAGGTCGCAGACGACCCTCGTTTTATCGTCGCAGATTTTGCCACCAAAATACTTTTTTACGAAATCTACAAACAGGTGGGCGCCGATTATGCCCTCGCGCTCGGCTTCGAAGAAGTTTCGGGAGAAGAGGCAGAAAAAGCAAGGTTTGAAAAATACCCGTTCGAATCTTTAAGTCGAAACGAGGATGGACGTTTAATACGCGAGGAAGAATTTGCCTACCCGACTGAGATGACTGGTGAACAATATGCAATTAATGCGGGTATCGGTCCGACGGTCTGGCGCGACGCGTCAGGCAAACTTCATACTTGGATTAATGGGGAAGAACCGCCAGCCGCTTTTCTTGAACTGCATGGTGCAGCCAGTAGTTCCGACAGAATAGATCTCAGGGCTCTGGCCGATCCTTCGCGTATATCTCAAGACTCAACATGGACCCGAGACACTGAGAGCGAAGGAATCCAGCGAGGCCCTCAAGCCGCAACCTTTGCGAAACAAGAGTTGGAAAAACGTGTTAGATCTTACGGAATCAATTTGCCCGACATCAAACCTTTCGCTCGGTTATCCGCTAAATCTTTAATTGAAAAGTTGCGTGCCGATGGTGATCCTGACCCACAAGGTTCGGTCGGCAGACTCATCGAACACGTAAATGAGGTGGCAAAAAAGATTGCTTTTTCTCATGCCTCGAGCGAGCCTCCGCAAAGGTTCAAAGGACACAACATTGATGGCACTGAGGATTCACAGATGGCTAGACAAATCGAGGACGTCACGCCTGACGCAAAAATCTCAGTGACCGTGCCTGCTCAAAAAATAGGTGCGATTTTGCGTGAAGGAAGATTAAAAACACAATTTGAGACGGGTCGTTCTGGTGGGGCAAATATGCCAACTTGGCGCGAAAATTGGGAAGCGGTAATGTTTGGTTATCCGATTGGGTCAGATCCGTCGGTTCGTCCAATTTACGGCATGGTTGAAACGGGTGGGGTCAAGCCTTCGTCTCTGCGTGGAAACGAACAATATGGAACGGTCACGCTTGTGCTGAAAGATAGCGTTCGGGACCGCACCACGTTCACAAACGGCGACTCATTAAATTTGAATCCCTTTCATGTCCCAGTCAATAATCCATCTCAAAGTTCGGCGAGCCGCTTTCCAACCAGTGCAAGTTTTGAGGCCGAAATAAAACAAAAACGAGCCGCAGATCCGTCGGAGCGGGGTTACTATGAAGCACAAATTCATGGGGGTGTCTCGGTTTCGGACATCGAACGGGTTGTTATTGACACATCGACTTACAAAGATTTTGAGCAACGAGAAGTTCAACCGTCAGCCGCACTTTTAAAAGCGTTAGGCAAGGCGGGCATTCCGTATGAAATTGTGCAGGGCAAGCCACCTACCGCCACGAAGTCTGCATTCGCACCGTCGGTGCTGATTAAGGGCGACTATGTTGGCCACCCCTTCCGTGGAAATCAATGGATGGATGCTTCGGGCGTGAGCCGTAGAGAAGCAGGCTCGTCTCTTGCCACGGAGCCGACAGTCGCGGGTAGCGGGTTCATTAATGGATTGCCCGCCCCAACTGCTGATCCTGTGATCGCTGCCCGTGAAGGTCGTCCTCTCGCAGGCTGGCTGCATGTACCACCTGAAGCCCAAGCACTAATCGACAGAAGGGATGCCCTGCTAGACGAACGATCTAAAATGATTCCTGAAGCCAAAAGGATTCGTGACGAATATTTGAAAAGTTTGACTCCAGAGCAGGCCGCAGAAGAAGAGAATCGAAGATTGGCTCGAACAACTGACGGTCGATCATTGTTGCTTTTTGCAAGCGAAAATAACCCTGATTTTGCGGCACGTTTAAAAGCCTTCGACGTTCCCGAGGAACTCGGTTACTACAAATTGCAAAAACCTCTGCTCGATGCCGCTTTGGTCGCTGCTGGCTTCCGTTATCGCACCGAAGAAGAAATGGCTCAACTTGAATCCGATCTCAACAGTTATTACAAATTTGGGAGCCCAGAATATTTGGCTCAACAAGCACGGCTCAAGGCCGATCCGCCAGTTCTTGAATACGCATCTTATAGTCGTGGTCGCACCGTCGATGGCAGAACTGGACGTCTCGAGGTACAGAATCAGACGGAACGAGTTTGGGCATCGAGCAGATCGGTTGGCATTCCTGACCAATTGCTGGGAAGGTTGTCATTCGGCCCGTTGCTGGCTCGAGGTTTAACTACCCAGCAGATAGGCGAATTATTAATGGCAGCCACGTCCGTTGCAAACAATTGGCTAGAAACCCCAGCCGTCAGAGCGAGTTTTAATGATCAGACCGTCGCTCAGATGAACGCAGAAATTGAAAAAGCGTTACCCAGACTCGACGAGGCGGTTAAAAATGCACAAGTTTCCGTTACAGTTCCGCCACGCGTTTTAGCATCAATTCTTAAAGACGGCAAATTTGAGACACAGTTCGTCTCGGGTAAATCAGGTGGCTACAACTTGCCGCAAGCCAGACAGGGCGAGGAGGCATCACGATTCGGTTATCCTGCTGATCTGAACCCAGAGTTGCGTCCCGTTTATGGAATGATTGAAGAAACCGAAATCCGAACTCCTCATGATCGCGGCAATTTACAATACGGAAACGCTCTGGTAATTCTTAAACCCGAAGTGCGAGAGCGAACAACTTTCTCGAATGGTGATTCTTTGTCTCTTCACGCGCCGAGCACACCTTTAACTAATCCGCGCGCACAACCTCTCGCCATTAGCCGAAATTTAAAAGACGGCTCAAAGTTTGAACTAAATTATCCTGAAGCCCAAATTCACGGCGGAGTTCGTGTCTCTGATATTGCGCGTGTCGTGTTTCAAGTCAGTTCCGTGGGCGCGGGTGGCTCAGACATTGCCCCCGACCCAAAACTTGTTAAACCTCCTTCGCCAAGTCTGCTGAAAGCCTTAGATAAAGCAGGCATCCCTTATCAGATCGTTAGATTCACGAGCGAAATTGAGCAGCCCGTCTCAAAGCATCGCAGGTGGCTCGCTGCTTTTGAGCCGTCTGTGCTGATCAAAGGGGACTACTTGGGGCATCCGTTTCGCGGGAACCAATGGGTGGACGCATCAGGCGTTTCGACTAAGCCCGCAGGCACTGCTTCAGACCATCAAGGAGGATTTGCGGCTGGCAAAAAATATGAACGTCAGCGTGGTCCGTTTCGTGCCGACCCAATTTCGCAAGAACCGCTTCGCGACGTTTCTTCCCCGACAGGAGAATACGATGCCCGCTCTGCAGGGGACATGGGACGGCAATATGAAACTTCGTCAAAACCTAAAGACGAATCACGAATCTTGTCAGATCAAAAAGCCCGTGGCATCGCGGCAGATTTAATGAACAAAATGGATATTGTCGCTGTCGCGAACGCAACCATCAAAATCGGGTCGCCGTCACGAGAGTCACGGGCCGTTTACAACGATCAATTGGATTCGCTTGCTGAAGCCGAACTGAAAACACGCACCTCTCAAAGACTCCTCGATGGCATTCTCTCAACCCAAGAAGCCTTAAACGACGAGGGAACGATAGTCGTGATTACCGACGAGAAGGATCGTGTCGCTGGTGCTTTATCTCTGGATGGCAAACCAACCGACTCATCGGCGTTCTCGGAGAAAAGTTCATTTCATCCGATGAGCGAAGTCGTCAAACCGAATGAAAAATATATTCAAATGCGAAGCGCGGGCTCGCTCGGTCGGATCGATGGCGTCGGTTCAACTCTTTTCGGTCAGGCTGTTCTCGCTGCCAGCCGCGAAAAGGCGGGCCTGTACTTAACCCCTTTAAATAAATCCGCACAAGAATTTTGGGAAAGTGTAGGCTTCAAAACCGTGGACGCAGGCCCAGAATTCACACGATACCAATATCTTGACGCTGGTTCAGTGAAAGCCATCGCAGACAACCTTGACGACCCGATGGAACAACAATGATTCCTTCGCTCGAGGCGCTTGACGTTGTTTTTGATGAACTCGTAGAAAAAGGCGATTTCGTCGGTCATCCTTTCCGCGGGAATCAATGGGTAGATGCTTCTGGTGTTTCGCAAGGCGGTGCTGGTTCAACCCCCGATCAAGATAAACGGGCCTATGAACTGCGTCAACAGGGCAAATCGTGGGATGATATCGCTAAAGAACTCGGCTACGCAAACGGAGGTTCCGTTCGCAGGCTGGCGATGCGCCACGAGGCACGGCTTAAGGATGGCGAGAAAGATTTGAAGATCGTTCCCCCTGTGACACCCGACGTACCTAAACCTCCTGTCGAGGATACGAGCGGCAAAATCTCGTCTCTTGCTGATCCAACTTCGGTTCGTGCAGCACGCAAACTATTCGGACAAATGTTTCCTGATGGCGTGGTCGATCGCATGACGGCGCTATATCAAACCAAAGTAAAAGGCGGCAAATTATCGCCAGAAGAGACCAAATTTTTGGAAGATTTTGAACGCGCAGGCGAATTACTAGCGAAAGCGATTGAAGCGGAGACTCTGCGAGCCATTTCGGGCGAATCAAGCGAACAAGCCATTCTTCGACGCGATGCTCTTAAAGCGATAACTGTGGTTGCTGATCGTCTTGCTAATGACCACGATCGGCTCGGCTTAAAGGCACGAAACGCAGCGAGTTTGAGACTCTTCGGTTTAACTGAGGGACGATGGGGAACGTTGATGAAAATGGATGAAAAGTCTCTAATCGGTCTTTTAACTTTGGTTGAAAAAGAATTTGCGCGTTCAGGTTCAGACTCGACGACCCAAGCCCACGAATACACGTTGCTCACAGGTGACGTGAACACAGAAATTGATTACGAAGACCAAGAATCAGGATATCAAGAGGTTAGGTCTGGATTTCTTCAGGCTCTTTCAAGTTCGACGAACACCCTTAACAATTTTGAGATTCGCTCTTCTAAAAGAGGTACAGAGCGGACCGACCGCGCTTTGAGAAAGATTCAAGAAGCACAACAGGATGATTCAAAAACTATTTTTGACGACAGTAACAGGAGCCTTTTGTTGCAGGCCGATACTCTCAGAGTTGCCCGAGAGGCAAATGAAATTGTGAGTCGCCTAATGAATCAAATCGATCGAGGTGAAACAACCCTAGAAAAAGTTCAAAAGTTGTCTTTTGATCAGATAGTAAAACAAGCCGACCGACAATGGCAAAAATATTCCCAAAAATTCGAGGACAAGGCCAATTTATTCAGGGAAAATAAACTTTTGGGCGAAGTGCAATCGCTTGGAGAAAACGACCAGCCATCTGGGCCTGTAAAACGAGGAGACCCAGCATATGGGATTCTTGGCGTGCAGGCCCGAACTACTTTGGTGGTGAACTTAGTGCGTGAAGCCTTCCAAGATGAAGACGTGCAAAAATCGCTTCGATTTCAAGCAGAAAATGTTTTGAAAGAACCGCTTAGTGTTCCATCAGTCCTGATAAACGATTCAAAACAATCTTCGACAGTTCCGAAGGGGGGAAACATTCATCAAGTGCGCGCTCCGGTTGCGGCGATAAAATCAACACACCAAGAGAGCCTACGTACTGAAGATGATATCAGAGTTCAGTCAACGGTCAAAATTCTGGAGAGCATGGGAGTTAAATTTTCTAAGCCTTCTGACATTCCAATCAAAATTGAGCAGGCAGGGAACCGAAGTTATCGGCGCGGAACGCCTGTTGCTTCGCCTGCCGTTTTAAAAGATTATACGGAGGCGATCTCGGATACGTTGAAATTTATTCCTAAAGGGTTGGCGGACGGTTCTGGGTCAGAGTCCATCGTTGGCCGATTTTCGGGTGGGGGCAAATTAGAAGTCATTGCTTTGGCGGGCTCGGGTGTTCGACGCGCCCATGCACAAAATTTAGGAAGTGGCAAGGTTTTGGTGACGAACCCACGCCCTAAACGCAACAAAGAAGGAAATATATTAGAAGGTGATAGATCAGTGTTTCTGCACGAAATTGGACACGGAATCGAGTACGCGAACCCGTGGGTGCGCTATGTCGAACATTTAACATGGACTGATCGAGCAGGTGGTGAAAAATTGCGGGGAATGGCTTCGATTTCTGGCAACAAAAGTTATCGTTCGGACGAAAAAGGAGTTAAAGACGACTGGCTAAATGATTATGCTGGCAAGTCCTATGGTGGGGAACGACCATCGGCAACTGAAGCCTACGAAATTTTTACACTGGGCCTTCAAGGACTATTTTATCGGGACCAGCGCATCGACGACAAACATAAACATGTTGTTTTAGGTATTCTCGCAGCATCGGCTAATCCATGATCTCAATCAAAGTAACTAACGCAGGCGAATCCGTATCGGGTGCTGAAATGTCTAAGGGGACGTGGGTGGTTGCTCCTGAAAGATTTGCGGAGTTTTTTGAAATGGCCCAGTTGCCTGAAAGTTTCACGGCACTCGGGGGCACGGTCGCAATAGTTTCAGATTGGATGTCTGAGGATGATTTCACGCGTGTCTCAATGTTTGAGCGGGTGGCGCAGAATTACTTCGACGAGAAATTTGGCGGTTTATCGTCCCCGATCACAATTGATGCGAGAGGGATGATGCCTCTTGACGAAAATGTCGCACCCGAAAACGCTGTGTTCTAAACTATTGACCATGTACAAAGTCGGGGATATTATCCAACAGAAAAATGGTGGACGCACGGAACGCGCAGTTGTGGAATCTGTGCGCTCAAAGGGTGAGGCGCTCGTTGACGGACAAACCGTCTCGCTGTCTACCAACAGGCTGCTCGTCAAGGCTCGCATCGCTGTCATTGATGAAGGACGCGTGCTGAAAACTCGAGCAACCCGTTCTTTCATTGTTGAAAAGGCTGAGACCTACTCGCCTCCTGCAGGTGTTCAATCGGCTGCTCGACGCGCGGTCAAATGGATCGAGGAAGGCAAGGCAGGTAATGGTTTTACGGCTGTCGGTTCACGACGCGCCCACGATCTTGCTGCAGGAAAAGCGATTTCTTTGGACACGGTGCAGCGCATCTCAAACTTTTTATCGAGACATCAAGTTGACAAGAAAGCAACGGGTTTCAATCAAGGCGAGAAAGGTTATCCTTCGGCTGGTCGTGTGGCATGGGATGCGTGGGGTGGCGATGCCGCAATTTCTTGGACTTCTAAAATCTTGAACAGTGTGGAGAAGAAACGCAAATTGTCGGAAGGACAGTTCGTGCGCTGGAACTCCTCGGGCGGTCCAGCACAGGGCCGAATCGAGCACATCATGTACGAAGGCGTTCTCGGCATCCCGCAGTCAACTTTTAAAATCAAAGCCGAACCCGATGATCCTGCGGTGCTGATCCGAATTTTTAAAGAGGGTGCCGACGGCTGGAAAGAAACGCCAACCCTCGTCGGGCATAAAAGCACGACGCTTTCTGTCATCCAACCGCTCACTAAATCTGCACAGATTTTGAAGCAAGCATCGGTTGAGCGTTTCACTTTGGCTCCGTGGTATATCCCAAATAAATACGACGCACAAAACGAATGGACCGACGCTAAAGAACTGCAGAAGGCACTCTGGGATTACGTCAAGAGTGGTGATCGCGATATCCGTCTGCAGCATCAAAAAGACATCAAGGCGGGTGAATGGGTTGAGGCGATGACGCTGCCATACGAATGGACAACGCCTATCAAGAAGGCCAATGGCTCCAATGGGTCAATTACTTATCCCGCAGGAACGGTCCTTTTGGGTGTGATCTGGGAGCCGTGGGCGTGGGAAATGGTGAAAAATGGGGAAATCACGGGCTTTTCGATCGGGGGTTCGGCTGAGCGTTTGGACCTTGAAATCCCCGCCTAAAGCACTAAAGGGGGCTTGATATGGCCCGCGAAAGCCTGTAGTTTGGGGATTGAGCAAGGAGGCTCTAATGCGCGAACCAAAGGAATCGATATTCAAGAACTCAACTCACGAAATTTTGGACGTTAATGGGTTTCCGTTTCGTGAATGTCGGCGTTGCGAGGGCACGGGTGTTCACTCGTTCAATCTTTTAACAGGCAACACCTGCTTCAACTGTCGCGGGGGAGGAGCCGAAATCGCCCCGCGAGCCAAAAAAGCCTTCGTTGCGTGGCGCGCGCACCTAAAAGAACAACGGGAAGCAGTCCCCAAAAATTTAAACGTTGGCGACGAAATACTTCACGATAAAACTTGGAGAGTTATCAAATCAATCACGCAGACCGATAAGCCCTGCGGTTGGCAACAAAATAACAACGGAGCCGAAATCGTCACGGATTGGTACTACATTCTCGAGTTCGTTGACGGCACGGTGATTGAGAGCGTTTCCTGCTTGTATCGTCGTCGGGCCCAAAATCTTGACCCGACTTCGTTCCTCGCGATGATTAAACCACTTAAGGCGGTCAAAGTGTGATGCCTTTAGATTCGACTTATTTGATCTGCTGTCAAAAATGTGACGGAGTCGTAAAATTTGATCCCGCGCACCTATCAGGTTGTCTTTGTGATCCAGACTCGCCGACGTGGGTGGGTTGGGCACGAGACGGTCAGGTGATCGCCACCAGTCACGCAAGTTACGAATTCTTTAAACCAAAACCGCAAGGCGAGGTTTGATGTCGACTTTGCAACACCCCCCATTTATTTTAAGTGATAAGGTAGGCGAACTATGAACCAGAGCAACCAAATCGTTCTTAAAATGGTCCTTGCATCTCCCGTGGGACAGGCTCTGTCCGATGCTGATCGTAATGCCCTCGCACAAATTTTAGAAACAACTGATGCGCGCGAAGTGCAAGGTTGGCTCGGCGATCAAATTCGAAAAGCCGCAGCCATGTCAAAGGGCGATTTTGTTGGCCATCCGTTCAGGGGTAATCAATACGCAGACGCGTCGGGCGCATCCACAGGGGGTGCTTCAGGCAATCCCCGTTTTGGTTATGGCTCTGGGGCTAAAACCTCAGATTTAAAAGAAGGTGACTTTGTAGATATCGACACTGAATCTTCAAATTTTGTTGGGACGATTTTGGGGATCAAAGATGGTGTTGTGAGTTTTGACGACGTTGATAAAGGCGAAATTCGTTTTAAATTAAAAGACGTCTCCGCGATCGATGGCGACAAAGTAGAAGAGGATGATTCTGCGGAAGCGGGCCGTCAACGCAAAAAAGAAATAGATGCCAAACTTGAATCCGCTCGTCAGGGCCGCGAAAGAGCCGCACGCGAAGAAGCAGCAGAATCCTCGCGTCGTGGAAAATTAATTCCAGTCAACGACGACAATATTGATAAAACTTTGAAAGATGCGGAACGAAAAGAATTTGCGCAAAATGTTAAAGAAGCCAAGACTGCCGTAAAAACAACTCGCGCTTTAATAGACATGCTTCGTCAAAAAGTAAACGAGAAGGCCACGCGCTCGATGTTAGGTTCCAAACGCCTTGATGTTGTACAGGCGAATCTGCAGGCGGCACAGGAAGAAACAGATCGATTCGAGGATATTTTAAACGAAAATTCGAAGGCATCGATTCGTTCTGCGGTTGCGATTTCTGCAATGGGCACAGATGTAGGCGAAACAGTTAAAGGTTTTATTAGAGAATCTGCTCAATTGATGCGAGTAGACATTCCAGCCCGCGATGAAGCCGCACTTCAAACTGCAGCGGATAAAAACTACGGTGTGTCGGGAGACAAATACGACGTGGAGTCTGTTTATGACCAATTATAAAAAACCCTCTCGCGATCGGATCATCAAGTGCACATGTGGTGCGGGCGATGCTGAAACTTTAAGAGTTTTGCGTGCGACTTCGCTGGCAGACGCAAGCGAGTCTGAGTTCAATGAAATCGTTGGCGCCGTTAACAAGGCAGGCGGAATCGTTAAAACGACTGGTCTGTGGCGGATGCTGATCTCGAAGGCAATCCAACAACATCAAGACGGGGTCGCAAAAGGCGATTATGTTGGGCACCCATTCCGTGGTAATCAACACACAGATGCGTCAGGCGCGTCGCAAGGTGGGGCTGGTGGGCCAAGAAGCGGTAAGCCGTCCAGAATCCAGTCGCGACAGGGCACATCGGAGATTGAAGAGTTAAATGCACAACTTGATCTAATTGGCGACCGAAAACTTATGTTTGATGGCCTGCTTGAGATCACACGCGGAGATCTGCGGGCTGACGCGAATCCGCAGTCCTCAGATTTTCGTCAACCACTTGGAACATTGCAGCAAGCCGAAAAAGCGGGTATCGACACCCCCGAGGGGCGAAAACTTTTGGAGCGTGCCCGAGACGAATTTGAGGACAAAAACCATCACGCACACGCGCAGGCCGTTCAAAACGTGTTGCGCGCGAAAGGGCCAGCCACGACTGCGTCTAGTGATAATTCAAAGAAGGTCGGGGTGGCAACCGACTACGTCTTGTCTCAAATTCAGATGATTATGGAAAGCGACGAGGACGATCTTAAAGATGACGAGGCTGGCATGGATAATTTGCGACGTGCTGCTGAGAGCGATGAGCAACAGGCTGTTCAGAACGCGGAAATGTTGCGTGAGAGCCCTGATGGTGCTTCCTCGGCTAAAGAAATCAAAGCCGCATCGAGGCGCGCGCAAGCCAAAGCCGATCTGGCCGAGGCCCTAAATGAAACCCAAAAAGATATTGCGGAAGCCCGAAAAGTTCTTGCCGCGACCCGCGCGAAAGCCGACAAAGAATCTGATCCGCGCAAGGTGGGCGGGGTTTTGAGTAGCGGTGTTCGACGGGCGATCGGGATTCTTGAAGCACGGCGCCAAAACTTGCAACTTGAATCAGAAGCCGCTCGCGCCAATGATAAAGCAGGACGCGGAGGCGGAACGGGGGTTCAATACGGATTGCCTCTGTCGGCGTTACAAGATCGAATTTCGAGTCTACGAGAGATAGATGCAGATAGCAGAAGGTTTAACGCTTCGGTCGACGAATTAATGAGCGACGAAGTTTTTGCTGAAATCCTCGAAGATCAGTCGTAGCGTTTTAATAACCGACGTTTAGTTGCGGGTTCTGTTTCGTCTATTACTATTAGTTTTTCATGGGAGCGCGCAAGATGGTGAAACTCAAAGTCGATGAGACTTCGGGCGTAGATCATCCAGCGCATCTCGAAGAAGGTTGGATCGTCATAAAAAGCAAGGGAGCACCTGTGGCTAAGGAACCGAACGTAGAAATCGAGATCGGCGAAGAAGAAGACGAAGCGATGAAGGCCATGCAAGAAGCCGACGAAATGGAAAAAGAGGACGATAAAGAAGAAGTTGATTTTGAGGCCATGTTCGCGAAAATGAAGGAAGAGCGCGACATGTTTAAAGGCAAATACGAGGCCTACGAAAAACAGTACGGCAAAATGAACGACGATGAGGAAGCGATGGAAAAGTCGATGCCTGCATCTGTTCGCGAAATTCTAACGAAGGCCCGCAGCGAGGCTGCTACTGCTCGTGCAGAACTTCGCAAAGAGGTAGAGAACCGTCAGAACCGCGAATATGTGGCTAAGGCTGCTGCTTGGACAGCATTGAGCCTTGATCCAAACGAGATCGGTGTTGAACTTCGAAAGATGAGCGAAATCGATAGCGATCTGACTAAGAAAATTATGTCGGCCCTTGCTTCTGCTAATGCTCAGGCTGATGCCGCAAATATTTTCGCAGAGTTGGGCACCTCAAATCGCCCTGATTCAGGCGATGCCTATAGTCGCATGACAAAAATGGCCAAATCGGCTGTCGAGTCAGGCGAACACAAGACGATCGAGCAAGCCATTTCGGCTCTCGTGGTAACACATCCAGATCTCTACGACGCTTATCGTCAAGAGAACCGTTAATTAAGGAGCAGGCAAATGGCCTACGAAATTGCAAATAATGCAGTCAAAATCACACTTCCAGCAGGTGCTGATTTAAGTGCAAAGCAGTACTACTTCGTCAAAGTAAACTCGTCAGGGCAAGCAGTTCTTTGTGCTGCGGCTACTGACAAGCCAATTGGTGTTCTCCAGAACGACCCAGCATCGGGCGAAGAAGCCTCGATCGTTGTTGTTGGTGGCACAAAAGTTGTGTCAAAGGCTGCTCTTGATGAAGGAACAGTCGTTGGAACAGCATCAGACGGCAAAGCAGATGTTTATGCGGCTGGTACTGACACGACAAAATATATTGTCGGCTCAACCATTTTTGCCTCTGGCGCAGAAAACGAAATCGCAACAATTATTGTGAACTGTGCTTCAGCGGCACGGGGCGCATAAGTAAACCTCTCAGAAATAAGGAGCAACTAAAATGCCACAGCCAACACAAAACGCGGTTCATGTTGACGCAATTCTTACCAACATCTCCGTTGCCTATATGCAGAAGCAAGAGAACTTCATCGCCTCACGGGTGTTTCCGATCGTTCCTGTATCAAAGCAGTCAGACAAATTCTTTACCTACACCAAGAATGATTGGTTCCGCGACGAAGCACAACGACGTGCTGATGCCACAGAATCGGCAGGTGGCGGTTATGGCTTGTCGACAGACACATATCAAGCCGATGTTTATGCTTTCCATAAAGACATCGGTGACCAGACTCGTGCTAACGCTGACGCACCAATCAATGTCGATCGTGAGGCCACAGAATTCGTTACTTCTCGTATCGCCCTCAAAATGGAGACTCAATTTGTCTCGTCGTTTTTTGGTACGGGCGTTTGGGGAACCGATTCAACACCGAGCAATCTTTGGAGCGATTACACCTCGTCAGATCCGTTGAATGATGTTGAGACAGGCAAGCGCGCAATCCTTGCTACAACAGGTTTCGAACCGAATACTTTGGTTCTGGGTTACGACGTTTTTAAGTCGCTTAAGAACCACCCAGATCTTGTTGATCGGATTAAATACACGTCGGCTCAGACGTTGACTGCTGATCTTATGGGCAGCCTGTTTGATATTCCGCGCGTGTTCGTTGCGAAAGCCGTGAAGGCCACTAACAACGAAGGTGGCACAGCCGCTTACGATTTCACACACGGCAAAAATGCCTTGTTGTGCTACTCGGCACCATCGGCTGGTTTACTCCAACCGTCTGCTGGATATATCATGTCGTGGACTGGTGTGTCGCAAGGTCTTGGTGCAACAATCGGCACAAGCCGCATTCGGATGGATCAATTCAAGGCCGATCGCGTGGAAGCAGAAGTCGCTTTTGACATGAAGGTGATCGGTTCAGATCTCGGTTACTTCTTCTCGTCAGTAGTTGCTTAATCCTCAAAATCTAAGGAGTAAACATGGCTAATCGCCTAACTAAAGGCAAGGGATTGTTCGGCTCGCTCCGAGCAAATGGTCCTATTGCTGCTAATACTGCAACTCGCAAAACAACAGTTACGACCTTGACTGATGCCGCTCAAACTTTGACAGCCGCTATGGTTGTTACGAATGGTGGTTTGTTGGTGGGTACTCCTACGGCTTCACGGGCTAAGACAGTTCCAACGGGAACTCTCACTTGTGGCGCTTTGGAGGGTTACGCAGTTGGTGACACTTTTGAAGTTCATGTTGTGAACCTTGCTGGCGCTACTCACCCGCTTGTAATTACGGCAGGTACGGATGCAACCATTGTTGGGAATGCAACTGTTTCAGCAGCAACTTCAGGAACTTTCAAGGTTCGTGTCTCAGCCGCCAATACAGTTGTTTGGTATCGAGTAGCATAAACACTTCGGTCGCGTGACCTAAGTGTCCATTAAAATCGGAGGAATATGGCTTACAAAGTATTAAAACCGATCCCTGTTGGTCTCGGTCAGTTTCTTTTAGTGGGAGAAATCGTAGAAGCAGACAGTTGGCGAAATTTACGTCAACTCGTGAATGGCCGCTATCTCGCACAAGTAATCGCGATGGACAAACCAAAGCCTGAAGCGGAGGCCAGAAAGCAGCGAAAAGAAACTGCTAACGGCTCCGCCAAATAACGCAAAGATATAATTTAGGCTGTCATGGCATGGACTTATGGTGGCGATCCAGCCGCGAATAGCCGCGACCAGATTCGCTTTTTAATCGGGGACACTGACACAAATAATCAGTTGTTGCAAGACGCAGAAATAACTTTTCTCTACTCTCAGTGGAATTCGAATGCTTATCTTGCTGCGGCTCACGCTTGCGACGCGCTGGCAGCCAAATTTGCCGCTAAAAGCGATTATTCTCGATCAGTTGGTGATCTTTCGATCTCAACCCAATATGGTCAACAAGCCGATCGTTATCGCTCGCTCGGAGCCCAACTGCTCGCACAGAACGCTCAGGCGACGCCCCCAAGCCCAACCTTTTATGTCGACGAGAATGACAACGTGTTTGGAAAACAAATGTTCTCGATAGGGATGGAAGATTACAAGTGACAATTGAATCGGCGTTCTCGAGCATGATGCCGTCCACAGTCACTCTAAACGCGGTGCAATCAACGGACGCATATGGCAAGCGAACGTTTGCGGGTGCGTCAACTTCAATTCAGTGTCGCTTACAGCAATCACGTCGGATGGTGATCACCGACGACGGCAAACAGATTCCAGTCGAGGGAACGGTTTATTGCTACGGGACGTCAACCGCGACAGTCAACGACAAACTGACTCTGCCCGATGGCTCGATCGTGCCAATTCTTTCTGTTGAAACTCGCAACGATGATGTTGGCGCCTACGTCACAGTGATTTCTTATGGCAGGGCATAATAGTGGCTTACGAATCAAAAACTGTTTCGGTCAAACTTGAAGGTCTTGATCGGTTCATTCGCAAATTTAATATCACGGCAACCCAACTTTTACCTGAGATGGGTGGCGCCATATTTGATGAAGCATCTCAAATCGCGGATCGCGCCGATCTCCTTGTGCCTTACGATACGGGCAATCTCGCGCGGAGCCAGATCGTTCACAACCCCGCATATCAAGGAAATCGGGTATTCGTTGAAATAACTTATGGTGGTCCTGCAGCACCTTATGCCGAAATCCAGCACGAGAGGGAAGACTTCCATCATCCATCTCTGGCTTCAGGTTTGCCACCAAACGGCACCCAAGCCAAATATCTCGAAGAACCATTTGATGAGGCCATTGACGACGACGAACTCGGACTCCTTCTGGCTTGGCGAATCGAATCCCGTCTGCTTAAAAAGATGGCTCAATAAATGGCGGTTCTTGACGCGCTTGGAGCCAAATTGGTTAGTGATGGTATCGGTGTGCTCGGCACGACCATTTTTCTTGGATTCCAACCTGCAACTCCTGATGCAGTTGTGGTGATCTACGAAGGCCGAGGCAATGGTCCCGAACTCACCTTCGGGGCGAGTGTCCTTGCCGTTGAGAGACCAAGTATTCGCGTGCTTGCTCGAGGCGCAAGAAATGATTACCCAACCACACGGTCGCTAATTTTATCTGTTCGAAACAGTCTCGGATCAATTCGTAACGAAACGATTTCGGGAACGAGTTTTATGTGCGTAACCCCCACATCCGACCCATATCCTCTGCGTCTTGACGACAAAGAACGCACCCAATTAGGCCTCGATTTCGTGGTATGGCTGACGCCCTAGACATCCCTGCTGATCCCTACGGACGGGGCCTTTTTGGCGACGATAAGCCTCGTTGCTGGCGTTGTAATCGGCTTCTCGCCATCAAGTTAACCCGCCCGTGGCTCATCGCCTGTGGGCGCTGTAAAGCGGTAAACAAGGCAGAATAAACGAAATGTCCTTTTGGCAAAAATGGGTGGCAAAACGACGTATCCACGGGGATACTGGTCATCCCAACAACCAACCCGAAAAGGAGAGTTTCGTGCAACCACCAGTTGTAATAAGCCAAAATATTAGCCAAAATATTATTCGTAAAGCCAAACGGGCAGAGGCTGCAACAGATACCCGATCCCTTGATTCCCTCGCGGCAGAGTTGCGTGCGACGGGCGCAACTTGGCAAGCGATAGCAGACACACTCGGCTACGCCAACGGTGCAATCGCAAGGCGAGCCGCTTTAAGACACGAAAGTCGCACATCGTCCGAGGTGGAATCAAAAGTTTAGTCACCGAGGTTAAGGTTCTGCTGAAATCAAATTCGGTAGACTTTCAAAAGATAAATCTTGACCGCGACTCTAGGTTCGCCTTTCTACTTTTGAATTTTGACCTTTAGGAGGTTTCATGGCACGCAAAATCGTGTTGATGGTGCTCGGATTTTTGACCTCAGCATCCGTCGCCGTAGCAATGCCCGCATCGGTTGGTGCCCCAGCGCAGGATCAACCTGCCACAACTTCGACCTCATTCCTGATTCAGGTTCAAGCCGATTGGCTTGACCCAATATCTTCAACCCGCTTTAAACATCAGGTTCAAGCCGATCGGCTCGACCCGATCCCTTCGATCCGCTTCAAGCATGGTGATATTTCTTGGCTTCCATCACTTGCCAAACAGGCAGGCTGGCCCAACAAGACGATTCCGCAACTCACTCAAATCGTGTTGCGCGAATCAGGTGGGTGTCCTAACCGTCGCGGAGGCGACATGGTCGACAAGAACTGCAACATCACAGGCGTGTCCGAATGGAACCATCGTTCCGACACAGGGCTACTCCAGATTAACGGTGTGCACTGGAAACCTGACCACGCTCAATATCAAGGCCTGATATGTGAGCAGATGGCAATCTGCTCACAGGAACCATTACTCGACCCATTAACCAATTTGAAAGCAGGCAAACTGCTATGGGATGTCGCTGGCTGGTCTCCGTGGAAAATTCAAATCAAACCCAAGAAACCAACTTTACCGCCATAACCTTACGTCGTCTGCCAGAATGGCTCCCCTATGACCCACCATATGCTTGACTCTCAGACAATAAAACAAACCTTGCGAATCCTTGAGAAAACTTGGGTCGGCGTTGCTGATCAAGATGATCTTCTGCGAATAATTAACGTTCTTCGCGAGACGCTCGCAACCCCGCTCAACAATAACCGCATCCCGTCTGTGATATCATCGCCCTAATGCGTGTCCTTGTGACCTCGGAGCCTTCGTGCCCTTTGTGGTCGTGGCGGTAGCCGAGTCACGTGCACGCCATGATCTAGGAGCGATATGGCAAAATATAGAACGTTGACAGGACTTTCATACGGAGCGAAAACCGTCGAAGCCAACGTCATCGTCGACGACATTCCAGCCAAATCAATCAAATGGCTTCGGGAGCAAAACTTAATTGAACTCGTCGACACAAAAGGCGTCGCGATAAATGAGTCTGTCGGTGCTGATCCAGAAGAGGACGACGAATAATGGCTTTCATCCACGGTAAAAATGCAGGTGTAGTGCACGGGGTCTACGATCTCACATCATATTTGAACGATGCCAGCGTTTCGCAGGATATCGAGACAGCCGAAACAACGGCTTTTGGGAATTCTGCCAAAACCTATATTGTGGGTCTTCGCGACGCAACTATTTCCGCGTCAGGAATGTTTGATGGTGCATCATCTGCGGTAGATGCGGTTTTAACATCATCCATCGGATCTGACTCTTTGGCCCCGATGATTGTGGCACCAAGCGGATTGACGGGTGGCGAAAGAGCGTATATCCTGCAGGCCAAAACAACTTCCTACGAGGTTTCTTCGCCTGTCGGCGACGTAGTTTCAGTGTCCTTTGATGCTCAGGCCGACGGAGGTGCTGATGACGCGCTGCTTTTAACAAGCCTCGCTGCAGTCACCGCGACAGGAAATGGCACATCGCGCGACAACGCAGCATCAACCACAGATGGTGGAATGGCGCAACTTAATGTGACAGCCAATAGTTTAAATGATACTCTTGTTTTTAAAGTGCAACATTCCGCAGACAATTCGACGTGGGCCGATCTAGTAACTTTTTCTACAGTATCTGCGACGACTACCACATCTGAGCGTGTTTTGGTTGCCTCGGGCACCACTGTTAACCGCTATCTCCGCGCCAACTATACTACTAGTGGAACGGGATCAATAACATTCATAATGGCGTTCGCAAGACGCTAAGGAGCAATAAATCATGGCATTCGTACACGGCAAATCGGCAGTTTTCAAACTTGATGATTCAACAGGCACCCTTCGTGACTTGTCGACATATCTTAACGATATCTCGATGCCTCGCGACATTGAGACTGCTGAAACAACAACTTTCGGAGTTGCGGGCAGCGCAAAAACCTATATCACGGGCCTCACTGACTCAACAATTTCTATCTCAGGTCTCTTTGATGCGACTGCTGATGGGTATCTTGCAGGCGTTGTAGGGCAGTCGGCAACCCTGTCATTCGAATATGGCCCAGCGGGCTCAACAGGTGGTTTGGTTAAATATTCGGGTGAGTGCATCATGACCTCTTACGAAGTCTCTGCTTCGGTCGGCGATTCAGTGCAGGCCTCAGCAGACTTTCAAGTCACTGCTGCAATCACACGAGGCACTTGGTAACATTAAAAGAAACAAAACCAGAGGAGAGATTAATGTCTTTACGTGATCAAATTTTAGCGATTGCTGATGCAACCAGCGAAATAGTTGAGATTCCTGAGTGGAAACTAAGCATCGAAGTCAGATCGATGTCGGGTGCGGCTCGCGCGAATCTTGTGCAGGCTGGCGCCATTCAAGGGCAACTACCCGACATGAGTAAGTTCACATCTGACATTGTGGTGATGTGTTCATTCGACCCCAAAACAGGAGAACAAATTTTCACTAAAGAGGACGCAGATCTTGTTCTTGATAAAAACGGTGCTGCTTTAGAGCGGATTGTAACAGTTGCGATGCGCCTGTCAGGATTCTCAAAAGACGCAATTGATGCAGCGGGAAAAGGTTCCTCCTCAATACAGAAAGAAGGTTCCTCTTCCAACTAGCCGAGACGCTAGGAAGAACGGTTGAGGAATTGCTTTACGGTTCGCCTTCGCACCGACCGATAAGCGCATCTGAGATAATCGAGTGGGCGGCGTTCTATAAACTTCGTTCGCATGATGAACAGATTGCGTCAAAGCGCAGGAGGTGATTAATGGCAACCGAGATGGAAGTAGTCGCGAGGATCGCTGGCGATGCCTCGGGCGCAGTTGGGGCCTTCCATTCCGCTTCTCAGGCCGCACAACAATTTCAGGGCCAAATAGACAAAACGAACGCGATGCTCGTTGGTCTCGGTGCCGCGATTGGTGGCGTCGGAATCGCGATGATCAAATTTGGAAAGCAGGCGTTTGACGAGGCCGCTCGAGTATCCGAACTTGATGTAGCAATGGTTGCCATCGGTCGATCGACTGGTGTGGGGGCCGCAAAATTAAAGGAAGCGGCTGCCGCAATCAAATCAAAAGGTATTGAAACTGCCGCAGCCCAAAAAATGGCAATTGAATACGCGCAGGGAAACTTGAATATTGCCCAAGCAGCCGATGTCGCACGAGTCGCTCAAGACTTGGCTGTTATCTCTCAAAAAAACTCCACTGACACAGCGATGTTGCTAACACGGGCCATCAAAACAGGCAACTCAATGTTGCTGAAATCTGCGGGCGTCTCCCGACAGGCATCCGAAGCGTACGCGATGTATGCCGAGACTCTCGGTAAATCACAAAACGATTTGACCGCAACGGAACGACAACAAGCGATCATCAATCTCATTTTGGATGAAGGCGCAAAGGTTGCGGGCGTTTATGAAGGAGCGATGCAAGAAGCAGGAAAGGTTTTGCGGTCGTTCCCGCGTTTATTCAACGATATTCAAGTTGCGATTGGTGGGGCAATGGTTGACGGTTTCGGGCCGATGATCCTCGCAACTTACGATCTGGTGAAAGCATTCTCTAAAGCGATCTCGGAAGGTGGCTCGCTCTATCCGATCGTTGAGGCGCTACGAATCGTTTTCGTGGAAATGTTTGAGCCCGTCGTCGCGGTCATTGAACAGATGACTGGTTTTGTTAAAGGCTTAAAACTCACCGAAGATGCAATACCGTCGATCGCTCAAGCCATTCAAGGCCTTCTTCCGTTGGTAGGGGCGCTTGCAACAGGCCTCTCCGCACTTGCGGGCAAAAGCCTTCTTGGGAATTTGCCTGTTATCGGAAGATTCGCCATGATGCTCAATCCAGTGGCGATCGGGCTGACAACTCTCATCTTTTTGACTCCTAAATTGCGTGATCAGTTCATGGGTTTGTTCCGCGAATTAATGAAACTTGTGCCACCTCTGCTGGCCGTTGCTTATGCCGTCGCGCAGGCGGGAGCCGAATTTTTAGAGGAATTCATCGTTCCGATCGCGTCGACCTTAGTGTCTCTGCTGAAACCCGCGATCGAGGGCGTCAACGCCGTCTTTGCAATGTTCGGAGATAGCACCAAAGATGCGAGAACCCTGATCGAAGTTTTAAAGACGTCTCTTGTTGTATTGACAGGCGTTTATGTCGGATTAAAAGTTGTTCAACTCGCTCAACTTGCCGTAACAAAAGCACAAATCATCTGGGATGGAATTTTAACTGCGGCAACCTTTGTTTTGATTCTCGCCACAGACGGACTGGCTGCGGCATTTGCGGCGCTCGGAGTTGCCATGACTGCCACGGGAATCGGCGCGATCGTTGTGGTGATCGGACTGGTAATCGGAGCAATGATTCTCTGGTATCAAAAATCGGTCTGGTTTCGCAACGCGATAAAACAAATCCTTGAAGCCATCGTGAATTTTTTTATCACATTGGTCAATAGTTTCATCATTTTGATCAACAAGTTCAACAAAGTGGCTTTTGGAATGGTTAACGGCCTGATCGGAATCTATAACAAAATAGCCAAAATCACTGGTCTCCCAAAGATTGAACCAATCGAGGTTGCACAAATCGGTTTGATTGACAAAATCAACATCAAACTCGAAGAAACAAACAGAATCTTGAATCGCAATTATGCGCTCATGTGGAAAATCGAGAACATGCAAAAGAAAGAAAATCAAGCACGTTTAGATGCGATGGGCTGGCTTGATGCTTACAACGAGAAGATCAAAGAAGAAATTGAGAACCAAGACAATTCATCTGGTGCTGCTGATAAAAAAGCAGAAAAGTTGAAGGAATTAAAAGATCGCACACTGGACTATGTCAAAAACGCTTTAGAGAAAGCACGCGAGGCCTTAGAGCGTGAACAAACCGCAATGGAGGAATATGCACAATCTGTGTCTCGCGCGATTACAGAGAATTTGAGTCTTTCGGCTGCTTACTCAACTGTTCTTGAGCAACAAAGATTGCAGTCCGAGGAACTCGAGCGTCAACAAGCCGCTCTTGACGCCTACGCTGATCGTGTCGGCGACGCAATTTACAAGATTCTTAGTTTGACGGGTGCTCTCGACAGTCAAAGAAAAGCCGCAGATGAACTTACGAAAGCGCAAGATGCAGTTCAAAAAGCCACTGTTGGATTGAAAACCGAAGAGGAACGCTATGCAGAGCAAGTCGCCGCAGCGCAAGAAAGATCTAACGAGGCTTTAAATGACGCATTAGAGGCTGCTGCTGATCAGACGGCGTCCGAGAAAACTAAACTTGCTGCGGTTGAGCGTTATCTTGCGGCAGTCAAAAATTATGACAAGGTCAAGGCTGACACTAACGGAATCGTTCAAGCCCAGAATGATCTTGCTGAAGCCACCACAAATGCGACAAGGGCCCAACAGGCTCAGATGTCGTTCCTTGATCGTTTGGCAGAGCAAGCAACGAAAGCGTCTGGTTTTGCGCGACGCATCACCGAACTGGCATCTGCAGGGCTTTCTAAAGACGCTTTAGATCAAATCATTGGGGCAGGGGTTGAGGCTGGCACGACGATCGCCGAAGAACTTTTGGCGGGCGGAACCGTCGCGGTGCAAAGAACCAATCAATTATTTGCCCAAATGAAAGAAGTTGCTGAAACTACGGGATTAAAAACCGCAAAAACTTTTATGAGCGTGGGCGAGTCAATCGGTTTTGATTTAATTTCTGCGTTTAACGCACAAGCAGAAGAAGCCAAAGTTTTTGCTGAGCGGATTAAACAACTAACAGAGGCTGGGCTCTCAAAAGAAAATATTGCTATGGTTTTGCAAGCAGGCGTCAAAGCGGGAACCGCAATTGCGGACTATCTGCTTGTCGCAGGCGAGGACCGAATCATGAAAGCCAACAACATTGTGATTGGCCTCAAGGAAGTTGGCGACTCGCTAGGTGTACTTCTTGGCAAAACTTTTTTTAGTGCTGGCGTCACTTTGGCTCAACAGATCGTGGCTGGCCTTGAAAGCCAACTAAAAGAAGTAGAGGCAGCACTTAAAAAGTTGAACGATTTGAAGGCCGCTCGAGAATATATGAAAGAAGTCGTTGAGCGCGCGGATCAAACCTCTGGCCCGTTGTCAAGCCTTAATCCTAAAAAATTGATTCCAACATCAACAACATCTACAAGCGAAAGTGCTGAAAGATTGGCTGTGACTCGAGGGGTTCTGACAGAGGATCAAGCCCTTGCTTTAATGTCTCGTCGAGGTTTGCCAATGTTGGCGAAAGGCGGAATAGTGAACGGCCCGACTTTGGCGATGATCGGCGAGGCAGGTCCCGAGGCCGTTATCCCGCTTAAAAACAAAGGCGGAATGTCAAGCACCAAAATCGAAATTAATGTTAATGCTGGCATGGGGGCTAATGGTGGCGACATCGCTCAAGAAATAGTCAATCAATTAAGTCGCTGGCAACGCAGGAACGGGTCTCTACCACTGCAGGTTATTTAATGGCAATCACGATGCCGTGGGGTGGCACCTATCAGGTGCTGATGCAAGTTGGTTTTATCGTTAGGGAATTCACGCTGAATACAAGCACGCTTGATGGATCAGATGTATTGGATGGCACGCTCGAGGGCGTTGACGTGACAGAATTCGTTCAAGAATTGACTATCAATCGCGGACGCACCGACAATCTGCAGGATTTCAATGCAGGCACCTGCACTGTTGTGCTAAATAACAACGATCGACGGTTTGACCCCAGCAACCTATCAAGTCCCTATATTGATCCTGACACAAACCTGAGCGGAGTAGTCCCGCGACGAAAAATTGAGGTTAAATACGGGAGTACTTCTCTTTTCACGGGTCGCATCACAGATATTGACATCGAATACAGTCCTCAACCTCAAACCTTAAGCACGGTAACCGTGGAATCAGCAGATGATTTTGTGCGCGCTGCATCAACAACGATTTCTGCCCATACACCAGTGGCGGAACTATCTGGAGCCCGCATCTCGGCCATATTGGATCGTGCTGAGGTGAATTATCCCGCGACCCGCAACATCTCCGCTGGTACGGCTAATCTTGGCGCCTATCCAATCACGGCAAACAGAAACACGCTCGACTATTTGCAAGACGTGGCCCGAACCGAACAGGGATATCTTTATATTTCTGGCAACGGAAATTTAACTTTCACTGACCGAGTAACTACCTCTTTTGCCGCACCTGCCGCGACGTTCGCCGATGACGGCACGGGCATCAAATACAGCGTTCTCGGCATTCAGTACGGCGATGAGTTTTTATATAATCAAATAAATTGTGTTAACGCCACAGAGGTGATCTCCAGCGCTTCTGATGCAACAAGCCAGACTACGTTTGGGACCTCAGTTTTAACCGTTAACGATCTACTGTTCGCAAGCGATACTGCCGCTGCCAATCTAGCAACCTTCCTGCTTGATTTATATAAAGACCCTGAATATCGCTTTGACAAAATTCGAATTGATTTTGCAGGGGCCAATATTTCAACCACGGACCAAGCAACGGTGGTTGGACTCGATCTTGGTTCAAATATTCGCGTCAAAAGAACATTTTCGACAGGGAGCCCTCTGGCGGTTCAACAGGACGTGACAATCCAAAGAATCGAGCACGCGATAAGTCCGATCGCCCACTCCATAAAACTTGCGATGTCTCCAGCCCGCATTGTTTATCAGTTCACGCTTGACTCGAGCACGCGCGGCACCCTTGACGCCGACAACGCGTTGGCCTGATGCTAAGATAGACGCATGGCAGGTGCAGGTTCAAAATTGTTTGTTAGTGGTGATGTTCTCACCGCTGCTCAAGTCAACACGTATTTGATGGATCAAACCATCATGCGATTCGCGACAACATCGGCCCGTGATGCGGCATTTGGTGGAGCGGGCGAGGCAACCCTTGCAGAAGGAATGTTTGCCTACATCGATGCCGACGACACCCTTTATTTTTATGACGGCAGTGTCTGGGCTGAAGTTTCAGGCGGTGTCGCAGGTGACAGCGATCAATTAGTTCTAGGTTCGCAGATATTTAGTTAAAGGAAAACGATGGCAACATTCACTAAACAGATTCTCTCAGGAAGCACAGACGGCAAAGCAATCAAAGTCGCTGCTACTGCTACTGCTGGCACAACAATTCATACTGGTTCAACAACAACCACTACCCTTGATGAGATCTGGTTGTATGCAGTAAACACTTCTACATCATCGGTCAAATTGACGATTGAGTGGGGCGAAGCAACAGCACCAGACGGCAACATTGAAGTTACTGTTTTGCCTGAGGCTGGTTTGGTGACTGTGATTCCTGG
>Ga0070749_10000240_pt1 | contig 35363 bp, 49 predicted proteins | sample VirMetDEL_Nov_18_FD_75180 | JGI IMG/M metagenome (GOLD analysis project Ga0070749, IMG submission 75180) | Aqueous microbial communities from the Delaware River and Bay under freshwater to marine salinity gradient to study organic matter... | ecosystem: Environmental > Aquatic > Marine >...
AGCCGTAGCCGGAGCCGTAGCAGTAGCAGTAGCCGTAGCCGTCGCCGGAGCCGTAGCCGGAGCCGTAGCCGTAGCCGTAGCCGGAGCCGTAGCCGTAGCCGGAGCCGTAGCCGGAGCCGGAGCCGTCTTTGATATGCGACCCTTTGTTTTGCTGCTTCAACTCCTCGATCTTAACGAGTCGAACCGCCCCGATAAAGGCCGGCCATGTTGGATCTTCGAGCAGTAAGATCGGACAAACCGGATTTGCTAAAATCCCCTCCGGACAAGAGGCTATAAGTGTTTCCAGTTTTGACTTTGGGGTAAAGGGCAAGATCGAAAGCGCAAGATCACCGAGCATCTTAACTCCAAGCCACGGAGGCAAACGCCTTTGCTGCGCTCTCTGTAACCTCTAAAACAAAGGTGTGATTTTTAATTGCACAATCACACGGAGCGCTCACGCGGCGACCCTCGTCAGGGCCAGCCGCAGCAAGCCCCCAAAGCCCTTTGGTTTCGGCACTCCAATACACAACCAACCTCGAATCCTTGAGATAGATAATCGGATCGTCGCAGTGATTTGCAGTCCAACCAAAGACTAAAAATTTATCTTCGGTAGATACAAGTACGGGGCGTAATTTTGTTTTTGTCATTTTTTGAAACCTCCTGAAACTCTATCCGAAGACAGAGCCTAAATTCCTACTCGATTTTTAGTTTTTTCTTGAGATTATTTTTAGCCAAAGTTACAGCGTTGTCTGCTGTCTTTGGCGAGATCTGGAGTTTATCCGCGATCTCTCGGTAGTTGTAGCCCTGGAGATACAGCACAATCGCGGCTCTCTGCTGTGGAGCAAGTCCAGAGATTGCCTCCTCTAACATCTCCCTTAATTTAAAATCGGTCTCAGGGTCGGCCTTCCCTGACTCGACCGCTCCCAGAGTCCAGCCTTCTTTCTCGGCTTGCGCAGACACCCACGCCTCGGCTCTCTTCTGCTCGGCTTGTTGAGCGCGTCGAGCCTCTAAGCAGCGACCTAGCACCCAACGATAAGGAGCTGCGGGACATCGGCTCGCAGCCTCCCAGAGCAACTTGAGAAGCCCCGACGGATCAGGAGCAACCGTCTCGGCAAGCCGCAAGCGATAGCCACTACCAATCAAGAGCAGATATAGGGCACCTGTTACCCAACGGCCCGTCGCCGCATCGCATAGCGCTGCTATTGCAGCGGGATCGCGCCGAAGATTCTCTCGGTAGTCGTCGATTGTTTTGTACTTTACCAGGGCGGGGTAGGTAAGAGTAAAAAGCTCAACGGCCTTAGGAGTCAAAGAAGACTCCTCCGCGTGCGAGATAAGTCTTTGTAAAAAAGATTGTTGCAAGGTGGCCTCCTTATCGGTAGTCGTTGGCAACTTCAATCGCTCGAAAGGCGTCCTCGCGAATTTGCCAACCGTATCGGGTTTGACGTCTCTGGTAGTGGTTGTTAAGACCTGCGGATCTCCACAACGACCAAAAGCGCTCAAAGGAGATCTCAAGAGAGCGTGCGCAATCCGCTACATCAAACCACTTCAGATCGCGGGATCTATCAAGGAGAGAGCCCTGCAAGGGGGCTTGCCTGGATGGCTGCAATTGCCTCTTGGTTTGAAGTTGAGGGGCGGTCTGCTGCTGAGAGGCCTGTAGCGAGGTCAAGCGCTCTACTGCGATTGTGAGCGCAGCAACGGCCCCCATTAGATTAGATAGATCTTGGGTTGGTATTTGCTGCGGTGGTGGGGTCAATTGTCCCCGCTTATAGGCCAGGTACAAATCAATCACTTCCTCTAGCAGTAGATCCGCGATCTGTGTTTCGGCGTGAGAGATCACAATCAACGCTTGTTTTTCTGTCAGATAAAAGGCGTTCCCCGGCCTACCGCCTTTCTCGGAGGTTTTTATCGGAGCAATAAAAACCCCCTTCAGTGTGCCGCGCTTAATCAACTTGCGAATCAAAACGCGAATACTAATCTTGACGGTAAAGCCTAGCCGCTCGGCAAGGTCGAGATCGAGAATAAGCGGCTCTTGTGTCTTTTCGGCCTGGTGCAAAGTCCAATTATTAACAACAATTTCGTTCATCGCTAAGACTTTCCTTTTCCGCGAGATCCTGTAAAGTAGGTCTCGCGTTTTTGCTGGACGCCGCAATATCTAACCGGAGTATCTTTTTGAGGTGCTCCGGTTTTTTATTTGCGGCAAAGATTATTAGATCAAAAAGAGGGGTGCGCGTCAAGCGCGAAAAAAGTGTGACAACCTGTCACAGTTGACTACCCAAGAGACGCAGCACAGCGCTTTATGTCGCTGGCTAACTCTGGGTGCTCTAGCAAAACAAGGGGTAGTTGCGGGCTCTGTAACAGGGCCTCGAAAATCGAGACCGCTAGCAGCCACTGCGTACTATCGTCAAGAATTTCGGCGATAATCTCCAAGATCGACTCCCTGGTGAGTTGCTCATTCATTTTTTGCCTCCGCTCCACCGAATACGATCTCGGTTTTGTTGTGGGCTAGAGTGACCACGATTCCCCGAGCGATCCGGTGGTAGCACAGCCCGCGAGCAGGGCAGGTACAAGCACCTGGAGATACGCGATAGACCTTGGAGCCGTCCGAAGAGAGCGCCTCAAAAATCGGCTCTTTCTCGGAGGTTTCGCCCGCCCACCAAAGACGTGGCCCCTCCGCGAGTTCTAAGGCCTTCTCGATCTTGGCGCTGAGTGCGGGGTACTTGCTTGCTATTTCTTGCGCGACCCCCTTAAAAGTGATACTTAACTTCTGCATTTTGATCCTCTCCTTTTGTTGGTGCATATAAAAAGAGCGGGGCGGTACATACGAGCTACCCCGCTCTTTTTATTTTTGTTGCTCTAGTTTTCCAGCAAGGCTTTCTTCTCGGCGTAAAGATTCTCAAGCTTATTCTCTAAGTTCTCGATTCTGCGGTGGGTCGCGGTGCCATACTCAAAATCAACCTCTACATATAAAGCGAGTTCCTCTTCTGCGGTTTCGATCTCTTTGTTCAACTGTTCGATTGTCATTTTGCGCTTCCTTTGTCAGCGTTGGTTTTTGTTGCTGACAAGAGATAAGATAGCAACTCTATCAGGATTGTCAACAAAATTAATCAAGATAAAGTAAAAATAATTTTGAGCCTTTCGTGGTAAGGCTCGGCGCCGTTTCCTGTTTTGGCTGCTACAGTCCTCTCGGTGCAGTAGCCAAGATCGAGCCCTCCCCTCTATTAATCAATCAATACCTGAACAGCACTACAGTATACCAGCAAGGAAACCCTGTAATCAGATAAATAAATCTGATTACAGAATTAAGGGAATCGCCCCAAATTGAGACAGAAACTTTGTAATCAGAGTTATAACTCCGATTCAGAGATATGTAGCACTAAAACATGCAACCATACTAACTTATTGATTTTATAGGTACAAATACGATTGTTTAAAAAAGTTGAAAAATCGAGTAGGAAAAAGCCTGTTGTCTTCGGTATCCCCCCTAGGATAGATCACAATCTTATTTTTATAGAAAGGATTCTTAAAGATGCTTCCTGAACAAAACCTTGATACAAAAGATATAGATACAACAGAGGGGGCTGAGCCATCGGGCTCAGTGCTGAGAAGTACAATAAAAGCCCCTCCTACGCCCTCGGATAAAGCGGCTCAAGTTGACACACTATCAAAGGCGGTCGAGTTTGCAATCAAGCAAGCAAAACTCTCCTTTGAGCAAGAGCATCTTTTTAAAAGAGCGCTCCGGCAAGAGTACACCCGGCTTGTATTGGGCAGGGGCGAGCAATGACCGCAGGCTATTTTTCGAGGCCCAAGAGAGGCCCAAGACCTATACCCAGAAAGGCAACGACCGTGAGATACGCCCTAGATATTTGGCACAAATTTGAAGCGCTTTGTAAGCAAGAGGATGTCAGCACCGGAGATGCACAGCGCGCTCTCTTGACGTGGTATGTCACCGAGAGGGCCGCAGGACGCCCAGTGCCTTCCCTGCGATTGGAGGAAGCGATCCTCTCCGGTCCCGCGCAACCGGAGACGACCAAAGAAGAGACCGCAGAGAGCCCCAAATCTGACCCGTGGGCGGCTGCGATTGAAGGCTTGAGGCGGTTACTGTCGATCGATGACTTTGCGCTACTTGCTCCTCTCTCGCTTAAAAAAATCGTATTTACTAACGAACTTGAAACCGCTCTGGTTTGGGTAGAGTCGTACGACTACGGGATGCTCTTGGATCAAAGGGGGCTCCGGGTTCAATTGCGGGCCGCTCTCGCGGGTGCCACCAAACTCGAAAACTTAAAACTGCTCTGGGTTGCACGCAAGAAGAGCCCTCCGGTTGCCAGCCCTGCGGTCGAGGTGGTCCCCGTTGTGGTCGCTCCGGTAGTGCCGGTTGCTCCAGTTGCCAGCGCTCCGCTTCCCGTAGAGGTTCCCGATTATCCTCTATGGCTCCCACAAAGAGCCGCACACGATGATAGCGAAACCTTACCAACCCTAGGTCGTATCTATCAGGCCCGGAGAGGTCTGGCGTCGGTTGGATATCTTGCCGAGGTCGATCAACTTACCCGAAAGTTAAGCAAATTGATTGACCTGGAGGGGGTTGCTGCGTTTTACGAGACGCATCTTGCGCAACGTCAACGCGACCTGTCCCCGCAACCGGAGGAGACCTCTGCGCCGGTTGAGCCCGCCAGAGAGCCCGACCTTGCCGACAAGGTGAGCGCCAATCTCAAAGAACTCTATCAGCGATCTCAGGAAGCGAGCCTCGCCAATAAACCGCAGGAGGCTGCCAAACTCGGGCAACAAGCGGCCTTGTTGGTCGCGGGGTGTGAGCAGTCAGTTCTTGATGATGTGGCCCGGAGGAATCCAATGCACGCCCGTTTGTGGCAAGGCTGGATTGAGAGCGGCAGCAGAAGACAAGCAGCAGAGGACGTCTATAAAAGCAGCAATCAGAGGAGGCGATAAAATGCTAGTCATCACACCGATTACAATCTCAGAGGCGCGCGTCTTCGTGAACCAACACCACCGACATCATAGGGCGCCGCAAGGTGGATTGTTTGCTTGTGCGGTTTCTCGCGTTGCCGACGATGGCGCCGCCCTGATTTGCGGCGTTGCTATTGTTGGGCGCCCAGTGTCTCGGCACCTTGACGCCGATAGTTGGTGTGCAGAAGTGACGCGAGTTGCTACGGATGGCACGCCGCACGCTTGCTCTGCCCTATATGGCGCTTGTTGGAGAGCTGCGCGGGCGCTCGGATATCAGAGACTTATTACCTACACGCTCAAAGAAGAGTCAGGAGTAAGCCTCAAAGCCGCGGGATGGAAAGTGATTGGAGAATCTAAGGGCGGCTCTTGGAGTTGCAAGAGCCGCCCCCGCGTAGACAAGCACCCGCTACAGGCCAAAATCAAATGGGAAAAAAGTTAATGCTTTTTTATCTGGGAGTACACCAGCCCCGCTTTTTAGCACAAACAAGCGTCCCTCTGTTTGTGAGTCACCAGCGGCTCAAAGACCGCAAGAAACTTCCGAGAGCTCTCGGACCGTGGGCATTGGATAGCGGCGGCTTTACCGAGTTGAGTCGTAAGGGGTACTGGTCAATCTCTCCCAAAGATTATGTTCTCTCTGTGCGCAGATACGCGCAGGAGATCGGGAATCTTCAGTGGGCGGCCATACAAGATCATATGTGTGAACCCTTTATCCTAGCCAAGACCGGGCGCTCCTTGCAGCAGCATCAAGAAAGCACAGTGCAGAGCTATCTTGACTTGATGTCTCTTGCTCCCGATCTACCATGGACCCCGGTACTGCAAGGCTTCGCGCTGGACGATTATTTAAGATGCTTTGATTTATATCAAGCAAAGGGGGTGGATCTTCGGTCGTTGCCGCTCGTGGGCGTGGGGTCGATTTGTCGCAGACAGGGAACCACAGAGGCCGTGCTGATACTTCGCAAGTTGGCCTCGCTGGGGCTCAACCTGCACGGGTTTGGATTTAAGACGCTTGGACTGTATCGGGTGAGTGATTTACTTGCGTCGAGCGATTCAATGGCCTGGAGTTTCCATGCGCGCCACAGCGCCCCTCTTCCAGGCCACACACACAAGACATGTGCGAACTGCTTAGAGCTCGCGCTACTCTGGAGAGGAAATTTACTTAATGAGCTCAATCAAAGAAAACATATCAGCGAACTACAATTGCAGTTGTGGTGAGGCTTTAGATATTGACGATGGTCTACAGTGCCGCGAATGTTACGGAGCCAAAAATATTGAACTTATTTCGGGGGAGTTGGCAGAGTGCCCCGATTGCAAAAAGGAGAATGAAAAAATGAACGCAGTAGAGCAACTAGATCGTATTTTGAGAGAGCATGGAGTTTCACAATTGGACAGCGATAAAATCTTAGCAGCCGCAACAGAGGCGGGGATCTTCTTTGCCTCGTTTAAGGAGTTTGAGCTCTTAAGGGGGGAACTCGAAACAACCAAAGAAGCGCTAGCAAACGAGCGCAAAGCAGTTGCCTTTGACTTGCAGTGTGCTCTTACCTCGACACAAGTCGCAAGAGCCGAGGCGCAAAAACTCAAAGAAGAACTCGAAACAACCAAGAGGGCACTGGAGGGGCAAATAGCCTCGAATCTTTCGTTGATCGCGGAGCAAGATCCACTGGAGCAAGATCTGGCAAAGTGTCTTGCTGCTTGCCATAAGCTCAAAGCCGAAAATGAAGCGCTGGCAAAAGAGAGAATGCAAAGCGAGGAGAATCTGAGGCAATTTCTGACTACTGAAAAGGAAGTCACCAGGCGGGTGCAGGAGGCTAGCGAGAAGGAGATCGCCAATCTCAAAAATACCCTGAGCATCACGCAAGAACACCTGGTCGATAAGAACAAAGAGATCGAGCGGCTCCATCAGGAGATCGACGGCTTAAAGTCGGATGTGAGGGTCATCTCCAAACAGCGCGACGGCTTGCGGGCAATCGATGAACTTGTGAAGTGGGAAGGCGTTGACGTTGAGGCGCTACAGCCTGAGAATGAAGCTCTCAAATCCAGAGTGGTTCTACTGGAATCTACCCTAAGCGCCAATCTCAAAGAGTACCTTGTAGCGAAGGGCAAGCTTGATAAAGAGATCGAGCGGCTCAATTCTGAGCTTAACGAAGCGCTGCGATTAAAGAGCAAGTATGATACGGATCGCAACTTCTTAACTGAGGATTTGCACAAGCTCAAAAAAGAATTCGAGGTTCAAAAAGCCGAGCATGCAAAGGCGCTCAAAGCCGAGGCCGAATTCTTGAATCGTGCCAACGGAGATCGTTTTGATTTACTACAAGAGGGGGTCCGGGTTCTGGCTAAGTTGATTGTAGAAGGGTTGGTATAAGATGGATCGTTTAACGCTGGCAGAGAGAGAGCAATTGAGGCTGGACATACAGGGGCGGACCGCATCAAAGAATGGATTTGTAGATTGGTTTGGTCGTTGGTATTGGTTTGATTATTTGAGCGGCCTTATTGAAGGCGCCGCAAGCGTAGAGGTTGTGATTTCAGAGATTAAAAGAGATTTGCGATTGCTACGATTAGCGAGAGGGGAGGCATCTTGAAAAGCAAAAAGTCTATGCGTGTCCAATCAAGGCGCAACTGTACCAAAGAGACCTTGTGTAATATCTTGCTATAAAAATAAGGGGGTCGCAGAACTTTTACCCACCGCAAAGCCGCACCACGAAAGCCACAAAATTATTTTCACATTATCTTGATTAATTTTGTTGACAATCCAGAAGGAAGTGCTATCTTATCTCTTGTCAGCAACGAAAACCAACACTGACAAAGGGAGCAACAAAATGATTCTTACCTCTGTAAAAAACCTGGAAGCCAACTTAAACAAAGAAGCCGCAAACAAAGCCTTTAGCGAGGCGCCCGTACAGCAAAGAATCGAGATGACCTTATTTAGGTTTGATAACGTAGACTTCAAGTGGAAGTGGAATTTTTACCCAGATGTCAACCGAGATACCAACCAACAACTGAAGGAGAAAAAAGCAGAACTGTTGAGCCGAGGCATCAAACTGGACCGATATCAGACACACTACGAGGAGTAAGGGAGATGACCGGTAGGGGGGGCGGGCCCCGCCCCCCCCCTTTGTCTCCATGTTGATATCTCAAATGGAAGGGTGCAAAGCCGCACCATATAAGCCCCAAAATTATTTTCACATTATCTTGATTAATTTTGTTGACAATCTCAAGGGAGGTGCTATCTTGTCTCTTGTCAGCAACGAAAACCAACAACGCTGACAAAGGGAGCACAAAATGGCAATTTTATTAGAAGCACGCGGAACTGATTCTGAGTTGAGATATTTATTTTGCGACGAGTGCAACACTTGGGAGCACAGGTATCCGGGCGCAAGACTGAGACACAGCAAGCGCTGTGATAGCAAAGAGCAGCCCACACCAGAGCAGACGGGCGCAACCGCAGCAAAACCCGCTCCGATTGTCGTTCGAATGCCGGGCGCAGTCTCACAAAACGAGTATTTAGCCAACGCCAATACAAGAGCCAATACCTACAAGGAAGCCGCCTCTCTTCGTCGCAGCGGTCACTCTTGGCAAGATATCAACAACGGCAACCACGATCACTAATGGCAGCCCAGAAGGGCGAAACCCCGCAAGGGGTCAGGGTTTAAACAAAAGGAGAATTAAAATGCAAAAACACAATGCACCGAGAAAGAAGTCTTTTATTGCGATCTATCGAAACATCGAAGAGGTGTCGATCTTTGAATTGAAGATTGAGGCCGCATCTGAGAGGGCTGCGCGCTATATTGCCGAGCACGATAAGATAGAGGCAAAAGTAGAGGAGGTTATCTTTATCGACATAATCCCCGATTGTGATGGCTGTATAGGCTGTGCCGGTTGTCAACGTAGGAGATAAAAGAAGAATCGATGAAAAAGAAAACACACGGTGGAAGGCGAAGGGGGGCGGGCGCTCCGGTTGAAAATCAAAACGCTCGCAAAGAACAGAAGTCCAATAAGCGCCTGGTCTCTGCTCGGGTCTCTCCTGAGATTTATCAGCGACTGGAGCTCCGCAGTAAAGAGCGAGGCGTTGCAGTCTCACGGGTGATCTCGGATTTTCTGGCTACGTTTCCAGGCCATCACCCTTTCGCGATTAACCTGCCGGGGACAACAGACCCCACGCAAGAATAAAAGGAGGAGAGGTCTTGAGCATATCTCACAACCGCGAAAGGGAGCGCACTCCAAAGAGCAAGAGGCGCAATAGTAAGTCTTATCTCTTGAGCCCGACCGCAAACCAATACCAGAATCTTTGCTGTATAAAGGGGTGCGGTCGTCCGATGGGGGTTTGTGATAAGATCGAAATTCCTTTTGCTAAAGGCGCTCGGCTTGGCACGTATGTTTTTCGGGCTCTCTGTTTTCGTCATCACCGGATAATCTTCAGTTTTGGTTGACCCCGGTTTTAAAATCTATCTATATCAAAAAGAGGGGGTGAGCCTTCCAACCAAATCATAAAAGTTTGTATCTTATCGGATAAACGCTTATACTTAAATCTATGATACAGGACCGCATCAAAGAACTAAAACGCGTTAAAGCCTCTGAACTTCTCAGGCACCCGCTCAACTATCGCAAGCACCCCGAAAAGCAAAAGCGGCTCTTGTCGCAGCTCCTCTCTGAAATTGGCTATGCCGATGCCTTGCTCGCGTATGAAACCCCGCACGGGCTCCGGTTGATTGACGGACACCTGCGCGCTGAGACGACACCGGAGCAGGAAGTGCCTGTTTTGATTCTGGACGTCAACGAGCAGGAAGCGAATAAGTTGCTTTTGACGCTGGACCCTCTCGCGGGGTTGGCTGAGACCGATAGTGATCTTCTCGCGGAGTTGTTGGCGAAAACAGAAACAACCGGAGAACTAGAAGTCTGGCTACAAGAAAATGCAACCCCTCCAATTGATAAAAAAGAGCGTTCTGCCTACGCCGCCGAAGAGTGGGAGGGGATGCCCGAGTTTGAACAAAACGGCGTTACCTTTTTTCGTACCCTGACGGTATACCTCAAGACCGAAGCAGACTTTCTTGATTTCTGTGCTCTGATCCGTCAGGAGATTTCTGAGAAGGCTAAATATATCTACCATCCTAAGCAAGAGCGGCGTGACCTTGCTGCAAAGCGTTGGGTTTCTGAGGCAAAATGAATCCACAATTTCCTCTTTATATTGTTTCAAAGGGGCGTGCGGATACCCGATTTACAAGCAAAGCCTTGGAAGAGATGCGGGTGCCCTATTCAATCGTTGTTGAGGAGCAGGAATATAATTCTTACGCAGCGGTGATTGATAAAAAGAAGATCCTGGTTTTGGATAAAAAATACCAAGCCGAGTATGATACTTGCGACGATCTGGGAGATACAAAAAGCAAAGGCCCCGGCGCGGCTCGTAACTTTGCCTGGGAACATTCTATCTCTCTGGGAGCCTCTTGGCATTGGGTTATGGATGACAATATCCGAGACTTCAGGGTCTTACAACACAACGCAAGAATCAAAGCAGGAGACGGGGCTCTGTTTGCCTTGATGGAATATTTTGTTTTGCGCTATCAAAATATTGATATGGCAGGGCCTAATTACACCATGTTCGTACCCGACAACATACGACAACCTCCGTTTATTTTAAATACTCGGATTTATTCTTGTAATCTCATTCGCAATTCGTTGCCGTTTCGGTGGCGTGGCAGGTACAACGAAGATACAGATTTGTCTTTACGCATCCTAAAAAGCGGTCGCTGCACAGTACAGTTCAACACCTATTTGCAGAAAAAGATCGAAACACAGGCCGTCAAGGGTGGCAATACCGCCGAGTTCTACAAAGAAGAGGGGACTCTACCCAAGAGTAAAATGCAGGTAGCGTTACACCCGGATGTTTCGCGGCTTGTTTTTAAGTTTAAGCGCTGGCATCACCACGTTGATTATTCTGGATTTACGCAGCGATTGATACGCAATCACGATGCAACGATACCAGAAATAAAGCTTAATCTGATTGATGCTCCCTTAACGCCTTTACCATTTAAAACAAAGGGGGCTGGCAATGAGCCGCAATAAAACCCCAGATGAACGCGCCGCCATGAGCCGTAAGATATTGGCGGCGGTCAAGACCGGAGCAACTGTAGAGGCGGCCTGCTCCTTTGCGCGTACCACGAAGCAATCTTTTTATGCCTGGCTCAAAAAAGACCCCGAACTGAAAGCAGACTACGAAGAAGCCCTGGCTCACTCTGAGATTTTCTTGTTGGCAGAGATCCGCAAAGACCCCTCTTGGCAAAGCAAAGCCTGGATTTTAGAGCGTCGCTTTCCCGAGCGTTGGGCAAAGAGAGAGCAATCCACCGCAGAGATTTCTCACAGGGGTGTAATTCATGTGCCGATCGCTAAGGGATTTACCAGTGAGGATCTTGAAAAGGCGGCTTCCGATCTCGAACCAGCAAAATAAATCTATTTCCTAGGGCGTGCGAAGTGACGATCTCGAATTGTTTATGGGAACCAAATAAGCCGATCTCGGGCGCTAAACTGTCGTCACAACAACTATTTTTGCTTCGTTCGCAACGTGATTTATTCGTAGGTGAATTATTATTAGAAGGGGGAAGGGGTGGCGGCAAAACTTCCGTGCTGTTGATGGATTTTGCCAAAGAATGCGGTCAAGGGCTCGGCGCCGACTGGAAAGGCGTTTTGTTTGCTCGTACCTTCAAAGACCTGGAAAACGTTCGTTCCAAATCGCAAAAGATTTTTCATAAGTGCTTCCCTGGAATTCGTTTTTTTGAGAGCGGCTCTGCTTATTTTTGGGAGTGGCCCACAGGGGAGCGGCTTTATTTTCGGCATATCAAATCACTTGAGGATTATTGGAGCAACTACCACGGGCACGAATTTTCCTGGCAGGGGTGGGAAGAATTGACCGCCTGGCCTGATTTGAAGCTTTATCAGATTATGGTCTCGTGTTTGCGCTCCTCGAATCCAAAAGTTACCCCGCTCCTTCGGCGTCGAGCTACCTCTAACCCTTGGGGCCCTGGCCACGGCGCCGTGAAGACATACTTTGTCGATCCAGCACCTACCGGAAAAATTATCGTTGACGCAGAAGGTAACAAGCGGCTACGCTTGTATTCTCCTCTTGATGAAAACCAGCCTCTTTTAACCGCACAGCCCCGCTACTTAAATCAAATCCTTGGTGGGGTCGATGATCCCCACCTTGTCAAAGCCTGGAAGGGTGGCGCCGATCGTTGGGAGATCTCCGCCGGCGCATACTTTGCCGATTGTTGGTCTAAGGGCTCGCACGTCTTACCGAATTTCAAGCCTCCTGCTCACTGGAAAGTAACAAGGTCGTTTGACTGGGGATCGGCAGCTCCCTTTGCTTGTCTGTGGTTTGCCGAGTCACCAGGGGAGGCAATCACTGTTCGCGGCAAGTCTCTGTTTATCCCTCGCGGATCTCTGATTTTATTTTTTGAATACTACGGGGCTGAGTCTCCGAACGTTGGCGTCAAACTTCCCGCGCAACAGGTGGCAAAAAATATCCTCGAAATCGAAAAAAAGTTGGGCCTGAAGGGTGTCAGAGGTGTTGCGGATAGCGCGATGTGGGCCGAGAGTGACCCCCGCAATTCTATCTATAGTAAATTTGAGGGGGTTGGCTGCTATTTTGAGCCCTGCGCGAAAGGTCCAGGCAGCAGAAAAGCCGGGTGGGAGGAATGCCGCTCTCGTCTTTTGCTGTCGATCTCTCGTGAAGGGTTGCCTCTAGAGAAGCCCGGGTTTTTTGTCACCGATAGTTGCGTAAATTTTATTCGGACCATCCCTTTATTGCAGCGAGATAAAAACGATCCTGATGATATTGACACCGATGCAGAGGACCATATCGCGGACGCTTGGAGATATCGTCTGACGTGGAGATCAGCAGCACGCACAGAACGACAAGTCTATGGGCTTTAATGGGTTGACATAATGAAGAGACAAATCATAAAGCGAAACAAAGAGAAAACAGATTGGGATGAGGAAAATGCTATAACATTTACATCCCTTAAAAAATATAAAGATATGATTCGTTGGCTTAATGAATCAGGGCAATCTTATTTCACGAGAACAATTAAAAAATAAGGATATAATAAAATGGCAATACAATACGAACACCCTCAATATACTTATTACAAAGTAGACTGGGTTAAAATCAGAGACGTGCTTGCGGGCGAGCGAAAGATTCACGACAAAGGCACGACCTATCTCCCAAAGTTGAGCACGCGCCAAACAGAGACCTCTTATGATGCCTACAAGGCCCGTGCTCGCTTTTACAATGCCAGTAAACGCACCCTTTTAGGCTGGACCGGGGCCGTATTTCGTCGCTTGCCCTCTGTTGCGGTGCCCCCTGGCTTAGAAGATCGGCTTTTAGATATTAATTTACAGGCCACTCCAGTCAAAGACTTTGCGCGTCAAAGCCTTGTCGAGTTGCTGACAACAGGAAGAATCGGAATATTAGCAGAGCATCAAGCTGATCCTAATGGTCGAGCCTATTTGTTATTATTTAAGGCAGAGGAGATCATTAACTGGGCCTACACAGTTATTGATGGTGTTAAGAAACTAACAATGGTTTTGTTATGCTATACCGTATCGGAACTTGCCGAGGATGGTTTTTCTTATAACACAATTACAGAATATCGAGAATTGCGATTGGTAAACGGAATATATATTCAAAATATATATCACGTCGGGGGGGAGAATAAAGAGTGGTCTCTTGTCTCCACTGTTACGCCGCAAGTCAGAGGTGAACCCTTTACCGAGATCCCTTTTGTTTTTATTGGTACAGAGAGTCTTTCTCCTGATATTCAAGAATCGCCTCTCTTGGAGATCGCAACGATTAACCTGCACCATTACAAACGCAGCGCTGATCTTTGTCATGGTCTGCATCTTTCGGCACTACCAACGCCCTATACCCTCAATGCCTCGACGAGCGAGGATGATACTCCGGTTGAGCTTGGATCTGGTGTGATGCAGAATTTCAACGGCACTGGCGTTGCGGTTGGTTTTTTGGAGTGGGGCGGGTCGGGTATCAATGCGGTTCGGCAAGATATGATCGACATGAAAGAGGAAATGGCTTCTTTGGGCGCCAGCGCGATCACTCCTCCGCTTCGTATGGCCGAAACGGCGCAAGCGATTGAAGCCAAGCACGACGAGCAGAGCGCTCCCCTTGTCAACGTCGTTGACGTTCTCTCTCAGGGTTTAACAGAAGCGCTTTCATGGCTGGTGTATTGGGAAGGTGGCGACGAAACAAGCACAAGCCTTTCCCTGAATAAGCAATTCGTGAATTCAAAACTCAGCGCCGCTGATATTAAGGCACTCTCCGAATCCCTCCAGATCGGCGCAATCTCAGAGGAACTCTTCGCCTTTTTGCTTGAGAGCGCGGAGAGCCTCCCCCCTCAAGTTGACTATAAACTTTATGCGCAAGAGTTAATGGCGAAAAAAGCCGCAAGATCGCAGCAGACCCCCGCGCCGATCTCCAATGGTGTTAGTAGTACCCAGATGTAGCTTGCGCGTCCCCTCTTTGCTGCTATTCTTCTTTTATCGTTTTGAACAAGGCGAAATTCTACAGGGGGCTGCTACAGCGGCCCTTTTCTTTTGGGTGGGTACAAGAGTCTACAGTGCTTCGGCTAATCTTTTGTCATTTTTCTTGACTTTTGGCTAATATATTAGCAATTATTGTATCATAACAAAGCGTCAACCCCCTTTGGATTGCGCTTTAATTTGATTTTACCTTTGTAATTTCAAAGAAAGAGTCTCCGTGATGCCATTTGATTTACCCTTGATCATTGAAAAAGAGCAGTTGCCCGAGGTTCCCGAAGCTTTACGCGGCTTGTACCGCGAAAAAGAAGGAAAGTTGCATTTTGATGCAGCCCCAAAATCGGACATTCATCGATTTATGGACTCAAATCGGGCCATTAATTGGAGATGGAAGCCCTTAAAAAGAAATACGAAGGGCTTGATCCTGATCTCGCAAAAAAAGCCTTAGAAGAAAAGAAGGCTTTAGAGCAAAAAAGGGCCTTAGAAGCAGGGCAATTCGAGCAGATTTTAGGGCAAACAAAGGCAGAAGCAGAGGCGGAGCGCGCAAAAATCAAGGCTGAGTACGAGGCGAAATTACAAGCCTCCATTGAGAGAGAAGCCAAGTATGTACGAGGCGAATCGATCACGAAGGCAGCTCTTGAAGCGGGTGTTTTAAAAGAGGCCATCGACGATGTTTTATTGCACGCAAGCGTTGCTTTGAAGGTCGTTGATGGAAAATTGATCGACTCCGACGGCAAAGAAGTACGCGCCGATGTTTGGTTAAAGGGCCTTTTGGCTACTAAAAAACATTGGCTTGGAAACTCTGTCGGGGGCGGCACAAGTAAAGACGCGGGCGCAAACGTTCCAAGCGGGAACTTGAAGCGCTCCAAAATGAATCATGAAGAAAAAGCGGCCTACCAAAAAACTCATGGTATGGCTGCCTATCATAAACTACCTTTGTAGCCTACCTTAAAAGCAGGTTGCCAAGGTCACTGTGGAGTGTAACAAATGGCAACAGCCTTAATTTCAGATTTTAAGATTTACGAAGAGCAAATGTTTTCGGGTATGGCTGAGAGAGCCGCAGTGGTTGCGGATATTTTCAACCAGCGATCCAATGGCGCGATCATCCTCGAAACAAAAGAATTGTTCGGTAACTACAACAAAGCCTCCTTCTTCCCCGCAATCGCGGATCTTGTTGTTCGTCAAGACCTCACCTCTATCTCGGCCGCTACCGCTGTTAAGCCTACCCAGGATGAATTTATTGGGGTCAAATGTAACCAGCGCGTAGGCCCGGTTGATTTCACGCTCAACGCCTTACGCCGCTCGATTGGAAAATTTACCCCCGAGGCTTACTCCATTTATCTCGGTGAGCAGATCGCTGATGCTATCATGCAGCGCATGGTGACTGTCGGTGTCAAGGCACTGGTCGCTGCTATCACTGGCAACACTGCGATGCTGACCGATGTCTCCACCACATCAAAGCTCACCACAGAGCAACTGATCATTGGTACTTCTGTCTTTGGTGATGCTTCTGAAAAGATCGTTTGCTGGCTCATGCACTCGAAGCCCTGGTTTGATCTCCTCAAAGACCAAGCCGCCCTTGGTTTAGATACCGTCTCTGGGCTCGCCATTGCAAACGGCTCTGTCGCAACCCTCGGCAAGCCGGTTATCAAGACTGATAACGCCTCTCTCGTTAATTCTGCCAAGTATTACAGCCTCGGCTTAGCCGCCGGAGCCCTCCGAATCACCGAGAGCGAAGCGCGTCAAATCACCTCGGAATGGGTTACAGGCTTAGAGCAATTGGTATACCGCGTACAAGGCGAACTCGCTTTCAATGTCGAGGTGTTAGGGTTCAAATACGACACTGGAAACGGTGGTTCAAACCCCTCTGATGCCACTATCGCAACGACCACCAATTGGGATCAAGCGGCAACTGACGACAAAAACACCGCCGGCGTTTGTATTTACACGCTGTAATATTTTGATGCTGTGTCAATAAAGTACAACATCTTAACATAAGGATTTTTTCACATGACCACAATTGCATCCCTCGGGCAACCTGCTCTCTTGTTTGATGGTGTGAACCAGGTAGGCACCAAGCGCAATCCTTTGCGTGTAGCCTCCTCTGGCAAGGCTACTTTTCGCGCTGTCTGGGAGGATATCGCCCCCGCTAATAACAAATATATGATGGTAATTTTCAACGCGAACACCACATACGACGTTGTGATTCAACGTATCAGAGTGGTACACTCCAATATTAGCGCCGTCACTGGTGTTTTGCTCAAGCAATCGCTCTTGAGGATTGCTGCGTTTACCACAGGAACCGCAATCACTCCGGTTGCAAACGATCCCGAAACAGACACCTTGCCCGCCTCTATTTCCTGCGATCACAACTCCAGTGCGGTCACGGATGGCGTCGTATTAGATCCTGCTATCTTCTGCACCGCGGAGGAAGTTGTGCTTGCGGCAACCGCGTTTCAGTTAAGCCGCATGAGCATTGAAGGCCAGACGGTATATCAACGCCGAGACGGTGAGCGCGGCATTACCTTATCAGGAACAACCGCGGCAAACAGAGGTCTTGCAATTAAAAATCTGACCAATGATACAGCCGGATCTGTTTCGTATATCGTCGATTTTACCGTTGAATTAACCACAGCAGCCGACTCTTAATCATATAATCCCCCTATTGTTATAATATAATGGGGGTCTTTGGGATTGCTTGCGGCAGGGAGCCGCGCGCCGATTGCTTGACGTGGCGTCTTTGCGAGTTCGACTCTCGCCGATCCTGTTGTGGTCTGTAGGGATTAATAGAGAAACCGCCCCTTCTCTAACAGCGGGGGAGATCCAGAGTGCAACTCTCTAGCAGGAACCCGACCTTTGTTATAACAAATTGGGGTCAATAAACCCCATGAAAGAGATTGAATCGTGGCGCTTGTGGTGGAAGATGGCACCGGATTAGCCAACGCAGAAAGCTACTACTCTGTTGCAAATACGGATACGTATTTCAGCAGCAAGCGGGGCGACTCTGTGACCTATGCCGACGATTGGACCGCTGCGACCACCGCCGTCAAAGAGGCTTGTCTTCGTTGGGCAACCCGTTTGATCGACAAGTATTGGCTCTTTGATGGGGAGAAAAGCACTACAACGCAGGCGCTCCGTTGGCCGCGTCGATATGTCTACGATATTGAAGGCGACGAGATCGACGGCGACGACATACCAACCGATCTCGAATATGCAACCGCAGAAATGGCCCGGGCTCTCCTCGTTGATCCTGATCGTGTCGAAGATCAAGAGGTTGGATTGTCTGCATTGAGTGTAGGGACAATCAACCTCACCTTTGATAAATACGACAGGATTAAGGTCTTACCCAAAACAGTCCAGAATTTCTTGAGTGACTTTGGCAGAGCAAGAAGCGGCAATGGTTCTCGCGCCGTAGAGAGAGCCTAAGCTATGGCGAACTTTGGCAAAATTACCAGCAAGCAACTGAATTTTGTGAAGAACAAAATCATTCCGAGTTTTGAAGGTACGCCGGTTGCGTATTCGGATGACTCTGCGCTCGGTAAACTGCTCCAAAGAATCACGGATCGCATCGCTGATTTGACGCCCGATATTGCTCCAAACATCGCCTTTGTACAGGCAACTGAATATATCAAGCCTTCCATTGCTTTTGAGGGCTTTTTTCGTCGTTTCGAAGTCTTAATCGCCAATCAATCCCCAGGCTCTTTTGCTCGCAACTCTGGAGCCTCCCCCTTTACTTGTGCAATCTATATTGAAATTGGATACCCGGACGGACCCACGACCCTATATGAAAACGAATCCATCTATATTCCAGCCATCAAAGCGAGCGACCTGCGACAAATTGATGCACTGATGCAGGGAGGAGACCTTACCACCTCACCGACCGATCTTGGAATTGCAATCGCCGTCGTGAAACTGCAGGGTTCTTACGATATGGGCAACACCTTACGCCGATTGAATTATACGATTGAAGTTCAAGAGGTGTACCCATGAGTGAATTTGTCGTCAATGAAGCGCAGATGCAGGCGATTGCTGATGTATTTGTGTTTTATATCAAGAAACAAATCCGAGACGGCATTGACGGAGAGGGCAATCCTTTCCCGCAAGGTGTCACTCTTTTTGATACAGGCAATTTTATTGATTCAATCGAGGGGGTTTTAACGGAGCCCGCATATGTCGAGATAAAATCAAACGTGGTCTATGGAGATCGCTTATTAGAAAAATATTACGAAACAGGAATAGCCCCCCAATACCAGGAAGATCTAGAGCGAGATATCGAGAAGATTCTTTTTGATGGGGTTTTATATAATACGGAGTAACCAAAATGACCGCAGTACCAGAGCAATTTCAAAGGATCGCCTTTGCCAAAGAATCCAGTTTTAAGACAGCGGGAACGTGGGTAAACGCAAAGGGTCTTTTGTCCCCAGTAACAATTTCTCCTGACAGGGAAACGATTGCGCTTGATGTTGCGCTTAACTCCTACGGAGACGTGTATGCAGGTGTACCGGGTAGGCAAAAATACTCTGCTTCGTTTTCGTACATGCTGACTTTCAACGCCTATGCTGATTTAAAAACTCTCTTCACGGCAGCGCTCGGGAGCGAAAATAGCGCGACCACGCTTACTTTTTCGAGCACACAAACCAATGTTGGGGTCAATATCTCAGCGGGTGGGCCTGCGACATGGATTAAAGTCACCGGCAACGATAGCAAAACTTACTTTGTGCCTGTTGATACCAGCGCCGCGAACCTTGTCACCTACGGCGTGTCTCTTCCTTCCGGCGTTACAACGACCGCATGTAGCAACCCTTCGGCAAACTCTGGCGGGTGTTTCGATTATTCGCAAGGTTTGGCGTGTGACACCTTCTCGATTGAGAGCGATTGGAGCGCTAAGCCCGATAGTTATCAGCAGCAAGTTATCCTTGCAAAAGGAGCCTGTCTCTCTTCGTGCCAGTTGGTATACGAAAAAGACAAGGTGCTCGCAATGTCGTTCGCGTTTTCAATGGCCGCTGAGTACACCAAATCGGGCGGGGCGGCTACGAATATTAGCAATCCCGGTGTTTGGTCTGGCACGTTTTTAGGTTGGGCTGGTGATACCATTTTAGAGGCTCCTTCTCAGGGAACGGGCGCCTCCTATCAAATCAACAACGGGGCGGGCTATGCCGCAGGATCGACAACGGTTGCCGTCGATACCGGCACCGGAACGATCTTGGTAGGCGATACCGTCACCTTTAACGGCGTGACAGGCACCTACGTTGTCACCGCTGCTTTATCCTCTGGCTCTTTTAGTTTCCAGCCGGGGCTCGCTGGCTCTGTTGCTGACAATGCGGCGGTAACTTTGGTTGGCACACCGACCTGGAGCACAGCGAAAAAATCCTTACGAAAACTTGAATTAGAACTCAATCCGCAAGTAATCGCGGATACTGGCTCCAATGGTTTGGATGGGGGAGCCAGCGCAACCGCAACGCTCCCCGGATCAGATATCAAAGGCTACGTCAGGGGGCCAGCGTTTAAAGGCTTGCTTACTGTCTTGGTTGAGTATGATGTTCGCCACTATACCCGCTTTGATGCGCAGGTCCCTTATAAGTTTGCACACGTCATGTATCCAGGGGTGCCCAACGGCGCGGCCATCGGAGCACAGCGCGCATGTCTCTATGTGCGCCGATTGATTCCACAAGGCTTTCCGGTTGTCGTGACAGACGGCGATCTTCGTTGTCATCAACTCACGTTTCAGGTGGAGCGCGACTTGACCACGAATGGGGTTCCTGAGCGTGTCGCCTTTGCCCTGTTTAACTAATAACAAAAAGAGTTTTACTATGCCAATTCGAGTCGATATTGATTTATTAAACCCAAACTTTCGCGAGTGCTGGATCGTCGTGCCCTGTCACCGTTCCGAGCCTGAGCAGGGTTACGCCTCCGTGAAGATCAGGGAGATCTCAAAGAAAGACTGGGATCTCTTATGGTCTGATTTGCGACAAAAAGAGAAGGCTTGGTTTGCGGCTCAAAAAGAAAACGCCTCCCCTTTGACAATTGCTGATCTAGGGGAAGCAGCTCGCGAAAAGCAACGCGAGATCTTGAGGCGCTGTGTCATCGACCACGACCCTAACGACTTCGCCATTGAGTTTCTACCACTGGAGACAGGCGACCCCGGATACTCGGCGCTCTTGGCAAAACTCATCTCTTCTGGTTTCCCTGCCTCTCTCGCGACTAAGATTATTTCAAACGGGGGCGGGGCACTGCCCTTTGATAAAGAGAAATTTGTGGAGTTGTATGAGCGGTTGACACCGGATCGGGAATTTATCGTAAATTTGACCGCCATCATTGCGCGTTTTCATGCCGGAGAAGTCTTACACGCGGTTGATTTTTGGAGAAAATCAGGCGTGAAGGATGAGAAAATCCCCCCTCATTTATTAAAAAAAACAGCATTGAGGATAGTATCACAATGAATCAGGCACTGAGACTGACATATCAACTCTCACAGAGCGTTGAACTAAAGCCTTCTACCAAGTCGAGGATGAAATTCTCTGTGACTGTGGGGCGCCGCGGTGTGTTTGATTGTCAATCATGCGATGATTCCTTGAAAGAAGAGCGCGGCCTTTGTCCTTTTTTATCGCAACAAAAGCCAGCAACAAGACCTGTTTTACTTTCGGACACGGGCGATCAAGAAAAAGACGAGATGAAGTGTTGCCCGCGTGGGGTACAACTGAGGAATGAAGGCCTTATCGAAACCCTCAAGAGTTTTTTTGATATCAAACATATCGGAGTTTTTGATTTTTTTGGAGAGGGCTTGGTGTTTTTGCCACCTCGCATCTCTGATGTTTTCTCTCAGTTATCCTCTATCGAAAATCAATTCGAACAAGAGATACTTTTCACCCGTCGTATGATGGATCAAGAGGCTTAATATGGCAAACCCTGTAAGGCTTTTTGGTACTGCGATTATTGTCCCCACGGGTGGAATCACGCTAGCTTGGACTGCGACAATCACCAATGGAACCACGACGGCAACGCTTACCAGTGTAGACGGCGCCGATCCAGTTTTGACAGCGGGCACCTATTCCCCGGATGGATTTATCAATCACTGCGCCAAAAAAATACGAGCCTCTATCTATGCGCGCATGGTTGCGGAGGCTGTAATCACCACCGAGCCCGCGAATGCAGCCGCAATTCCGTTTAAAATCGGCATACAGTCCGGTGGCCTAGTTTCTGGCGTCAATCAAACCCTCTTGCGTATAACCTGCTCAACAACAGGGGGCGCTCTTATTGGTGGAGTTGCAACGACGTGGAGTAATTTTACACTCGTCAATACAAGTAATCTTTGGTGCTATCTGGGGTTTGCATACCCCGGCGAGAGTCGATCTTTAACAATCTCCGGGGGTGGCATCGATGACACTGGGCGTTTCCAGCCTCGTTGGCTATATGTGACGCGCAACGCGATACAAGACTCCGGGGATCGCGCCACATTTCGCGGGCAATATAGCCGCACTCTCTCCGATGAAACGATCTCGCAATACGCCTCCGGTATGGGCCCGGTCTACGATCGGGATATGTCGATCCGCACACAGCCTCAGACAATGGCAGGCCCTCCCTTTCTTGTGGGTCGCTTCTCAGCGTTTGGCGCAACCCGTAATCTTTTGACGCTACAGAGCGTAGACGAAACTTTATTTACAGGTATCTCCAATTCATACAAGCGCACCGACAATTTGACAGCGGGCGCGTATCTTAAGTGTGGGCGCTGGTGGGCTCGCTATCGCGATGAATCACCCACGGATACCTTCCGTTGCCTGGATGTTTGGCCTACTTCAATTGTGCCTAACGTAGGCGAGCCGATACAAGTTTACCCTGAGATCTTCGCGATGATCGAAGAGGCGCGACGTGTGGGTTTGTTATTCGTCTATGAGCCGGTTGATAGTACGGGTCTCTCGACCTTTGTTGCAAAAGCATATTGCCTTCGTGCGAACGGTGAAATTTTAATACAGCACAACCGCACCAGCGAGGGCAACCTGTACTACAACCAAGATCTGCTCTTGCGATTGGTTCAAAATCCATCATTAGCGATACCATAAAGGGGGCTGCTATGCCGATCAAAATACCACTGAAGCCCGAGACCGAAAAAGCAAAAGACAGCCTCGACTCTTGGCGTAAAGATCTCGAAAAAACCTTTGCGGTGAAGATACCGCTCAAGTCAGACGACGTTGCTTTTATTAAGGGCTTGGATCGCGCAAAAGTTGGCGCTGGCCTGGTGACGGGTGCTCTCGAAAAAGGCGCGGGGATTCTCTCGAAATATCCTGAGATTTTTGGCGAAACAGGTAAGGGCGCCGAAGAGGTCGTAAAGCAACTCAAGACAGGCGCAGAGACCACGCTTTCCTGGGCCACAACCGGAGCAACACTAGGGTCTATATTCCCCGGCATTGGTACTGCGGTAGGCGGGATTGTGGGTGGCCTGGCGGGCGCTGCGAGCGCTACCTATGATTGGTGGAGAGGTACGCAAGACGTTGCGGATGAGACCGAAAAAATCTCCAAGCTTCGCAAGATTGAAGAGGACCGTCTCAAAGACGAAAATCGCAAACAAAAAGAAGCGTATGATCGTGTCAAAAAGCAGTGGGACGAGGAGAGAGAAGCGAACGATCTTTCCAAGCAATTCGCGTCTGAGTTCTCTGCGGGCATCCAAAAGATCGCAGAGGACAGCGAAGATACCAATAAGTCTTGGCAGGGCATTTCTAAGAGCACCAAAGAAGCAACCGAGACGGTCTCCGAGTGGTTGGATCGCACCTATGATCAAGCAATTCGGGCGAGATCGGAGATTGAAGCGCTCAATAAATCTGTCTTGGATCTGTTGTCGAATGAGTCGGCAAGGCTTGGAAAAATAGCAGGGCGAGAAGGAGCGCCGCGAGACGTAGAAGGCGCGGGTAATCGCGGGATCGGTCGTGATTCTTTGGGAGATCGACCAGAAGATCCGATGAGCGACTTTAACCGCAAGCAAGCCGATGTTGCTACGCAAGAGCGAGAGCGCGTCCTAAATGAACGCGTTGCTCAATACGAAAGATACGCCTCCCTGGTAACGTCAATCACCGGAGAACTCACGGACCAACTAGAAGAAAACATCGCAGCGGGCAACGCTCTATTTACGGGTTTTGGGCTGGCAGCAGAGAGAGGCGTTGCGCAGGTTCTAAAGGCGCTCGCCAAAGAATACAGCGTCAAGGCAATTGGAGAGTTTGCGGAGGGCCTAGCGCTTGTTACTCAGAATCCAGGCGCAGCGGCAAATCACTTTGCCTCTGCGGCAAAATTTGGAGCAGCGGCGACCGCTGCGGCGATTGGTGGGGCGGTGGTGGGCGGTGATGCCTCGCGGCGCGAGAGAGCCGAAGAGGGCGCGGGCGGCGGGGGAGGTGGGGCCAGCAGTACCCAGAACCGTTTTTCTGATCCAGGCACACAACAACTTTCCACCGTTGTCTATATGGGCGGGGGGCCTGGCTCGACCACGATCTACGCCGGAGAGAGCGAGAGAGAAAAGCAAAACGCGAGAAAGAAACTCACCGAGATCTTAACCGTAGGAAAGCCAAAATAAGATGAGTGATTTTGTATTTGGTTTGGTCATGTACGGTATTCCTGATCCGAGGGTGGCAACGAGCAGCACAGTGCCTTGTCTATATACGGACGGCTTTATCAATGCCTCGGATGCGGGGCTTCCTTCGGAGCTTACCGGCTGTACCATGTACCGGATCGTGACAGGAAAGCCAGGACAAAATTGGGGCGCCGATCCCAGAAACCCCACGGGGCAAAACGAAACGATTACAGTTCTCTTAGAAGAGGATCAAGCCGGAACTCTCTCTCAGTTATTTTTGTATGATGATGGTTCGGTTCTTTGGGGTTTCAAAGAGAGCACACTTACAGATGTAGACTCGCTCGCATCTATCGTAGGAAGCCCGGAGCCGACCGACGACGTGCCTTATTTTCTGGGTCGTGAGTGCGTGACCGTTGTCGCAAATTCAAGCCCGACCCCCTTTTATAGATCGCTAGATATTGGTCTTACTCGCGCAAGATGCGGCTCTCTCTCGCAAACACATTGCTTGCGCCCCTCCGATTATAGCAATGTGGAGGATGGAACCGATCGCCTGTACCTGAGAGAGAAACCAGATTGGGATGCAGGCTTTTATTGTGGGTTGTATCTTTTTAAGCTAGACCAATTTGGGGCAATCTCAGATTATATATTAAGGCGGGGGCGTGTGGTCGGTGCGCCACAACGAAGGGACGGCAATACCTACGCGATCGAAATTGAGTACCTGGAGGACGCTTTAAATGCTCACGAGGTAGGAGGCACAAGCAAAGAGATCTCCTTGTCGCATATGATCGTTGTAACAAAAATCGAGCAGCAGCGCCCACAAGAGGTTTCCTTTCTTTTGACAAAAGATCAAGCGGAGGCTTTTTTCAATGAACCCGTTTCGCGTCGTGGTTCAAAGACGATTGACAGCGCTACACTTACCGATCTTGAAGCACGGTTGCAGTCTGACACAGAAACAGAATGGCAGATCAAGCTCAGTCATGGCGACGATTGGATTTTTAAAATCAACGCCCTCTCTTTTTATCAATGGAACTCAGAAGGAGCGCAATACAAAACGGTCAAAGTAGATTGCTCGCTTGTAGATGATGGTTACTTTCCCGACACGAACATTCAGATTGCGGCAACTGCAAGCGGTCAGCAATCACAACTTAAGCCGTGGTATCTGAACGCAATACCGCAAGGCAACGTCGGCAGTATCTCTTTGAGCGGTACGACCGAAGGAGAGCCCCCCAAATTAACCTTACGGGTGAAACTTACAAAGACCGTGGTGCAAGCCTTCTTGACGCTGGCAACCTCTGTCAACGGTCAAGATGCGGGCGCATATGATACTTTAATCGGCGGCTTTGGTGCGGGGATACCTCTTGCCTATTTCAATCTTGGCGCAGTGCAGGCGAACCCTCTCAATGTCAGTGGCACCACTACCGAGCTCTTAGAGCTAGACCAACTCCTTGACGATGTGAACACCTATTATTTTGATCTATCTAAGGGGATCAGCCTTCGTGATTTTTTAACAAATGAGTTCATCGCAACACAAGTTTTCCTTGGCTCATTACAAAGCGGTCTCCTTACAATCAAACTTTGGAATCACGCAGAGGCCAGCGCTCTTACAATCGCAAGCGATAACGACCCATCACAGCCACCCATAGACCAAGGTCAGCAGCTCTCCGCAATCAAGCGACTAGACTTGAGCGCCGGTGTTCGCGTGATCGACCTGGAGCCCCAACAAAAAAGATTGGTGCGCTTCTCAAAAACATCTCCAGTGAAAAAAGAGCAAGTACAAGAGGTTCGTTTTTGGCGCAATGTCAATTTGAGTGTTGGCGCGGATAGCGGAATCACTCCTCTGATTGAGGCTTTTTATCGGCAATTCGGAGGGCAACCACTGGTGTTTACAGTCCCCATATCGCTAGAAACCTTCATGGCGTCCTCGGTGGAGTTTGGAGATCGCGTCTCATGGAGCAACGACGATATTTTGACACCGACAGGGCGCGGTATTAATGGGATCTTTTTTGTGATCGGCATTGATATTAGTTTTGATACAGGCATTCTACAACTAAAACTACTACAAGACAGATCGCCTCTTGCTTATTTTGAGACACTGGATAACACGCAGTTTGCGCCCACGATCAAGATAGATGCGATCTCGGTGATTTCCTCGACAGTGATCGATCTCACGGTATCAAGGCTGGACGGTGCGACCTTTGATCCCTCAACAGATTTCAGCGGGGTGTTCAGCGCGATACAAAGCGAGGGCTCCTTCGTGCAGGTGGAGAACTTCGACCACGCGCCTCTTGGTACACAAGAGGAGACCGGCTCCATTGAATCCTTTGGAGTCTTAACGACGATCACAGCCGGACCCCCTGTTGTATTTCGATTGACACTAGATAGTGATTTTTTAAGGGGGTCTGCTGCGACGATCGATGATCTCTTTGTCGTGGGAGAGACGCGGCTTTCCTTGCCTCGGAGGGTCTCCGAAGAGGAACTCAGCGCAACCTTAATTGAGCCCGTTGATACAGTGAGCACGGGTCGTTTTGCAACCTTTACGCAGGCGCGTCCCCTCGGGGCACAGCGCTATAAATTTGGAGTTTAATTATGGCAGACAATACGGTTTTACCAGCAGGCGGCGCGGGCGATACGATTGCAGCGGATGATATCGCAGGCGTTAAATATCAGAGAGTGAAGTTGATCTTTGGTGCCGACGGCGTTAATAGTGGCGATGTATCAACCTCGAACATGCTCCCGGTGCAAGTCCTAGCGCAAGCGACCTCGATTGCAAAAGCAGAGGACGCGGCGCATGCAAGCGGTGATGTTGGCGTTCCTGCGCTCGCAGTACAGAAGCTAACACCGGCGAACCTCGCAGGAACAGACGCGGATTATGAGCCGTTACAAATCAGCAATGGTCGATTATATACAGCCTCCAATGTTAAAGTAAGAGTGCAAGTTATCCCGACGATTTCGAGCGGCGCCATCTATGCCACTGCGGATCAGTTAGGGGGCCTGATGACCATTGCCAACGCTGCACGAAAAAGCGGCGGTTCTGGCATGTTGCGCGCCGTTACAATCCTTGAAAACGGCGGGGCACAGCGTGCCAACATCGATCTGGTATTCTTCGATCGAAGCGTGACGCTTGCGGCCGATAACGCGGCCTTCGCTGTCAGCGATGCAGATATGGCATTTTGCCTGGGGGTTGTTTCGATTACTTCGTATAATACCGCGTGGGCCGCAGCAGGAAACGCAATCGCAACCTTGAAAGGTATCGATCTCCCTTTTGTGCTCAACGCAACAAGCCTATATTGTGCTGCGGTTGTGAGAGGTACGCCGACCTATACCAGCACAAGCGATCTCACTTTTTCATTTGTGATTGATCAGGATTAAACAATGACGCTGCTTACAACGCTCTTTAGTGGCGGATCTCCGGTAGAAGCATTGACGACGTGGGCGCCCAACCGCTTGCCACCTACCTCTTTCTTCGATCTTGGGATCTTAGAGGTATCGGCAAATAATAATAAAAGTATTGTATTGGGGGCAACCGCTGCGTTGTTCACGGCGGATCTCACCGTATCAGCGGGGCACAATCATGTAAGCAGTACAACGCGCATCAAATGGAGACAGATCGCTTCTTTCCCGATGTTGAACAACGCCGATGCTTTCCCGCCTGCGGTGGGCTCTGCGCCGAATGAGGCCTTCGATTCTTGGATCGTCAATGCCGCAGGGCCAGTGAGAGAGAAGTGTACACTCCGGCTCTTTCTGAATGCCTATGAGTTGACTGATTTAATCCCAAGAGTGCGAGCATCAAACGACAATTCAGCAACAACAAATTGCAATATACAGTTCGATTTTTACCAACTAGATCTCACGACGCTTGTTGCTACCTATACGTTGACATTCTCCACGGCGACCTTGCGAGATCGGGCGTGGGTGGACGGCGTAACGCAAGATCTCACTGGAGCCGCACAGGATGCTACCATTGCAGGTTGGTATCCATTGGTGGTTGTGATTTCTGCGAACCTTGACGCAGCAACCGAGCCGGTTGCAATACATGAAATTGCGTTTGGAGTGACCCCTATATGAGCACACTAAAGGAAAAGATAGATGCGATCTCAGCAGTGATCGATCTCGCGGTTAAAATCAGCGGATTGTTACAGCAAAAGTGCGAGCATAATTATTTTATTGTGCACAATTGGAACAACGCAACCGAGCACGTTGACGAGAGTTATTGCAAATGTAAGCCGCGCTATCAGTGCTTAAAATGCGGGGTGTCCTTTGTTGGTACATCCAAAGGATTTATTAAAACAAAATGAGCACAATTTATTTTTGGGATGATAGCGATCTCGCTCCTGGCTCGGCAACGGATACGATTGCACTGGAGGTCTTTTGGACCAACCCAAAAGCAGTGCTTGATTTAATCTATGGGCCTACGCGACAGATTCAAACGGCAACACCTCCGCACGACCACGACGAGGACGGCGGCGCATCGCTCTACTTGCCGATTCTCCAGCGCTCTTTTGGGCGCTATCAGCAGACCTTAGAACTAACAGGTATTCCAATCGGCCCACCTTCCACTGGCTCTTTTGCGGCTGTCACCGAAGACGACACCAAGCAGGTAGATTATACCAACGCCAAGCGCTTAGATTGCGCTTGTATCTGTCTTCCGGGCGGCGTTAAAACGGTACGGGTATCGGTAACAGAGTACCACGAAACGAGCGGTAAAGCCGTTGTGTTGTATGTAGCACTGCGCTCACTGGACTCTGTGAATTTTAAGCTTGGCGTTGCCCCCGAAGAGGTGCGCGGCTTGATCTCCTATACAACCTCGGGCACTGGCACCCGCAGCAATCAAACCGTTTCAATTTCTAATTTGCGATCATTGGGGGATGTCACGAAAGATCGTTTTGTAGAGGCGTCTCTGTGGCTTGCCAGTGACTTAGATTCTACAACGCAACATCTCCTCTCGGATTGGGAGATCATCGGCACGGCCTTATCAGACGCAGCAAGGGCAACGAATCAAAGCGATCCTGTCTTTGCCCCCCTCTCGGTGCGAGAAATAAAATCTAGCTTGAGCTTAATCAGCCCACCACTCGCGCAGAAGATTAAGCAGAGAACCAACGCCTTGAATATTGCTCTCTGGGGCAGCACCCCGGGCTTAATGAATAACGGCACGATAGACCGGCGGCGCAGATTTAGAGAGTCCATCGGGGGGATACATCAGCATCAAGGTCGCATGACGCCGCAAAATGACGGCTCAATTATCGGCGATGGCGCTTGCTTGAAAGATGTACAGAGCTTTGCATATTTAACCTACCTGGGGGAGACCTTGCCGCTTGTTGCTGCGACCCCTCCGAGCATGGATCACAGACCCAACCAGGGAGCCTTCTTACACTTCACCGACGATCGCTCGGTGGGATGGGTGCAGTATAATTTCAGGCGCTCTATCCCTGCGGGGTGCGGTGCTCTGATTATTCGTGTCGCTGCGCATCCTGGCTACCAGGGAGCCGATGCCGCCTATGATTCGAGTCAAACCTTATTAATGTCATGCACGGTGACACCTGTTGCGGGGGGCTCCTCGATTGTAACCTCTATGCAATGCGGTCCCTTTCGCAATATCATCGATCCGCTTGCCGATGACTTTGGATTTGTGGAGTTGTTGCCGATTGACAATGTGGCCTACCAGAGCAACCAGAGATTGCAGTTTGCTAATCGAAAAGGGTGGAATAAGAACGCCGAAATACCCACAGTGCGACAGAGCGCGCTCAAGTTGAACTCTGTCCTATACCGTGTGTCAGAAGAGATCAGAATAAATTTAACCTATCCCCCTGAGAATCCTGATGATACCCTACATGAAACCGGAGACTTCGATATAAAGCTCCGGTTTAAAATGCAAAACAGCGCGGGTGCTTGCGATGACGAGGCGGGCTGCTTGTGGATTGCTTGCTTTACCGCGAACGGATACTAGATAAATTTATACCAGCCCCAAAGAGGGTTGAGAAGGCGTTGATATGATGGATCTAAAAGAGGCATTAACTCTGATTACAATTTGCTTTGGATTTGTAGGCGGGCTCGTAGCCTTCGTTGGTTTTCTCTTTGGCCGGGTGGGGCGCACCGAATTTGAGCAAGCCTACGACCGATTGAATAATTCTCTCAACAAGTTACAAAACGAACTCACCAAAAAAGACCGCGACTCGGTAGAAGTACACGCGGGCTTTGTAACAAGGAGAGAACTTGAGGTTGTGGTCAACAAGATTGAAGATAAAATAGACAAGCACCTCGGACCGTTAGAGGTAAGTACGGCTTGCATCAAAGAGACACTCAATGAGGTCTCAATAAAAATAGCAATGATCAACGCTACCCTTAATGTGAACAAGGAGAAGTAATGCAATTTGATTCTATCCAACTTTTTTATTTAGCTTTATTGGGGGCGGCGATCTCCGTCGTGACCGCTGCAATAAAATCTGCTTTGCCAGAGCACCAACACCGGATCTTGCCTCTTGTGCCTCTCTTGCTTGGCGCGGCAGGAGGCCCACTCACGGGATTAGTACCCGGTGAAAGTTTGGGATCTCGGGTGATCTGGGGTATACTCGCGGGTGCGTTTTCGGGGCAAGCGTACGAAGCTATCAAGCGGCTCGTGAATGCACAGCAACCCCCTATAGGAGCAATCAAAAATGAGCATACGAAGCACGATCAAAACCCTGATACAAACAGCCAGAGCAAGACGCCTCCGCAATGAAAACAACCTTATAAAGATCTCAAGTGAAACAAAGGCGGCTCTTCTAAATTTATCTATAAGCGCTTTCCTCTGTTTGATTGACGGTGAAATTTCCGAGGAAGAGATCGTAGAGTTGACAGAGGAGTGGAAAGAATTCTGTGCTACTCTAAAAGTTCACCCCGTATAGAGGCAACATATGATCGAGCCCGATCCTGATTCACAAATTCAAAAAGCTCTATTTCGGCTTAACAATGCAAGCATAATTGCTTCGTGGCCTAAATGGAAATGGTCATGCGATTGGCCCGGGCTCGATCCGTTCTTTATGTGGTGGCGATTAATTCAGATTAAAGCAGTTCAAGAAAAGGTTAAAAAGCAAAAATGAGCACACGGATTAAGGAACTACAAAACGATCTCAAGACCCTCGGCTATGACCCTGGACCCATCGACGGTATTGTGGGGCCTCGCACCAAGGCAGCACTAGCAGCTTATGCGAGAGATAACAATCGACTCTCTACCGATCCCGATCTCGCAGATTGTATCGCCACAGACGCCGATAAGAAGACCGCGATCTCTACCAACCTGATCATCCCCGTACAAGGCGACATCAATAATCTCAAAAACAAAGCAAGAGACTTTACCAAGCCGCTTTATCTGCAAATCCATCAAACGGATTATTGGCCGGGTGAGCGTTGCGCCGGGATGAAAACTAATTTCTACGTCAGCACAAAGGCGGTCTACGAGGTGCATTCGATAGATAAAATCGTTGAAGACAACTACTCTGATTTTGTCCATATCGAAGTGGCCTGGGTAAGTGAGAGCCGAAAGACGGTCGTTGAAAAAGGCAAGACCTACCACAGAGAAGCGGGCGCCTGGACACCAGAAAGAGAAGCCCTCTTAGAGACCGCCATTGTATACGCAATAGAGCAGCTCCGCGCCAAAGGAGCAGAGCCCACGATTATTACCCACCGCCAAACCTACAAGTTCAGAGTGATTGACCCCGATACTGAGATCGCGCAGGCCGCCTATAGGATTACAGCAAAGCACGGATTTAAACTTGATTTTGACTTGGTAAGAGGAAGCGGCAAGAGTGCTGCGCTCTGGTATCCGGCAGGGTGTGCAGCGTTGGCGGGGCGCTAGGGCAGAGGACAAACAGAAAGCGCATAGAGAGCCAGCCGATAATCCGAAGTGCTGCAACACCAAATGCTTTCTCTCTTTTCTATCTTGGAAACAAAAACACTATAGTAGAGAAACGTGCTATCCGTTTGTCGTTCCCAAATATCCAACTCCAAAACGGAGGCGTCCGAAAAAACGGCAACCTCCTTAAGTGAAGTTACCGAGGAGCGCAACCCGTTTAGTCGTTCGATCATTTTCACCTCGTCAATAAATACCCAAAATTCATCTTTAGCTGCCGACGATAACAGCGAAAGTTTACAGTTGGCGTACTCGTTCAGTACGGCGCTAAAGGTTTTATTCATGTTCTATTCTGCTACTCCCCTTCTTTGGTATTTTTTGTTTAGCGGTGTCGTCATCGCCTCCTCGGCAGTTTTGCATGTTTTCAATCTGCCAATAAAAGTCTTTTTGTTGATGCCCAACTTTTCAGCAATTCCCGAAAGAGACAAGCCCGGATAAACCTTCTCTGCTTCGGCTTTGTTTTTAAGGTAGTGCTCGTCATAGCAGCGATTTAATTGTCTTTTGTTTTCTTGCTTGCTCTGTTTGGGCGCAAGAGCAATCGGCTTTATCTCGGCAACGACCTGACCCGTCAACTCTCTCGCGAGTCGGTTAAGCACCTCTAGTCTTTCTTCTCTGTTGAGAGGCTCAATTTGATTCAGGCACTCTTGCAGCACAGACAAGATCTCTCCTTGTGCTTGCGCGGATAGAATCTTGATCAGGTAAGGGATTTGCTCTTCTTTGAGCGTGGAGATTGCAGCGAGGCAACCCCCATAAATAAATAAAGATTTACGTTCCATTTTCTTACTCTTCCTCTCTTTCCTCGTATTCGTAATCCTCGCCAAACTCGTGCAGCAATTGTCTTATCTCGTTAATCTCTGGCAGTGAGAGCCCGCGATTATTGAGCGCATCAGATAGGGTATAGCGTCTTAGGTTATACTCTTCGGCTAAGTCCTTTTCTTGATAGTCTTGAAGTATGGCTCTTAATAGATTCTTCTCTTCGTCGTCTAAATAATGTTGTGACATTTTTACTCTTCCTTTTTGATTTTATTTTCCCCTGTTAGGTTTTGATAGGGGGCAAAAACGAGTTGTTCTCTCAGCCAAAACTTATAGGCGGCTCCTTCTGGTAAAAGCGTATAGCCAATTTCAGCAAGGGCCTTCTTTGCGTTGGTGGTTGATACCTTAAAATTCTCGGCCTCTGGACCTCTGCCCACTACCAGCCCCGGCGGTTTTTCGCTTACTTGTACGTAGTGTTCTACGTTTACAAATCGGCTCGTATAAATCACTGCATAACGGAGCTTTGCTAGCTTTCTGTATTCGCCCTGCACCAGCCCTTTGTAATGTTCAAGTTTGCCGCCTTGTGTATGTCCAAACCACTCCTCTGGCGGTGGTATTTTGCCATAACACCAATGCTCTATTGCTGGTGTGAGTCGGTACAGATTCCGATCGAAGCCAGGGATTAAGATTGCGTATGGGGTCATTCTGCGGCCTCCAATTGCAGCGCTGGTTTACGGCTCTTGTGGTAACAAACCGAACTACAAAAAAACGCACGCCTCTTACTAGAATAAAACACTTTACTGCACTGCGAACACGATCTTCGATACTCACGAATTCTTGGCGTATCGGTGCTAATATTGGAACCGTCCCCCTCAAGACAATCCACATATTTAGGATCAGCCTGCTCTTTCAATTTGGAGCAAGCAATCGCCTCGATTTGCCGCACGCGCTCACGAGTCAAGCCAAGGATAGTACCCACCTCTTCCAATGTCTTTTCGCCAGTATCGGCAACGTCCAGCACACAGCTATACTTGAGCGCCTCCAAACTAACAGCATTCAACTTGACTGTGCCAGCAAAGGACACATCAAATAACATATGATACTTGCATCCTAGCGCGGGGCAGGGGCGAGGCATATTGGCACACTCGGCTCTTGTGGTGGGCGCTCTCTCGTCTCTCGGAGTGTCTCTTTTTTTGAGGTCTAGCGTATCGCTTGGATACTCTGCAAAAAGACTATAGAGATATTTGAGAGGGCTATTTTCAGATCCCCCGTTGACCTTCTTACGAAGTTCTCTAGTGGGCGCTCTTCGCGCTGCGCTCTCTTTGGCTTGGTTTGTATAGAGCAACCTTGTGTGTGTTTTAAGGCATTGCTTGCCGCAATAGTTGCTCTTGTGGTTTTCTGGTAGTGGCTTTTGACAAGTATTACATAGTTGCATTTTGACACTCTCCTTTTTCTCTATCTCAATTTGAGACATCGCCCTAACGAAGAAAACGCCTCGCTAAAGTTGTCATCACTGCGGGTGCTATTCGCAGAACCAAACCAAATTAGACAACAAGGGAACGCCGCACCTCCCTTGCAGACCTTGCCTTTATCCCAAAACTTGACGCGGCCCTTGATAAAACAAACAGCGCGGGCACGAACTAGCGTTTCATTTTGAAACCAGTCTTGATCGCTCTTGGTGGGCACCAAAAGCAAAACATCCCGGTAAAACAATCGGGCAATGGCGAGGCTTCTTTTTGCGACCTCTTCGATTGTCTCCTTGTCGTAAGGCGGGTTAATAAAGATCAAATCACCCGGCTCGGTTAGTTCATGCCAGTAAGCGTTTAGGCCGTCCTGCTCTTTGGTTAAGGCCACCTTCGCCCCGACGTTTGAAAACTCATTACTACAGGGGTCAAGCGCAATCTGGCCACCGGCGAAGAGCCTTACTCTTTCTACAACTTCAGGGGGTGTATTCCAGTGCTCACTTTTGCTTGGCTGAATTGTGGGCTGGCTCATTCCTCCCCCTCTTTCTTGTCCTTTGTTATTGAGAAACAAAGAACAATGCTCACCACAAGAGACATTTGCTCAATGTGCCAACCAAGCGCCTCGTAGTGTTTCGCAACATCGGGCGCCAAAACACTCTCCACATGATGCACAACAACCCCTTTTTCGAGTTCTCGGTTTATCTCTTTGATGATTTTCGGCAAGGCTTTAAGCCTAATCTCTCTAAATTGTGCAGGTGTCATTTTGTTACCCTTCTTTGTCCTCTGTTAAGCTTTCGATCACATCCAAGGGGGTGTATTCCAGTGCTCGGACCATATCGCGCTCGGCTATGAAGGCTTCGCGCTCGGTCTCGAATACTTTTTTATTTCCGTCGTCCTCTTTTAGATTCTTGACGGCGTGAATCAAAACACCCCACGCTTTTAATTTTTCCAGTAGTTCTTTTTTGCTCATTTTAAACATCCTATTTTTTGTTTGGTAAATAAATGCCGGAGCCGTAGCCGGAGCCGTCGCCGGAGCCGTCGCCGTAGCCGTCGCCGTCGCCGGAGCCGTAGCCGTCGCCGTCGCCGGAGCCGTAGCCGGAGCCGTAGCCGTAGCCGGAGCCGTCGCCGGAGCCGGAGCCGTAGCCGGAGCCGTCGCCGGAGCCGTAGCCGTAGCCGGAGCCGGAGCCGTAGCCGGAGCCGTCGCCGGAGCCGGAGCCGTAGCCGGAGCCGTAGC
>Ga0070749_10000242_pt1 | contig 35299 bp, 59 predicted proteins | sample VirMetDEL_Nov_18_FD_75180 | JGI IMG/M metagenome (GOLD analysis project Ga0070749, IMG submission 75180) | Aqueous microbial communities from the Delaware River and Bay under freshwater to marine salinity gradient to study organic matter... | ecosystem: Environmental > Aquatic > Marine >...
GCCACGCGTGGATTCATTGCACAGTACGCGTGCGACGGGCGTGAGTTTGGCGTCATTCCCAGCTTTCCCCGCCATCAAGTCATCAATAACCGAGAATCTGATAGCGACATTCCCGCCCCACCCGAAACCCTAGAGAAACCGCCAGTCTTGACGCGTGCCCCACGCGTGGCTGACGCGTGCCCCACGCGTACTGTGCACGCACAAGCGGAAGGGAAGGGAAAGGAAGGGAAAGGAAGGGAAGGAGGGGGGCGTTCCGCCCGGACATGGGAGGGGAAGACTATTTCTCTCGCACAGGCGGACTACGACCGCTGGCGGAAGACCTACTCGAACATCCCTGACTTCGACGCCGCGCTTGAATCGGCGGACGACTACTATTCGGAAAACCCACCCAAGGGCGGCAAGTGGTTTTTCCCGGTGAGCCGGTGGCTCGAACGGGAACACCAGAAGCACGCACCGGAGGAAGTATATGGAGAAAACAGTTGGTGATCTTCTGGCGGATCAAGGAATCGAGATCCGCAAGTCGGGTCGGTGCGTTTGCCCGAAGTGCAGTCCGGGCCGGCGGAAGTCTCGCGAGAAGTGTTTGTCGGTCAAGGTCGAGCCGGATGGCGCGACGTGGAATTGCCATCATTGTGGTTGGGTTGGGGGTTTTCATGCAGGCGGACGCACGGGCATTCATCGAAAGCCGAGGATTGAGCGTATCGACCTTGGCGGGGCTTGGCGTTCGCGACGGTACGGCGCCGTTTAGCGGCGGCAAGAAACGAGCGTTGTTCTTCCCCCACCCCGATGGGTGGAAGGCGAGAAGCCTGGACGGAAAGTCCTTCACCAGCAAGGCGGGCGGAACCTACGGGTTCTGGAATCTGGACCGGGTGAGGGGGCAGAAGGTCGTTCACATCACCGAGGGGGAGTTGGATGCTTGCGCGCTGGAGGAGGTCGGCTATCGGGCATGTTCGGTTCCCCATGGGGCGCCCGACAAGCCGGTGGAGGATGTCGAGCGCGGCTACGGCTACGCGATTGACGCCCTAGACGCCTTCGCGGGGGCAGAGCAGATCGTTCTGTGGACGGACGAAGACGGTCCGGGCCAGTTGTTGCGGGCCGATCTGGTTAAGATTTTCGGCGCGGCGCGCTGTTGCTTTGTCGAGTTGCCGAAGAAAGACCCGAACGAGGTTTTGCGTGATCTTGGCCCGGATGCGCTGAAATCCGTCCAGTGGAAGCCGTGGCCTGTCGATGGGTTGTATCGGCTGTCCGACATTCCCGAGCCTCCCAGCTTCGAGTTGTGGAACCCCGGTTTCCCGGAGTGGGAAAGCAAACTCCGATTGGCTCCGCGAACATTCAGCGTTCTGACCGGACATCCGGGCCACGGCAAGACGCATCTGTTCATGCAAGTTTGGACGCAGATCGCCCGTGCCCACGGGGTTGTCGTGGCGGTGGCGAGCTTCGAGACGCGAGCCAGACCGCACCATCGGCGGAATATCCGCCAGATTATTCATGGCCGGCCGGAAAAAGACCTGACGGACCAGGAACGGTCGGACGCGGACGCCTGGATTGAAGAGCGGTTTCTGTGGATGGAACACCCGTCCCGGCGGACCGATCTGCGCTGGCTTCTGGATACAGCGGAAGTGGCTTGTCATCGCCACGGCGCGCGGGTGGTGCAGATCGACCCGTGGAACCGGCTGGAATCGACCCGCCCTGATGGGATGAAGGAAACCGACTACATCGGGCAGTGCATTCGGGAAATGTACGACTTTGCGCGGGACATGAACTGCCACGTCCAGGTGGTCGCGCACCCTGCGAAATCAGACGGCCAGCGCAAGGGCGCCCCGCCGATCCTGGACGATATTTCAGGCTCAAAGCATTGGGACAATATGGCCGATCAAGGCTTCGTGGTGCATCGCCCGAAAGTGTTTGAGGACGGCGAGCGCAAGACCGAGGCGGCGCTGTATGTGCGGAAGGCCCGATTCGAGGAACTCGGCTACCCGTGCAAGCTGCAGGTCAACCTGAACCTGACCACCGGCCGTTTTGAATGAACCGACTACAGGGAGTGGTGAGCATGGCTGACATCATGGAGAAGTCGAAAGTGTGTGCGCTGATCGCACTGTTGCGCCGGGGCCTGTCGGTGCCGGAAGTCGCGCGGCAGATCGGCGTCGGTCAAAGCACGGTCAAGAACTGGCGCTGCCGTGTTGGCGACGAAGACCCGGAAGAGGTTTGGGAGGACGTTGCCGAGGAATATGCGCACAAGCGCGGCGGCGACATGCTGCGCAAGGCACAGATCGACTTTCGCCCGCGCCCGCTTCGCGACCCCGAAGACGTGTGGTGGGAGAAGCTGGACGGCCAGGTGTTCGAGGACGTTCGCGTTCGCGCCATGCCGACCGTGGACATGCGGGCGCCGGTGATGGAAGGGCGGACCTTGTGAGCGCCTATTACAACGAGAACGATCCGGTCGCGGCGGAATGGCTGCGCAATCTGATTGCCACGGGTGGCGGCGCTCTCCCAGAACCCTTCGCCAGCGCGCTTCACGGCTTCTGGCGAGATGCTGACTGGCTTCTCTGCACGGATGGAAAGTGGCGCCCGGTTGAACCCGGCACATTCCCGCTGGCTGATGGGATACCCAACCGAGTGGGACGCCTGCGCGCCTACGGAAACGCCATCGTCCCGCAAGTCGCGGCGGAAGTGATCAAGGCTTATGGAGGCTGGGCCGCGCTCCGGGCGCGGGGGGAGGGGTAGATGGTGTGCCCATCCTGCCGCCCACCGACCAGGAGGGCGAATAGATGGCGTTCCATGCGTAGGGCGGGCACTACAGGGAGTGTAGGTGATGACCAAGCTAGAGGAAGTGGCGCGTGCTCTGTACGCGGTCGCGGGACAAACAGGCGACTGGGACAGCGAGACAGAGGGCAAGCGGGCGTTCTACCGCCACTGCGCCCGCGCCGCCATAGAGGCCATGCGGGAGCCGACGCCCTACATGGTCATGCACGGCTATACGAAGCAGACGCGCGACCCTCGAACCGTCGAAAAGCAATGGGAAGCCATGATCGACGCAGCACTGGAGGAGTAGGTGGACAGAGAACCCAAACCGCGCGACTCCGGCTTTTACGAGGAGATCGACGCCGCGACCGCAGACGGAGGGCACAAGCGCCCGGTGCAGCGATTCTCGATCCCGGACGGGACGGGCGTGCGCGTTCTGGACGAACACCCGCTCGACCGGCTGAAACAGCGTGGCACCATCGACCGGCGCCAGCATGACGCGGGAATCTTGTACTATGGACAATGGCTGCGCTGCCGGCCAGGCGGATACACCGCGATCAACCCGGACAACATCAATGCCGGGGAGATTCCGCGCAAAGCCGAGTTCACGCCAGACACCCAACTTGACGCGGACCGGGATATTCGGGAGGCGGACCGGGCTATCGGCAAGGTCAACGCGGCCATGATTCGGTATATCTGCGCGGAGGCCAGAACCATCGCGGATTGGGTCACGCGCATGAACCGCACGGGGACGAAGACCAACCCGCAGCGGGAGGTCGGCCGGCTGATCGCGGCCCTGGAATGCCTCGCCGCACACTACCGGCTGTAAGCACAAATCATGAAACACACAAGGGGTTGACACGTTAATGTGCAGGGAGTACATTCGGCTAAGTAGGAAAATAGCGCCATCATCCGATTTGTCGAATTGTTCGCCGCTGCGGTCTTTCTGGTCGCGGCGTTTTTTGTGCTTGTCCCTCGCCAAGAGGACGCTTTGGCTGTTGCCAAGATTGAGACGTTGATCGGGCACGGGACAGGCTTCGCGATCAGCAGGCGTTACGTCATCACAAACAGGCATGTGGTTGGCAGCGCCGGCCGCGTCACGGTCAGGTTTGGCAGGCTCACACTTTCTGGCGAGGTTGTGTACCGGTCCAAGACGATTGACATGGCTGTGATCCGGGTCAAGGCGGCGCCGCATTGGCTGCCACTGGCTTGTGATTCGGGCAATATGATTGGCCGCCAGGTGCGAGTGATCGGGTATCCATCTCAGCTTGGCCTTCAGATCACGCGGGGTTGGACGACGGGTTGGTATCGCGGCCATCTGATGTTGACCGCGCAGATTCTGCCGGGGTCGTCTGGCAGTCCGGTTTTGCATCGTGGCCGCGTGGTTGGTTTGATTTTTGCGGGGATCGGAACCCGGATTGGATTTGGGACGTTCATCCCGCATGGCTTCAACCTTGCTGTGAAGATTTCGCGGGTATGCGGGGAACTTCGCAAGCACAACTTTATCAGATGGGACCGCCACTATGCAGCCTGATGATGAGGACCGCGTGCCGTTCTTTGATTTCATCGAGGACAAGGACGGGACGTGGTGGGGCATTATGGTCCTGGCGGAATGCGCCACCGAGGAAGAGGCCGCCGATTGGTTCGAGGACATGATCGACCGCGACGTGGCTGTGGTGGAGCTTGATCCAGATGTGGCGGTTCACTGATGGGTTTGGCCCAAGTGGCAGAGGGCGAGGACGGGCGCTGGTACGTGATCCACGTTTGGTCCTGGCACGATGCCCGCGAAGACGCGGAAGCGGAACTGGCGCGGATCGAAGCGCGGGCAGAACAGGCGGAGCATTGAGTGAGCAAGAACGGGCGACCGCGAAAAATCAAAAGCCCAGAGGAGTTCGACAAGCTCGTTGACGCCTATGTGCAAAAATGCCAATCGGCTGAGGCGCCGATCACATGGACAGGCGTTGCCTTAGCCCTTGGGTTTACCAGTCGAGAAGCCATTGATGAGTATGCGAAATACGACGGCTTTTCTGACTCGGTGAAAAGAGCGAAACTGATCGTTGAGAACGCATATGAAGCGCGCCTTCATGGAAACAGCCCCACGGGGGCAATTTTCGCGCTGAAGAACATGCGATGGTCTGATCGGCAGGAAATCAGTGGCCCGGACGGCGGGCCGCAAGAGATTACCTTGAACCTGAACGGGCCGCGTGCAGATTAACTTCGAGTTGCGTGCGGCTCAGGCGGAGATCCTTGGTGAGTTAAAGCGGTTCAACGTCCTGGTGTGTCATAGGCGCTTCGGGAAGACCGTGTTGTGTATCGCCCGGCTTGCGCAAGACGCGCTGGCGAACAAACAGAACGCGCCGCGCTACGCATACATTGCCCCGTTGTTCCGCCAGGCGAAGCAGGTGGCATGGGACTATCTGAAGCTGTTCGCGGCCAACATTCCCGGCGCTTCGATCAACGAGGCGGAATTGCGGTGCGATCTGCCGAATGGCGGGCGCATCCAATTGTTCGGGGCTGACAACTACGACGCCTTGCGGGGGATCTACCTCGACGGCGTTGTGATGGACGAATATGCCCAGATGCCGCCGAAGGCATGGTCGGAGGTTATTCGGCCGGCGCTGAGTGACCGCAAGGGTTGGGCGATCTTCATCGGCACGCCGAAGGGCAAGAACCAGTTCTGGAAGTTGTATTACGAGAACCGGGATGCGCCGGACTGGTACTGCGGCATGTTCCGGGCAAGCGAGACGGGCATCCTGGACCCAGAGGAGTTGGAATCGGCGCGCCGCTCGATGAGCGAAGACGAGTTTGAACAGGAATATGAGTGTTCGTTCGCTGCCGCGCTTCAAGGCGCTTATTTCGGCAAACTCATGACGCAGGCGGATCGCGACGGGCGCATTGGATTGGTGCCGTATCAAGAGAACATCCCGGTCAACACGGCATGGGATATTGGCATCGGGGATGATACGGCGATCTGGTTCTTTCAGCAGTTGGGACCGGAAATCGCGATCATCGACTACATCCAGGAGTCGGGGCAGGGTCTTGGGCACTATGTCCGCGCGCTTCAAGACAAGGCCTACATTTACGGCACGCACTATGTGCCGCACGACTTCAAGGCCAGGGAATTCGGGTCGGGCAAGTCGCGAGAAGAACAAGCGCGGTCGCTTGGCCTGAAGGTCAAGGTGGTGCCGCAGCTTAGTGTCGATGACGGCATCAACGCCGCTCGGCTGATAATCCCGCGCTGCAGGTTCGATGAAAAGAAGGCGGCTTATGGCATTGAATGCCTGCGCCAGTACCGGCGCGAGTGGGACGAGAAGCTAAACGACTTCAAGCAAAGACCGCTACACGATTGGGCCAGCCACGGGGCTGACGCCTTCCGTACAATGGCGGTTGGGGTCAGGGACCAATACCACAAGCCCGAGCCGACATGGCCGGCCTCGCAGACATTCAACGAGATGTTCCAGAATCATATCGGGCATCGAGGGGACAGCAGGATTTGAAGAAACGCACTGCACGCTTTTGGCATGACGAGCTAGAAGCGGAAGAAGCCAATTCAGAAACCGTCCAGGGCGGGAAGAAGTGGCGTGAGCGGGCGAAGAAAGTGGTTGCGCGCTATCGGGACGAACGCAGCAGCGGCACCGCGAAGAAATTAAACATCCTGTGGTCCAACATCGAGACCCTGAAGCCCACGATCTTCTCGAAGATGCCGGAGCCGGATGTTCGGCGCCGGTTCAAGGATCAAGACCCCGTTGGCCGGACTGGATCGGAGATCCTGGAGCGGGCCTTAGCCTATGTTCTGGACGACTACGGCGCGGCGCAGGTTTTTGAGGGCGTGCGCGACGATGGCTTGATAGCCGGGCGCGGACAGGCCTGGATCGAGTACGAACCGTACATCTCCCGAGAACGGCCCGAATTGGTTCCTGGCGAGCCACAGATGGACCCGATGGGCGGCATGGCTATGGACGAGACGGGTCAGCCCGTCATGTCTCCGGATCAATACATGCTGGGGGATCGCCCCGTAGAGCCCGATGGGGAGGACGACGACGGCCCCTACATCGATGAGAAGGTCGATGAGCGGGTCTATTGCTGTCTGGTGCCATGGAAATATTTCCGTCACGCGCCGGAGCCGCAGTGGAAGGACGTGTGGTGGGTTGCGCGGGGGCACATGATGACCCGCGAAGACCTGCACGAGAACTTCGACGAGTCTTTGGGCAAGGATAAGGTCAAGGCCTTGCCCCTGCAGAAGCACAAGGGGTCGGAAGACAAGGACCGGGGCGCCGCGCTGGTTTGGGAGATTTGGGACAAGAAAACCCGCAAGGTTTATTGGGTCCACGACCAGTGGAAAGACCAGATCCTAAAGGACGCGGAAGATCCGCTGAATCTGGAGCAGTTTTTCCCGTGCCCGGAGCCTTACACGCCGATCCGCACGACGGACGATTGGACGCCGATTCCGGAATACACGCTGTATCAGGATCAGGCGGAAGAGATCGACAACATCTCCGCGCGCATTGCCACGATGGTCAAGGCGGTGCGTCCGCGCGGTGGTTACGCGAAGGACATGGAGGGTGTGGCAAACATCCTTCAGGGCGATGACCTGGACTTGGTGCCAATCGACAATTTCGAGCGGTTTGCCGAGAAGGGCGGGTTGAACGGCGGCGTGATGTGGCTGCCGCTGGACATGCTCTCGAATGTGATCGCGGCGTTGTACGAGGCGCGCAATCAGTCCAAGCAAGAACTCTACGAAGTCACGGGCCTGTCTGATCTGGTTCGGGGATCAACGAAGGCGAGCGAGACCGCCACGGCCCAGCAGTTGAAGGGCAATTATGGCTCGATGCGGATGCAGCCGCGCCAGGTTCCTTTTGCGCGGTTTGTGCGGGACGTGCTGCGGATCATGGCGGAAGTGATTGCTGAGCATTATTCGCCGGAGACGTTGCAGCGGATGACCGGCATGGAGGCTTCGCCGGAAGTCATGGAGATGCTGCGGTCTGACAAGTTGCGGGGTTATCGCATTGACGTGGAGACGGATGCGACGGTTGCCCCTGACCAGCAAGCCGAGAAGGAATCTATGGTCGAATTCGTTTCGTCCATCACCCAATACATGCAGGGCATCGGCCCTGTCGTGCAGGCTTCTCCACCGATGGCAAAGCCGTTGATGGAAATCCTGAAAATGGTCACGCGCCAGTTCAAGGCCGGCCGCCCGGTGGAAGACGCGCTGGACGAAGCGGCGGATCAGGTCATGCAGATCGTGTCCCAGCCGCAACCCGATCCGGGTCAAGCGGAAGCCCAAGCCGAGATGCAGAAGGCCCAAGCCCAAGCGCAGATGGACATGCAGCGGGCGCAACTGCAAGCACAGACCGATCTTCATCGGGAACAAATCAAGGCCGACGTGGCGCGGGAGAAGGCGCAACGGGAAGCCCAGACGGACATGGAAAGGGCGCAACTTGACCGCCAAACCGAAATCGACAAGGCCAGAATCGGAGCCGAAGTCGATATCACCAAGGCCGAAATCCATAGTCGGTCTGCTGAACGGGAGGCCGCTCTACGCGACCGGCGAAATGTTGATGGTTGATGGAGGGTTTGTTGGGACCATCAAGCCAACGGGACGGAACTTCTGATGGCTCGATACATTTGGCGCGACGGTGAGATCATCGAGATACCGAAGGACTATACGCCGCCGCCCCGCAAAGGCCCCTACATCATATCGGACAACCACGAACCGTTTCGGTCGATGGTTGACGGGCTTTGGTACGATTCCAAAAGTTCGTACCGGAAAAGCCTGAAGGCCAAGGGCATGGTCGAGATGGGCAATGAAATGCCCCGGCAACGCGAATATGAGCCCCAGAACGTGGGGCAGGACATCAAGGACGCCATTGAACAGGTCCGGGCCGGCAAGGGCGCCATCGGGACCGACAAGGATGCGTTGGCGGCGTCAATCAGCACAGGAAGAACGAAGGCATGATGGACAAGGACATTCCCGACGAGATTGAAGACACCGAAGATGCCGTTGAAGACGAGGGCAAGAGCCTTCGGGACGCCATCGAGGATGCGGCCGGCGGGGAACAGGATGCCGCTCCGGTAGAGGTCGAGGAAGTCGAGGAAGTTGAAGAGATTGCGCCGCCGGAGCATTGGTCGCAACTGGACAAGGACGCATTCAATGACCTGCCGCCGGATGTTCGGAAACTGTATCTGGACAAGGCGACGAGCCTGGAAAAAGGCTACAACGAGAAATTCGAGCAGATCGCGGACTGGCAGAAAGAAAAGGCCGCGCTCGATGAAGTTTTTGCACCACTGGCAAGCGAGTTGTCTCTCCACGGCATGGACCGGGCCGATGTGTTGCGCCGATTGGTCGGCGCGCACACGTACCTGAGTCGCGATCCCGAGGGGGCCTTGCGCTGGCTGGCGCAGCAATATGGGGCAGACTATCTTCTGGCCGGCGATGAGCCGGACCCGTTCGATACTCCGGACCCGAGAGTACAAACCCTCACCCAAGAAATTGCACAGCTAAAGCAGCAACTTCAGGGGTTCCAAGGGCAGTATCAGACCACGCAGGAAGCGGCTTTGTCGCAGCAGATCCAGGCGTTTCAGACCGCCACGGATGAGCAGGGCAAGCCCAAATACCCCTATTTCACGGACGTTCGCACGCAGATGGGTCAGTTGATCCAGGCTGGCGCGGCGCAGTCGTTGGAACAGGCCTACGAAATGGCCGTTTGGAGCAACCCCGATGTTCGGGGCCGGCTCATGCAGGCGGACCAGCAGAAGGCCAACCAAGCGGCTGAGGCCAAGCGCCGCCAGGAGGCAGAAAAGGCCCGCAAGGCTTCTGCCGCGCGAACGGCGGGATCGGGGCGCGCCGGGTCTGGTAAGGCTGGGAGCATCCGGGAGGCTGTCGAACAGGCTGTGCGTGGAGCATAAGGAGCTAGGAAATGGCATCTCCGAATCTTTCGGAAATCGTCACGACCACGCACCGCAATCGGTCGGAAACCCTTGCGGACAACGTGACGAACCATGTCCCGCTGCTTCGGTATTTGAAGAAGCGGGGAAACATTTCGCTGAAATCCGGCGGCCGCACCCTGGTGCATGAACTGGATTACGCGGAGAACGCAACCTTCCAGTGGTACGACGGCTACGAAGTGCTGGACGTTTCGGCGTCTGACGTGCTGAGTGCCGCCGAATTCAACTGGAAACAGGCCGCCGTCAACGTGACCATCTCCGGTAAGGAGATGCGCATGAACAGCGGCGACGATGAGATCATCGACCTGTTGGAATCGCGCATCAAGAACGCGGACCGGACGATGATGAACAATGTGGCAACCGGCATCGCCTCGGACGGCACCGGCTCCAGCGGCAAGCAGATCGGTGGTCTGCAGTTGCTGGTTCCCGATGACCCGTCCACTGGCACCGCTGGCGGCATCAACCGGGCTAACTATTCGTTCTGGCAGAGTCAAGTCTATGATGCGACTTCGGACGGCGGCGACACCACGTCCGCGACGAACATCCAGGGCTACATGAACGCGCTGTGGATTCAGTGCGTGCGCAATGCGGACGCCCCGGATCTGATCGTGGCCGGCTCGGACAAGTTCCAGTATTTCTGGAACAGCCTGCAGACGATTCAGCGCATTACCGGCGCAGACGAAGGGTCGTCCGGCTTCCGCACCCTGACCTACTACGGTCCGGGTGGTTCTGCCGATGTTGTCTATGACAGCACGATCAACGCCGACCGCATGTACTTCCTGAATACCGAATACATCAAGTTCTGTGTCCACCGTGAGGCGAACTTCGCCCCGCTGGAGGACAAGTCTTCGGTGAATCAAGATGCGATGGTCAAGCCGATCATCTTCATGGGCAACCTCACCATGTCCAACGCCGCCCGTCAGGGCGTTTTGAAGGAGTAGCGATCATGGCTTTTCTGACCAATGGCATCATCGGCGCTGACCTGACCGCCACTCCGGCGGGCACGGGCACGTCGAGCGACGAGGGCAATGAATTCGCCCTTGGGACTCGTGCCGAAACCAACGATGGCGGCATTGCCGTCTATGTCCATGCTGCGGGGGCCATCGATCAATACGATTTCGTGTCGATTGATGAGAACTTCGAGGCGACCGCGCTTGCCGATGCTGGCGGTGCGGCCGGACACATGGTGGGTGTGGCTCAGGTGGCTTTGGCCGATAACGATTTCGGCTGGGTCCACATTGAGGGCACCAACATCAAGGGCAACGTGAAGGCGTCTTGTGCCGCCGACACCGAAGAGCTGTGGACCAATGCCACCGCAGGTCACGTCGATGACGCGACTTCGGCCGGCGCGGTTCGCCTTGTAGGTGTTGTCGTCGTGGCTGCGGCCGCCGGCAATGACACCAACAAGGAAATCATCATGCGGAACGCCCGATTCCAATCGTAAGCGTTCCAGGCGTCTCGAAAGAGACGCGCAACCCTGTCCCGGACGCGGTGCTTCGGCATCACGTCCGGGGCGCTCTTTCGCGGGATCTCCCTGAAATCACGGGGGAGTGTTCACCGCATGAACGCACCATGATCATTTGCGGGTCTGGCCCGTCGATTGATCTGGTGGACCCTGCCGAGGGCGATGTTTTCGCGTTGGGCGGGGCGCATGATTATCTGATTTCCAGGGGCATTGTTCCGGTCGGCTGGATCAACGCGGACCCGCTGCCGTGGGTCGCGCAATATATCCAGAATCCTCATCCGGACGTGACCTATTTGCTGGCGTCTCACTCGCACAGGTTTCTTTTCGAGGCGCTTGAAGGCCATCGGGTGGTGCTCTGGCATAACAATTGCGGAGCGGGAACCGAACGTGTTGTCGCGGAAACGCGAAATCACATGACCGGGGCTGTTCGGTTGATGGTTTCTGGTGGTCCCACGGGGGCAACGCGCGCGCCGTTCCTTGGCGATGCGATGGGGTACAGGAAATTTATTCTGTGCGGGATCGACGGCAACGGCGGCCACAAGGCGCAGGGGTTACGCACCCGCGAATCCGTGAGTCTGACGGTTGACGGGCGTGAGTGGGAAGTCCCGCTGAATTTTGTGAAGCAGGCGATGGCGTTCGAGACGATTGCGCGGGAGTTCCCGGAATGGAGTTTCGAGGTCAAGGGTGACAGCTTCACATCTGCCGTTTTTAGAGCAACCCGAGAGGGTGCGGGCCAACGTCGCGGCGAATGTGCGGCGGGGGTTGCCTGAGCCAGGGCCGGCGAAGGGTGTTGTCAATCTCTGCGGTGGAGGGTGGTCCCTTGACCCGTCTAAACTGCGGGGACGCAAACAAATTTGCGCCATCAATCAGGCGCACGATCATCTGATCGAACATGGCGTCATGCCGCACTGGTGCGTAACGGTGGACCCGCACGAGCGAGTCCCCGATATGATCACCCCGAGAAGGGGCGTGACGTATTTTGTCGCGTCACAGTGCGACCCGGCCTTGTTCGACAAGTTGGACGGGTTTGATGTTCGGATCTTCCATATCACGAACAGCGTCCCGATTGACGATCTTGTGAGATCGCCGCTCCGAGTTGCAGGCGGCACGTCCAGCATCGCCAGGGCGCTTGCGCTGCACTGGCATCGCGGATGCACGGTCTTCCATATGTGGGGTTTTGATTGTTGCGGTGATCATGCCTATGTTCACCGCGTGAACGCAGGCCCCGACCGCATCCCGGTGGAGATTCTGGGCAAGGAGTACATGACGACGCCCAGCCTGCTCCGGCAGGCGCGGGCGTTCTTCCAGCAACTCAAAGACATGAAGGCAATCCGGCCGCCGAAGGTTATCGTCCATGGAGACGGCCTGATCGCGGCACTAATGAGGCATCATGGAAACTGACGAACAGTATTGGGTGGCCGTTGCGCAGGATCAGCGCGACACCGCCAAGGCTCTTTTCTTCTACAAGACCGTCATCAACAAGGGCGCTACGGACCGGGAAGGCCACGTTGTCACCAGTGAGCAGGAATGGGTGAAGATCATTGTTCCTGGGGACGACAAGTCCGAAGTGGTTCGCCGCGTGAGTGATGAGGACCGCAGCCGATGGCCGGAGGGGTACGCCCGCTTCGCCGCCAAACGGGATCAGGATAAGATCGAGGGCACCCGGATTCGGGAATGGCCCTACCTGACGCGGGATTGGGTGGCGAAGCTGGAATTTCTGAAGGTCCACACCGTGGAAGAGGTCGCGAACGCCTCCGACACTCTTTTGGAGAAGTTGGGGCCGGGGGCGCGCGATCTGAAGGCGCGGGCGGCTGACTTCCTTCGACCGGCGGACAAAAACGAGCAGGCGTGGCGGCAGGAAAAGAAAGACCTGCAACGCCAGATCGACCAATTGAAGGGCCTTTTGAACCAACCGGATGCGCCCAAGAAACGCGGCCGGCCAAAAAAGGATGCGGCATGACTGAGACTGCGAAAGAGAAGGTGGACCGTTTCGCCGCCAACCTCGTTGCCGAATTGCAGCAGGATGGATTCATCGCGGCAGACGAAGGAGTCCGGATCAGCATCGAGCGACGGCCCGACGAAGACAAGCCGCGCACGGGTGGCGAAATCCTGGCGTCGATCTGATGGCAACGCTTCTCAGCCTTTGTGAAGACGTGTCCGATCTGGTCTCATTGGAACGCCCCACGGCGATAGTGGGGTCCACGAACCAGACCGCGCGCCGGCTGCTTCAGGTGGTCCGGGAGACGTGCGAGGAACTGAAGGACCGTTACGAATGGCCCAAGTTGGTGCGCGAGCATGAGATCACCACGGCGAATGGCACGGCGTCCTATGCCTTGCCGAGCGATTACGACCGCTACATCAACGACACCGCGTGGGACCAGAGCAACTATTGGCGGATGCGGGGTTCGCTGACGCCGGAACAGTGGCAGTTCTACCAAAACGCCATCGTCTCTCTGCCGGCCAATCGAAAGCGGTTCCGGGTCAAGTATGATTCGGACAATTCGGCTTTGCGCATTTTCATCGACCCGACCCCGACCGGGGTCGAGACACTGGTCATTGAATACATCAGCAATCAATGGTGCGAATCGTCCGGTGGGACGGGTCAGGCGGATTGGGCGGCAGACACGGACGTGCCACGAGTACCGGACGAACTTATCCGGTTGGGCGCACGCTGGCGCATGTTGCGCATCGGGGGGTTTAGCTATGCCGACGAGCGGGCGGACTATGACAGCCGGGTCAATCAACTGATTTCGCATTCGGCGCCGGGAACGACGATCAATGTCGGCACTCGCCCGGACTATTTCTACAACCTGCCCGAGGGGAACATCGCGATCTGATGCGATACGATCCGCGTGCCATTCAACGAATGCGGGGCAGGCCACGGTCAAGAATGCGCTCGGTCACGGCTCCGGTTGGCGGGTGGAACACGCGGGACGCCCTGGACTCAATGGACCCGACCGATGCAGTGGTCCTGGACAATTTCTTCCCGGAGACGGGCAAGGTCTCGCTGCGCAAAGGATATGCCCAGCACGCAACGGGTGTTGGAAATGGCGACGTGCAGACTTTGGCGGAATATCACGCCGGCACCACGCGCAAGCTGATCGCGGCCGGCGCCGGGGGATTGTACGACGCCACGTCTTCGGGCGCGGCCTCTTCGATCCAGACCGGATACACGTCCAACAAGTGGCAGTGGGTCAATTTCAACGGGCAACTTCACCTTGTGAACGGTGAAGACGCGCCGCAGATGTATGACGGGTCAATCAACACCCCGTCTTGGAGTGGATCAGGCCTTACCACGTCCGATTTGATCGGGGTTGAGGTCTTCAAAAATCGACTGTTCTTCTGGGAGAAGGACAGCCAGGATTTTTGGTACGCGGCGATTAACGCCGTCACAGGCACGCTGACCAAATTCCCCCTGTCGCGGGTTGGCAGTCTTGGCGGCAACATTGTCGCCATCGGCACATGGACGATGGACGCAGGACAGGGCGTGGACGACCGTCTGGTGATCATTCTGTCGAGTGGTCAGGCGGCGGTCTATCAAGGCACCGATCCCGGCGACTCTACCGCGTGGGCGATTGTCGGCATTTACAACATCGGCGCCCCTCTGGACCGCCGGGCGATTGCCAAGGTGGCGGGCGATTTGTTCATCGCCACGGACGAAGACTATGTTTCCTTTGCCGAAGTGTGGCGGAAGGGTGAATTCAAGGACCGGGAGAGCAAAATATCTGGCGCGGCCGCAGCCGCCGCGCGGAGCTATGCCGCAAACTTCGGATGGCAGATCATCCACTATCCAAGGGGCAACCGGGTGATCGTGAATGTTCCGGAAACGGCATCGCGATACCGCCAACACGTTGTCAACACGCTGACCGGGGCCTGGTGCCGGTTCACGGATATGAACGCACGCTGTTGGGGGCTGTACAACCGTGACCTCTATTTCGGCGGTGATGGTGGGATCGTCTACAAGGCTGATACGGGGTTCAACGACAACTCAGCCAACATCGATGCGGAAGCCCAAACGGCATGGAATGCCTTCGGGAGCCCAACGCCCAAGCGGTTTTCGCAGCTTCGGACGTTGGTTGGCGGCAGCGGATCGCTGGGTCTGACACAGGGGCTCGCCTTCGACTTTGGCGAGGTTTTGGTTGAGCAGGCGACATCGAGCGAGACGGACGGGCTGACCTGGGATGATTTCTTCTGGGATGACGAATTTTGGTCCCCGGAAGTGACGACCCGCGACGGGTGGCTTTCGGTCACGGGAGAAGGCCACGCAACATCTCTTCGGCTTCGGTACGCCGGCACGGTCGAGAATTTAGTGTGGTATCGCACGGACTATGTGTTTGAGCCCGGGTTCGGGTTGACGTGATGCAGATCGTCACCGAACCTGTCGAATATCTGGCGCAGTGGGCAGCGGACCGCATTCGGGGCGTGGAACATTTCGATAACCCGGCTGCTATCGGGGTGTGCAGGGGCGACCAGTTGGCGGCTGTCGCCGTCTATACAGACATCAAGCGATGGAAGGGCGGCGGAGACTGCCAGATCAGCTTTGCGGCGGACACGCCGAAATGGGCAACGCGGGAGACAATCGGGTTGTTCCTGGGCACCCCGTTTCAGGCGCTTGGCGTGAGCCGCATCACTGCGTTGGTCAAGAAGGGCCACAAGCGGTCTCGGAAACTTATCGAGGGCGTTGGTTTTAAGCGAGAGGGCGCAGTGCGACGGGCGGACCCGGATGGGTCAACCCTTATCATTTACGGTCTCTTGAAAGAGGAATTCGAGGCGGGAAAATATGGGCGGTAAGAGCGGAGACAGCGGGCCTCAGATCAACCCGCAGAGCCTGATCAATCAACAGGCTCAACAGAACCGGATTACGCAGTTTGGTCCGCAAGGCAACCTGATTTTCGGGTCCATTGGATCTGACGGGCAGTTCCAGCCGAGGACGGGCGGTGCAGCGGCGGCGCTGGAAGAATCGCCTTTCCAAGAAAGGTATCGCCAGGGCCGGGAAGACCTGTCTTTGATTGCGCAGGAAACGGCGGCCCCGCGCATCCAGAACCTTCCTCTTGCGCCCATTGATGTCACGCAATTCCCCGAGCGGCAATTCAGCCTCAATTATGATCAGGTAGACGACGTGCCCCGGTCGGCTGATTTCGCGGACCAGATCAATTCCGCCGAACGCGCGACGTTTGAGCGGGGGATGGGGTTGCTGAATCCCGTCTTCGAGGACCAGAACCGCCGGCTGGAAACGAAACTGGTCAACCAGGGTCTCCCGAGGGGCTCCGAGGCGTTTGGGTCCGATTTCGAGGATATGCGCCGCGCTCAGAATGAACAAATGGGCAAGTTGGCGCTTGATGCCGTTGCGGCCGGTCGGGCGGAAGATTCTCGGCTGTTCGGTCAGGGTATGAGTGCCCGCAATGCCCAGATTCAGGACCAGTTGAACCAAGCGTCCTTCCTGAACACGAACCGTGCGCAAGCCGTGCAAGAAAATCAGGCGTTGCGGTCACAGGAATTGTCCGAATTGGGTGGTCTTCTGGGTCTGCAGCCGGTGCAGCCGATCCAGAGCCAGAGTTTTTTCGGGCCGGCGAATGTCGATGTCATGGGACCGTATGCCATGGCAAATCAGCAAGCGATGGCGAATCGCCAAATGGCGAATCAGAACCGCAATGCGATGATGCAGGGCATTGTCGGGTTGGGCAGCGCCGCGATGGGCGCCTTCATCTAAGGAGAGGTCATGTTTCAGGGCAATGGGGTGTTTTTGAAGGGCGGACAGGGTGTGGTGCCCGCCGGTCACGTCGCCAACAGGCTTCAGGCCGGTCAGTTCGGGCCGACGCCGAACGCTTCTGCGCCTCCGGGGTTCGTCGTGCCTGCAACCGGCGAAAACGTCGCGCCGACCAACATCCAGAGTGAAATCCTGCCGCAGGATGGTTCGTTTCAGCCGGCAAGTTCTCCCGCCGATGTGCCGCCGGAGTTCCTGACGCCGGAAGAGCGGCGTCAAATGTCCCTGATGCTTCAGAGCGGCGATTTCAATGGCGTCCCCACTTATTTGGGCGGCAACATGACGAACACGCCCCCGGCAACGCCGGTATATCGTTCCGAAGCGGCGCGGATGCTTGGGCTTTCTCCTGCTGAGTTGGATATGAGGTTCCCGCGATGAGGCCTTCCGGACAGACCCAGATCTTCGACCCCATGGCGCGGGCTCTAATCCAGAATTCGCAAACCCAGGCGCCGATGAGCAACTGGCTTCAGCCCCTGGGCCGGCTGGCGCAATTCGGTGTGGGGCACTATCGCGAACAGAAAGGCAAGACAGAAGCCAACGAGCTTCTGAAAAAGGCCTTTGCTGATCCGAAGGCGGACCCTCAAAAAGTTGCGGCGATGTTGGCGGGCAATCCGAGAACGGCCGGCATGGCGAATCAAATCTACGCCACGGGCCTTGCTGCAAGAATGAAGGCGAAGGCCGAAGAGGGGAATATGGCCGCCAAAATCCGCTACAAGGTGGCGGAAATGAAAGCCTTGATGCCCTACAAAATGATGCTGAAGCGCGCAGGCGCAACCCGCAACGTGATTACCATCATGAACAAGCGGGAAAGCAAGATGGCCGAGGAAATGGGGAAGGCCGACGCCAAGACGTATGTTGATGCGCAGCGCGCGGCGATCCAGGGTGCGGATGTTTCGGCAAAATTGCAGATGCTCGCGAAACTGCAGAGCAACGTCAAGACTGGCCCTGGCGCGGAAACGCAATTGACAGTGGCGCAGGTGGCGCAGCGGCTCGGCATGGACCCGAAAGCCCTGGGGATGAGTGGGGACCAGATCGCGGACGCGCAGACCTACAAAGCGATTTCCATGCAACTGGTTATGAATCGCATGTCCGCCTTGAAGGGCGCGGTATCCGACCGGGAATGGGTGCTGTTGCAGCAGCAGGTTCCGAATATGTCCAACTCCCCGGAGGGCAACAAGCGCCTCATTCAAGTCATGACGCAGCTTTCCGGCCGGATGGCCTTGAAGGCGAAGATGATGCGCAAGCATATCGCAGACAAGAAGAGCCTCGATGGCTTCGCGGAGAAGTGGAACGAGTACACGGCGAACAATCCGTTGGTCTCCGGCGGCACAGCAAAGACCGCTCCGAAAAGCGGCACGCCGGCCCCTCCGAAGGGATTCAAGGTGCAATAGATGGACATTCAGAAGGGTCACTTCGCCACGGACGGGCAGGGCAACGTCCGCATTCTTGTTGACGGCCAGTGGGTCGCGCCCGAACAGAAGGCCGTCAACGATGCCGGGGACGAAGCCTATCTGGTCAACGGGCAATGGATGACCCGGCCCATTGGATCGGCCAAAGCGGTTGCCGATCAGGCGTTCGGGGATCAACCGGACATATCCAGGGGTCCAGATGAAATGCCGGACAACGCCTCTGTGATGGCGGCGGCCAAGACGGGCAAAGATCCGCTTCCGGCCGGCGGCGGCATGACGCCAGGGCTCGCAACAACCCGATCCCCGACGGCAGAGAAAGGCCCGTATCGCGATTTTGTGACAGCCGAGGGGCGGTACGCGCCGTTGAAGGACGCGGACGGAAAGGTCATCGAGGAAATCGACGGCGCGCCGGGCAAGGGAACGGGTTGGGACATCAAGATGGCCGCGTTGTTCATCGCGGAGACCGACCCGGCCCGTCGAGCAAAGATCATCGAATTCAACCTCCCTGGATCGAAGGCAGAAGTCCGCGGTGAGGATGTTATCATCACCATGCCCAATGGCGAGCAGCGTGTCTTGAACAAACGCGGTTTGTCGATGCGCGATGTGGTGGACACGATTTCCGCGATTGGGAAAATGATCATAATCGCGAAGACGGGTGGCTCTGCCGCTGGCCTGCTGGGAGGGGCTGCCCGTGCGGGTGCTGCGACCGGCGCCATGGAACTCGCTGGCGGCACGGCATCGGCGCTGGGTGGCTCTGAAAAGCCCCTGGTGGAGACTGTTAAGGACGCGGCCATGGGAGCCGCCTTTGCAGCCGGCGGCACGCTGCTGGTGGGCGGGACGTTCAAAGCCGCAAAGGCCCTTAGGAAAAAGGGTCGTTTGTTCAAGGGCGATCAACTCAGCCCCGCCGGTCGCGCCTTGCTGAAAAAGTCAGGCGTTGATCCTGACGACCTCACCCCGGAGACAATCCGGGAACTGAAGCCAATTATTGGTAAGGCGCGGAACGCCAAAGAGGCCGTTCGTCTTGCCGAGGCCAGGGGGTTGAAGGTCAATCTGACGCGGGGGCAGGTCACGCGCGACCCCGCTGCGTTGGGCCGGGAAGACGTTTTGGCGAAGGGCGGGGTGGAGTCCCTGGGGGACGATGCCAGCCGCCTCGCTGCAATGCGGCAGGGCCAGCCGAAATCGCTTGCCGCCGCCGGCGATGATGTGGCGGGCCGTGTCACGGGAACCCCGTTGTCTCCCGACCGTGGGGCTTCGATGAAGGCCGCGCAAGAGAAGCTGGGGCAGTTGTACGCGGCCGAGAAGAAAGCCGTGAGGGCTGCTTACGACGCGGCGAAGAACGGCAATGTAAAGGTTGCGACGGCATCCCTGAAAGACTATGCCAACCAACTCCGCGCGATCCGGGATGAATTCACCGATCCGCAGGTCAAATCTGCAGTCAATACCATCCTGAAAAAGATTCAGGCGAAGGGCGTCACGTCGATCTCCCTCACGGAATTGGAGAACGCGCGGAAGGTGTTCACCAACCTTCGGGGAAATCCATCGCAATTCGCGGCGGCGGCCCGTCTGCGGGGCGTCCATGACGACGTAATGAACGGGTTGGGAGACGATGCGTTCAAGCGCGGCGGACCGCAGGCGGTGAAGGCGTATCGCAAGGCCGTTTCGATGCGAAAAGAGATGGCCAAGCGCTTTGACGACGACAAGGCGATCATGGAGGGTGTCGGCAAAAGCCGGGTCGGGGACGATTTCGAGACCGCAGCGCCCGAGGAATTTGCCCAGAAGATCTTCGGCAAGTCCGGGCTGAGTCCCGTCAAAGGCGCCGACAAGACCATCAAACGACTGAAAACGGTTCTGGGCAAGGACAGCGCCGAATTCCAGGGCGTGAAGAACGAGGTCATTTCGCGCGTTTTCCAGGGCACCCCGGAGTCCTGGCCGAACCGCTTGAACAGGTTCGTCAAGGGCAACCCAACCCTGGCGCGGGAGTTGTTCACAAAGGCGGAAATGGCGCAACTGCGCACCCTCGCTCGCGTTTCGGATACCGCCATGAATGCCCCGGTGGGTGTCTACAATAAATCCGGCTCGGCAATCAATTTGCTGAGGGACAACCCCGCGATCAAGCGAATGCCGATCGTTGGGAATTTGGTGAAATATCCGGAGAATGTCGGCAACGATATGTTCGCGCGCCGTGCAATGGTGCCCCTAATTCCGGCGAACTCGAACAATGCCGTGGCTGGGTTGGGTGGTGCTGCAATCGGTGGCGACGAACGCCGGCGTCAGGCCATCGTTCGGATGCTTCAGGGCCAATAGCCGAACTTCTTTTTGTGCCAGAGGGCCCAGAGAAGGCCGAGGCACAGCCCCGCGATTGCGGTTTCAAGGGCTCCGACCAATCGGATGCCGATGGCGATTGCGCTGGACACGGCAACAACGCTGGCAATCAAGGCGAGGGCGTTCGGTTCGTGGCCTTGCCGGATTTCGTGGTCGGCTAAGGCCCAAAAAAGGCCGGCCGCACCGAACGCCAGTGCGGCCAAGACATAGGGATTTCCCGCGCCGTAGATGTAGGCGGCACAAGCGGCCAATCCCGAGGCCACGAACCCGACAAGAAAAAGATACATCGCTCGGATTATACCGATCCGGCGCGCGATTTGCAATGGAGGAACTATGCCCGGTTGGGATGGAAACGGGAACTTCACCCGGAATTACGACTGGACTGACGACCGGGACAGCGCGATCAAAGTGCAGGCGTCCCGGTTTGACACCGAACACGACAACTTTGCCACGGGCATCCAGGCATGTCTTGCAAAGAACGGTGAAAATGCCGCGACGGCGGACCTGAATCTGGGGACGTATCGGTACACAAACGCCGGCCAAGCGACCGCACGCACCGATCTTCTGAGGGCCGATCAACTCCAAGACGGCGATCTGAATTACGCGGCGGCGGGTGGCACGGCGGATGTGATCACGATTGCGCTCTCCCCAGCGATTACGGCCTACACAGAGGGGCCGATTTATGTTTTCCGCCCTTCTGCAGACAATGCCACGACCACGCCGACCATCAATTTCAATTCGGTCGGCGCCAAAACCATCAAGAAGTATGATGCCCAAGCACTGTTGGCGGGTGACATTCAAGAGAACAGCCCCGCCCTTGTGTCTTATGACGCAACCGATGACAGTTTCATCTTGCTGAATCCTGCTTCGGTCAAGGATTTTATTACCGCATCCTCGACCGACACGCTCACGAACAAGACCCTCACCAGTCCGACCATCAACGCGGGCGCTTTGTCGGGAACCTTCTCTGGCGACCCGACCTTCTCTGGTGCGGTGACATTTTCTAGCACCGTCAATCTCGACGGCAACACCTCCATCCGCAATGCCGGAAACGTTCCCACCAACCTACGGAACACGACGGCAACGCCCGGAAACGGTACATGGATTGCCAACGTCAACGCTCAGGCGGAGAACGACGCCGGCACGAACACGACGTTCGCTCGCATTCTCTTTGTTATCAGCGACGACACCGACACCACCGAAGACGGTCGCATTGATGGTCGTGCAATGGTCGCGGGGAGCGAGCAGACGGTGTTCTCTGCGGGTTCGTCTCCAATTTCTGTGACCAACGGCACGTTCAACGTCAACAATCTGAGCGTCAACGGAACCGCAACAGGTATCAGCGCGATCACGCGGGGGACGGTCGATACCCTGAATACCGAGACGAGCGTCACATTCAGTTCCATCGCTTCCGGCGCGAACCGCATCACGATCATGTTCGATCAGGTTTCGGAGGACTCAGGCGATGACCTGCTTGTTCAGATTGGCGACAGCGGCGGCCTAGAAACAACGGGTTATGAAAGCACGTCGGCCGACCAGAGCAGCGGTTCAACCGGAACGACAGGCTTCATCGTACGCATGTCGTCTTCCGGCAACACTTTCTCGGGAATCATGGTTCTGACTCGCATCGACGGAAACACTTGGGTTGAGGGTCACTCAGTCGGTCGGAACTCCGGCAACAACGGCATGGCTGGCGGTGGTCGGAAAGAACTCAGCGCCGAACTGGACCGCCTCGCTATTTTGCTCGATGGCTCGGGCACGTTTGATGGCGGCGAAGTCAACATTTATGTGGAGTAGATCATGTACACCGTAATCTCACGGGTCACGGACGGCGTGATCGAGAAATACCTCTCCGGCCTGACCGAGGCGGAAGCGGACGAAACCGTGGCTTGGTTGAAAGGCGAAGCCCCACGGATCAAGATCGTCACGTCCGAGGAAGGGGAAGAAGAGCAGGAGATTTGGGCCGACCCCACCTATCCGGCCTTCAAGGTTCTCACACCCGCGCAGAACATCACACTCTACCGGGTCAAGGCGGACAACAGCTTGTCTTCGCCGCGCCCGTCCAGCGATCAGGTCTGGGACACGCAGACGGAAGCCTGGGTCACTGACCCCGATTACATCAAGCCGGGTGCGTGGGAGACGGACGCCTTCATCGACCGTTTCACTGACGCTGAATGGGCTGGCATTTGGGCGGCGATCCAGGCCAGCCCCGCGATGGCGAAGTGGTACTCGAAGGCTGCTGCCAATGGGTCTATTCGGGCGGTAAGCCCGGACACGCAGGCCGGTATGGCTGCCTTGGTTGCGACTGGTCTGTTGACCGAAGAGCGCCGGGACGAAATCCTCGACCCGGACTGGGTTCCCTAAAATGTCTCAATCGGCCCCCACGCACGCAGAACTATACGAAAGGCTTGGCCAAGTCGTTGGTAAACTGGAGTCGTTAACCGATTTGATCCGCCAAGGGAACGAGCGCCACGACAGGGCCGATGCCGCGATTGCCGCGCTTGCCGTGCGAACGGGGAAGGTCGAAGCGACAATGGTCCCGCGCGACGAGTACCACCAGGACCAGGCCGAGATCACAAAAGAGCTGTCAGCAGATCGCTACCGGATCGCATCTCTGGAAGTCAGCCGCGCCCGGATGCGCGGGATGCTGATCGCGGTCGCCGCGCTGGCAACGACAGTCGGCGCGATGCTGTCTAAGTGGCTTGGGGGGGTCATCTCTAGCCTGTTCGGCAGTGGGCCTCCTCCGGCCCCATAGGAGAACACCATGCACCAACCCCTGATCCCGGCCACCATCGTTCTGACGGTGGGGCTGTTGATGGCGCTCGCGCAATGGCTGACCCAACTCTGGGATCCTTACGGCCCGGTGCGCTGGCGAAAACCACTGACAACGCTTCTCACATTCGGGACCGCTTCGGCGGTCTTTTTTATTTGGGGCTTGGTATGAAGGTTCTTCTGATCGTCGGCCATCAGCCGTGGGCCAAGGGCGCCCATAACGCGGTTGAAGGATTGTACGAATACGACTTCAACGAACCCCTGGCCTACAAGATTGCGTCTCGCGTGAAGAAGGCGAGCGTGATTGTGGATCACTACACACGCGGCGCTGACCTAGTGCGGTGGTCCGGCAAGTCCGATCTTCTCTTGGAATTGCACTGCAACGCCTTCAACAGCAAAGCCTCGGGCACACTGACCCTGTATGCGAACGGCTCCGTGAAGGGCAGGGCGGCGGCCGGCATCTTGCAAACGCACTTTGTGGAAGAACTGGACCTTCCCGACCGTGGAATCCTGCCGCGCACCGCAAAGGATCGTGGCGGCTATCTTCTCTGGGGCGTCAGTCAACCTGCGTTGATTGGCGAGCCCTTCTTTATCGACAACGACGGCGACCTGTTGCGCGCGCGCCAGAGAGACCTAGCGGGGGCATATGCCGGTGCGCTGGACCGTCTAGCGGAGGTTTGGAAATGAGCATCCTATCAGGAATCGGCGCGGCCTCGGACCTTATCAACGGCATTCTGGACCGCGTATGGCCGAACCCGACCGAACAGGAGAAGGCCAAGCTGGAGGCGATGAAGATCGCCCTATCCTCGGAAATGGCGATCCACGCAACCAATCAAGAGGAGGCCAAGCACCCGTCCGTTTTCGTAGCGGGGTGGCGGCCGGCCGTTGGTTGGATCGGCGCGTCCGGCTTCGCTTACATCGTCGTGGTCCAACCCTTCCTGTCTTGGGCGTCCACAAACCTCGGCTGGGAGACACCGCCGGTCATCAATACCGAACTGGTCCTGACCGTGCTGGGCGGGATGCTGGGTTTCGGCATCATGCGCGGCGTCGAGGGAATCTACGGCAAGAAACGCACGATCTGGAGAAAGAAAGATGACGGCAAAGAGTGATTTCGACAAGCTGATCGGGGACTTCAAAAAGGCCCCGGCGCAGGTTCAACAGGCAGTGGCCTCAGAGTGGGACGCGCTCTACCACGGGCGGTTCAAGTCCGCGATCCGCCAGAACCCCCTTACTGCCGTGTGGTATGCGGCCGGCGCGGGTGCTGCGGTGGGGTTCTTCCTAATGGGCTTGGTCTGGGCGGCGTTTTAGAGCCCCAGACCGTCGCCGCCGCAGCCATCTAACAGAATACAGAGTCACCTTCCGTTCGTCAACAAAAAGGGGCTGTGATGCCCATTGACGAAAAATACCGCCCGTTCGCAACGGAGCGGCAGTGGGAGTGCTATGCCGCGGTGCAAGAGCATGGTGGTGTCGTTGCTGCCGCGCAGGCTCTAGGAGTGCAACACTCCGCTGTAAGCCGTCGAGTCCAAGAGATGAAGGCCAAGGCCGCAAAGGCTGGCTATTCGCCCGATCACGATATGATCCACCCCGTTCCAGAGGGATACCGGGCCAAGGGCGTCTCCACGCTCTACGGCGAAGACGGGCAGGTCAAGGCACAATGGGTCAAGTCCCAACTGGACCCCACCATTGACGCGATCCGCGCCGTCCTCGATGCGGCCTGCGAAGACGTTCCTCGCGTCAAGCCCTCCAAACCACCCCCTCCCGTACAGTCCGAACTCTGCAACGCCTACATCATCACCGACTATCACCTCGGGATGTTGTCATGGCATGAAGAGACCGGCGACGATTGGAACCTCGACATTGCCGAGCGCATGTTGGTCGATTGGTTCTCTGCTTCTATCGCTGCGGCCCCTCCCGGTCAGGTCGCGATCTTCGCCCAGCTAGGCGACTTCCTCCATTGGGACGGCATGGAAGCCGTCACCCCCGCAAGCAAGCATATCCTCGACGCGGATACGCGCTTTCAGAAGTTGGTTCGGGTTGCCATTCGGGTGATCCGGCAAATCCTCGACATGCTCTTGCAGAAATATCCCACCGTCCGCGTGCTGATGGCGGACGCCAACCACGACCCGGCTTCGGGTGTGTGGCTTAGAGAAATGCTTGCGGCGATGTACGAGAACGAACCGCGAATTGAAGTCGATCAATCCGCCGACACATACTATTGCTATGAATGGGGACTGACCAGTCTGTTTTTTCATCATGGGCATAAGAAGAAGCTATCTCAAATTGTGGATGTTTTTGTTGCGAAATTCCGTGAGATATTCGGCCGCACCAAGTATTCTTATGCCCACACTGGACACCTTCACCACAAAGAAGTGAAGGAGACGAACCAAATGACCGTCGAACAGCACCAGACCCTAGCAGCCAAGGACGCTTATGCGAGCCGGGGCGGGTGGCTGGCGGACCGTTCGGCCCAGGTCATCACCTACCACAAGCGCCATGGTGAAGTGGCGCGGTTGCGAATCACACCGGAGATGCTTGATGCAGCGTGAGGCGATCAATCCCAAAGAGGCGCAGGGCGCTAAGAAAGTGCCTCTCTCCAAGGTGCCGCCGGTCGCGCTTGCATATCAAGCTCTTGTCCATGAAGCGGGGGATGCGGACTACGGGCCGCGCAACTGGCGGGATTCCCGCGTGCTAATGTCCGTCTATCTGGACGCGGCAATGCGGCATATCCTGTCGATGGTGGACGGTGAGGATCTTGACCCCAAATCGGGGTTGCCCCATGCGGCCCACGCCGCCGCGTGCATGAACATCATCATGGACGGCAGCTATCAAGGCACTTTGGAAGACGACCGGCCCACGAAGGGCATGTATGGGACCGTCTTCGGCGCGGGGCGTCCGGTCAATCATGCGCCGTTCTGTGGCAAGGAAGATAGCCGCAAGGGCTACGACGCATGGATGGCGCACAAGCGCAACACCCCGGAGAAATAATCTATCCGGGGTAATCACTCTGGGGGATCGGGGAGGGGCATCCAGTGGGTCAACCCACTAACGGGGACAAGCCCCCAAACCTCAACCCACTTAACTGGGTCTTCGCGAGGGCCGTCCATATCGATCTCGACAACAACCCGCTCACCGTGCTGAGCGCCCCACGCCAGAATCGCCGTCCCATCCTTCGGCGCACTGTCTATTGTCTTCCATTCGGTCATTTCCACGCCTCCATCAACATCTAGACAGGAACAGGGCGCGAACGCACTGTGAACGCAGTTTGTGAATTATACCGTAAAACGCACTGAAATTATTGATAAATAACGAGAGTAACATTATTGCGCGGAACTGTTATCCGATAATATATATTACAGCACTATGGGGGTTCACTACCCTCTTGACACAAAATGTAGTGGTTTGAGAGGCGTCACAGACTCAACTGTTCCGCCTTCGTGCGGGATATGTCCAGCGTTTCCGCCCCCTTTTTGACGATCCTGTTCCAACAGTTGACGCTCTTCCTTCGCTATCGTGCTGACCTGTCTCTGGCACAGGCGCACAGCATTGGCACAGGATTGAAGGGAATCGCCTAGACGCATCGGCTCGCCATGCCGGTGCGGCGCTCGCATCTTCGCGTCAATCTGGTTCGCCAGTCCGCGCAATCTCTCGGCAATGTCCAGCATCGCCATCCGGGACATTGGTTCCATCTCGTCTCCGAATTGTACCATGATAGGCACATCGATACGAACCGCTGGACGGCCGATCAACTCGCCGTCCATCTGACTCCATTCCGGGGCTTTGTCCCATACCATCACTTCTCTCCTTCAAAGCCAAAAGGGTTGCACCCGCAGCGCCGGCACCGCATCTCGCGGGCCTCTTTCAGGCCTACGCCCGCGCTTGCTGCCAAGGCTTCCATCTCTGCGAGGTTCTCGGCTGTAAAGCGTCGCGGCCTGCCTTTGCCGGGCCGGTCAATCGGCGTCGTTACGAAGCCACGATCAATCCACGTCCGGATGCGCGTCTCCGTCACGCCGAGCAATTCCGCAGCCTCCTTCGCAGTGTAATACATCATCGGGCCGGAGAATATGGTCGGTCTATCAGCCATGATGGCTTCCAGGGCTTCAACCGCATCAACCGGCGGGGTGCCGTTTTCCTGCTCACTCATCGTCGTACATCCTCGCTTGCTCGCGCTGAAACTCTGCCGCCCATTCCTTCGTTCGCCGATCCGCATATCCCTTGGGGTCCATCACCGCCTCGCCGTAGATCATCATGAAGGCGACGAATCCGATGGTCGCGCCGATACACCCGCCCAAACAGAACAGGTTCCAGATGTAGCGGCCGGGGTGGCAATCATGCTGCACCGGCCATCTCCCGTGTTTGTGCGAGGAGTTCGGCGCGGTCGAAGCCTCGCTTCTCCATAAGATCCAGCGTAGCAGATACCAAGGCGTCAAACTCGTCTTGCGGCATCTTCCCGAAGGCCACGCTTTTCGCGAGCGGCGTGGGTTTGCCGCCGATCTGGTGCCACCGGCAATAGCCAAGCACGATCAAAAGCCCTTGCCGCATTTCGTCTATGTCCGTGTAGTAACTCTGATTCTCAAACAACGTGTTCACAAGCGCAAACCAGAAACGGTGCTGTTCCCCGGATCGGCGGGTTGGATCTTTCGTGTCCGCCACAAACCGGGTGTGATTGGGCAGCTTGTAAAAGAACCGCCATGCCCGCTCGTCGCAGGGATAGGCCGCACCGCCGCGCTTTTCCCAGAGGCCGTCCATTACCGCGCTGCCTCGACCATCTCGGTCAGCCAAGTGTTGTATTTGTCCCAGGCGGCGTCCTTGGCGGCGTCCCAGGCGGCGTCCCTGGCGGCGGCCCTGGCGGCGTCCCAGGCGGCGGCCCTGGCGGCGTCCCAGGCGGCGTCCCAGGCGGCGGCCCAGGCGGCGGCCCTGGCGGCGTCCCTGGCGGCGTCCCAGGCGGCGTCCCAGGCGGCGGCCCAGGCGGGCGCCCAGGCGGCGGCACTGGCGGTGGCCCTGGCGGCGTCCCAGGCGGCGTCCCTTAATTTTTCATCACCCGTTTCAAGATACTTCCGCACCACGTCGGGCGCGTCCCACAGGTGGATGACGTCGAGAGCAACCCGTCGCGCAAAGGCGCAGAGAACATCCTCGCCATCAACCGACCACAAAATTGTCCGTTCTCGGCAGACGAATTTATCGTCTTGAGCTTGAACAATATCGCCGCACTCAACGCGGTGGATTACGTGTCCTGGCGCATAGGTCAGCGCGTCAAAGATACGTTCGCTCGCGTGTAGACCCGTGGCGCATATCTCTACCGGCCCATCATGCCGCAGAACCTCACCAACCGGCGGAATCGGCCGCCCATCGCGCAGCTTGTCCGCCGTGAAATGCCATGCCTTCATTTCTTCCACTCCTCATACCGCCACCGCGCGCCGTCCCGAATGAGGGCCATCACGGCTTCGGTGTGTTCGTTCATCATCCGAACCCAGAAGGTCGCTTCCCCGTGCTGATGCTGGTCCCGGTGGTAGTCCGGGCAGACCGGCAGCGCGTAGAAGTCGGACGGCTTCATGCCCATGCCCCCGTCCGCCCCCAGTCGGATATGCGCGGGATCACACGGGGACCGCCCGGTGAAGACGCACGGTTGTTTGCGGAGCCAATCGAGATAGGCCCGGTCGCGGTGGGGCTGGCGCTTGGGGAGGAGGGTCATTCGACAATGACCTTGCCGTCTCCGTCCACGTTGATGCCGAGCGATTTGTCGACGTATTTGACGCCCCTTACCGAACCATCGGTGTGAAAACGGAGGAGGCATTGATTAAGTCCACCCTTTTGCGCCATGAGAAGAATGCCCCCGTCGTCTTCCACCAAGGAGAGGCAGACTGGGATCTGATTTTCTTCACTGTTCAGAATAAACCTCGGCATCTCTAACCTCCTTGATCTTGCTACCCGGAAACCCCTCTAGAACGGCTTTTACGAGGGGGTGGTCAAAAGGGGATTTCGTCGTTGAAATCCTCCTGCGGCGGGTCTTGGCGGGCCTTGTCCGGGTAGTCACCCGTGGGCGCCCGCGTGTCGAGCATTTGCAGTTCGCCGCGATAGCGTTGCAGCACGATCTCGGTGGTGTACTTCTCCACGCCGCTTTGATCGGTCCACTTGCGGGTCTGCAGCTGGCCTTCCAAGTAGACCTTCGATCCCTTGCGCAGATACCGTTCGGCAACTTCGGCAAGGCGGTCGTTGAAGATCACCACCCGGTGCCATTCGGTGCGCTCCTTGCGCTCGCCGCTGTTGCGATTCTTCCAGCTTTCCGACGTGGCGACGGAGAGATTGACGATCTTCGTCCCGTCTTGTGTGGTGCGCACGTCCGGGTCACGCCCGACGTTGCCAACCAGAATCACTTTGTTGATGCTCGCCATCGTCTACTCCGCTGCTTGTGGGGTGAGTTCGGCCGCCCGCGCGATCTTCAGGTCTTCCAGGCGCTTTCGCCAGTTGGGTGGCAGGGCTTCGATATGCTTCTGGTTCTCGGTCCAGATCGTGTCGATCACGGCGAGCGCATCGGCGCCCCTGAGTGCGTCGGCAATTTCCTTGGCCTTCTTTTCCGCCGGCGACGGTTCGGCCTTCTTCGCCGCACCCTGCGCCGCGTTGGCGTCGTCGTCTTCGTCCGCCGAGATGCCGACCATCGTCGCCATGCCGTACCGTTTGGCGTAGGTCAACGCGCTGCCCATCGCCTGCGGCTTGTCCAACACGACCGGGAGGGGGTACTCCCCTTCGATCCACTGCCCGGACGAATGGGCAAGGCGGGTGCAAAGGACCAACCCAAACTCGGTCTGTATCGTGTACTGGATGAGAGACAGGTTGTGTTTGGACAGCGCCGGGATCACCGCGTCTCGAATGGATGCAAGGTCCGCGTACTTGCTTTTGAAGTGCGGATTGACCTTGTTCAACGGCGCGTTGCTCATCTCGCTTTGCGCCTTCGCCAACGCGGCGGCGAGTTCGTTGATCTGTTCACTCTGCATTGATTTCTTCCATTGCCATGAGATACAAATATTCGCTTTCGGTGATCGCTTCTCCAAAGGTGGCGACCTGACCGATATCGGCGGGCTCTCCCGCAATCGTCGCGGTCTTCACCGGGCTGCGGTCCAGTTGCTCGCCCGTGTCTGGGTCAACCGCCACGGTCTTCTCGATCCTTGCGGGACGCCATGCCCCGCGCCGTTCTGTCCGCACCCGGTAGAACCCGCAGGGCGCCCGCGCCGCCTGATCCTCGAACAGCGCGTCCCACATTCCCTGCGAAGTAATCACCCGCCAGCCCCCACCATCGCGAGGAACAGCAAGGCGAAGAACACCACCAGGGCGATTGTGTCAGCGCAGATCGTTAGAAACAGGCGCATCGCTTTCCTCCATGTCCGGTTGAATGTCCGGTTCGCAGTCAGTCGGGAAGTCAGACCAAAAATCCTTCATGTCGGATTCGGTCCAGCGAAACGGGATCACCACGTTGTCGATCTGCATCGCGCCCTCCAGGTCTAGGTCTTCAAGGACTAGAGTGGTCATGCTGCCTCCAAATCGCCGTTGAGCGCCCGCAGGCGGTCGTGGAGCCACAGGAAGTGTTCGCGGGCGCGGACCATGGCGGCGGTGCCCTGCTGGCCCTCTTGGCGCAACCGGACAATGCCGCGCTGCGCCCGCCGGGCCATGCCCTCGTATTCACGGACGGTCGATTGAATGTGCGCGCGGCGGGCCTTGTCGGCTCCACCGGCTTGATAAGTTTCCAGCACATACAGCGGGATCGGGCCGTCGTAGCGGAGATAAAGGGCGTCGAGGGCGGTCATTCCTGGCCCTCCGCTTTGGCTAGGACGGCCTTCGCAGCATCAAGCCTTTCAAGCTGGGTCTTGCCCATTCCGGCAGTGTGGCGAACCGCCTCGACATATCGAACGAGGCCCTTTACCGCCTCGTACAGTTCCGGCGCGCTGGCGATCTTCAAAGCCCGCTCCCACGCTTGGTCAAAGCTGACCACCGGCGGGACATGAATAAAGGCGACAGACCAGCCTTCCTCGTCGTTGATCTCGATCCGGTGCGTAGAGGGGTCGTATTTAGGCGCCCATTTCGGTTGATCGCTCATGCCGCCACCTCTTTGGGCGCAGCCGGGTCACGCGGGTCGCCAGTCCAGAAGCGCTGCGCCACGATCTGCTCGCCGGTTTTGCTGATGACGACCGAGCCCGCATGAATGCAGCGGCCGAGGTCCGCATTGACGTGAATGTGATCTCCGGTGCGGAGCATGTTGTCCGCGTCGGCGAAGTAGCCGGGCGCCAGCACGTCAGCCATCTGATCAAACGTGGCGTAGTGCCACAGCGTAAAACCGTTGGCGTAGGCAAGAACGGACAGATTGCGGGCTTCGTACATGATCTTCTCCTATCTGGCGTCACGACCCGCCGGTAAGCGCCGGCTGGGGGAGAGGAGGGGATACCTGCGCACCGTCAGCGGGCCGTGACTTAGGGAAAGCTACCCCATAATGGTGTGTGTGTCAACACCATAATGGTGTGCTTTAGGCCGCAGAAATTCGCGCGCCTTTAGTGTGGCGTTAATTTGGGCTACAGCTTGCGGCTGACCTGGACGACGCGACCGACGACCACGACCGGGGCGGTTGGGAAAATAGTATCGTGCGGTGATAGGCTCTCAGGCTCGAAGCGATCCGGGGAGGCTCGATACTTTTTGAAGGTCGCTTCATCGGCCATTTTGATGACGTAATAGCCGCCATCGACCAAAACCTTGTCGTCATAATCAACAACAATCTGGCTACCGGCGGGGGCGACCCGGTTCATGCTGTCCCCTTGTACCGTGAGCGAGATTACGCTGTCGCGGTGGTGATTCACATAGACAAACTGTTCCCCGGTTCCGATCTCGTATGGATCTTCAACCTCTGTGAGCCGTCCAGCCTGAACCCAAGATACTAATGGAGCCTTAACAAGCCCGTTGCGCTCATCGCCTAGCAGTATTTCGCCGGGCGCACAGTTTAATGCGTGGGAGAGCTTAAATATCCAATCGGCGGTCATGCCGCGCTCGGATTGCTCCAGCTTTTGGATCGTCTGGTAGTTTGTTCCGACCCTTTGGGCCAAGTCTTTTAATGTGAGGCCCGCTCGCTTGCGCAGCTTCGCAAGATTGTCGCCGGGCTTGTTCGGTATCCGTTTCATGCCGCCGTATTTTGACGATCTTATCATGAATGTAACGCACCGATATGGGGTATTGTGCTTGCAAAGCACACCAGCATGGTGTATATCGGGGGCATGACGCTTTCCGACTATCTCGAATTGAAACGCATCAACAACACCCAGTTCGCCCGGATCATCGGTCGATCTGGCGAGGCTGTTCGGCGTTACCGTGAGGGTGCGCGTATTCCTGCGCCTGACGTGATGGTTGATGTGTTTCTCGCGACCGAAGGGGCCGTTCAACCGAACGACTTCTACAATTTGCCGGTGCTGAAATGACGCCCCGGTATTCCATCAATCCCCTGAGTTTCTCGACGGCTTTTTCTGCAGCCGCCCCGAGAGACACAAAACCGGCCGGAGATGTTGGCGCATCCCCAGGCCGGCTCCGTCGTTCCTCAGCGTCTGTGTGTTTCCCTGACACGCAGACAAATTGGAGGGACGAAGGAATGACTTTTAGGGAAAACGCTGCCCGAAAAAATCACCCGGATAGTGAAGAAAGTTTCACCGCACGTTTCGCGGTGATCATTCGGGACCACTACGGGGCACTGACCGATCCGATCAAGGCGCTGGCGCGAGACGCGAAGGTGACTTTGCGCACCGCCCGGAACTGGTGGGACGGTGAATGCGCGCCACGGGCGGAATCCTACATGCAGCTGGCAGCCCTGATCCCCGAATTGCGGGCACAGGTCGCAGCCGATCTCGAACTGGACAAGGAACTGGACCGGCGCGCGGAAGAGATATTCCGCCGCGCGATGGAGTCCTACCGACAATCGAGCAGTGATGATGCTGCGTAGGCTCCACCACCGCTGGCACTTCGCCTGCTACCGCGTGCATCGCTGTCTCCGGCGGTTCCATCACCGGCGGCAGGAATGGCACCTGGCACAGATCGCACGGATATGGGGGCGGCGATGACGATTCCATTTGAGGACATCTTGCGGGAGTTCCGCGAAAGCCTTCCCCGCATTCTTGATGGCGACGACCCGGCGGAAGCCCTGTTTGGCACGATCTACGACCCGCGCCGGGAACATGAGGAGGATCGGACATGAACATTGTCCCAACAGACGTTCTTGCGTCGGTTGACTTGGACATACCTTGTCCGCCGTCGGTCAACGAAATGTACGCCAATTCCAAGAACTGGAAAGGGCGGGGCCGATACAAGACCGAACGCTACCGCGTGTGGCAACGTGCCGCCGAATGGGACGTAAAGGCGGCTGTACGGCGGACTCCCGTACAAGGATGGTCTGTCGTGTGCCTGGAGGTTCCCGCTGAAGCCCGCTCTGATCTGGACAACCGGGCCAAGGCGGCGCTGGACCTCCTGCAAACCCACGGCCTGATTTCCGACGACCGCTACGTCTCGACGCTTCTGCTGCGGAAGAACCCCGATATCGAACAGGGGCGCGCCCGTTTGCGTGTGTGGCCGGAATGAAAAAGGCCATCCCCGCCCGCTGGTGCATGACGTGCCAAAGCTGGGTCGTCTCTGAGAAGAACATATGCCCTGCCGATCCCAAGCACGGGCGAACTGTGCGGAGGGTGCGGTGATTTTTCCAGCCGGACAATATGGCGCGATCCTGGCTGACCCGCCGTGGTCGTTCAAGTCATGGTCGGACAAGGGCAAGAACCGCGCGCCGGATGCGATGGTGCGCCAGGAAGGGCTTGCCGAGCGGCACTACGCCACGATGGGGCTTGCCGACATTCGGTCGCTTCCGGTTGCCGACATCGCCGCACCGGACTGCGTTCTGTTCCTTTGGGCCGTCGATTGCATGTTGCCCGAGGCGCTTGCCGTTGGCGAGGCGTGGGGCTTCAAGTTCAAGACGGTCGCGTTCACCTGGACAAAACTAAAGGCCAACGGCGGGCATCATATCGGCCTTGGTTACTGGACGCGCGGCAACCCTGAGCAATGCATGTTGTTCACGCGCGGCAAGCCAAAGCGGCAGAGCGCGTCCGTGCGCCAGCTTATCGAAGCGCCGCGCCGGGAACACTCCCGCAAGCCTGACGAGATTCACGACCGCATCGAAGCCCTTGTTCCGGGACCGTATTGCGAACTGTTTGCCCGCGCACCGCGTGAGGGTTGGGATGTGTGGGGCAACCAGACGGAGAGGTTTGCGGCATGACCTACGATTTCAACGAAATCGAGCGCGCCTCCCGCCAAGTCGCACGAACGATCCCCGGCGCCACACCGACAAAGGTGCTGGTGGCCTGGATCGTGGAACTTTTGGATGGCGCGTCTCCCGGTGAGCGGCGGTGGAAGCCTGTCATTCCAAAAGATGCTCTGTTCGGCAAGCCCGATCAAATTCTATTCAGCGGTGAGGAAGTCGATGGAATCGACCGAGAGATACAGCCGCCCCATTCGGATCGGTGAGACGGAGATTGTAAGGAAATGGGTAGGATACGGACAGTCAAGCCGGAGTTCTTCTTGCACGAAGAACTGTTCGACGCAGAAGCAGAGAGCGGACTGCCGTTGCGGGTTGCGTTCATTGGATTGTGGACGCAAGCCGACAGGGAAGGGCGCTTTGAATGGCGCCCGCGCCGGTTGAAGGCCGCCGTTTTGCCCTACGACGAGGTGGACATGGCACGCGTGCTTCACGCGTTAGCCACGCGTGGATTCATTGCACAGTACGCGTGCGACGGGCGTGAGTTTGGCGTCATTCCCAGCTTTCCCCGCCATCAAGTCATCAATAACCGAGAATCTGATAGCGACATTCCCGCCCCACCC
>Ga0070749_10000250_pt1 | contig 34929 bp, 59 predicted proteins | sample VirMetDEL_Nov_18_FD_75180 | JGI IMG/M metagenome (GOLD analysis project Ga0070749, IMG submission 75180) | Aqueous microbial communities from the Delaware River and Bay under freshwater to marine salinity gradient to study organic matter... | ecosystem: Environmental > Aquatic > Marine >...
GCACCACCACCTAATCCACCAGTAATAAATTGGCTTTGCCTTTTCTCTAGTGATTGTTCTGGTGTTAAATTTTCTTCTAAAGGGGTTTCCAGTGCATTAAATCCAGCCCCAAAAAGAGTACCAGCCCCAGCCAATCCTTTTGCACCCCTTGCAACTCCTGCCGCTGGTAATGCTGCTAATTGCCCTATTTGCCCACCAACCTCACCAACTGTAGAAGCAATAGGACTGCGTTCAGAAGTTTCTTTTTGTATTTTATCAACTTCACGTAATGAATTTTTAATTGACTCGCCTAGTTGCTTTGTATCTGTTTCAAGCAAAGCATTACGTAACTCAGGATTATTAATAAACTCTCTTGTGTTTTTGAACCCTAAATCTAATGATGTTACATCTTCACCAACAGAACCTAAAAACCCTAAACCTTGTGAAAACCTACCTAATATATTCAGCCCATCATCAGTAGCAGGAGCGTTAGTTTCCCCACCAGTTGCCCCCGCTACATCAGTAGCTAATGCCGCAACATTCAACGGCAATTCGGCTAACCCTGTCACTGCTGATTTTGTAAAATCCTCTATAGTTTCACCTGTTTTTTGTAAAAAACCTTTATCTTCTTTTTTAGCATACATTGATTGTATTGCCGCTTTCATAGTTTCAGGTGGTGTTCCATCTGGAAAATTAGCAGAAGAACCATCAGGAAGATTTACTTTAATTACCATTATTCAAGCTCTCCAGTTTGTGGATTATAAGTAAATTCTTTCTTAGTCGCTGTTTGTTGTTTTTTAGGTTTGTATCCATTCAATGCAGCTCTTTGTGCAAGACTATCATCAATAATAGCTCTAAATTGTTGTATCTTACGTTTAGTTTGTACATCATTTGATAAACTCGCACCCCAAGTGGTAGGGTCTGGAATTAAATCCATTAAAATCTCTTCATCACGCCCTTGCAATACACCTAGGTTGAATAATTCTTTTGCTTCCAACATCATCGCTGTTGTTAATTGCTTCATTTGTGATGCCGCCCTAGTAGGTAAAAGCTCTGTATCGTGCTTTTTAAATAATTTTTCAAGTTTATTCAGATTTGTTTGGATATTTTTATTAGCAGAAACCGCTTTCTTAAAATTAGTCACATCAGTAGAAGATGGCTCAAAACCCTCTTGTAACTCATAACCACCAACACGTTTAGAATTTAACTCCTTTTGTTGTTTTTCTATTTCTTTATTTCTATCATAAACTTTGCTTTGATAATCCAAAATAGCCTTTTGCTTATCAAGGTTTAATCTATCTTGATCTAGCTGTAGTTTTTGCATAGTAGCTTGTGATTCTGGTGCTTGTGCAATACGTTTATTGGTTGTAGGGTCATACAATGATGAACCAGCAGACAATGAAATTGGTGTAGGAGCAACTCCTGCTATCATTTCACCAGTAACTGGATTAACTAATTGCTGTCCTTGTGATAAAGTTACAGGGTCTACTGGTTTTAATCTACTAACTAATGCGTTTTGCAATGCTTGCGTACCACCACTTAATGCAATAGCTTTTGTTGCTGTAGGGTCTGCACCTGATGCAGTTAAAGCTTCAATTAATGCATTCTGCTGTGTCGCTTTTAACTCTTGTTGCCTATCCTCTTCTTGACGCATTTCCTAGCACCTAGAAAAGAAGCAAGCCCCCTTGATAACGGGTCAACATTTCTATCCCCTCCAGTTTTCATTAATTGTGCTGCGATTAATTCTTGTGTTGTTGCCATTTTATATACCTACTGATTTAACCACGGAAGCCCTTGCACTGGAGTACCGCCACCCCCTCCCATACCACCAGCAGCACTACCTAAAATACTAGATAAGCTACCTAGTGCATTTGCAGAATAAGAACCGCCTGTTGCATTAGGTTGGAATACTTGTTGACTAGCACCCGTTAAATTTAATGGCGTAAATACCTGCCCACTTGCTAACGGGCTGTAAACACTCAGACCTTGTACATTTTCCAAAAGTTGCTGTTGTCTTGCTTGCTGCTCTAATCCTGCAAGTGATAATTGCTTTCTTAAAGCATCATCTAATACACTTCTACGCTCACCGAATATTTGCTGCCTTTCACTAGCTAACTGTCCTCTTTCAGCTGCAGTTTGTGCTGACTCCGCAAAACCTAATCTAGCCAACCTATCCTGCTCACCTCTTCCAGCCTGTACAGCTTGAAATCCTGCTTGAGTTAATGCGTCATCTTCGGATTGTCGTAGTTTCTGAATCTCTCTTTCATAAGCAGCTGAACCCATAGGAATACCCATATCAGATAATCGTTGAGTTAATCTATTTTCACGCTCTCTAAATGTGGGGTCTAATCTATTTCTTACAGCTTCAAAGGTTGCATCTTCTAATCGTGATATTTCAGCACCATATTGGTCTGGCGATATTCGTTGAGTAAATTCTTTATTTGTAAAAGTTGGTAAATCTTTATCACTAGCTAATGCAGCTGGTAATATCCCCCTTATAACATCTGCACTACGGACATTAGGTAAATTAGTTGTAATACCAGACTGTAGAGTATTAATTAAACTCTCCTGCCCCATTTGGGTTATTTGCTCACTTCTCTTTCTAGCCGCTTCAACTTCTGGGCTTTCTGATACTTGTGCTACTGTTGTCCACTCACTTCCTGTATCAGGTACAAAATTACCCTCATTATCATAATAACCATAACGCACACTGCCTGTTGGTGTGATTTGATTTATAAGTTGTCTATTAGCTGCGTAATTAGCCTCTTGGTTACCCGCTCTTGCTTCAGAACCTGCTGATTTTTTACCTAGTAAACTACCGCCAATACCAGCAGCCACTGAGCCTACTGCTAATCCTATTCCCATTATAACCCCTTATACATGTTAGTAATCTTAGTATCACCAACCATAAATCCGTTATCTTTAAATTTCTCTAAAAGATTATCGTTACTTTGATAAGTGTAAACTATACTAAATCCCATTTCTTTGGCTAATTCATTACAGCAATCAATACACATTTTTATTGCATCACTTCGAATACCTCCTCGTAAGTGTGGGTCACAGACTGGAAAACCAACAAGTGCAACAGCACTATTAGTTCCATAAACCCACATCATACATAAAGGTTTATCATTATCTTTAACAACAATACCAGTCGTTGGTAAGCATTCTTGTGGCATAGGGACAATCCATTTATAACCACTCCACCAATCAACTGCTATTTGATAATCTTTTTCTGGGATATACTTTCTTGATTGCACTTCATACCTATTTTAATTATTGCTTGCTTCGGTAGAAGTGCCTATATATTAACATTATATCATCTTGTAGCCATAACGTCAAATATATAGGTACTTCTATACCATGTTAAAGTTTGTCCACTTATTTTAATATTAGTTTTTGCAGAAACTGATAATCCAGTACCTGTAATTAAGAATCTTTTAATACGTACTTCACCTGCTCCTGACCATTGTGCAGTGTCCCAATATGTCACGTCCCATAATGCACCAGATACAGGAGATGATGATGTGCTAGGGGTTGAAGTGTCGCCATAATTAAAAGCAATAGATAGCCCAACATCAATATTGCCATCAGACCCTAATAACTGCTCATGCCCTATAATTCTTTTATCTCTGGATATTCCTAACGTGGTAAATGCAGGTTGTGCAATTAAACTAATATCAGACCCATTATCCGAATCAGTATCAAATGCTTTATACACAAAAGTATCACCACCAAAATATAGTTCATTATTCCACAAAGCAAAACAACGAGCATTCCAACCAGTAAATTTACTTGAAGCTCCCGTTGATGTATTTGTCACGTATTGAACATAAGTTTCACCCTCTGTATTAGGTACGTTATATATAATTAAATCAATTGCACTATGCCATATAGCCTGCCAACCGTATTTAGATTTATTTAGTGCAGATTCAGTTTTAATTGAGCCACTTATTTTAGAAAGTCTTTTAGTTGCTGTTTGTGTACCCTCAGAACGTATAAACTCCATAATAGATATTGCGTCAGCTTGTGTAATTACCTTTACATCACCGCCAAACTTAACAGCAGAACGAACACTTAAAGGCGGTGGTAACATATACTTACCAACCAGACTCCAATTACTAGCGTCGCTTGGGTCACTACCTTGATATAATAATGTTTCACCAGTAGACAATATAAATACTGCTAAATCATCAACACCAAACCCACTATCAAAGGATATAGTCTGCATTATAATAAGATTACCACCAGTATCTGATACAACCCCTAAAGGGAAGACAGAAAAAGCCCCTTGTATTGCATCTGTACCGCCATAATAAAAATTACTAGTGTCAGTATCCCACATATACACACGATTCTTATGTGCGTGGATACCGTCCATTTTTTCCTCACCATAAGTATTTAAATCACCACTATAAGTAAGTGTTGTGAAACTACTACCATCCCAACCTAATGGAGCATCTTCACCATTACATATCAATAGATAAGAATTAAAATTTACATGTTGCCATCTTGCGTTAGTTTTACCGCTTGCAATAGATGTGGAAGTTCCACTTGCAATAGTATCTAGTTCATAAATATTACCATCACTTGCAGCCAATAATTGACTTGTAGTGCCGCTAATATATGGCATTAATGACTCAACTTCTCCACTTACATCATCAGCCCATACACTATAGCCATCTCGTGAGGTTACAGCCTCATTTGCAGGAATCCAATTTTGCAAGATTATTGCGTCTGTAATTTCCATATCACCACGATTATCACGAGTATTTAATCCACCAACAGGAGCTGGTAAATCAACTTTCTGTGATAAAGTATTACGTTGCTGTGATACTCTTTGTGATGATATTCTTCTTATTGTCATACGCCAAACCCCGTATCAGGTACATTAATCATAAACCTACCATTATACCAATTACCGCCCACAGTTTGCTTAATTCTATTATTCTCTGCTTCTGCTTCTGCCCTACGCTCAAATGCTAGTAATTCATCTTCATAAGGCAAACCATATTCTTGACGTAATTTATAAACCAAACCAAGGTATAATAAATGCTCGTTAAAAGTAAAAGTGTTTGTATCATCATCAAAATCACTAATTCTTGTAGAACCATCTTTAATCCAATTGGCACTTTGATAATTAAATACATAAGTATCTATACTATCAGGTGTTGGGTAAACATTAATAGCATCTTCAAAGATAGTAATAACTTTTGTAATACCCGCACTAGCTCCTATTGTACTTTGTCTACCTTGCCAGCCAGCAGTGGTAACAACTTGTAAATACCTATTGTTAGTTCGGTCATACATAGTGTTACCAACAAATGCTGCAAAATCGTTATCTGTGACAATAGTAGATAATTCATATTGTGACTGACTTGCAACAGTGTTAAATGTTTGTTGTCTGGTTTGGAATTGCCAATTATAGGCTTTTTTTAATTCCTCTCCAACCTCAAATAACAACTGTTGTGCTAGTGCAGTTTCATCTGTATTATTACCAACCACAAAACTAGGAGATTCAAATAATCTAGTTCTTTTAGCTGAGTTCTGTACTATCGTCAATAAGGTCATTTTTTACCTTTTTCTTAGGTTTACTAGCAGATTCTAAAGCTTCAATACGCTTCATTAACTGCTCAATTGTTTTATCTTTTTCTTGTGTTACTTCTAACACTTGAAGCTTAACTTTTAATTGTTCCATGTATTTCTTAGCAATCATTACCATTTCTTGACCTCTTGTGCCAAGCCTGTGTGCTTGTTCTGTTGGTACTGCTGCTAATTGTCTAATATTTTTAATCTGTCTTTTTTGCAATATCTCAATAGTACCACGGTCAATTTCAATATTTTTAAAATCTAAAGCCTCCTCGTGTTCATGGCTAGTGTTGCCCTTGAACCCTTGATATTCAATATAAAAATCACGCTTATGTTTATCTGATGCTTTTCCGTCCCATATAATTTGGTTTGTTAGATTTTTAGTAATACAAACATATTCAACTTCTCCTATTTCAATCTCATTATTGTTCTCGTCACGTCCGTATTTTGTTTTATTGTAAAATCTAGCATTTAAACCAGCATTTGTACTATCTAGTAAGTTTGGGGAAACCATATTATACCTATTTATTAATTATAATAAGAAAGGGGGCGTTAACCCCCTAACCGTTAAAGAGTAGCACCTACATAAGGAGCGTTAGAGATATAAGCAGCAACCGCCGCCGCACCACCGCCACCATTTGCAGTAAGTGTGTACAAGTTTTCAATTACTTCTGCTCCAACAGTAGCGTCATCGTCTAATTGTCCACCTGTAGCAGTCGTATTAAGTTGTGTATGTGCAGCACAACTTGCTAATACATAAACAGTACATAAGCCTCTTATTTGAAACCAACCATACTCATTATCTGCCATTACAGCCTGAACAACACCAACTAAATCACCACGAGAAGATGCAGAAGTTGTAGTTGAAATTAAAGTACCATCGAAAATACTACCTGTAGTTTCGATTTGTACTACTTGCCCAGCACCTAAAGTAAATGCACCGTTAGCTTGTCCATAAATGTACTCACTACCATCATTTGCAATTGCTGTTGCGCCAAGTGTTTGTGTAGGTATAGTATCTACTTGCGTAAAATCTATACCTAACTTTCCATCAGTTGAAAAAGTCATATTAACCTCACTTATTATTCAAAAATTACACCTTGTAAAGAAGCATTACTTAAACGCATATTACCAGCCCATAACACAGGAATAACCATTGCATCTTGGTTAACTGGAGTTCTAGAATCTTGTGGTGTAATATTTCTATTAGAATGTACAGCTAAATTAATATAATCAGTATTTAAGAAATACATATGGTCAGTTGAAATACCTGAACCATTCTCAAGAATTACATCAGAATTAGCATATTTAAGCACCATAAACCCAGCAGCAGCAAGTTTAGAATCTGGACTTGCAAATCGTTGTTGAGATTGTAATGCGTCTTGATAGAAACCAAAGTAGTTTGTATCAGCTACAATTAAATCTGGAACATCATTACCACGAACTAATGAATTATACATTGAGTTCATACGTGAAATAACGTTTGCAGAAGTAGTGGCAGAAACTGCCCCATAATCTACAAAACTATTTCTCCAGAATGTATTGGTAGAACGGTCAATTCCACCAACTGTTCCAGTTGTAGGGTCATCAGCAACAAGCAATTGTAAACCGCCGATTTGCTTACCACCTGAACCAGTACCATCAGAATAAATACCCTCAGAAAGGTTATTTTTGATAGTGTTGATTGTGATATCAATACGACTATTTAATAAGTCAATTATTGCCTCAGAACCGTTATTTTGTAACTCTTCTAAACCACTCATAGATACAACAGAACTAGCTTGTTTCCAATCATATTCAGCTGCACTAATCATATCAGTAGGTGAAATATTTAATACTTCATACCCATTGTACCATTGATAGTTGCCATTCTCTGCGTATGCCAAAGGCTCAACAAGAGTACGACCACCAGAAACAGTAACGATTTTACCTTTCTCTTTTAGACGAACAAGTAAACCGTTATTATTAGTAACGTTATCCGCAAGCGTCTTTTGTCTTTGACGTAATGTGGTAGTTACTATCTCACTTAAATTAGGAGAAACCATAATTATTACCTTTAATTATTATTTTGTCTTTGAAAATTAACCATTAAATGCTCTCTTAGACTTTTAGCCGATAAATCTTCATCAATCATAGTGCTGTCAACACGTCTAGATGCTTTCTTAGCTTGATTGATTGCCATTCTTTTTCTAGTCGCCTGTTGCTCTGGTGTTTCTTTATTCTTAGCTTCAAATTCCAAACGCTTTACTGTTGGGGATTTTTTATAAGCATCTTCTAAATTATTACCAGTGCCAAGTAAAACAGCTATTTCTTGTTTCACTTCTTCATTAGAAAAATAAGGGTGTTTCAACTGCCCATCTTCATCTTTCGCATTTTCAAACTCTGATATAACATTCTCAACTTGTGCATTTTCCTTTTCTATTTGGGAATTGGATTGCTCAGTATTGAATTTATTTTCTAGCTTGTCTAAACGCTCCTTTAATTGTTTATTTTCGTTTTTTAATTTCAGCTCATGGTCAGTCAGGTAATCATCTTCTTCATTTAAGGAGTCAGCCTCTTGCAAATCAGCCGTTATTCCTAATTTATCGGGTGTTACTCCGAACCTATCCATAATTAATTTAACCGTATTAACAGGGTCTTTGTGCAACGCTGTAGCTGTATTCATTAAATCACGGAAGTAATCTACTGGATTAACTTTTTGTTGCTCAAATTCACCCTTATACGGCTCTAACAAATCAACTAAGCCTTTGACTTCCTTTTTTTGCTCTGCTAATTCCTGCGTTTTGCGGGTATAGTCAGCATTACGGGATTTGTCATACTTAGTCAAAATCTCTTTTATTGGTATAACTTTGCCATCTTCTAATTCTAAATCATCAGGCAAGTTATCAAATAATTCTTTCTCTTCTGCATTCCAATTGGTTGGTGCTTTATAAATATCTAATACAGGAGTATCTTTAACTTCTTCTTGTTCCTCTTTAGTTTCCTTTATATTATCTTGTTCCTGTACTTCTTCCTCTTCAATATGTTGTGCTTCCTGTTTTTCTTCTACTTGTGAATCTTGATAGTTTTTTAGTAAAGTGTCTCTTAAAGTTTCTGTAGTTTCTACAGTAGACTCTACCTCAGGGGAAATATCAGTCATTATCTACCTATTTATATTTATTTGCGTTATTAACATACTCATTACCCACCTGCTCTACATTATGCTGGCGGTTATGATTTTTCAAATCCTGTGTATTATTAATCATAGAAAAATCCACTGGACTCTGAAATGGTTTAAAAAAAGTGATATAGTGTGGCTTTTGATGTTCAACTTTCTGGTTAATAGTTTTATCTAACCATTCCATAACTTGCTTACCCTCGTCACTATCAATAACTATCGGATTTTCTGGGCTTTTACTAACCCATCTTTGTTCGCATTCTAAGTCTGTTAAAATCATACACCTACCACCGTATTAACATTAGGATTAGCACCCTCTATTTTAATTTTTTCCTGCTCAAGTGTTAGCTTTGCAGCATCTAACGCTTTATCAAACTCATTCATCTCAATATCGCTTTCAGTTTTATTAGCATCAACAAGCAATTGTTGTTGTTTTAACTCTAATTCAGCAACTTTTATTTGTGTATTGGCTTGTAACTGTTGTTGTTTGAACTGTAATTCAGCTTGGAACTTCTGCATATCCATCTCAGCCTTAACAATATCAGGGTCTGGTGGTGGTGGTGGTGGGTTTTCCTCAGCCTGTCTTTGTTGTTCTTTTAATTTATTTAATTGTTGTTCTAATGCTTGCTCTAATCCACGGGATAACTTAAATTTACGTAAAACAGAAGTTACCAACTCACCTGTAAAATCAATACCGAATGTTTGTGCCATCTCTGGTAATTGTGGTGATAGTTGCGATATAGCAGAAGTGAACTCAACAGCCTTAGCTTGTTCTTCCATTTCATTAGCTTCAATTGTAGAATCTGTTTCAATATCAATACTAACTTGGCGTGGTGTCTGGTTACGTAAAAACTTTTCTAAAGATAATCTAACTACCTCTTCTGGTTCGTTCGTGATTAACATTACAGATTGCACAGAATAATGCTCACTAATAATCTCACCAATAATAGAATAAATATCTTTAATAAAACGCTGAACTTCACGTTGCATAGAAGATATACGTAATGTACCAAAGTTACTTTTTAGTTTTTGAGCCCCTAAAGTTTCTCTAGGGTCTGTTTGAGCACGCATAATATCAGCAAGCCCTGTAATCTCATAGATGGTTTGTTTAATCTCATTTCTTTGTTGATATAAACCTTGAACAACCTCTGCTATTCTTGTTATATCCATTTCAGCAATAACAGCTTGTATTCCACCTTTTTCGCTAAATCTATTCCAATTTGCAATAGGTACAAATTGATTATCACGAGCATTAATTATATCATCAATATTGTCTATTCCACCATTAGCAACACCACGACGTTTAAGTTCTTTTATTAGAAATCTAATTCGTGTACTAATAATTTCTAACTCTTCCTGTAGGTCAGCATAATAAACATATAAGGGTATAGGAATTAATGAATCATTAGTTGTTACACTAAATAATGGCTCCGGTATTGGATAAAAGCATTCTAATTTTAATGGGTCTTCTGTTCTATCTAAAGGCTCTGGTAATTGACTACAAATAAATAATACTTCTTTATTATCCTTATCCCATATTTCATATATTTCAACGGTATCTTTTAGGGTTTCTTGACGCTCTTCATTACCATCGTAATTATTATATTTTTGCTCCTGTAAATGGATTGAATGTTCGCCATAATCCAACTTATTAGCAATAGAAGCCCCGAACATTTCCGTTATTTCGTCTTTACTAGCAAGCCCTTTAATAGCAACCCAAGGAACATTACACCATTTTTTAGCAGCACCAAACGTAACGTTACGCCAGTCTAAGTATTCACACTTAACTTCTTCGTACATTTTGTCTTCTTCACCATATTCGTTTTTCTCAAATATAGGGTCGTAACAAATACGTACTAAACCAGTACCACCTAATAAATAATCTAAAACCGCTGATTTAATTACAGAATCAAAACTATAGGATTTAATACTGTTGTTAATTGCAGTTTCTAAAACTTCTGATGCAACCCTTGCAGGTCTATCAAATGACTTTTCGGCTCTACATTCTGCAACTGGGGTGCGATTATAAAGGATAGGCATCATCATTTGTGTGTTAGAGTATAATAAATTATAACTACTAACAGATTGATTAAAAGCGGTCGCATCACTATTGTAGATGTCTAAGTTACCTTTGTATCCACGATAAATGTTATTAATGTCTTGTGCTTTTTTGAGATAATTTTGATAAACAGCTTGTTGCTTATTTATAAGATTAAACCATTCTGCAACACTACGAGCTTTTGCCATCTCAACCTTGATTGACTTTTATTAAACTACAAATAATGATTGCACCGACGGTGTTCAATTATATTATATACTATTTTGAAATAACAATCAAATAGTTAAGGTAAGGCACTAATAGTATTAACACTCTGCCAATTACTAAAACCATTAGCTAGTGCAAATTCATTTTGTAAATCATTTAAATCAGTTAATGAGCTACTATTGCGAATTTGCAACCATTGTATAAAAGCCTCATTATAATTATTAGATGTAGCACCCTCAGCTTGAAACGCCGCTAAACTATCGCCGTTATAATCTAATGTTGTACCCGCTATCGCTCTGAATGATGCGTGTTTACCTTCTTGATTTGTTGGCATTATGACCTCTGATATTCGTTTAAGCTAAATCTTAAAGTTATTTGTGTATTATTTTGGTCTGTATTAGCCGTAAAATACAAAACATCTGTTGGCGACAAATTAAAGCCAACAGGGTCTTCAATTATAACTGTATTTTCAGATTGAGTATCAACAACATGTCTAAAGACCTCGAATTTTGTATCAATAGCTCTATTATATGCCCAACCTAAAACAGTTACTTTTGGATTGCTTCCAGATAACTTATTAACATTAAAGTATAAAAACTTAGCTACAGAGTCATCATTAGAACCATTAAAATATATTGCTTGCTGTGTTACACTGCCACCCGCTGGAATAATAGCTTGCACATCTGTACTACCACCAGATGTAGTAGATATTTTAATCTCACTCTTATTAGCTTTGTTTGTACCACTTGCTGATACAGCTACACGATTAATACCTAATCCACTAAATGCAGTTGTATCGTCACCGTCAGTTCCTAATGTATGTGTTGCTGTTGCAGGTCTACCTGTAGAATCTATATAACTAATAGTTAATTCAGTTGCACCTACAGTACCCGCCCCATCTGTACTACCACCAGCAGTACCATCATATTCTATATCAAAAGTATCCGCACTAGTCATAGGTGTGAAAGTATCACTACTCGTACTATTTGCCCAAATAATTTCATCTCCACCACCAGAGGTTAAGTTACTCCGATAAGCGAATTTCGTCCAACCAGTAACCCCTGCACGTCTACCAATTCTAATTTCATCTTGTGGTACTGTTGAGCGTGTTAATGTAGCATCACTATCAATCCCTACTGTTTGATTTAACGGCGTAACAGACGGAACAAAGTTATCACCATAATAAGTTGTTAATCTTAAATATGTTTGTGCTCCACTATCATTAACCAACCTAACACGGAAATATCTACCTAATTTAACCGCAGTATGGAACTCCGATATTCCATCAGCAACCTCAAATCCACTAGATGGAAATGTAGAATCCCAGTTAGTACCGTCATTAGAAAAATCGAAGTAAAGCGTTCCTGTGTTATCAGTTTTACACATTACCCCGACTTGGCTATAATTATTTTGCTCACCAACCCCAGTAAATGTAGCACCACTTCCCAAAGGAGTTGTTGTAGAGTTGCTAGTTGATGTTACACCTTTTGCACTTATATAAGTCATAATATAAACCACTCATTTCCATTACTATGTATAGTTACACTATCGTACTGTGAGGAAATTACTACAGTGGTTGAACCGTCTATTGTTTCTGACGAGTTTCCGTCTATTGTAACAGTATTTACGCTACTATCTATTTTTTTAATATTATACACTCTATCTACTACACTTGCAACAGCGGGTAATGTTATCGTTATTGCGTTGCTAGTTGCGTCTGCATATATAACTGTTATATCACTAGCGGTGTATGTACTTGCAGTAATATTAATAAAACTAGCTTTTGTTGGTTGTGTATATGTTATTTGTGGCTGTCTACCTAATAACTTTTGCTTAATATAAATATATAAAGCAGTATCTAGTATTACTAAATCGTTAGTTACATTCACAAAATAATCTTGCTCTAGGATTCTAATACCATCTTGCACCTTCTGTAAATCATTACCTTTCTCAAGCATATATAACAAAGGAAATAATGAAGCATGAGGGTTATCACTAGTTCTATACCACCAATCACTTATCTTGTTATTCATGTAAGTTGTAGCAGCTAGACGTTTATCATAAGTAAGCTCGTCATCATCCATATATAGCATAACAATAGCTTGTGCGTACCATCTTGCGGTTTCTGCTGCTGTGCTTGTGTCTAACTCTAAATCTCCATAGAAATACACAAAATGATCTGTACTCCATAGCCCATTAATACCAGTCACTAATGAAGCACGTAATGTTTCTGCTTGGTCGTATCTTATTTTATCGCCAACAAGCCTATAATATTCTTTAGCCAACTTAGCACCACCTAGCACCTCCGCACTATCAGCAGCGTATTGTAGCGGTACTATTGTACCATCACCAATATCTACATTATTAGCAGCTCCTGTAATTGGGTCTGTGTTTTGTTGAAATACATAAGGCAAATTATTAACCACAACCAACGCAAGATACTCAGTCCATATTGCATCAATAATAACTGAATAAGCTCTAGCACCATTATTAGATGCACCTGCTAACCATGATTTATCGCCTGTATTCTGGATATAAGCAGCAACCATAAAGAATATACTAGCCATAGCTGAATCATCGGCATCTTGCTTCTTTAACGCACTTAAATCATCAGTATAAGCCATCTGGTAAGCTGTATGGTTAGTTGCGTGTTCTATTTCACGTGTCCAGACTACAGTACCATCATTGACAGTTGTGCCTGTAAATGTAGGAGCCGAAGAATTACTTGTTCCTGCTGTTGTGCATCGCCATACATAACCTGTTGTGTGTATAAATGTATTTTCAACATAAACTGTGCTATCTAGTCTAGGAAGTATTACTTGGTCTAGCATCTTCTTGATATGTGGTAAAGCTCTATCTGTAAAGTCTGTACCACTAAACGACTTCATTTGATAATATAATGCAAAATTAGAAAAATAAGGCTCTAATGCACTATTTGTATATGAGCGTAACGCATTCTGTAATGAACCACTAGTAACTAAGAATCTATCTATAATAATATCTTTATTATACGAAGTACCGATAGCAGTACTTGACGCTAAATCACCAGCTAACGGAATAAGTTGCTCGTCGTTGTCGTATAATTCTAATTTATAGCCATTAGTTTTAAGAACCCCACTACTAATACTGATATTAGTTATATCTGTTGTCTTATAAATATCAACTGTTGAGGTAAGACCTGCAATATATGTATCTGCCATTTATCAATTCCATTTGTTATATTCCTGTTCTTCTACTATACTATCAAATGTCATTGCTGCTATTGGCAGTTGCTCTTTGTATGGTTTAATCCCACGTAATCTATCTGCAAATAAATATGTAGCCACATACTGTAATGCGTCGTGAACATGTGAGTAATCGTTCTTATCAGGTTTATCAACATATCTTTCTGCTGCCGTTTGCATTCTTCTATATTGATAACGCCCTTGGAAACCTTTTCTTAGTTTACTACATTTTGTTGTTAATTTAAAGCACGGAACACCATCACTAATACGAGTTAAGGCGTAACGTACTGATTCAATCCTTATATTAGGGTCTTGGTCACCACCCATAATATTAATATTCTTACCCCATAATACATCAAAACAAGTACGCTCATCAGTTTGCACTCTTTGATTCCCTGCTGGGTCACCAATATCAACCCATTCTATATTAGGATATTCTAGGATACAATGTTGTAGCACTGCATCGCTAAATTTATCTATACCTGAACTTTCTGCGGTCATCTCGTCAAACACCACCCATTGCCCATTAGGTGCAAGGAATGAGAAACAACAAGCGGGAGTAAGTCCAAAATCCCAACCCCTGAAAAATTTAATACCACTCTCAGGGTCAGGTAATACAACATCATCATTACAATGTAAGAAGTCGCTATAATCAGTATATACTGGCTTACCGTCCTTAACATAACCGTACTCACCTTTAATATATACTTTGATATAATCAGGATCTTTACCTACAGCAAGGTTAGTATAATAGTTATCAGGTAAGTTTTTAATATTCTCTGCTTCTGGTGATAATCCGCTTGGCTGTTTAAATACCTTAGCATTAGAAGGGCAGTTTTCCTCAAAGTATTTATACCACCAAGAATCATCGTCAGGCGGGTTAGTGTCCATAAACACTCCCCACCATGAAGCCCCACCATCTTTTTTAGCAGGGTAACGACCGACACGACCACATAAACCATCAATAATAGATTTTGGAACATCACGAGCTTCATTAACCCATGCTCCAGTTAATTCTAATGATAGTAAATTTGCAATCTGCTCTGGTCTATCTAAAGCAAGAAACAGCACTTCAAATTCTACGTTGGGGAAACACGTGCAAACGAAGCGATGTTCTGCTTTATAATAGCGTCCGCATAAATTAAACGGTAGCCATTGTTCAAATGTTTTTATTGTTGTGTTTTCAAGTTGTTTATATGTGTTACGAATAATTGCCCATCTTGTGCGTCTGACACCTGTAGCATCCGGTTCTTGTGCCATCGCACGTCTAATAATTTCTACAGTACAACCAGCTGATTTACCTGAACCAAACGGACCCATAATACCACGGACAAAGCTATCATCATTTGAGAATCGTTCTATTGTAGGTACACTTTCATAGCTGTAGTTAATTTGCATACTACCTATCCATTTAATCCTTTTGAGTAGTGGTAATGTTAAATGAAAAATGTTTGGAATCAGTTTCAGCTGCATTAAAGGCATTTAAACGCTTACCCCATTTATCAGCCGCCCCATTCATACCAGCAAAGTCTTTTGCTTTATGTGCCATTCTTGCCATTTCGAGGATATAATTATCTAACCCCTCTATAGTTAATTGAGTCTTTTCTGATAGTGTTTTACGTCGTTCTGCTATAGCTTCTGCAATTTCAGGTTTTTTCAGGTTTTCTTGTCCGATTGAGTAAGCAGTTTTTTCACTGTATTCTGCCCTGATTGCTGCTTGAGTTGCATTATTATCTATAAGGTATTCTTCAATAAACCTTTCTTGTTTAGCTGTTAATTTCTTTTGCGTCATATCGTTATCAGGGGATTACGTTGTATTACATTATGAATTATAGCACGATTTCCTTATTATTACAATCTATGGTAAATAAACACCTTAATCCTCAAACAAATCTTTGATGGTGTATGTCATACTACAATCAGCACATTCTACCATTCCGAACTTCCACACTACCCACTCATGCCCCTCACAACTCCTACATTGTAAAATTAAATGTGGCACTGTTTTATCGCATGTTTCCTTTGTAGGGAATTGAATCACGTCACCCATTAACTAGCCTCCTTTATATATTTTGAAATATCAATATCATAGTAATCTGCTAACTTCTGAATAGAAGTAATTGAAAATGAGCGAATCTCTCTTTCTACATAAGAAATTAATGTTGGTGATATTTTCGCTTCTTGTGATATTTTTTTGAATGTCTTACCACTTTTAATCCTTTGTGTATAAAATATAGTAGCAAGTTCTGGTGTCATTATCATTGTATGTTTACGTGTAGAACTATGTTTACTAGGTTTTCTTCTCATTTGCCCTGCTGTAGTTTCCTCTTGTGGTGCAGGCTTACCGTATATATCGCGGGGCATCACCATCGTTTCAGGGTATAAATCTGCTGGGTTAATCCGTAAAGCTTTTGCAACATCACTCATTAATGGGAATGTAATATTTTTACCACACTCATAATCTTGCAATTGCTCTAATGTTGTTTTGTTTTCCAGTTTTCTAGCTAACTCTAGCTGTGACAATCCGCTTTTTATTCTAAATTCTTGGATTCTTGAACCCACTACTTTTTGTTTACTTGTTTGCATTATGCAGCCTCCAATTCATATACATATTTAAAAAAATTATATTCTTCACGTAACATATTGATTAACTTTGTCACTTTTTTATCAATAGATTTAAATTTATTATCACCCCCTATTTCATGATATTCACGTCCCCATTCATTAAAATAGTAATCCATACACTCCTCAAATAATGGGTGTACACCATTTAAATAAAATCCATCATCTTGTAATTTACGTATAGAACGCATTATAATTAAATTATGATGTTGTGTTGTTAGATGTTTACGCTCATTCTCATTAGGCATTAAGAAATTCATTATATGGTAAAGCACCTTATTTATTCTACGTTTATATGTATCTTTATCTGGAGTCCTATTAAACATATCATCTAACATAGATTCACATTCTTCTATCTTATCCTTATATAATTTGGCTTTTTCTTGATTACCCTCCTCAACTGCACATCTGTAATTTGCTTTCATAATATATACAGTATAGAATGGGAATAATAATTCTTGAGTTGTAATAATAGCATCAATTACTTTGTCTGTATTTTTTTGTTTAAAAGTTAACCGCCTACTCATCTGGATAATACTCCTTAATTAATTGTTTTGCTTCTTCTGTTGCTTCCATTTTAAGCATGTGTGTCGATTTATCTGTTATGTTGTCATATAACAACATTCCTAGTCTTTCATTATACAAATACTCAAATTGTTCGTTATATTCTCTTCTTGTTGGTTTATCCATATTACTCATTCTCCTTTTGGTGCTTGTGGTAAAGACATGTAGTGACTAGGGGCGCTTATTTCACAAAGACCTCCTCCGTCATCAATAAACCAATTATTACCTCTACTCTTCCAAGAGACATAGTACTCTCCAGTTCCATCATAATATACCAACCAAGAAGTATGCTCCTTTAGGCTACTATCTACTACTTGCCACTCTTGCTGCTTCTCCAACTCCCTCAACTCATCGCCTAACTTCTTTAACTCCCAACGCAACTCTCTAATTTCAATATCTTTAAGCTTTACTGTATCTTTTAGTTGTCGCTTTAACCTTTCTTTTTCAGATTTTAAGTCTTCAATAAATTCTCTTTGTGTTATTCCCATTATTCCCCCTTATTTAGTCACTATATTTTATTGCTAAAATCCCAAAACCTACACAAACACCCGCAAATGGGATAATGAACCTTTTGCAGCCATTCGCATAACTTTCATCACTTGGAATATTACTTGATGGTTCATATAACCATGTAAAATCCATCATACACCAACTAAAAAATAAAATCATAAATACAACCCCACCTAAAATATATAAAATATCTACTTTATTCATTATTCCACCTCCTCACTCTCGATATTGTCTAGGTGGATAATTTTGAACTCTGTAAAATTTTCTAAGCTTTTTGCCTCCTTTATTGCGTCTTCTTTTGTTATAAAAGGTATATTAGTAGTTAATCCGTGTTGTGTGGTATAGTTATCAGTAATTATTCCTCCATTAGGTGCGATAATTAACCACCCACTAACAGTTTTAAGCTCTTTGTGTTCTTGTTGTAAATATAAACTTTTTATCCTTGGTCTATCTTGAGGTGTTCCATCTTCTTTATAAATATAAATCTCATTAGAACCATTATGACCTTGTATATAACGATGACCTATATAACAATCATATTCACTCAATATTATTTTTACTATAAATCCCGCTTTATCAACATACTTCTTACCAACTTCCAATTTATCTATCATTATTTACCCTCTTCTGATTCATCTATATAATCACTTAAAAGCTTATCAATTGCCTTTACTGTTTTTTCTGGCAATTGTTCTACACCTTGAATATTTTGAATTGTTGTAAAACCTACAAGCATTAAAGCTGATTTCGTAGATGGAATTACTACACCCAAAAGACCTGCTATTAAAACACTTATTAAGGCTTTTTTTATCCACAACTTACTTTCTTCTGTCCTTTCTATTATAGCTGTCATAATCAATATAGCTGAGAAAAATCCTACAAAAACAATATAACCAAGTATAAGTCCTTGAATAGCATCAAGCCTAGTGATTAAATATAATAAAAATACTGTCATTTTTTACCCCCTCCTTTTATATGCTAATCTTTTAGTTCTCGTGCTGTTTTTGCAACTTTATTTCTCCATATTTTATTCTCTATCTTTTGTGATAAACTTTCAAAGCCCAACACATACAAAAATATGGTATACCAAGGCGATTGCTTTTTCACACTTGCCACATATTCTCTACCCATACCATAAACCTCTATAGAACGATAAACACCTTGTAAAGTATAAGAAGTTCCTATACGCATTTTTATATTACCTATCATCACTCCACCTCCTCAATCTCGATATTGTCTAGTTTAATAAAGCCAACACAATGGTCTATTTTATTAAAGTCAGATATTGCATATTCTTTATTTGGATATAAACACCCTAAACTCCATTTATTGCTATAGGGAGGGGCAAACACATTAACCCAACCACTAACAGTTTTAGGCTCTTTGTATTCCCGCATAATATCATAGTCTGAGTTTCGGTTCTTATCTAAAAACGAACCCTGACAACTATACTTATAATAATTAACACCATCTTCATGGCGACCTACAAAACAATCATTTACTTTATCGTAAGCGACTATATAGCATATAGTATAATCATCTCTACATTCATACGTCTTACCAACTTCCAATTTATCTATCATTCTTTTATCCTTTTTCAATTTATGTTTATCTTTTAGTATTTGGAAAAGTTTTAAGGGTGTATAAGGCTTATCCCCGTAACCTTTATATCCAAGAGTTACTTCTGTATAACGCCCGTCACTATCTATCATTTTACCACCTCTAATAATAAGTACCCTACTAAGAACATCGTAATAGGTATATAGACTATAAAAAATAACCACATCTTATTTATTTGAGTCTTTATACTATTATGTATTTTTGTCAAAGGTTTATCTTGGATATAGCGTGTTTGGTCGACTATTTCCTGTTTAATATCTAGTAACTTCTCTAAATATATTTCTTTATCTGTTTTCACCCCTAATCTCCCCATTCTCATTTTAATTAATTCTTTGTATTCTAGTCTTTGTATGGTTGGCACACTTCCCCAACAATTGCTTTGTGCTTCTCTTTCAGCCCTACAAACACCACATTCACCTATGTAACCACCTATACCACATGTATGATTACCGAACATTTTTACCCTCTATAATATCGTCAAATCTCGGCTCTTTCCAACCCTCTGGTTTAATGATTTTTCCGTTAACTTTATGGAATTTACCATCTTTATGACGTTTAGCAAGGTTAGCGTCTGCGATACAGTCTAGGATAGTCCAAACATAGGCAATTGATTCTTTTTGCGTATAACCTAAACTTATTAAACGTAAAACCATAATAGTAAATGAACACTCAATTATAGAAAGTAAACAAATTGAATTATAACTAACCTCCTTACCCTTTACGCTATCAATACTATCTAAGCAACTTAAATCGTAATCAATAGCACTTATTAATGTATTAGTTGTATGGTTTGTTTTAATTAAATATCTAACTAAATATTCTATATTACAATCCTTTATAATATTTTTAACTCCTAAAAAATGCACTGTATTAACCGCAATAAAAATAACATCTCCTGCACCATCTAATATTTCGTGTGAATCGTTATCTTTAATACCCTCGATTAATTCCCTTATTTCCTCACCAAGCATTTTATCGCCAAATCTAAACTTGAGATAATCTATTTTATCTTGTTCAGTTTCGATAACTCTATCCATCATTTCAGCTTCATCGTGAAACTGGTTAAATTTTTCTATTGTGTTAGTCATTTCTCAACCCCCATAACTTTTTGTCATGTGTGTTACGTTCCCATTCTTCGATTAACTCTTGTTCGTCAATTTCTTTTGATTCTTTAAGAATTAAATCAACCGACTTTCTCAATGTACCCCTTGATTGTTCGTTTAAATCTTCAAATAGTGTGTTATTAGGGAATTCAGTTAGCATATTATCCCAAAATATTTTTGATAGTTTATCTAGTTTATTCATCTCCTAAACTCCTTACTAATTCTGCTATAATCTCTTGTTTTTTTCTATCTAACTTCTGCAAGCCTCGTGTTACTTCTAGTGTCAATCTATCGTGCTGCCTTTCTACTACATCACTAACATCTAGTAACTCATTGAAGTCATCAATACCTAGTGCTGTGCATATATGAAAAAACCTCCCAACACTAATACGATTTATACCTTTTTCATATTTCTGTAATTGTTGGTGTGTTACACCTATCATATCCCCTAATTTTTGACGACTTAATCCTAATGCTATACGTCGCTCTTGTATAGCAACTCCTACTGCTTTATCTATGATGGTTAATTCTTTATTAGTCATTACTTATTCTCCTATTAATGGTTGCCAGTGAGTAGGTGAAAGCACAGCACCATCTTCTGATACCCAAGCTTCACCGCTTATTTGTCCTTGCCCCCAATATCCAATATAATACCAAACATCATCGCCTTTACGCTCGATTAATACTTTTTTAGAATCATCTTTAATAGCTGTTTCAATAGGTTGTTCAAGCAAATTCTCCAACTCCTCAATGCGGGCTTGTTGTATTTCTAATAATGTAATTGCATCATCTATAGCAACCCCTAGCACTCTAGGCTCTGGCTGCTTAATATCTTCTTCGCCTCTACGCCATTTATTATAGCTAAATAATATTTTTTTAACTTCTTTTAGTATATCTTCTGTCATTCTCATTCTCCTATTAATTAATTGCGGTGCGTGTGTTGGATTCTCATTTTTATGAATACATATAACCTTATCAACACGAATCACTAGCACACACGCTACCTACACACTGCCGCATCAGTACGTATAAGGCGGTTAATAAGGTGTTTGGTTACTGAGTTACGAACATTACATAAAGTGTTGCTGCAAGACCAATTATGCACAATATAGAAGTTAGTAAGTGTTCGTGTGTCACAATATTCTTGAATTTAATTGGTAGGTCTTTGAATATAGGGTTATCATCTTCTGCGTTATTGTCGTTGTCATTAGTAAGTTTTAAATGACGTTCAACTCTTAATAGTCTTAATTCATGATTAAAAGTATCTTCACTCAGTGCGTTGTTTATTTGTTTCTGCTTATCTTGAAACTCTTGCAACTCCCTAAACTCTTCATCGGTGAAAGTTGTGTTGTTGTCTTGTGTTTGCTCTTTAAAGCCTATTAACTTATAGCTTGTTAAGATACATGGTCTAATTTTTGAATGTCCATTCTCCATGCGTCCGATATAAGAATGCGAACAACCTAATCTAGCAGCTAATGCACGCTGTGAAAGTTTACGCTCTAATCTGAAGTTTTTTAGTTGTTGGTTTAAAGTTTCCATTTTTAATTTCCTTGTTTATGTTGCCGATAACTTCAATCTAACATAGTAAATACAGGGTGTCAACCCTTAATTGTAATTATTTTTGATTTAGGGTAAAAAATTTTTCTACTAAATTAAAACGATTTTAAAGCCATTTTAAACGCCATATTCTAGCTAGATAATAAGATGTACCGCAACACCCTAATATCGAGCCGTAACCACCTTAAAAATTAATTTAATCGGGTTTTTTATTCATTGCCTCACTTATATGTTTAATTGTTTCTCCGTCGCCTTGTTCATAACTCTTACCTTTATGCTCAAGTTGCCAGTTGTAACGAATGATTTTTAATTGTTCAGCAGTGAAGTTGATATGTGGCTTGGTTAATTGGTTGCTTATTACGAAACCTGCAACTAAATTTAAATACTCGTCAATCTCCACAAAATCCGCATTAAATCTGATTGGCAATAAGTAAGCTGAGTAACCATAACTTACCTTTCCATCGATTAAATATAGCTGCATTTCTGCTAATTGTTGCATTGAATCTTTTAATCTAAACTCCCAACCCTCACGAATTGCTTGTTGGTGTACCACATCATAACGATGTAAAGCCTCAATAATAGCTTGTTTAATTATCGCATCTTGTTCATTACGTGCTTTCTGCCATTTATCAACATAACCGTCTTGTGGTTTAGTGTTTGAATTGGGGTTAATGTGGTAATAGGCTTTGATGATATCTTTTGGTTTTGGGTATCTATCGCATTCAACCATCATATAATCAACTACTTCTTCCCAATTGTTGTTTGGCAAGAATCTTAAAGCTTTGTGATATGCTTCAACTTTCTCAAAAGGTGATTTTCTACTATTGTGATTAAAAACAGCGTCTAATGGTCTGCAGATGTTATTATTTAAATTTTCGATTGTTAATTTCATTTATCATCTCCATATTTTTCTTTGTATTGTTTAATAATGTTGTTGTAGTAGTCATCTTGGTTATTTTCTCCTGTATAACTTTCTAAGGTGTTACTCCAACAAGAACGTTCTAGCCATCTATCGGGGGTCATGATGTATTTGTACTCAGTTTCTGTTTCTCTCATTGCATCAGCATAAGCTTGTACTCCCTCCAGTAATTGATTGATTGTTGCTTGCTTGGTATTTAACACGTGATTGAATAGATTTTTAGTGTGAGGTTCATTTTGTTTCTTAGGATATATATCCCAAAAAATTTTAAAATCACTTTCGCTTATAATATTATTACTAGAATTTATTCTAGTGATAATATTATTATTAACATTATTCTCATTATTTACATTATTGTTTAGGTCTTTCTGTCGTCTTTCTGTCGTCTTTCTGTCGTCTTTCTGTTGTATCACCTCTTGGTATTTTTCATAATTAACTATAGCTATCTTATTGATTGCAGGTGTTTTTATGATTTTAATCTGTTGTTCTTTTTCGAGGTATTTTAAAAAATTTCTTAGCTTACTTCTCGACCACTTCCAACGCTCGCAAAGTGTCGATTCTGCACGTGCAATTTCAGCAAATTCTACCCTTACTTCATTACCTCGAATAAAGAATAATTCAGGTGTTTTTTTATGTCTTGCAAGTAATAATAAATCAACCCATGCAAGAGTTTTATTGAATGGCTCGGAAAAGAATAAAGGGTTTTCCCATATTGTGCGGTGGATACTAATCCAGCCTTGTATCTTTTGTGACATTATGTAACTCCAGTTTAATTACTCCAGTTTTAAAATCGGCGGGGTAACTGGATTACCCCCTTGTCACTGGTTAGCTACTCCCAGTCAAGCCATAATATAATATTATACCATTGCAACTATTGGTTATCAATTAAATAGTTGAACGTTAAAATGTATTGCTGTATATTATATTAATAGGGGCGTTTAATTAATGCGTGTGAATCATAATAAACGCTCCTGTCTCTTTTAATTAATCGTATAGCCCCCTTAGTTCCTTTCTTTTGTCTAGGGGGTTATTTTTTTCATTACTTTACAAAATTAAAATCTGTGCTATAATAAACACAATGCAGCCAATAACATTTTATTTCCTGTTGCCGAACATCATGAAATTCAGTATTGTAAATATTGGCTGCTTCGTTAACTACCACTCCAATCGATACTACCATCAATTTTATTTATAATCTCCTCAAGCTCGACATATTCAGGAGTTAATCGTAACCCCCGCTGTAACATCTCATCAAGTAAATCATGCGATAATTTATGATTGCGTTCATTAATGAATGCAGTATTCATATTATACTCAATGCACTTTCTAGCTCGATTAAGTATGTCTTCTGTGTTATCCATATTAATCCTCTAATTCCTCCAACTCTCTTTTAGCATATTTTAGTTCAGACTCAAAATATGACATTTCAGCAGCATATATATCATCATTAGATGATATAATATCAGTTAATACACTAATTCTAATCCGCAATTCATCTATTGTATCCATTACTCCCCCTTATTAAATGGATTATCATCAACTATAAACGCTGGCTGCTCAGAGTTCGAGTCCTGTTCGGGTTGTGCTTCTGCTAGTTGCGTATGTAACGTTAAAGCTTGTGTTAGCTCATAATGTAAATCGCTATTTGTATCTAACTTACCTAGCAACGAACTAGCAGCATTAATAATCTTATCGTTCACATTATCACCATGTAATACATTGATAGCTTTTTTTACTCGCTCTTCAATTGGTATTTCTTGTTTAATTTGCAGAGGCTCAATTGTAATACGTTCTTTTTTGTTGCGTGATATTGTAATACTTAACACTTCACGCTTTACAATGTCGGATAATGATTTAATCCTAATCCCACCAACAGCTTCACCTGCCCATCGTACATTAGCATCACGATACAACTCAACATAACGCCCAATATACAACAACTCGTCATCACCCCATAATGCAGCAAGAACACGCCCCATTGATTTACAAGGCTTCCATGGTCTACCCTGTCCACCCTCATAATCAATAATAATTGGCTGGTCTGAATTTAGGTTGATTTTTACACCAGTAATTTTAATTATCTTTGTAATATTACCAATTAAATCATCAGCGTTTAACTGGTCACTTTTTGGCTTTAATGCTTCTCTTATACTCATTTTATATCTCCTTTGGTAATTCTGTTTCTATGCCGTCAATATCGTTATGTTGCTTAATTATATCTTGCACCATACTTTCAAATTCACGTCCTGCATTAACAATAATATCAATCATTTCATCATCACGTCCAATACGTATAGGCTTCATCTTCAACCCCTCGTGATAACTGATAAAATCCATATACTCTAAATCACCAGCCATCATAACGCCCTGCATTTGTAATATATGTTCTGTATCAATATCATTATGCAATATATTAGTTAAATGATGATGACTACGTGGGGATTTAATTTCAATCCCGCCTTTTTTATCAGTAGTTAATCCATCAGGTGACGCTCCAAATGGAAATCCAAAACTATCATTTTCAATAAAACCAACATGATATAAGTGTTGGTAATTATTATTATATAAAAAAGCTGCCTCAGCCTCTAAAGCATTGCCACGTTCCATATCATCACTAATATAGACTGGTTCTACAATACCCTTAATCCGTTCAGCAGCAATAATTAACGCTTGTGTTTTTGCTCCTGCACCTAATTTAAGGGTTTTGGGGGTTAATATATCCCCCAATCTCGAAGCGGTTAATTTACCACATCTTACTTTTAACCAATCATCAGAGCCTTGCTCCATATTCTCATAGATTCTTTTAGCCATTACATATCCTCCCTAGATTCTCTAATTTGCATATCGATATATTCATCATACGCAACCTTTTCATTATATCCGCATTCTTCCATAAGCTCGTCAATATAAAGATTAACATCATTATCATTATGCGATTCTATCTCGTCATATTCCTCATTGAACATCAACTGAAAATTAAAATCATTTAAATGCACGGATTTAATATCATGATAGCTAAAGTCGTTAGCCTGTAGCCACTCCCCTAAATCCTCAAGGCTAGCAAAAGCATTATATTTATATTGCCTTACTACTCCTAATTCTTTTTGATTAATTGACTTAACAATATATAGAGTTAATTCGTCTGACATTTTTATTTCCTTATTTAAGTTGCCGATAAAAATAATTGTATCATAATACGTACAGCACCGCAACATAAAATGTTGCACTTTATGCAAAAATATATTACAATATAAGAAATAACATTAATATAGGTTTTAAGTATGTGGTTAATAAATGAATTGCCCGAAGATGCAATCAAACGATTAAAGGATATTGTAGAATTACACAAAATATCAATTACAGAACTATCTAATAATATAGGTTATACAAGGGTTCACGTTAGCGGTGTGTTAAATCAAACACGTTATTCTGATAAAGTGGTGTACAAGATTATGAATTACTTGCAACTATCACCTGATTGTATAACTAGTGAAAAAAAATATCAAAATTATAAAGAAAAGGTATTGACAAGTGAAACATAGAATGTTACAGTTAACTTATCGGCAACAAAACAAAGGAAATGAAATGTATATATTAATCAAACAAGATGGCACAACTTCCGAACCAATGGAGTTATTCGCTGCTATCAAACTTAAAACCCCAAACGAACGCATACAGAATGCAATGTCTGGTGATGAGGTAAAAAAACTTTATGAGGGCATGAAGTAATGACTAATATAAAGCGTCTTTTAAATTATCGCACTAAAATAAATAATTTCTATAAATCTAAGTATAGGGCTATTTTTGAGCTGCAAGCCACAGAATATAAGGAAGAATTAGAGCGTAAATATAAAGAGAAAGAAGAGTATCTTTTAACGACTGAGCAAAAATTACAGTCACAGTTACAAGAATTTAATGACATCTATAAGTTTTACACTTCAAAATCAGGCTATAAAAGTATTGATTGGGACGTAAATAATTATTGCTGCCATCTTAATAATGGCGATTTTAGATGGTGTATGGAAGCAATGTATGTATTAGATAAAGATTTATTCGTAAAAAACACATTACAATCTATTGATGATGTGGTGGATAGATTAAAGGGTCAATTAGAAACTAAGGAAAGTATAATACAAGGATTGAGGGAAGATATAGAAAGTATAGAACATAAGAAACAACAAAAAATTGATAAACTACAAACCAAACTTGACCATGCCGAACAAGCATTAAAAGATAAGCATCTATATAGTGTGATAGTCAAAGAATAATAAAGGATACAGAAATGAACAATAGTATAATAATAGCATTTACATTTCTAATAATAGCATTTTTTGGATTAGGACTTTCTATAGGTAGTAAAGAAATCAATATTACTATAGAAAAACACTGCGAAAAGATAGCGGAGAATATGCCCTATGAATCAATTGAAGAATGTGTAATGGAGTTAACGAGATGATAAAAAGAATAATTACTATATTAATATCGTTTATCGTACTTTATCTGTGCTTTGCGTTCGTTAGTTGGGATTTAATGTGGGTGACTGGTGAGTACGATAGAATATCTTTTGCTAGGGTTATGTATTGTGCAGCTTCACTAGGTTTTGGTTTAATTTGTAGTATGGAGTAATAAAATGAACTACAAAAAATATGAAGATTATTTACAAGCAAAAATTAACTGGTGTCAATCTATGTATGAATTATCTGGCGATGAAATACATCTTAAAATAAAACATACAATAGAAGATGATTTAAAGTTTTATAAAATATATGAGGGAAACAATGACTAATTTCGGTGGATTTGCAGGCGAACACTTAAAGCAGTTCGTAGAACGTATAGAGCGTTTAGAAGAAGAAAAAGCGGGTATAGCTGAGGATATTAAGGAAGTATATGCAGAAGCCAAATCTAATGGATTTGATGTTAAGATATTACGTGAGGTTATTAAAAAGCGTAAATTAGATGCAGCAGATAGACAGGAGCAAGAAACAATACTTGATTTGTATATGCAGGCGTTGGGAATGTTGCCAAGCGATTAAAGAATAGTCCTAAGCATGACTGAAACTGCTTATTTCTATGAGGGCATAGCTTAGTGGCTAAAGCGTCGGTCTCCAAAACCGAAGACCTGAGTTCGATTCTCAGTGCCTTTGCCAACTTAAACAAAAAGGAAACTAAAATGAAAAAACTATTAACAACTACAATACTAGTGTCAATGATGGCAACTGGTGCTAATGCAGGAAGTAACCATCATAATAATTATGATAATTCTGTAACTGATAACAGCACAACAAACAATCCGCATGCTTCTGCTTATGGCGGTGATGGTGGTAACGCTAAAAGTAACTCCAAGGCTAACAGTAATGCTACTGGTTTAGGTCTAGGAATTGCAGGAGTTAATAAATCTGGTAATTCTAAGAATACTAATACTTTAAAGAATAATCAGAAACTACTTAATACTATTAAATCAAGTAATACCCAAAAACAAGGGCAAGCTCAAGGTTTAATAAATAGTAATAAAGCTGTTAACGGAGGCAATAAGAGCCGTAACGATAACATTAATGGAGCGTTAAACGAGGGTAATAACTCAGACTTAAAGAGTGATGTAAATACTGATGTTAATATTGTTAACAAGCAAAGTAAGATTCCAGTTAATCCAGCGTATGCACCATCTTTAACTGCTACAAGTGTTTGCTTAGGTTCGATTAGTGTAGGTGTTCAAGGTGCGAGTTTTGGTGTGAGTGCTGGGAAAACTACACTTGATGAGGGTTGTGATTTACAGCGTTTAGTTAAGTTGTCTACAGAGCAGTATGGTATTGAGGTTGGTAATACTATATTATGTCAGAATGACGATAGAGTAAGAAAAGCTTTAATTACTGCAACTGGTTATGACTGTAAACCTGAAATCAAGCAAGAAGTAACTTATAATTCTAGAAATACTTGCGAGTATCCAACTAGTACTGGTTGTGGTCGCAGAAGATAACAACAAAGGGCTGTTTCGGCAGCCCTGAAATGAGGGGAATAAAATAATATGAATATAAAGAGAGGTTGTATTGATTAGAATTATACTAATTCAACTCTATATTTATCTGATGGCATTTGTTTTTGTTTTCTTTGTGTTGGTGGAGTTACAAGGTTTTGGAGTTATTGTTAGTTATTCCATGGGTATTATACTTGTCAAATATTTAGTTGAAAAAAATTACTTATAGATATGAAGTTTATAGACTTATTGTGTAGGGCATTAAACAATATGATAAATTAAAGGAGAAAAAAATGACTGAACAAGAATTAATGGATATGAAGTTGCATGAGGGTATTAATATTTATCCTGAATGCGTTCTCGGAAACGAAACATATGTACAGCGAGTATTAGGTGGGTGGATATATCGGGATTTTAGCCTTGGCACATCTACATTCGTACCAGAGCCTAAAAAGGATTGATTATGGCAAGAGTCCATTTAAAAGATAAATACTATCCCGAGCGTATTTGGCAGTGTAAAGGGATACGTCAGCCTCATATGATTATAGGTAAGAAGATTTATATTAATGAGGATTATGAGGTTTTATCTTTGTTATTCAGATATATAAAGCGGTCACAATCTGTGACCACTTGGTAATGTAAAAGAAACGCAATATTTTTAACATGAGGAGCAAAAATGACAAAATTAAGAGATTTAGACTTTCAATATATTCAGAACACAGAAAGCCATTTTATAATAATTAAAGATGCATTAGATATAATAGAAAGGCAACAATTAACAATTAGTAACTATGAAGCATTAATGGCTAACATATTAATATCAGATAACTACCAAACAGCAGAATTATGGGAAGAGATTTTAAATACATTATATGGCGTAGACAAAACAGAATCTGTAGAAAATTTCGCAAAAAAAGTGGTTGAATTGATATTAAAAGACCAAAGTATAAAAAATAAGACTAAATAACAATACCCTGCTTTTGCATCTGCTCAGTAACTATTTTAAACCATTTATCGCTGTCAAAATTAAATATCTCTTTCCAATCTTCAGGCTGGCGGGCTTCAATAAATATCCCGCCACGCTTTAATATACCATATCCGAATAACAACTGTTGTTCCGTCATTTTATTTTTACCAACCTTACACTCAATACCAACAAAACGTCCATGTGGTGCAATCAAGCCTATAATATCGCTAATACCTTGGAAGCCAAATCTTACAAAGTATTCACCGCCGCCTTTCTTTTTGAACTTTGCACCGCCTGTATTTTGTCGCCATGCCATAACGTCGTTAGCATGATATTGCAATTGTCTTTCTATTGATTTTACTAAGTCGGTTTCTTTCATGTTGACAAATCTATATAATCAATTATAGCTATTTTGCTTTACCTGCTAACTTATCCACAGTTCTTAAAGTCGCCATACCAAGCATAGCTAGAACCAATTCTAATAATCCATCTGCATTAGTAGGGTATTGTTGTATAGCACTAGCCTCTAACGATAATTTAGCCCATATATAAGATGCTATTATGTATTGTGGTATATAATATATCCCTAACGATAAACCAGCAATCCAACCAATAAAAGGTCGCCACCCTGCTACAAATACCGTTCTATGTTGAGCCTCTAACTTGTTTAATTCTACCTGTAATTCAAGGGGGTGCTGTCTTAATTTCTCAATAACCGCCTTTGCTTGCAACTTTTCCTCATCACTAGTAAACAGCTTATCGAGCGTATTGCCTATAGCATCAATTGGTTGTGCAATATTCCCACCAACTAAATTTGATAACCAGCCCATACTACCCCCTCACCAACTCAAAGTGTGGGGCATCATAAAAACTTTTAAAATCACCACCCCAACGTATATTTATACCCATACCAATTGCAAGCCCTTTTACGAATGAAGCAAATACTTCAAACCGTTGTTTATCATTCCAATCTATAGGATATGGCACTACATCAATCGCCTTTGATGGGTAACTATTATGTTTGCTTTTTGGATATTTAGCTTTTGTTTTTCCTTGGCGAAACAACTGGTCTTGACGCTCTTGGTTTCTATGCCCCTCTAATACAGTACAATCAACATGCTTGATAACTTCGTTAAATAATTGTTGCAATTTTACATCAGTGGTTAATAATTTTGATTTTGATGCGTTACTAAAATTAGGCATAACAACCTCTTAATTTAATATTTTCTGCACTATAAGTGGGGCTTCTTTAATTATCAATGTAATTAAACTACCAATACCACCAGATATAATAATAATACGTTGAGTAAATTTACTTTGAGCGTCTACTTTAGCATCTATATTATCGATTTTGTCTTGTTGTGATTTATTGATTACGTTTTGTGTTTCTTTGTGTTTTTCTAATTTAAAATCTGAATCTTTAAACTTATTAATAATACTTTCTTTTAACTCTTCAATTGATTTATTTGTATTCTTTTGTGTTTCCTCGTGACGTGCCTGTTTAATGCGTATATCTGTCACAATCTCACTCACACCGTTGAGAGCCTCCCTAATCTCTTTCATTGCGTCCTCTATAGACATAATTATCCTCAGTGGGGTTATCTCTTAATTATACAACAATTACAACTTGAAATATACACTTTTTCAACCGCCACAACTACACAGAAACAAACTCTACAATATTAACATATTCAGTTCTACCATGTGTATTAGCACTACCGTCTATTCTTGTATCTATTTGTGCTTCCGTAGAGCTGTTAAAAGAAAAATTAAATCCTGTTGGCATCGCTGTTGAAGAACCATTACTTTGAGCTGCTGTTGACATTCTACCGTAAGAAATAGGGAATGAATAATTAGTATCAACAGATGAAATAGTGTCTGTAATACTATCTGCAGTTCCACCTAAAGGAACAGTAAATGTAGCTATTTGTTGTGATAAAATTATATTATCCTCAAATTCAATAACAAAAAAATCAACATTACCTATTGTATCATAAGGTGGAGTTGCAGAAGCTGTATCACGTGTTAAAGTTATTTCAGTTGTGCTAGTTAATTCCCATTTAGTGGCGTTATATTGGTAACTTGACGAAGCTTTAAATAAATTATGAAAACCTAAAATAAGGGTATTATCTTCATTTACTGCATTAGAAAGCGTTACTGTTCCTGTTGTGTTACCAGATGTAATTGTACCACTAGTAATTTCAAAATTCTTAATATTACCACCTTTAATATTGAGAATGTTTTGCAATCCTATATTAAGTGCATTTCTACCAATAAACATTACGATACCCTATTTACATCACCGCTAATTTTTACCACATTTGCAACACTTGCGAATGCTTTTACAACCAAGCTATTAGTTAATGGTTTATTGATAACAATCATTCTATCGCCATCACCGTCAATACCTACTTTCGGCAATGTAATCTCTATAATATCGTCAGGGTCGGTAGTACCACCCCATTCAATAGTTAATAAAACACTCGCACTGTGTGCATTATTAGCAAACAAAGTAATAAAATCATTTGCTGATGCATCTGCTGTGTGGATAGTAACCGCACCAGCAGTATTTGTGCCAGTGACCTTAATTTGTCTGCCATTCGTTGAGCCGCTTAATAATTCTTTAGTAACACCCGCCATAATACATACCTTATGATAAAATTTCCATATTTAATAATATATTTAATGAATTATATTCATCGTTTAAGTTAGATAATATTTGAAAATTAGTGCCATCGTACACAATTTTCACAATTTGCCCTGAATCAATCTCACCACCAACTAAATTACGTCCTGCATACTGTAGTGTTTTAGCACCCAATCCGCTAACGTTAATTGTAGCACTCCCAGTATTTGCAAAGTTAGCATTAAATACAAATTCCTGTCCCGCTGCATAAGCTGTAATTGCAGGACTTAAAGCTAACACATACGCATTACTTGAACCTGTGGATGTAAAATAAACACCACCATTATCTTGGTATTGCCCCATTGTTAGATATTCATTTCTAGCTGTAGCATTACCGACATTAGTATGGTTATATGTTGCCATTGGTAACGCCGCAGTAGGTGCGTTCTGACCGTCTAATGTTCTACAGTTATTTAACCCACCAACAATATCAACGCCCGTTACTTGCTCCACCCTAGCTGCCGTAATAGGAATACTATTTGCTTTATCATCTTCCCAGTTATATGTAACTGTGAAATTACCTACTCCGTCCCAACCTGCCATTGCTTACCTCAAAAAAATAAAAACTTTAAAACTGCTAAGGGCAACAATATATATATTGATAATCTTAATAAGATAACTGCCCATAAAATCGAACCAAAAAACCACTCTCTAATCATAGTAAATCCTGCATATCATCTGCTATTTCTTTTTTAATCATTTTTTGTAAAGAATTTTTCTCACCTTTAATTAATCTGTCTAAGAAAATCTTTCCTTTTTTGTTATCTAATAATATATTAGCGATAACTTTTGCATTTTTTTCGTTAATACCAATATACTTATTTGTCAGAGAGTTAGCAAGTGCATCAATTGCATGGCGTGTTATTTCTAATTTTCCACCCCTAGCAGCCTCAACCACTGTATCTGCAAATAGACCGTCATCTATTTGGTTGTAGTCTGTCCTTGAACCGCCCAATATGTTAAATTTAGTTTCGTTAAAATTAATTTCGTCGTTCATTTTTTTTGCGAATTGATCGTAGTTTTTACCTAAAACTAATTTTAACTGCTTTTGTTGCAGTAATTTACCAAATATCTTTTTCGCCTCATTTGCAGATTGTGCAGTATTATACACTTGATGTTCAAGGCTTTTTCTTACACCTATATTAAATGCGTCTAATTGTGCTGGTGTTAAGTCTTTTATTGTTTGTTTTAATTCAGGTATGCCAAGTTTATGATAAGTAGCTCCTAACTCTTGTGCATTTTGTAGTTCAGCAAAACCACCAAATGTTTTACGGGCTTTACTATATGTTGGTGAAACTTCATCTAATACATTAGTTAAATTACGCCTTGTATCCCCTACTAATCTAGCAGCGTTATTATATCCATTTCTAATTAGATTACTTTCTTTGTCAAATAAAGCCTGCTTTACTTTATCTAAAGCCTCCAGTGAATTAGGCTTCATTTCTTGCGTTAAACCTAAATACTTTTGTGCATAATTATAAGCCTCAACAACATTTGTGTCTTTTGTAAATTGTTCCAATCTATCATCTACAATATCAGCACCCTCCTCATAAGCTTTCTTATATAAAGGTGCAGACATTTCAGCACGTAATTTAGCAATATCATCTATATTTTGATAGTAATCATCAACTTTTGAAACACTACTATTAATAGTTTTTAAAACCCTATCAGAAGTCGCATTTGCTCTATTCTCTAGTACATCATGCACTAAATTTCTAGCACCACCCGAAGCCTTACCCACTTTACGAGTCAGCCCCCTTATTTCATCACCCGCAATATCTGCAAGTGTAATATCAGTATTGCTTTCTAGTTGCTTTTGCAATTGCCCTAAATCACGCCCCTTTAAACGTTTGCTAATAATTTTTACAGGGTCGCCACCTAACGCTTTATCAGTTAACGCTTTAAAATCAAATAGTTTTGCGTCTAATTGTTCTGCTGCCTGTTTAGCGTTCATATTAGTAACAGTTTTGTTAATAAATGGCACTTGCATAACTTGCGTTTTTGCCTTCTCAATTGCAATAGGTGTATATTTACCAATACCCTTAACTACAACAGGAAGTGAAGCCCCTAACGCACCACCACCTAATCCACCAGTAATAAATTGGCTTTGCCTTTTCTCTAGTGATTGTTCTGGTGTTAAATTTTCTTCTAAAGGGGTTTCCAGTGCATTAAATCCAGCCCCAAAAAGAGTACCA
>Ga0070749_10000256_pt1 | contig 34726 bp, 36 predicted proteins | sample VirMetDEL_Nov_18_FD_75180 | JGI IMG/M metagenome (GOLD analysis project Ga0070749, IMG submission 75180) | Aqueous microbial communities from the Delaware River and Bay under freshwater to marine salinity gradient to study organic matter... | ecosystem: Environmental > Aquatic > Marine >...
AACATTTAGTTTCTCGCTGGGGGCGGGATAGCTTGCGACACACTCATCTATCCTAAGTTTGAGGGCGTCTTCTATGTTACTTTTTTCGTGGTCTGGGTACTTCATATCAGTTTGTAAGGCACTTCGCACTTCTCAAAGAGCCTCTGGCTGGCGACGTTATTTTTTTTAATTCGTCCTGTGGCAGAAGGGTATAGCTTTTTGATTTCGGACAACATAAATGAGCCTACTCCGGAACTTTTAACCTCGTGGTCGGTACATATCCTAATATCGTCATCAATGACTCCGACATAACCAACAGGCGTACCATATAATAGACACACGTAATAGGAAGTGGCATGATTTTCCATGTACTTCCTCTGCTGGTCTGGAGTAATAGATACCTGCTCTAAAAACCCGTCCGTATTTCTTGGGTCTACTCGTAGCTGTCGAATAAACTCAAAATACTTTTCGGTAACGGGAACTAGCTCCATGTGTCTTCTTGGACTCCATACTTGTTGAGCTTGCCTAGAACCCAATGCTGAAGATAGGCGCGTGAGTACATCCAACCTTCTAGACCCATCCAAGGATTTAAGGAGCTTCCTATGTCAATGTAAGTGTTTTCTGGATGCTCCATAAAGCAGTCATGAACTATGAAGTTGGTGAGTGTAGAGGCTGAGATAAGAAAAACTTTGTTTTTAATATCGTTCTCTTTTATCCACTCATTAATTTTTGCTGGTAACTCAAAATCATTTACGATGCAGTTGTTTCCTATATCGAAACGCTTTACTACATTCAACCCTATCTTAGAAACATCCGCATTTTTATTACAAACAAAAACAATATCTTTCTTCCGTTGTAGTACCGGAAGCATCTCATTCATGAAACGTGGGTAGTTGGCATTAATAAACAGGTTTGCGAAGGTCTGGTGTTCCTCGTCCCCACCACAAATCTCTTGTTGATACAAAAGAATATTGTCGTCTTTACAGACATCATTATCCTCGTTACAAGCAAGCCCCTTAAAATAATTGGGCTTTCTTGCCTTCAAACAATCATGCAGTTTTGCGATAACATGTGGGTGTTTTTCTGGGTCCACATCCTTACCTTCTTCTGCTGGGTATCTTCCGTGTCCTACATCGTCCCCACAAATAAAGCCCGTGTCGTGAAGAACAACCTTCATACTCTTCAGTAGGTTAATCTCTCCATCGGAAAATCTTGCGTAACCAAAGTTTTCGTTGTTGTTCAACATCGCCAGGAACTTATCAAACTCTTGCGTGTAGTCTTTCATAGTATCTCCGATATAATCTTGGCGGAATCGCCGTTTCCGAAATCGCACACCTCATTTACGGGCGTGGTATGGTGGACAGAAAACTGTCTGTACAGGTCTTTGGGTGTGGGGCACAACATACTAGACCCACAAGGTCTTTCGGTCACCTCTCTACAAACAAAACACCTCTTCTGGAAGAAGCTGCACTCCTCTTGTAACCCGCCACTATCAGTAATTACAGCCGCACAAGCAGCGACACGTTCTTTCATTTCTGCGAACGGGATAGGGTCTATCACTTTAACCGTATTGAAAATACCTTTGTGTTTCTGCACGTTTGGGTTTGGGTGCATAGGAAACACGAAATCGTACTCAGGATATACATTAGCCAACTCTTCAATCTTCTTAAACCACTCGGCAATGTGTTCGTGGTTTTCCCTTCTGTGTATTGTAATAAGCACCGTCCTTCCTGGGGACGGTTGGATACCTACAAGATTGTCGATTACAGTGTTGCCTGTGACATGAATATCGTCCTTTGCGAAACCTTCTCGGTAGAGATTATCTTCGTCTATTTCTCTCGCGCACAAATGCGTCTTTGCTAACGCACTTATCATACGCCGATTTACCTCTTCAGGAAAAGGGTTTTGTTTGTCGTTCGTTCGAAGACCTGCCTCCATATGAACAACATCAATGTTGTTGTGGAAAGCGTTCATCGCCATAGCAACTCCGGTAGTTGTATCCCCTTGGACCACGACTTTTTCTAGACCCGAGGGGAGTTTGTGTGACAGAACAGACAACATAATATCATTTAGCCTGTTCCCCGTCGAGGCTTCTACAGGTATTAATACATCATACTCGCAGCCGTCAAGCAAGCTGCTGTGTTGCGCGACTTGAATCACCACACACTTCTTACCCTTTTCGCGAAGCTCATCCACCAAAGGCTTTACTTTGATGTATTCAGGGCGAGTTCCGTATACGAGTCCTATCATAGAAGAATGTTATTTATTGTCTTCCACCCACCCGCGAGAGCTTCCCGAACAAGGGCTGTTCTTTGGGCGTAAAAAACCGGGATGGGAATAAACCGTCCCATTGACGACGCTTTTTCGTCTCCCCCGTACTCGTTTGCTTTCAAAGAACTATGCATTCTAGGGTTACTCGCGGGGTGTGGAGGGCAGTAGCAGTTTAGCCCCCCATATTTTTGGGCTAGGAACGCGAACTGAATGTCTTCACCGTTGTCGAAAGTAATGGGTCTTTCGTACCACATGTACTTAAGGTCTTCTGTCGCCAAAAACCATGCGTGTCCCAACAAATCTACCCGTGCGATAGATTCATTCAAACTCGGCCAGCCTTCGCGGCTATGTTCGTGGTATAGGTTGCCTTCCATAATGCAGCCCACTCCACCATAAATGCCGTGCTTAGTCTGGATTGAACTCACACAGTTCTCCAGCCACATATCGCCTGGAATCGTGTCGTCGTCAAACAAGGCGACATACTCCGTCTGGGCAAGTAGTCCAATCGAAAACCTCGCATGAAACTTCATGTTGGTACTGGAACGGAACACTCTATCAAACCCGTACTCGGACACATCCAGGTCTCTGTTTTCGTCAGCGTCATTAATCCATAGCCAAATCTCTTTAGGTTTTACGGTCTGGCTGCGGATGGCGCTCAGTTGCTCCTCCAGATAATGAGGTCTTTTGTATAGATTTAGGATTACGGTAATGTCGTTATTCATCCAGTAGTTCCTCCCAAGCCTTGAGGATTTCCGTGTTAGTCCAGTACTCAGCGCCAGACTCGGCGGAGTCTAGTCCGTCATACAAAGTTTCTGTTTTCTCACACTCCGCTTTGACGAAGTTGAAAGTCTCGCTTCGTGAAGAGTGGTACACTTTGCTTAGTGAGTCGTACATGGTTTGTTTGTGGTCCTGCCACTTCACAACGGCTTTGTCTTCGTCAACGTACTTCTTTACATAAGCATCATAGTATGGCTGGTCCGTAATTTTTCCATAAAGAACAACCTTATTGTATCCGTCCTTCAACGCTCTTTCAATCGATAGATGAGTTTGTTTGTTCTCATCAATACTGCCAATCACGCCAGCCACCCCGAGAACAGGGTTTTTGGTTGGGGACAGAGGCGATACTACATTTGGAATTACTTTGCCGGGAACCCCCTGCCAAAACATCTGTGAGTTGGAGACATACACGATGTCAGTCCAGAAGGGAGTTTGCTCTTTTACAGGGAAGACATCCTTCTCGTGGCAAGCCAAAATCACTTTGTTTTGTGGTGGGAGGTTTGGCGGGAACTTGAGGTAGTGAACAATAAGGTTTTCGCCCTCCTCTGCATTAAAACTGATGGGACACTCGGAAAGATGTCCTGCCTTACACTTGTCCAAGTGCCATTCGTGAGGACCGTAAAAAGTGCAGTCGTGCCCTCGCTCATTAAACAAGTTACACAGGTTAATAAAAGCTACCGTTGAACCTCCGGGAGCCGACCATCCACTGAGAATCTTTATTTTCTTACCCATGGTCCCGCTCCAAAAACTCCCAGATTGCGGTGTCGTAGACTTCGTTATCTTTTTGAATAACCTCATCTACCTTTCTTCCAATGCCTGTACTATAACGGAACATTGGGTCACGAGACGGGACATCCGCTCGACCTCTCGTAATCTTTTTCTCGTACTCCTCTTTGGATTTCACCCAGTAATGATTGATTCGAAAGAGGTCTACGGTTCTGCTTTCATTAAAAGGACCAGGACAGGGAACCTTCTGTTCATTCACAGGAACACCTTGGGTGTAAACAAAGGAGTGCGGGTTACCCGCAGGGCAGAGAGTCACCATTGGCTGAACGATAGACTTGATGTGGGCGTCTGGTCTTTCCCCACGACGAACATAGTTGCGTAGTACGCCGCCAGCAGGACGCTTCTGGAAGCCGTTGGAGCCGTAGAACACCTCGTTCACCGCTACTCCTGGGTACTGTTCAAAGTCCTTTAGACGGTCCTTGAGGTCGCCTCCAGGGGCAAACAGGAACTCGTCTAGGTCGATGAACGCCATCCATCTAGACTGGTCACGAAACGCGGTGAGGGCATTGTAATAACAAGCCATCTGGCACATGTCCATGTCCGTGTAGAAATACGAAATATCTTTCTGACCTTCGCACAGTTTTTTTGTGTCGTCGGTACTGCCGTTGTCGTAGAGATAGAAATGTTCTACTCCAACGCCTCTGTGAAACTGGAGCCACTCCTGAAGGTTCTTGCCTTCGTCTTTCATTATCGCGACTACACTCAGGTAATGTCGTTTGATTTTCATGCTGTAACATCCTCCACGATGTTCTTTTCTTTTTGGTCCATCAAGGCGTCACTGAGCGCCTGTTTCTTTAGGTCCATCATTTGGCGGTACAGGGCGAGTCTACCGCCGACAATTTTATTAATATCGTATAACTCATCACAAAGTGTCTTCAGAGCCATACCCATTTCCTGGACGTGTTTTGGGTCATTGATACACCTAGACAGAGCTTTAACCCACTCCTTCTTTGGATTGGATGGGTCAATAAGATAACCAGTCTGACCGTTTACAATAATTTCATCGTAGCACCCAACATTGGTTGCGACAAGAGGGATTCCGTAACGACCACATTCCATCGCTTTGATTTCTGATTTTGAGTCGTTGAACTCGTTGTTGTCAAGCACTGCAATATTCACGTCGATGTTGGTGTACATTTCGCCGTAAGTGTTGGGGGGCATCGCAGGAAAAATGGTGTAGTTGGACTGACCTCTGAGACCTTTCTTAACCTGCTGCTCGTAGCCTTCCCACACATCCCACTGCCAATCTCTTTCGCCCGGAGGTTGCTGTGGCTTTCCGTAAAACCCCCAGTGTACCTTTTGCGGACCCACTTTCTGGTTAACAAGATGGGGGATTAAGGAGAAATGCTTAATATCCACATCGTGATGGATTCCGCCTACCCAGCCCACACGAGTAAGTTTTTTCGGCTTGGGCAACTTCTTTGAGTTCCAGCAGGGGAGGCTGTAGTCGATTGCATTCTTAATAACGACAAGAGCGCCGTTTACAAAAGGGGCAATCCTTTGTGCGAACTTTCTTTGGGTGACGGAAACAAGGTCTACATTGTTGTAAATATACTTTGTAACCTCGTCAAGCTGTTGGTCTTCATACACACCATAAAGGCGATGCCCTTTGTACAGATTCGTTAGTAGGTCATCGGTATCAAAGTGGGTAAACTTCCCAAGCTCGTGCGCCTTCCTCATAACCTCAATGGTATAGTTTCCGCCGAAGTTGTGAATGTTTTGAGTAAAGACAACATCAGCCCACTTCAAGTTTTCGTACTCAAAGTTTTCAGGTGTAGTCTTTCCTGTCTCCTTACACCACCCCAACGGGTTGTCATCGAATCGGATTTCTACCTCATCCCCGTGAAGCTCTTCTAGCTTTTGCATCGGCAATAAGATTCGGTAGTAAGCGCATCCCCCGTGGTTAGATGGACATGCCAGAATTCTTAGTTTTTTAGTGTCACCCATATTTTTTACTGTTAAAAGAAAAGCAGTTGCTTATCCATTATAGAACAAGCAACTGCGGTTTACAAAGTATTCTTAGTCGATTTTGAGGGACTTTAGATGGGACAGATACCCATCATCGTCGTCCGAACCAGAGTCACTATCCGACTCCTGTGAGATAGAAGTGCCGCGAGTAATTGCGGTGAATTCTTCCATCAGGGTCTTTAGCTCCTCATACTCAGCAACTTTCACAAGACCGTGAATGTCGTGCTGCTCATCCATCCACTCGGCAATCTCCTTATCGGACCCAGCAGCAGTCTGCTTGGGCTTAGGCGAAGACTTGTCGTAATTCGGCCACTGCTGATTCTGTTGCTCCTTCACAATCTTGAAGTCCCAACCTTCTTTCAGGTCCGTCAAATCGCCAAAGTCCTCATCGAAGAAGCAGTCCAGGATTTTACCAAAGAGCTTTTGCCCGACCGACAGGATTTTCACACTCTCAGAGCGACGGTCCACAATATTCATGTAGAATCGCTTGTAGGACTTAATCTGTCGAGCGAGTCCAGCCAGTTCCTGACCTTTTGGAGTATCTTTGCCGATAGCGTTAATCTCTTTCCACATGTTGAAGTAAGTATCGCACACAGGACACTTATCTCCTTTCACACGAGGGCAGTGATAGTTCTTATCGTTGATGCGGTGAATCGCAGTCTCAGCGTAAAACTCCTGGTCATTCTTACCTGGAAGAATACGCACCAGAGAGGTACCTTCTTCCATCATAAAGAACTTTTCCAGAAACTCTTTGTTGTCTTTATTAGCGCCACCAGGATTGTTAATCTCCTGGTACTTTTTTCTTAGTTCGTCAATGTTGACCATATTCGTTAGTATTTTGTGGGGTTAGTAGTTGGTGCGCGTGGGAGGCTCCCACGGGCATTAGTATAATAGTCGGGTCAGCCCAAATTATCGATAAGTTTTGCCTCGGCTCGCCTATTCGCGGAAAGCTGAATAATGACATCTTTTTGGTGGTCTAGGCTACTGACTATATTTTTGCAAAGGTTAAACCGATGGGACTTTGAGACGATTCCTTTTCTCATTGTCTGGAGTTCGGGTACGCAGCGCACATAAGCGTCTAATGCTCTGTCGGTGGCTTTCTGTCCTTTTGAGAGAAGCTCTGCTCGGCGTTCTTCACGAAGCTCGGCTTCTCGGTCGTCAAGCACTACATTCGCTTTCTCTAGCTCTTTCTTGGCATACGCCATTACACCAGCGAAGAAAGCGAAGGTTGATGGGTGCTTTGCCATGGCGTCCTGAAAGTTATGTTCGTCTACGGCGACATACTTTTTGATGATGTCTAGGTAAGAACTTTCAATCTGTTCATAAATCTCTATTACATTACTCATTATTCGTAAAAATAAACTCAAATAGTTCTGGGTTTAGACCCGCAAGCTGGAAAAGCATGTTTGATGTTACTGTCGTGAGGTACTCGTTACCTATTGTGGGCATTTCGTCATCGTCGTTCAACCCAAAAACCTCAAACCCAATGTGGCAAATTTCGTGGAGAAGAGTGCTTTTATAATCTTCAACACTTTGGTTCGGGTCAATCGTTAGTTCTGCTTTTGGAAAATCGACATACCCATAAAGATTATCTTTGGTCAAAGTTTTTTGTACGATGTCAAAAGTTTTGATTCCTGTGTATACATGCATTGCATGCTCGTATTGTGGTTTTTTTGCGGGACTCATTGTTGTCGGATTACTAGTCTTCCATAGTCAATTCTAATCGGTACGATGTACCGCGCTCTTCCGTTTCGGCTTTTCATTACGAACATACGAGCTTTGCCTTCGTCAAACTCCTGTTCCTTTTGGTTGATTGAGAACGCGAGGTCGCACACACGAATCTTACCGTATGAATCAGCAAGCTCCGCATCAGTAATTACATCAACCTCTTTTCCTTTGCGGTTGGTCTGAGTTGCGGTCCAAACCAAACACTTGTACTCAACCGCAATACCTCGTAGCTCTTGTGCGATGCGCTCCTGTGCCATATACTCCGACATGGTGTTATCGGCGTTGGTCATCAACTCTAGGTAGTCCACGATAATAACATCCGGCGTAAAGTTTTCGTAGTTGCGTAGCTGGTTGAGGTACGCCCGAAGACCAGTTACCGTTAGCCTTTTCGTGGGGAACTCTTTAATCTTAAGCCTTCCAACAGAGGAACCATGGTTTTGGATTTTTTCTAGGCGCGTCTCCAACTCCTTCACATTCGCCTTCAAATCACTTTGCTTGATGTAGGTAAAGATACTATCAAGACGCTGCGCTACGCGGTCCTCCGACATCTCAAGCGAGATGTACAGAACATTCTTACCGTCAAGCACCGACCGTGCGGCTTGGTTCGCTAGGAACAAAGACTTACCAACACCAGGAGGAGCGACCACCATCGCAAGTTCCTTGCTAGCCATACCACCTTCTAGTTCTTGGTTGATAGTTTCGAAAGGAGTGCGGAACTGGGCGTCAATGGAGTTGTTAGTAAGCCTTTCGTATCGACCTTCAACATCGCTGAAGTAGTCTGCACCTAGGTCTACATCCCGGCTGACGGAGAGAGCCTCACGAATAGACTCCTCAATCTTACCAAACTTCTTTTCTTTGAGAAGCTCAATGGACCCCATAATGGCGTCTTTAAGGGACTGCTCTTTTGCAAACTCCTCTACCTTATCAAGGTAGAAATCCTCGTTCGCGATGGACTTCTCGTCAACAGCATTGATAAGATTTAGCTCATCTTTGTAGTCTGACAGAAGCTCGTTGTCCGACTTCACGGAACGAATGCACTCAAGGATTTGTTCGTCCGATGGAGAAGTTTTGTAGGAGATATAGTAATCCTTTATCGCTCGCCAGATTTTTTGGTGGGAAGGGAAATCAAAGTACCCTTCCTTAACCATCGGCATTGCCTGTATGAGAAAATTCTCATCGGACTTGGCGAGATACAGAATACCTCTCTGAATAGATTCCTGAAACTGATATACCATTATTATTGTTCTCCGGTTGAACCGAAGCCTCCTTCGCCGCGTAGGGTTTTATTAAGGGGGCTGTTCCATTCATCAGAGTCCATGATGTGGATTTTTGGGCAGAAAACTGGGGAGCAAACCACTTGGGCTACTCTGTCTCCTGCTTGTACCCGAACAGACTCAATGTTCAGGTTACGCAGACACAGCTTAATCTCGCCTCGATAATCCGAGTCAATGGTTGCTGGAGCGTTTGGCATCAGAAGCCCTTTAAAGCCCCAGGAGCTACGCAAGCGAAGCTGGGCTTCGTACCCATCCATCATGGAGAAGTACAGTCCTGTGCCTACCAGAACGGTTGTGTGGGGAGGAATCAGAATGCTCTCGTTTGAGGCAATATCAAATCCAGCAGACCCTTCCGTTTTGTACTCCGGGTTAGGGTTGGAGGACTTGTTTAAAATAAAAATTTTGTCCACTTTGGTTAGTTGGTTGTTATCCGTCATGACGACGCCCTACGTGTTTCTTGTCAATTTCTCTAGTGATTTTATCTTTAGCTTGGTCGGCCACAATTCGTGCCCGTTCATCAGTAATTCGTTTCTTTTCAGCGGCAGTCTCCTCGTCCAGTTTCTTAATCATACCAGTCTCAAGAGCCTTTTCCACATTAAGAACTTTCTTTGAGTATGGGGAAGCAGCGGTTCCTTCGATTTGGTCTTCGGCGTTCACAGCTTTTTTGGTTTCTTCGATTTGAAGCTCCATCCACTTGTGTTCCGCGTCAGCCAAAGCTCGGGTGTAATGCTCGTTCTTCACTCCAGCCATAGTTTGACCGCGAATAAAGGAGTTCGCTACTCCCTCCATGCACCAAACAGATTCATGGTCGTTCCCATAGGGACATTGAATCGACGACGGTACATGGGTTGGAGGTTCTTCGTATCGAATGTGAAACTTGTTGAATCCTGGACAGTCTGGTTCACCTTCGCACACAAAGCGAAAGCGGACCTCTTCGTCCAGATTTTCATCTCCTGGCCATTGCATACCCATACGATATTATAGGACTCGACAGCGTATTTTGAAGAGAAAACCCCCACCCCGTTTATTATGCGGGATGGGGGAGTTTCGAAAGTATTTTCAGTTAGAGTTCACAGACGCCTGATTTGCAGGTATCCACAGAATCTACTTGCTCTTCAACAGTACCATCTACGATTAGCTTGTCGAGATTGATAGTGCTGATATCGACGGCTTCCAGAGGCTCGTTACCTCGACTCGACGCTCTGTAGAATGTTGAGCCTTTTAGGTCATTCGCATACATTAGCAGGTCGTCATACAAAGTTTCTGGTTTGAAGTCCGCAGGAAGATTACAAGTCTTTGATACTGCTGAATCGATGTAAGCCTGTACAACTGCTTGTACTTTAATATGTTCCTCCGGGGTGACATCATAGGCTCCGACACAGTGAGACACATCTCGACCACGAAGATAAAGCTCCTTGAACAGAGGGTCTACAACATAGGTTTCGTTCCAAACTCCTTCTGTGCCAGTTCTCCACCTTCTCTTGTAGACAGGAGCGAAGATAGGCTCCAAGCCAGTTGAAACACCTAGAACCATGCTGATAGTTCCAGTAGGTGCTACGGTAAGCAGAATAGCGTTCCGAAGACCATTATCGCGAATAAGAGTGCGAATACGAGAAGGGAGAGTCTTAAAGAAGACTTCGTTCTTCAGCTTATTCCAGTCATACGCAGCGAAGCTTCCTTTCTCCTTTCCGAGTTTCGCGGAAGCTTTGTATGCCTCATTTCTTATCGTTGAGAATAGCCGTTCCAGAAACTCCAGGCAGTCTTCCGACCCGTACCTGTACCCCGCCTTGATAAGGAAGTAGTGTAGTCCGGTAACGCCCAGTCCGATTCGACGGGAACGCATTCCTCCTTCTTCGCATTCCGGAATTGGGAAATGGTTTGCGGTAAGAATATTGTCAAGGAAGCGAACACCTGTGCGAATCGCGCGAGCCAGTCTGCGCCAGTCGATAGTGCCATCCATGTCAACCATGTTAGCAAGATTAACATGACCCAGGCAACAGTTACCGTATGCAGGAAGAACCTCTTCGCCGCACGGGTTAGTGCTAGGCATACGTTCGAAGTAGGATACGTTGGTGTATTCGTTAGCAAAATCGATATTAAAGATACCCGGTTCTCCTGACTCAACAGCATTGTCTACAATGCGTTCCCAGATTTCACGGGCACGAAGCGCTTTCTTGGTTACTTCTCCAAAAGTATCACCATAGTGTTTCAGGTGGTGCAGCTTGGCTCTGCCGATGGCATCTGATTCATCCTTGGCGACGACTTCAACAATGTCATCCCCAAGCTCTGATTTGCGTTCAATTTGATAGACAAAATACTTGTTTTGTCTGCCGCCGAAAGTGAAATGCCACTCCTCATCATTCTCTACTGCGGCGATGAACCGTTTAGTTACGCCGACTGAGATGTTGAAGTTAGTTAGTTCTTTTCTATCCAGTTTAACATGCAAAAACTCAAGGAAATCTGGATGAGTAACTTCAAGAATAGACATTAGAGCCGTTCTACGGTTCTTACCAGCACGAACATGATTACCAATTTCGTTAATCATTCTCATGACTGAGAGAGAACCTGGGGCTGAGTTAGGGATATTCTGAATGTTATCGCCTTTTGGTCTAATCTTAGAGAAGTTGAACCCAATGCCACCGCCACCACAAGAAATCTTGTACATATCGGAAATAACCTTTCCAATACTTTCAACGGAGTCCTCTGGGTCAAGGACATAACAGTTCAGCAGGTTCTGGTCACTACGACCAGAGCCGAACAGGATTCTGCCTCCAGGCATAAAGTCCCCGCTATTAATCGCGTCGAAGAACTTCTGTTCGAACTTCTGGCGGTCCTCGGGGAACTCAGGGTCGGAGGCGGCTTTCGCTACTCTGCGAGCGCACTCTTTCCATTGAGTTTCTCCTGGGTAAGCGTACTTGTCGAGGAAGATAGTTTCAGCTAGGCTGTTCTCTGGAATCTCATAAGGCATTAGTCCTCTTCTCCATAAACCAAAACATCCTCTTCAGGCATAACAAGGTAAACCTCGTCGTCGAACTGAATCTCCTGTCCTGCGAACTGAGCGAAAATGACATGCAAACCCTCTTTCCAATGGGTTCCTTCGCAGCCTTCTCCAGCACGAACAATATATCCTTCACTCAGCTTCTTCTCGGTAATAGTTTCGGGCAGCAAAATACCTCCTTTGGATTCGGTCTTATGCTTTTTCCGCGTAATAATTAATCGTTTTCCGTTTGGCGTGTAGTTCATTTTATGGACTTTTATATAGTGATTTTGGTCAGATTGTTGCGCTTTTTGACAGTTAATGTTTGAGAATATTCCTCCAAAAGCGAAGAGAGATATTCGTTATGTGTAATTAAGAAAAGCTTTTTGTGTTTCGTGATTTGATGAATTAGTTCAATCAAACCTTTTACACCATCCGCATCGAGGGAATCCGCTACTTCGTCAAAGAAGACAATGTTCGACCTATCTTTTCCTGTGAGCAGAAGAAGGTCGTTTAGCCCAAGCATTACAGCAAGGGAAACTCGTTTCTTCTCTCCACCAGAGAGGGACTCGTAGTGGCACTCGACCCCATCATTATAGATGGTTTCGGTCAATGAGTCATCGAATTTTATGACGAATCCGCCCTTGGTGAGGGTGCTGAGGTAGGAGTTGCATCTTTCGTTCAAATAGTCGAGGATGTTGCGTATAACATAGCGAATCAGCCCCGCCTCGGAGAAGGCATGCTCCCAAAACCTCATCAGGTCGTATTCCTTTTGCGCTTGTGTGGAAAGCTCTCCGTACTTCTTGGCTAGGCGCTTCTCGGACCTAATCTGGTTTTTCGTGATTTTGATTTCCGTATCAATTTCTTTGAACTTCTCAATTGTCTCAAAATCAGAAGAAGTTACAGGAATCCATAACGAGTCCACCTCTTTCTTCAGCTTGTTGACCTCCCTGTACAGGGTTCGCTCTTCTGCGGACCATGCTTTCGCTTGCTCTTCTAGCTCCTTTGACTTATACCAATTGGACTCTGAGAGCTTGCCGCAATGCTCACAGCTAGTTCCGCTGAGAGCTTTAAGAGTGCTGTGTGCTTGAGAAACCCGCTCACGAAGGCTATCTAACTTTCCGAGCGCTCGCTCGCACTCGACATCTTTCTCGTGGTGCTGTCGTTCTAAGTCTTGTATTTCGCTCAAAGACTTGTGTGCGATAAACTTGAGTTTCTCAGAAGAAAAGTAGCTTGTAGACTTCTTCTTGAGGTTTTGCAAAGTAGACACACGCCCAGAGAGCTTGGTCACCTTACTTGTTGCGTCATTGTGCAGTGCTAAGTTTACTTTCTTCTCGTTTAAGTACTTAGACTTCAAGGACTTAATGGTTGAGCGGTTCTTGAAGAGGTCGCCTACCGACAGAAAGTTTTGGATAATCGCTCTCTTTTCCTCGGGCGTTGCCGTAAGGAAATCTGTGTTGTTCGACTGACCGAACACGATAGACGCGAGGAAAACATTATGGTTAATGTTGAGTATCTGCTCAAGATACTTCTGCGTTGACTGAATGGAGTCTTGGGTGCAGTTTTCATCGCCAACATGAACGGTCAGCATTGGTGCGCGTTTGACTCGTTCGATGACGGTGTTCCCGTTAATAGTAAGAACGACGCGGCACTTGCCACGAGTGTGGTAGTTTTTCAGGCTCTTATCGTTTGTTTTTCGAATCGTCTTACCAAACAAAGCGAACATAATCGCTTCGATGATAGTGCTTTTTCCTGCGCCGTTGGACCCTGCGGGTTTCGTGTCGTAGTTCTTTCCTACGATGCGGACGAGGTTTTCGCATTCATCGAAGTTAACAACAGCCTCCTTAACCGACAAGAAGTTATAAATCTCCAGTTTATTCAGTTGCATCTCTAATCTCCTTCAGAGCCTCCAGAAGTTCGTCTTTCTTAAAAATGGTTTCGCTCTCAGCAATGTATTGGTTGATAACCTTATCGTCCAAAGTAAACACTTCGCCCTTTGGAGAGTAAGAAGATTCAATCTTCGGAAGCACATCTTCAAACACAAGCTCTAGGTGTTGAATTGGGTACTGCGCGAAAATTTCTTCTCGCAACTTGTTCTCCGTGTACGAATCTAGCTTGTCCACTTTCACGCGGAGAATGGTGAAGAAGTCTCCGAACTTGTGCTTCTTCGACAACTCCTCTATCTCGTCAATGGTTCCTACGACATGACGGATACCTTTTCCAATGGGCTTTTTTACCATGTCGATTTCGCCGTCCCGAATATACAATTCGTGAACAAATTTCTGTGCGTTCGCCTCACCAAATGTATTGGAGTATTGTGTTCCAAGCACGACGACATTATCATAGATTTTTGGCTTGTGGATATGCCCCAAAAACGCCATAGGCTTTTTCTTAAAGTGCCACTTCTTTACTCTAGCCTCATATGCGTAGTGTCCGTTCGACACACAGCCATCAAAGCCGAAGTGACCGAACACAGGATTTTTCGTAGCTTTTAGGTCTGCGATGATTCTGTCTTCATCCTCGTAATGAGGAATGAAATCAAAATTCACGTCCCCAAGCCGAATTGTTTCCGTGTCCTTTACAATATGTGCAAGGTCGGAAAACAGGGACAGAACTGTGTCAGAGGTTCCATCTTTTCGAAGAGTATCGTGATTGCCTCTATTAACAATAATGTTTTTACATGTAATGTTTTCTAGTATGTGGCGAAATGCGAGAAGCTCTTCACTTCTGGGGTTTCGTCTTTCGAAGACATCTCCGTTGATAACAACGTACTGACACGGCTTACTGTTGGTTAGGTGTAGCAGGGTCTCAATTTGCTTTTCAAGAAACCCAGGCATATAGTCTGACCTTAGGTGAAGGTCCGTGAGAATAACAACTCTACTGGTTCTGGACATATTCAGTAATTTCTTCTTCGTTGATGAGTCTGCCGTCAGTATCAAATTCGGCTTCTATCAGGTTACCAAAGGAGCTTCCTGCTTCAACATCAACAACGAAGGGCACAACAAAATCTAGACCATAAAAACCTTTGAAGTCGTCGGTACTTTGTAGTACGTACTTCATCAACTCCACGGTCTTTTTCATATCTTTGGGAGACACTTGAACCTCTACAGAGTCGTGAACGGTTGCAAGAATCTCGGCATCTAGACCTGTCTTAGTTAGATACTTTTGCAGACGAAGAATCGAATGCAACATCAAATCGGAGGCAGAACTTTGAATCACAAAGTTCATACCTTGTCTCAACGCACGGTACTGATACTTTCTGTTTGGGCTGTTCACATTATCAAGGTGGCGTCGCCGACCAAACAAACTTACCGCGTACCCATTTTCGCGAACGAACTTATGGACAAAATCAATCCACTTGAATACGTTTGGGAAAGAGGTTTGGTATGCCTTAAAAATATTTTTGCAGTAGCCTACATCCTTACCAATCTGTTGAGATAGCTTATGCGGACCTCCTCCATACACAATGAGGAAGCTTACGCTCTTTGCGATTTGTCGTTCCTCTTTGGTTACTTCCTCTGCTGGCTTGTCAAACACGAGGGACGCAGTAAACCTGTGAAGGTCTTGCCCTGAGTTGAACGCTTCGATGAGGTTCTTGTCTCGGCAGCACTGTGCCAGCACACGAAGCTCTGCTTGAGAGAAGTCGGCGGCGAGAAACACTTTGCCTTCATCAGCCCTCATCATACTGCGAAGATTAACTTCGTCGTCCTCTTCGGGTCGTGGCAAGGTGTGAAAGGAGATTCCTTTCTTGTGTTTCGGGGACACCTGATAGGTGGAGCAGCTTAGGCGACCAGTAACAACATTTCCGAAGTTGTAGCTTGAGTACACGCGATTATCCTCGTTGTACTCAATCGCCTTCTCAACACCCTTCACATAGGTTTTGTGTTGCTTTACGCGAGCCTTGTGCCGAAGCAAAAGCTCAATGTACTCCTTTGCGTCACCCTTTGCGGAGGCGGCTACACTCGTGAGATGTGCTTCAGTGATAGCGGGGGCTTTGGTCTTTTTAGAGAACTCGGTGGCTCTTATACCAAAGCCCTCTTTCGAAAACAACAGAATACCCATATCCGCATTAGACCTTGGGTTGATACCGTCAATTGGTGACAGTTCCCTCAATCTATCTTCAAGCTCTTGTATTTCTTTTTGCAGAATCTCATCAAATCTTGAAACACATTGGTTATCTACAAGAATACCTCTGTGTTCTACTTGAGCAGCAATAACAAGAATCTCCTTGAGAAGCTTTTCATAAACATGAACCACTCCTTTGCTTCTCATTGTTGGGGTCATAAGACGATGCGCTCGTAGAGTGAAATCAGCGTCCATCGAATTGCCTACGGACATATCATCCAAAGGCATATTCTCCCAATCATGGGTTCCTCCGTTCGTTACAGTTAGCATGAAAGTGTTTCTAGGATTCTAGCGGTTACAAGGTAAGGGTCGCATGACGCGGCAGGTCGGCGGTCTTCAAAGTACCCACTGCCTTCGCGGTCCACATGAGCCGGGACGCGAACGCTTGTAGAGCGGTTAGCTACCGCCCAGGAGAACTTATTATAGTCTGAGGTCTCGCAATCCCCCACCAATCTTAGCTCGTTTCCCGGACCATATACTTCAATGTGCTTGTCGTGAGTTTTTTTGAACTTCGCCATAATCTTAGGCAGACCTTTCAGGCTTTCCCGAGTTTCCGGAGTTGAAATATTCACATGACACCCCGCACCATTCATCGTAGAATAAATCTTGGGGTGGTACGAAATACGCATGTTGAACTTCTCCGAGTTTCTTTCGTTAATAAAGCGAGAAATCCAAAGGTCGTCGCTCGCCTCAAGTGCTGTCTTGGGAAGAGTTTGATATTCCCACTGAGAAATCATCACCTCGGCGTTCATTCCGAATAGTTTGATTCCAGCGTCATGGCACTTCTGAAGATGCTCCTCCGCAATCAATCGCCCGACAACTCGGCCAGACCCATTACCGCAATAGAACTCTCCCTGAGTCATTGCGTCCTCCGGTACTAGCGGGTTCTGCATCGGGTCAGTTACGGTGTACTCTTGCTCAAAGCCGAACCACACATCGCCTTCGTCCATTTCACGCAGCTTTGCTCTCGTGTTGGTTTCGTGTGGAGTACCGTCAGGATTGTAAACTTCGCATAGAGCGAGATAGCCCTGCTCTTTGAACGGGTTCATATAAACTCTTACAGGCTTCAGCAGACGGTCAGAGTTGTCTTCAGTGCCTTGCATAGTGCTTCCACCATCAAAGCTCCAATCAGGAATGGTATCACCTTCTACGATGCGTACCTTCGAGCGAATCTGGGGCATGTCGTCGGAACCATCCAACCAAATGTATTCTACAGTTTTCATAGGTCTAGTATCTTTCTAGTTCTTGTGGGAAGAACTCCTTCACCAAGTCCATCAAACCATGGGGTAGGTTTTCATCGATGAGAGAGTGCATAATCTTCGTATCACCGATGTTATTAAAGTCGGAAATTCCAAAAGTGAGCAGGAATTTAATGTCGAATTGGCAATTATGGAAAACCTTTTCGATGTTCTTGTTCGCCATGAGCGAACTTAGTCGGTCTTTTACAATCTCAATATCTGAGTCGATAAAGGGGGACTCTCGGTGATAAATCGGGATAGTGAATGCTTTGTTTTCGTCATACGCAAAAGCGATGGTAGACATTTTATCCTTCTTGAAGTCCAGTCCCGTAGTTTCGATGTCCACCCCAAGCACAGAATGCTGTTCGGCTATATCCATCATTTCATGGACTTCTTGGATGGTTTTGCATAGCTTATAGTTTGTCCCATCAAACTTGTTCTTGTTTAGGATAAACTTATCGTAAGCATTATCCACATCCTGAACAAACAGCTTACGTACCTTTGGTTCAAGGAACAGAACCTCTGCATCGTAGGTGGGGACGACTTTGTACCCTTCGAAATCAAACTCTTTCCCGCGCTTATTGTACAGACCGGACTTCTTGAGAAGGGTCTTCATCGCCACATTACCGAGCGGGATGATTAGGTCCGGTTCTACTTCACGAATATCTTCATACAGGAATGGGCGGTGACGCTCGTAGTCCGCAGTCGTCAAGTCATCCTCTTTTGTGTTTGGCTCGCGGATAGCCGGAATGAATTGGTAGCTACCTTCGGGAACAGAAGTGTTTTTGAGTAGCTTCATGATGATGGCGTATTCGTTGTCACTAAAATCATACAACGACCCACGCTCACGATACTGGCACGGAGTAACGAAGACAATCTTTTCGGTTCCTACGGGGAATGCCGAATAATCTTTGGATTTTTCGGTTTCTCCAAAAGATTCAATAAGTTTTTCTAGGTCCATAGTATATTATACGGTATGCCTAAAGGCAAAAAGAAACATTATATCAATAACAAGAAGTTTGAGGAAACTATTTTTAATTACTTAGACAACCCTCAAGAATATGAGGACGAGTTGATTTCTCAACTCGACCTCTTAATTTCTAGTATTCTTACATCCTTTAAGTTTAAGGTTGATTTTGACGACGCAAAGCAGGAGTGCTTTCTTCTATCTTTAAAAGTCCTAAAAAACTTTAGCCGAGAAAAGGGGTCCGCGTTCAACTACTTTACGACTGTCATCGTGAACAACTTGAAGCTTATCTATACTAAAAACAAAAAGTATTACGAGAAGGTTCAAGAGTACCGTGACAAAAAAATCAAGACGTTTCTGGATGAAGAACTTTAAAGTAGTCGTAAACCTTCGGGTATTCAACATCCACCGAAGTCTTACCTTTGGAGAAGTGAACCAGTGATGGAGCAGAAGAAATTGAGAAAGTGGCGAACGCGGCTGGAAGATTCCAGCTATCAACGATGTACATTTCCTCAGTCCCCTCCTGTTCCCCCCATTCTTCTGCAAGCTCTAGAATCCTATCGCAGTATTTGCACCACGGGGACACGTAAAGCACAGAAAAGGTTTCAGTTTTTCTTCGCTTCAGAACCTCGTTTAGCTCAGGCTCAGTCGTTAGAGTTCTCAGCAGTCTCATCTTCTTCCTCGGCAGCAAGCTCCTGTTCAGCCAGCTTGGTAGCGGCAGCAACTTGCTCCTCACTTACCTGTGACAGCACAGCCTCCCTTTCCTCTTCGGTCATATTCGCCACACGCTGGTTAAGTTCCTCGGTAATGGAGTGGATGCCCTTAAAGAAAAGAATTCGTGCAAGGAGGTCGTCTCCCATGGTATCCCCAGTAAGAGCAGCTTTTAGGTCTCCCCACTGCTTCGTCTCTTCCTGGTTCAGTTTAATATATAACTTCATTCGTCTGTTATTTTGTTTGAGTTTAAAGTTGCCAAAATTTTCTCCATCAACCTTAAAGTTGATTGTTTGAGTGTCGGCGTTCATGACCTATTATAGTACCCATGTCTGATAATATCGAAGATGTTTTAGGGGTTGGCGAGTTCTCCAAGAAGAAGCGAGTCAACAGTAAGCGCAAAGGGGCGACCTTTGAACGGAAAATCGCCACTATGTTGAACGAGAGGTTTCACACCAAAGAGTTTAGTCGAACTCCAGGGTCGGGCGCTTTCGCTACCACCCACAAAAACCTGCCTGAAAACTTGCGTATCCAGGGAGACCTCATCACTCCTGACTGGTTCAAGTTCGTGATTGAGTGCAAGAACGGATATGACCTACAGATTGATGATTTGTTCAAAAGGAAAAGCGACTTCTGGTCTTTCATCAAACAAGCACAGAGGGACGCTCAGGGCGCTAACAAGGAATGGATGGTTGTATACCAGAAAACTCGTCGAATGGCGCTGGTAATCGTTCCTAAGCGTTACAGGGCAACGCCAGAGTTAGTTCTAAACGACACGTACTTTATCTATCCGTTGCATGAGTTCCTGAAGCTGCCGAACGAAGTCTTCTGCTCTTAGGGACTCGGTCTTTTTGAGAGCTTCCATTTTCTTCATGCGGGACATCGCGGACTTCTTATTCGTGGTCGCGTCTTGAATGGGGGTTCCTTCTTTGAGACGGAGACCAATAGTGCCTAGCGTATCGCCTTCTTCTCCCTCGACAGACATTTGAGTTTCTGTAAATCGTAGAGTGCCTCCGTTAAGAATTTGGTCGTAAACGGGACCAAGGACATCGGTCTCCATAGCCATGTAGGTTTCGCCCCCACTGTTCAGAGCTAATGCTTGTCGCTCACTTGACGCTGCGGTAGAGAGATACTCTAGAGCCATGTTCTCCCTGAACCCTGGAGTGTTTTGGTTGCTTTGTCTCCAGGCTTGAGTAACGATAGGAAGTAGCTCCTTTCTGGCTGCTTCTTTCGCGTCAGGGTCTTTAATCTTGTTAAACTCTTCTAATCTATCAAAGAATCTTCTTTGTCGAACAGAGTCTTCATATCCTAGTTGGCTGAGACGCTCTAGGGCGACGTCGCGAATAGCTCCGGGTTCAGCAGCCGCAATATTGGCAATAAACGCATCAACGCTTTTTACTTCTTCCTCTCTGGCTTTGTCCGCAGCTTTTAGAATATCTTCTGCTGACCTTCCGCTTTTATCAATCTTTTCAAGCAGTCTTGAATGGTCCTCTCTTACCATTCGTACATCCTCGTTGGCTAAGTCTCTGGCGAGCGCCAGACCCATCTTTCCGTTATAAATAACTTTGCCTCCAGAGTCCTGTTTAAGGGATATTCTTAGTTCTCCAGACTCATGCTCCCTTCCGGGAACATCGTACTTTTTATCCATGAGAATGTCATCATAGGCTTCAATACCTATGCATTCAGCTTGAATATCAGCGGTAACTTTCTTGCCGCCTCTGCGTCCTGTAACACCCCCCACTTTCTTGAAGTTTTTGCAGTCAGGGAAAGCCTCAACTAGATTTTTAAACTGCTGAAGCGACTGCGCCAACATGGTCGCAACAACTTTCTGTTCGTCTGGGTTTTCAATTCCGCTCAAAAGAGCGTTTACGTAACGGTTCATACCTTCTTCGGCAAATGTTGCAACCTCTAACTCGTCCAGGTCTCCACCGAGCCTTTCTGTCATTACTCTGGTGAATAGAGCAGTATTAAACTTAGAACCCATTTCCCCTGCGAGACGTTTAAGTTCCTTGGCTGCTTTCTTCGAGTCTTTCTCCACGTAAAGCACATGGGCTACATTTACCATCGACTCCTGCAAATCGTTGACAATAGCATTGAAAGCGTTTGTTTCTGAGGAGTCTGCGCGACCTCGGATAATGAATGGTTTCCCGTTAGGGGCTTCGTTCTCTTCAAGAATCGTAAGGGCTTCGTAAATCGGGCTTTTCTCTGTTCCTATCTTGAGACCGTACACTTCTTCGTCTGTAGCGGCGTCATCTGCGAGAGCGCCGCACTTGGTCCACAGCCCTACATCCTTTCCAGTGCCTCTAAACTTAAAACACTTTTGTACAAAATCAACATCATCGGGGCGAATAGACTCACCTCTCTTTACGCGGTCTGCGATGTCCAGCGCACGAATAACATTTTGGTTTAGTTCTTTTGCCCCTTCAATTGTTTCTTGTGCTGGTTTCGCGAGACCGAATCTTTCTGCGACTTTTCGTAGTTTTGTGACGCCGCCCATGCCAAGGGCTTGTCGGGAGAATGCTTTTAGTTTGCTAGGGTCATACCTAAGCCCATAAGCGTCAAAAGCTGCTGTAAGCTCTGCTTGATTCTCATCTGCGACAGCCTGAACGAACTGTTCTTGTCCTGTTACGGGAAGTTCCGGGTTTAGCTGCTGGGGCTGTTCCTGTTCGGCGTCAGCTTTCGCTTGGTCTCCCATGTCGGGTTTCTCAGCCCCTAGCTGGTCCTTTTGTTGCTTATAAAGATTTACCAGAGCTTGCCAATCCGATAACTGAAAGGACTCGCCTTGCGGTTTGTCTCCCCCAGCATAACGAACGACCTCAACGCCCTCTCCGGTCTTGTAGGAGGCGGCAGCTTTTCCGGTCTGCTCACGAGCGAATTTCGCGGCTTCGGCTGCGTCGTTCTTCTGTGCGGGGGTTTCTATTTCGGGAGGAAGGTCTGCTGGAGCCAGCGGTGCGAGCATGCCGATGAAGTCCTGGGCGTTTTTGGCAGCGGGTCCACCACGACCCTCGACCACAGTCTCACAACTGTCGTAATACGCTTTCAAGAACTCGGACTTGTTCATAGTATATGATAGTAGGCTCCCCTAGTATTTACCAGAGAAGCCTACAAAAAGTGTGATTTTACACTAGATGGCTACTGGGGAGAGTACGGTGTCGATGTCAGAGTTCTCGGTGAACTGGACAGCGAAGTCGTAGCGCAGAGTCATCTCGATAGTATGGAAATCGCTAGTGGCGTAGTTATACTCACCAAGTTTCCATCCTTTGGGGTAGCAGCCATAAAGGTTGACGTGAGTTCGTGGGTTACGGTGGGCATCCAACTGGAAGATAGTTACAGTCTTCTTAAAGATAGGAGCTTCGGTAAGTCCTGCGAGTCCCTCAGGGCTTTGGTTTACTTCACTAGTGCCGTTACCAATACCGCCATAGTGAACACCGTAGACCGGGTCATAGACGCTTCTCATCCACGCGAAAAGAGCATCGGCAATATCGCCTTTGATTAGGTTGTCAAAGGTAACCGTGATTTCGTCGGGAGAAGGCTTGCCTGGATAGTAGAACTTCTCGTTTACACGATGGACTTCCACATCTTCAACCGCAAATCCTGGTTGGGTGATTTGCTTGCATGCAAGAGTAAGTCTATCTTGGTTATCGAGACCAGGAACATTGCCAAGTGAGCCAGCGAACTTAGGGATTTGAATCTCCCAAGAGTAAGAACGGAAGGACTCAAGTGCATGAGATAGTCTTGGAGTATCAGCAACGAGGGACGCTGCTCTGTCTACATAGAAGGAACCATTAGCCATTTAAGTTTTACCTCAGTATTATATAGTGGTTATAGTGCGGCTGACTGATTTGTCAGGTTGAGTTCGAAGACCAGAACTTCAGCAGTCTTGGTGGGCTTAATCATTACCTTACACCAAAGCTCGTTTCGGTCCACGCGAATAGGGGTGTTAGTGGTCTCATCACAGATGACCTTGAACTGAGTAATACCTCGTTTCTGTTGAATGTCGCCCAGAGCGGGGGTACGAACATTTCGTATGGCTTCCCAAGTGATGGGGTCGTTTGGCTCGAAGACGAATCGGCGAGTTGCCTGTAGTACCAATCTGCGAAGATAAATCATCAGTCGGCGGACATTGATTCTGTCTAGAGCAGTAGGCGCTCTTTGACCAGTTCTTTGACCGTAGATGACAATGCCGTCAGCAGTAAACTTGGTAATTGGGTTTACGATGTTTCCTGGACCGTACAGTGCATCCCTGTCTCCGAGGTTGAGTTTGACCTCAACATCGGTAGGCTGAGTTAGGCGACCGCGAATAAGACCAGCAGGAGCGAACCAGGGGTCGGCTACCCCGTCAGTAAAGCACATCTGACGAATCGCGTAGATGGCTGGGTCGTAGAACTGGTCAGTACCGTTGAAGGCGTTGAACTGTTTTACCCATGGCCAATATACTGCGGCGTAGCTACTGTTAATGGCAGCGGTTCTTCCGGTTGCTTGACCGTTAGTCCAATCAATGGCTTGTTGTGCGCCACGCAAACCGACTGGAGGTGATACTACCGCCAAGAAGTTTTGGGTGCTTTCGGCGAGAGTAATTAGAGCGTTTTGTACAGCTTGGTCGGAGACCCCTGGAACAACAGCCATGGAGATGGGTACATCTTCCGCGTCAAGGGCGTTTAGACCGTCCTTGCGAGCGGCAGTTCCAATAAGAGCGCCGCGAACAGTTGGGTCTGACATATCTCCGCCAACATCCTCGGCATCGCCGTTGTTTCCGGCTTTAAAGTCGTAAGTGCCAGCGGCAAGACTCAAGGTACGGAAGGTTTTGGTCTGGTCTTTCTTGTAGGTGTTGCCAGGACCGTGAATATAAGAACCTACGATTGAAGCGTCGTCGTACGCGGATGTTGGCGGAGTCCAGGTGGGGATACCGGACACAGTAGCGTTGTAGGCGTTCGCGTTGGTGAAAGCGGTACCATCAGCCCCAAAGGTGTAGAAGTTACCTTTCACATAGTTAGAGTTAGCGTTGGCAAGACTCTGCGAGAGAATATCTTCTGGCCAGACAGTAACCGTGCTAGCCTCATAGGTGGTCGGATTTTCAAAACCCATGAGGTAGGTCTCTTCAAGTCCGCCGTCTGAGATAATATTAACAAAGAAGTTTCCGTTGTTTTGTTGTCCTACGATAGCCTGAAGACCTCTGAATTGAAGACCTCCTTGATAGTTGATGGCGGAGTAGTTGTATCCTTTTCCTGGATATAGCGAAGCTAGTTGGTATCCTCCCTGTTGACCAGAGATGTCGAAGGTTACACCGCTTGCGGTGTTGGTGACCCCAAGAAGACCGGAAGCGGTTCCAACGTCTGCTTCGTCGGACTTAACCGGAACAAAGAGAGAGGAGCCAGCGTAAGCGGCGTCGCCGAATGGGCATTCTGCGCGAGCGGTTTCTACTGTAGTAAGGTTTTGGAAGGTAAGGTCAGTTACATCAATGGGGGTAGCTGAAAGGTAAGTTCCGGTATAATCTACCCCGGATGCGTAATAAGTATCAAGAGTTAGGAAAGACCCGTTACCCCCTTCCTTGGCGACAATCATGCCGCTGCCGTCACCGTAAACATCGGGCGCGAAAGTAATGGAACCATTGGTGGCGTTAAAAGCCGCTGCGAAACCTGCGGCAGCAGCAGAGTTTTTGTGGGTGTTGTCGGCGTCCCACTGAGTCTTGGTTACTGCTGGGAAAGCGGTTCCGGTGCCGCTGGCTCCTGGGCGGTCCCTGTAGATGTATACAGAAGTGGCGACATCCTCAACAGCAAGACCGTCTCTGTCATAAGCGCGTAGGTCAAGACGGTATACAACGTTGGATGAAAGTTGAGAAGTTGCAAACTCAATATGTGGCTTGGTTACGAGAGGTACAACGTTATTAGCACCTTTCGCAGTGTCGGTTGCAGCCCGAACAAAGTAAACCTGATTAGTTCTTTGTAGAATCTGTAGAGCGCCATAAACGCCCTGACCTCCAGTAACCAGTTCAGGAGTTCCGAACTGCCGAATAAGGTCGGCGGGAGTGGTTACTAGGGTCGCCTCGTCTACAGGACCGCGAGACGCGAAGCCAACTACACCTACGATTGAGGGGTTTACTGATGGTGCGTAATCAGAAACATCCTTCTCAATGGTGTAAACACCGGGGGAAACGAAATTTGCCATGTCTTACCTTTTAAATGATTTGAAGAAGCTGTCTTCTTTGAAGTTCCAAACAAGTGTCTGTAATGCTTTTTTCCGGGACGGAAATGGTCTTATTTGGGGTCATGAAGATATGCTTGAAAAGCCCTCCAGACTTAATAACGATTTCCAGTCCTTGACCAGACACATTTGTTATGGTAACCGATTTCATAAAACTTCCTCTATGTATATTTAGAGGAACACCCTTCGGAAACGGTGATTATTTAGGTATTTTGTTGTGGCTACTCTAGCAAGCTATCGGAGTATGTCATCAACGGCACATACACAGAACATCGTCCATTGCCCATACTAAACCCTGTGGTACAGTCTGTCCAAAAAGGAACCGTCTCAAAGGTCATTTTGGTGGGGTCAGAAATTGGTGCGGGGTAATAAGTGTGGTTCTTTATTTTGACCCCCAATCTATGTCCAGCTTTAAACTTGTAGCATTGGAATCTTCCTACGGAGGACACCGAGGACAACCCAAAACCGTCTTGGTGCCAAGTAAATGAGCCTTGAGAAACTACCCTCGGGTTCAAGACACCCTGTATTGGGGCGGCGGGATTGTAATCTAGAATCTCATAACCAAACTGCCCACTTGCGTTCGCGAGTGCGCCAAAGAATCCGGAAGGAGGTCCAACCATAAGCTTATCCTCCGAGAACGCGTCTGTACCGAGGAAAATTTGTTGGTCAACCGGGAAAGCCGTATTTAAAATATCCGTGGCTGGAAAATCCTGCGAAATCTCTCTTTGGCTGATAAGAATATCCGCGAACTCAGAGGTGTTGGATGGTGCTAGGGGATTTGTTATATTATGGGCAATGTTAAATGTGCCATTTGAACCCGCTTGCATTTCAGCGCCATTCGGGTCTTTGGGAATAGCAATATAGTTTGCGCCACTAGCCGTAAGCGTATACGGCTGATGTACAATTGATGCGGGTTTGGAAGTGTTGAAATCTACGTAGTCCCTGAGATTGTTTGGGTCTCTGTATGTGGGGACATCTGCCGGGGTTATCATAAACTTAAACTGGTTTGTGTTATCAAATGAGCCAGCGACCCCCTTTACATATTCATTAAACCAATTTACCGTGTTCGTTACTCTTCTCTTAACCGCATCAAGATTGTACGGGGCGTCATGGTGCCCGGTAGAAACAAACATATGTCTATTGTTGCTCATCGCGTTAAACGCGCTTAGAGCGATATCGATTCCTCGTTGCCTATCATCAAATGATAGTTGTACCAAGGTAGGTACTGTAGTACTAACGAGTTCGTTACCTACCGGATTTCTTAGTGCAACATCATTCGAGTAGGTCTCAATAGCATCCCCCCGAATAGCACTATCTATCAATTCATATTCTTTTGGAGCATAAGTGTTTAGTGTGTAGGCTCGGAGAGGTCCGCTGATGTACGGAGAGCGCGGGTGACCGTCGCCAGCCGACTTCGTGAGTTCCGCGAGGTCTCCGAACACAGAGCCAATTGATGCAGCCTTTATCGTGCTGAATCTTGTGTCGGAGGCATAGCCCCAATCAGACGGAAGTGATGGGTAGGCGGAAGCACCACCTTCTTGTTGGAAGGCGTCTTGGGAGGAAACGATGGCATTGTAAGGTACGGTTTTCCCTGACCACGCCGCAGCGTTTGTTCCGGCGACGCCGCCCAGAGACCCCCCAACAATACCCACGGAATCCTCGATTTCACTTCTTAAAGCAACAACATGGTCCTTTATCTCAAAAATATCAAGTAACTCCCGTGTGCAGAAGTTTGTTGCTCCAAAAGCAGAGGATGCTTCCCGATACTGATAGTTGTCCGGATGAAAATACGAGTTTTGTGCGCCACCAACGGCTTTAGGGGTCCAAGATGTGGCTTGTCCTCTTACATCGAAGGACATAACCGCATAACCATTCTCAAGTAAGTTGTCGGCTGTGTTTGTTGGGTCGGGTTCTGCTCGGTTACTTACGTACGCTGGTGATGGCGCGGGACTCTTTCTCCAACTTCGGGTTGATGGATGCATAATGACCATGGGTACCGTTCCGGTGTCGGACGCATCGATTGCGTTCATTGGAAGGTAGAGGTCATAGAACATGGTAAAGCCGTCACTCAAGACAACTTTTTCGTCTTCTACGGCAGATACAGAGAGAGTACGGGGGATTGGCTCTTGTTCTTGGTAGTCTGATGGGGCTATGACTGAGGTTTCGATGGCGCTGACATCGGTATTTGGGTCGATAGTAAACGAGATGTTAGTCTCTTGGATTTCACCGTTGGATTGAATCATGTATTTACGGGAAGGCAAGTAAGTCTCTACGGAGAAGGTAACGGTTTTACGAATAACCCTATCTTTTTTGTCTTCTGCGACTACGGTAGAATTGTCTGATACTTCGGTAATGAACCCTCTCGCGTCGGTATTGAAGTCGGTCTCGACTCGCAGATGAGGGTGAAATTTATTCATGACGTACTCAAAAAGTTGGTTCATGTCCTCCACATATTTCGTCCACAAGTTCAATTGAAAGGAGACGTTTACTGCTTGAGGAGCTAAGGAAGCAACGCGAGTATATCTTCTTGTTTTTGAGTCTTTGACCGTCCACAACTCAATGTTTGTGTTTGGTCTTCTCCGTGTTGCATCCTGGTCGATATCCGAGATTGCCAGAGTTATCGCAGGGATGATAAGGTTTCTGTCGTCAAAGATTTTTGCGACCGCTCTTTCACTGTTTCCGTACCATACTGGAACGGAGAATACCTTGTCATCATCTCCGACGATTTGGGCGTCACTAAACAGGTTGAGAAGTCTCTTTGAAGTCTTTCTATAAAATCCTAGGCTTCTGAAGTTGGCGTTCTCTCTTTCGAATATCTGTCGTTTGATATCGAAAAGATTCGGAATTCTATTTCCGTTATAGAACTGACGCCGAGTACCATCTATTGAAGGTGGGTACTCGTAGCCAAAAGGGGGACCAGAGACGAGTGACATTAGTAAGTGGTGAATGCGGCAGGTTCTTCGATTTCAGACAGCAGTTGTTCTTCCAACTTCTCCATCTCTTTTTCAGACTCAGCGATTAGAGCGGCACCGTTTAGTTGTGCGCCACCTTGCGGGGACGGTAGCGTGGCGTACTTACCTCTAATCTCTCCAAGAATACCTTTTGAAATCGCAAGAGCGTATCTTTGAATCCAGTTGATAAAGTAATGGTGTAGAGTATCTGTGTTTAGGCATTTGTACTCAATCACTACATCCTCAGCATCACTATTCACTGGAGTTGGGTAGACCATCAGGTATTTGCCATTCACGATTTGGAAGGAGCCTTCACGACCTAGAATCTTGCGAATCGACTTTAGGTGCATCTTCAGCAATAGAAAATCGCTTACGGCAAAATCATTAAACAGGAAGTTGTCCTGGAAATACTTAATAAAGAAGTCCATTTCCAAGGATTGATTAGCCAAGGGGATACTTAGCAAAGACTTCTTGTATGCGGCATAACGAAAGTTGTTTACCATGAACGAAGGGAGTTCGTACATGTTTACTTTTGCTTGAGTTCTAAAGGCAGCAAGCTGAGTACACCAATCGGGCGCGTGGTAGTCTAGTTTGCTTACAGCTTCGTCAATAGCAGTGAGAATCTGAAAATCATCAAGCTCTACACGAACTACTGGATGACCTAGTCTAGACTTGATGAAGTCGCGGACAAGTGCATAAAATCTGTTGAACTCGACGTTGTCCGAAAAATATCTTTTGTTTAAGGTATCATACGGAATATCTCCAGAGGGAGCCGTAAAAGAAGAGGCGTTATTGCCATCGCCATAGCGGTCCACTACAAATGGACCCCAGGTGAAGTTCGGCTTTACTGGTGCGCTTGCCATGTCATACTTATATATGGAAGAAGCCCAGCCAAAATAGCTGGGCTTCTTTAACATTAATCTTTATGAAGATTAGCTGTAGGCTAGAGTACCATCGTTGTATCGGCCAGCCTTCTGGAACGGAGTCAGGAGGTAGCGGCTATCAGCGCCAACGATACGGATGATGCGGTAGAAGCGCGAGGCAGGGTTAATCTGAGCAGTCGCGTAGCGAGTAATCAGACCCTTACGAGGCTAGAAGGTCTCCGGGTCAGTGATGGTTGGGAGCATCTGGAGAGGAATGTACGGAGCGTACACGAATCCTGCGTCCATTGGTGAAGAACCCTTGTAACCCATGAGAATTTCGTCTTCAGGATAGAGCGGGTCAACATAAACATCATACTGACCCATCCACTTGCCTTTATACTCGACGGTTGCACCTAGCTGACCAGCGGACTCGGAGGGGAGACCACCTTCTAGCTTGGCAGCAGAGGAGAGCATAGCAGCGACGAATGGTGAGCAGACAATGTAGTTGCCAGCACCGCGCAGAGTAGTGCGGTAGATGTCCTGAGCAGCAAAGTTGATTACAGCAAGCAGGTTGCTGTAGACTTCGCCGACGTGACGAGGAGCGAGACCCAGAGCAGTGGTACCAAAGTCTACGAAGAAGACATTGGAGCCATAGTTGCGGGTCGGCATTGCGTCGCCATCACCAGGGTTTGAGCCACCTACGGTATTAGCTCCCTCAGCGCCGAAGGGCTGTGAGTAATCGAAGGCTCCAGGAGCGCCAGTTCCGGCTTCTGGTCCAGCGTTACCAGCAGGAGCGCCGTCAGCAGCGAAGCTGTTAGCACCAGCTTGGTCCTGGTAGTCACCTAGACCGTTGGCAAACTGACCTTGGTTCTGGAAGTCGTAAGCGATGTTACGAACAGACTCGATAAGCTCACGGTCGATTTCCAGAGCAACTTCCTTTGACAGAAGCTCAGTTAGCTCACGCTCAAGGTCAAGGTTGTGATAGGCACGAAGGTCTTGTGAAGCTTCCAGCGTCCAAAGAGCGCGGAACTTACGAGTACGTGCGGTTACAGCCTGTTGCTCGATAGTGAAGTTAACCTCAGGAATGCCAGAGCCAGTAAGAGTTTCGCCAGCGGATACAAAGTACTGAGCGCCGACGTAGTTACGGTTCGGGAACGCGGCAATCTGACCACCGACAGTAGCGGAGGGCAGAGTAGTGCTTCCGGACATACCAGAGTAAGCAAGAGCGCCAGAGGGACCGAAGGAAGCTCCAGTACCAGCTTGGCTATCAAGGCTTGCTAGGTTGCTCTGAGTAGAAGCGATACGACCACCGTATACCATGCGGTACTTGGAGTAGACTACTTCAGAATCAGAAGCGCCACCAGTAGTACCACCATCACCAGCGCGGTTGTAACCCAGATAGAAAATCTGAGATACTGGACCTTGCATGGGCTGGACACCAACGATGCGGTTAGCAATTAGTTCCGGGAAGACCCGGCGAACGAGAGGAAATGCGAACTTCTGGAAAGTACCTAGGTTACCAACGGTAGTTGCCTCTTCGAGCGTACCAGTCTCACGAGCGCTTTCGGTTAGAATGCTCTTGGCTTGGTTCTCCAGAAGAACTGCGGTGGTCTGACGAATGCTATCATCAGCGATACCTTCAAGGAGTGGCTCCCATTTCTCACAGAGGGATTGACTTAGTTCGTTGTTCAACATTTATTTCGAAAGATTGATGACATCTTCTGTGAGGAAGATATTGTTAACCGCCTCAAGAGGAGAACGGCTCGAATCGGTTTCGTTAGTAATAACGACGGCTGACTCAGAGGACTTGAAGGGTAGTTTCGCGCTCTCAGCCAACTGTTCGTTGCTTTCAGTGAGACTCTCCACTTTGCCTGACAGCATGGAGTTCTCGTGTAGAGTGTTCTTTAGCTTGTGGTTTAGGGAGGCTACACTCTCTTGCAGTTCATCGATAGTGCTTTGTTGCTTTGCAACAACGGAGTCGATGTCTGCCGATTCCACTTCCTGGGCGACAAGGGCGCGAATGGTTTCAAATACTTGATACCCGCGCAGAACCTCGTCGTCGGCTTCAAGCTCTTGACGAGCCACATCTTTTAGCTCGTTAATCTTGGAGCGAAGGAAGCCGCTTACCTTGGACTCAAGAAGTTTTACTTCTTTAGCAACGCCTTCCTGAATAGCGTCCTCGACCATACTACGGACCTCTTCAAGTCCGGTCTCGGAAAGCCCTTCTGGAAGAAGCTTTGCAATTTTTTCGATTGTGTTTTTCATAAAAAAAACTCCTAGTGTTGTTATCTACTTGCTCTGCGGAAAAAAAGTTGTTTTTTTTAGCGTAAAAGACGCCGTAAAGCAGCAAGATAAATTTTCTCAGAAATTAATGGGTCGCCAACATCTACATGAGAGCGATTCTCCATAAGCGATTTGTGTTCTACCAATTCGGGGAATGCAGTTTGGCAAGAGGGGTCAGCTACCATATCCCAAGTAATCATCTTAAGATTGTCTTGTACGCGGTAAGCGTCCTCTTTCATGTCAAACTCAACGCTTCCAGTAGCACGGGAAGAAATTCCGATACGAACTCCAGCCTTGGCGAGTTCTTGTAGGATTCTTCCGGAGGGAGTATCAAGGAACTCAGCCTCTCCAATAAGTTTGTTTCCTTCCATGGTAAGACCAGTGATGATGTGGGAAACATTTGCTAGATGGACGACTTCATCGCTGGGGTGGTCTAGCTCGCCACAAAGACGACGCTCCGAAATCATGGGCTGTAGTTTCTGTGCTTCCCGCACCAAAAGGTTTCTCGCGTAGATTCTACCGTTGCCGTTTTTTCTGTCGGCTTCGCTGAAAATACCACGGACCCTCATGGTCTTGCTGCTTTTCCCTTCACTGAGAATTTGTAGCGGTTGAAAGTCGTTAAAGTCGCGTAGCAATGCCATTATTTCTGTCCTCCCAAATATGCAAGGAAATCACTCCCCTTCGCGGTTCTTTTTGGTCGAGCGAGCTTCTTCGTAGCTCTTTTTGTGGGTTTTTTGTTTCCAGGAGTCTTTACTTGCTTGGGACTCATTTGCGGTGTACCCCCAACAAGGTTCACACCAATGTTTCCTACACAAGTAGCTTCTTGAATTCTCTCTATGATTGCTTTCGCTTCACTAAGGACTTCAAGGTCTTTTTGAGAAATGCTAATCCCCTGCGGAGCAGCATCCACACTGCCCTGATTCTCAGTAACATGTTCATCATTATAATCTTCCTCTACGGATTCTGTTAGGACCGAGGTCGAGGCTTGAATAAACCTAGCTCGTTGTGCATCATTCATCTCGACTAGCCTATCATTAGGGTCCATCGAAGGCATACCTGCCTGATGTCCCTGTGTTGGATGGTATGGGTTCTTATCTGGATTCGTTAGAGCGCCATTAAGAACTTCATCCGCTAGTTGAGCGTATGATTTAGACATTACTTATCGCCGTGAGCTTTGGCAGCTTTTTCAGCGTCCTTGCCTTTGGCGGCTTTTACCCCTTTGGTAGCCTTGTCTACATCCTTCTTTAGCGTTGGGTTTCTATCAAGCTCATCCGGCATGGTTCCTTGAAGTGAGGGGGCTGGCTTTGGGGCGGGTTCGCCTTTCTTTCTGCGTTCCTGGTCACGGGCGACGATGGCTTTGATTCGGTCATTCATGCTCTCTTCCATCTCCTTCTCGTCCTTCTTCATCTCGTCCTTTTTCATCTTCTTTTCTTTCATGTAAGCTTCGTCGAGCTTAATGAAAGTCTCGTCACCGAAATCGTAGATGTCGCCGAGGTTGTAGTCGTCGGAATCGAAACTAACCTCGTTCACAAAGAGGTCGGCATGAGATTCGTCGAGTCCCATGGTGGTTTCGCCGTCTAGTTCAAAGGCGCGAACGAACAGTTCGCCTTCTAGCTCAAAGACCTCTTCGTCCAAGGCGAAGACTGAACCATCCCACTCGTAGAGAGCGGGAGCGGCGTCTTCCTCTTGAGCTACGACCTCTTCGGTCTCAACGGCTTCGGGAGCCTCGACAGCTTCGGTGATTTGCTCTTCCTCTTCTTGAGGGGTAGTGAAGCCTAGTTGTTCAAGAAGGCTTCTACGCTGAGACTCGGTAAGGCTAGCTTGGCCGCAGGTGTTGTTTTCATTAATGAGATACTTCATGGTAATACCCTATTTTTATTTAGTGGTGTAATTGTCTTTTGTTGTTTTTTTTGCGAAGTTAGTGGGTAAAGGCATATTATTTTTTGCCCATGTTCTAAACCTCTTGCTTAGGAGCGGTACCACAACAAAGATAAGTAGGTACCAATAACCAACTTTTTGGATAAGGTCACCTGCTTCATTAAGGGAAGAAGCTACTGGTCCTATTGGCTCCGGGTCAGAAGAGTCGTCGGGAAAGGTGCTTTGGGCTACCGCGACTCCTACTGCTGCTCCTGCTGCTGCTCCTCCTGGACCCGCTAAACTTCCTGCTGCTGCTCCGCCAGCACCGAAGCCAATCGGGGCGAGCATTGAGCAACTAGCAAACAGAAGAGTAAATGCGGCTAGGAGCCTCATACAGCAAAGACACCAAGGACGAACCCCGCGACTAGAGCGAGGAGCCAATCCCAGTTTCGGGCGATAGCAGCGTTCAGTTGTTCAAGAATGGTTTTCCACATAGCACTCTTATCTAGGTAAGACTCCTACAAAATCGTAGTTTCTGTTGTATATCCTTGGATACTGGCGTAAAACCCTTGGTCGAATCCAGGCTCTTCAATATTAATGTAAAAAGCTCCGGTCTCATCCACAGGAATCTCAACGGTATTCGTATATACTACGCGGTCGCGCGACCCTGCCGCCCTTCCTATAAGAACAATGCCTCTAAATTTATTTGCCTCGGTACCTTGGTTTGGGTCGTACTCGGCGACGCGGACGTGAGCGGTGGTGTCGCCGCCATCTGGACCGTCGATGAATCCTCGGAAACAGACTTGGACAGCGATTGTATTCGCGGGAAATCCTTGTGGAAAACCCATGTTGGCGGGACCAACTCTCATCCAGTTTCTGGTTCCTCTTACATTGTCTAGGTTCGTAATAGTTGTTTCGAGAAAATAGTGTTTCTTACGAACCTTCGTATTCCGTAGGGTGTCTTCAAGACTTGCGATGTCTACCTCGTTTTGGTTTGCCTTCGTCCTCGTAGGGTCAATCAAGTGGTCGGCATGAGTAACCGTAGTTAGCGGATTGCTTAGAGAGGGTTGGAAGGAAAAAGCGACAGCCTGTCTCTCGGCGAGGGTCAGTTCGGCGGTTCTGAATAGTGGGCGAATGTCCTTTAGATAGTTTCGTGGAATTGGTGCGCCAGCGACATATGTTTGTGGGACATAAACATACGCAAGAGGAAGGAAGAATGAACCGTTTAGATTTTTTTCGGCAAAATCGAACATAGACTCATCCACCTCTGTCTTAGAAAATAGAACATTTACGACATCGTCAGGCATGGGAATCGTGCCAAACTTGGGACCAAGGATAATATTACCATCCAAGTCTCTTCCGTAGTCGTTCAGGTTTTCTGCGGCAGTTCCAATGGTGATGTACCTTCTGCCTTTGTCGCTGTTTGTAACTGAAATATCTCGTTTGTGCGAATCGGAACTTTGTACAATACCAGCGCCCTTCACGACAGCAAGTCTCGGGTGTCCGTCCACTGAAACTACCGGGGAATTAATATCGACATTTCCCGGTAGGAAAGGGTCATCCATCGCGCCGTTGATGGTTGTAATACCAAGAAGGTCAAGTCTTGCCAGGGGTGGGGTGGTATTGTAGGTGGCGTCGTTAATTGCAGTGGCGAACTCGTTGTTGTCAAACCCGTCAATGGAGATGGACCCTCCATGGAAGTTAAACACTGAAGTTCGAGCCATGCCCTGCGCAGGCTGGTTGCGTTCAGCCGCAGGCGGCGGGTTGGCT
>Ga0070749_10000260_pt1 | contig 34591 bp, 49 predicted proteins | sample VirMetDEL_Nov_18_FD_75180 | JGI IMG/M metagenome (GOLD analysis project Ga0070749, IMG submission 75180) | Aqueous microbial communities from the Delaware River and Bay under freshwater to marine salinity gradient to study organic matter... | ecosystem: Environmental > Aquatic > Marine >...
CATTTAATAAAATTAGAGATTACAAAACTCATTTAAATTCTATTTGGGTTAATGAAATGAAACAACACGAATATAATCCTGCACACATTCATAGAGGTATGTTATTTACTGGTTTATCTTCTGTTATGATTTTAAAACTACCATCAACCTATGGTAAAGAATACTCAGCAGGACATATACAACAGAATGGTAGACTACAAATATTAGGAGCAGCTAATGGTCAGTTTGCTAAGATAGATTATCAGCCACCAATGGACCTTAGAGACTTTTATATATTTCCATATGATATGAGACACTGTGTATATCCTTTTAATGGAACTGATGAGACTAGACGAACACTAGCTGCAAACTGTGATGTAGATTTTGATCCGATTAGAAATAGAGGTGCAGTGTAATGGACAAACAATATTACATAGATAACCACATTGGTTTATTTAAAAACTTTATGCCAAATCAATTGATAGATGATTATACAAATTATTTTAATAAGTGTGAAGAACAAGGTGCAGTGTATCCAAGGCAAGTAGATGAAACGTTAGTATCTGATAATTCAATAGATACTATTAGAGATACCAATGTTCCAATGACTTATAATAACAAACCTTTTATAGATATGTTTTTTAAAGATGTATACCCTCTGTATATACAAAAATATTCCTACCTAAAAAAATTAGCTACACATAATATATTAGAAGTAAAAATTCAAAAAACTAAAGTAGGTGAAGGTTATCATATGTGGCATTGTGAAAATGCAGAGATGAAAGCTAGAAATAGAATACTAGCTTTTAGTGTTTATCTTAATGATGTGACTGAAGGTGGAGAAACAGAATTTTTATATCAAAAATGTAGATTTAAACCTGAAAAAAATACTATGTTAGTTTGGCCTGCACAGTTTACACACGTTCATAGAGGCAACCCTCCTCTATCAAATGACAAATATATAATAACGGGATGGGTAGAATACGGATATTAATATGATAACAGAACCACGATGGCGATCTTTTATAGTTGAAACTACACAACCAATATTTACACCAGAACAATGTAAAATGATTATTCAAGCTGGACGTGCGGAACCTAGAAATGATGCGAGTGTTGGAAGTAATAAAGGTATTAAAGGTGGAGTCGTAGATACTAAAACTAGAACCTCACACATTAGTTGGATACCATTTAAAAAAATGGCGGACATGTATAAAGACATTGAACGTATTATGAAAACCACAAACGGTAATCATTTTGGTTTTGACGGAATGACAATAACTGAAATGGCACAATACACAGAATATCCAGAAGGAGGATTCTATGACTGGCATGTAGATAATGATGTGAACATGCAACACGAACCACCTGTAAGAAAAATATCTATGACTTGTTTATTATCACCAGAGAATGAATTTGAAGGTGGTGATTTAGAATTAATGGCTGAGGGTAAAGTTGCAAAAATAAAACAAGGACATGCTGTGTTCTTTGCATCATTTATTAGACACAGAGTTAAACCTGTAATACGTGGCAACAGAAAATCTTTGGTTATGTGGTTTGGAGGGACACCTTTTAAATGATGATTAAAGCTGCATACTTTCCAACTATTATATATGCTAAAGATGTTAATCTAGACAACAGACTTTTTGAAAAAGAAGTTCTTGCTTGGGCTGATAAAGATAAAGGAATCAAACGAACTAATATGAATGGTTGGCATAGTCAAACTAATATGCATCAAATACCAGTGTTCAAACCATTAGTTGATGAATTATTTAAAATGCAAAGTGAAGTATTTCAAGAAGAATGGTTAGATAGTGAACCTGTTATTGGAAATATGTGGGCCAACATCAATCCACCAGGTGGATATAACCGACCACACTTACATCCTAACTCTCATTTTAGTGGTGTGTATTATATTAAGGCACCTAAAAATTCTGGACAAATAGTATTTAACGAACCAAGAGCATCGGCACATATGGTTATGCCAAGAAGAAAAGAAGGAGAACCACCTTCACATCTATGGAGAGAGGTTCGTGTAGATCCATTAGAAGGTAGAATAGTTATATTTCCAGCATGGCTTTGGCATTGTGTTGAACCAAACTTAAGTAATGAAATAAGAATATCAGTATCGTTTAATTTTTTACAGAAAGGGTTTAATGTTTAGAGATCACAAATATCAAGTAATTAAGAAAGCTTTGTCTTACGACATGGCTAATTTTATACTTAACTATTTTTTACTTAAAAGAGATGCAACAAGATTTATGTATGAAAATAACATACATTCACAGTCCCCGATCCTTGGAACATGGACTGATCAACAGATACCTAATACTTATTCTTGTTATGGTGACTTTGTAATGGATACATTACTAGTTAAGATGTTGCCTGTAATGAAACAACATACAGGACTAGATCTAATACCTACTTACTCTTACGCTAGAGCATATAAAAAAGGTGATGAACTACGAAGACATAAAGATAGACCTAGTTGTGAAATATCTACGACTCTAAACTTAGGTGGAGATCCTTGGCCTATATTTATCGACGGTACGGGGGCTGACAGCGTCATAGACGAGTATAAAAACATACATAAGCCCAACGCACCCAAAGGCACAAAAGTCTTGCTTGAAGTAGGTGATATGTTAGTATATAGTGGCTGTGAACTCGAACATTGGCGAGAGCCTTTTGACGGGAACATTTGTGGCCAAGTATTTCTACATTATAATCATGTAAACGGCCCATTTGCTGATAAAAACAGATTTGACGGAAGACCTATGTTAGGTCTACCATCATTTGTAAAATAGTATTATAATGGAGCCATATGTTACAAAAGATAGGATTTCAACCTGGATTCAATAAACAGATTACAGAAACCACGGCCGAAGGACAATGGGTCGGAGGAGATAATGTACGTTTTAGATATGGCACACCAGAGAAGATAGGTGGTTGGTCACAATTAGGTGAATCAAAACTTACAGGAGCTGCAAGGGCTCTGCATCACTTAGTTAATAGATCTGGTAACAAGTTCGCTATAATAGGTACAAATAGAGTTTTATATGCATATACTGGTGGTGTATTTTATGACATACATCCTATTAAATCTACAACAACTCTTTCTAATGCATTTAGCACGACGAATGGATCAGCAACAGTTACTATAACTTTTAGCACAGATCACAATATTCAAGAAAACGATATTATTCTTTTAGATAATTTTACGACAATTACTAATTCAAATTATTCAGCATCAGATTTTGATGATAAAAAATTTATGGTGACATCTGTGCCAACAGCAACTACCCTAACTATTACTATGCCCTCTAATGAAACAGGTTCAGGTGCAACAACATCGGGTGGTATTAGAGTTCAACATTATTATCCAGTAGGACCTGCAGAACAATTACCTGGTTTTGGTTGGGGACTAGCTTCTTGGGGTGGAACAGTAACAGGTGAAGCAACCACTACTTTAAATGGTGGTATCAATGCTGTTACAACTACTATTGTATTAACAGATGCATCTTTGTTTCCAACTTCAGGAACAAACTTTATTCAAATAGGATCAGAAGAAATTTCATACACAGGTATAAGTAGCAACACTTTAACAGGTGTTACAAGAGGAGTTAGAAATACAACAGCTGCAACACATTCTAATGGTGCGACCGTACTTAATAGTTCTGATTACATTGCATGGGGTGAAGCTGCATCAGGAGATTTAGTTGTAGATCCTGGTTTATGGTCTATTGATAATTTTGGTGATAAAGTAATTGCACTAATTCATAATGCACAAGTATTTGAATGGGACTCAAATGCAACAAATGCTGTAACTAATAGAGCAACTATTATATCAGGTGCACCAACAGCATCTAGAGATATGTTAGTCTCTACACCTGACCGTCATTTAGTATTCTTTGGAACAGAAACAACGATTGGAACACCTTCTACACAAGATGAAATGTTTATTAGATTTTCTAACCAAGAAGATATTAATACTTATCAACCAACAGCAGTTAATACTGCAGGCACACAAAGACTAGCTGACGGGTCTAAAATTGTAGGTGCTGTTAGAGGTAGGGATGCAATCTATGTTTGGACAGATACATCTTTATTTACTATGAGATTTATTGGTCAACCATTTACTTTTGGTTTTCAACAAGTAGGAACGAACTGCGGATTGATTGGACAGAATGCTGCATTAGAAGTTGATGGAGCTGCATATTGGTTTTCAGAAAATGGTTTTTTTAAATATTCTGGTAATCTAGAAACTATGAAATGTTTAGTAGAAGATTTTGTATTTAATGATTTAAATACAACAGCCAATCAATTAATTAATGTCGGACTAAATAATTTGTTTGGTGAGATTACTTGGTTTTATTGCACTGAAAGTTCAACTGTTATTAATAGATGTGTAACATATAACTATTTAGATTCTACTCCTCAAAGACCTGTGTGGACAACAGGAACTTTAGCAAGAGGTGCATGGCAAGATTCGTCTGTATTTGGTCTACCTCATGCAACTAGTTTCACTGCAGACGATGATGCATCATTTGATGTAGTGGGTAATACTGAAGGAAGCACAATATACTTTGAACACGAAAAAGGAACTGATGAAGCATTAGCTAATGGCATAAATGTAATTACATCTAATATTGAATCTGGAGATTTTGATATTACTCAAGCAAGATCTAGACAAGGACAAATGACAGGTGTTTCTGATTTTAGAGGAGACGGAGAATATTTAATGAAAATACGAAGATTTGTACCAGATTTTTTATCTCAAACAGGTAATACTCAAGTAACACTACAATTAAAGAATTACCCTAATAGTTCTCAAGCAAGTTCTCCACTAGGGCCATTTACAATTACTTCATCTACTGATAAGGTAGATACTCGTGCAAGAGCAAGAGCCATATCTTTAAAGGTAGCTAATACAGCTGTTAATCAAAGTTGGAAACTTGGCACGTTCAGATTAGATACACAACCAGATGGTAGAAGATAATGATAGATAAAGGTTTATATAAAGATCAAAGATTAACTGAAAAAGAAAAAAATAAAATTAAACCTGTAAAACAAGGTGGTGGAATGAACTATCTTGGTAAACAAGAAACTGTGACTGTTCCTAAAAAATGGTTATCAGATCCAGATCACGTTGTAGCTGAATTAGCTTACATTACTCCAAGAGAACAAAAAATTTTATTAGATGCAAATATATATGGGTCATTAAAAGGAAAACCTAACACAGGTCCTGGTGGTATCATGTCATTACAAGGTGATCTTGGTGGTTATGATGCAAGTCCAGGTGGACCAAATGATCGTGGAAATAGAGTTGGTGATACCGATAAAAATAAACAAAGAGCTTCTGATATTATGACTGGTAAAGTTAATGTAACTTCACCAACAGGTATTACAGAAGGATATAGAGGACCTGATCCAACAGGTAGAACAGGCCCAGATGGATTAGGAGATTTTGTTTATGAGCCTAGCGCTTTTCAAAAAGCTGTAGACTTTTATAATAAACTTCCAACTCCTTTAAATTTAGCAAAAAAATTTGCTAGTAAATTTGGTCCTATAAATAATTTAGATTTCTATAATGAAAAAGTTGTACCTGCAGGTAAAACAAATTTAAATTATGATGATTATATGTCAGCTAGAATGGCAGGTAAAATAGATGCTTATGGTAATGAAATCAATAATAGAGGAGGCGGAGATGGAGCAAGAAATAATCTAGGTATAATGGAAGTAAGCAACGTAACTCCTATTGCAGAAGATGAAAATGAAGAAACTGCAAAAAACTATGATTTTAATTATGGTACTGCAAGCAACCCAATTTTTTATAGTGATTTAGTATAATGGCAAAGATAACCGTAGTATTTACTAGACCTAATAAAGAATACAGACAACAAGATGCTGATTCTTTAGTAAGAGATTTAGACGGATTAATTGAAAAATTAAACTCTACATTTCAACAAGATTTAAGGGATGAACAACAAAGATTTACTTGGTTCATGAGTAGTGGAAATACAGCATAATGGCAAATAGATACCAAAACGCAAACTTTGATTTAACTGCAACAACTGTCACAGATATTTATACTGTGCCATCTGAGTCTAGAGCCATCATACAAAATATACATGTAGCGAATGTTGGAGCAGGGAACACGGAAATAAAAGCTTTTATATATGATACCTCTGCAGGTAGAGCTTATCAATTTGCAGAGCATACTGTTAATGCAGGTAACTCTAAGTCTATATCTGATGGTACAATCATATTAGAAGAAAGTGACAAATTACAGTTACAAGCAGCCTCTGCTGATATATTTGAAGGCACTGTATCAATACTAGAATTTGACAGAACATAGGAGGAAAAATGCAAGTGTTAAAACCAGAAAAGATAATAGAAAAAATAACTAACCTTAAGACAGGTGAAGAATATAAGGATGACAACGAATGGAAATCTAAAGGAGTACCTGAAGAAGATATTCGAAGAGATATAAAAGTCCTAATGCCAAGCCTTGATATTTTTGGAAAAACCAAATAGAATAGATAAACTATGCCAATAACTAGATCACAAATCAGAAGACAATTAAGGAGACAAGGTGGGATTATGGATGTTACTCCTAGAGAAAAATTTGGTATAGGTAGTTCACTTAAAAAATTTGTAAGAAAAGTAATACCCAATGAAATAGCAGATATTGCAGTCAAAGCAGCACCGTTCGTTGCACCTTTTAACCCTGCAGCGGCAGCAGCTATGGCAGGTATTGGCGGTTTTGATCAGACAGGTAGTATTGGTGGTTCATTAAAAAGTGCAGCACTAACATATGGTGGTGGACAACTAGCTAGATATGCAGGTGGTGCAGGATTTCAAGGTAACCCATTTACAGAAGGTGGTGCGTTCAGAGGTGGACTTGAAGGGTTTAAAGGAGGGTTTAGTTTTCCTATAGGAACAAAGACAGGTTTCAAACTTGGAAAAACTAGTCAACCTGTTACAGGTGTTCAAGAAGTTGCAACGCCAGATTCAGCAAAACTTGGAAAACAAATTGCTGATCAAAGTATAGTAAATAGATCTAATATATTAGCTGGCCAACCTGTTCCTGGAGCAGATCCTGGAGTATTTGTAGAGCAAGCAGCATTTCCAGAAAAATTTATTCCTGTAGGTATGGGTGATACAGGTGTTATTGATACAACAATTACAGATGCTGTTGTAAAAGATTTTAGTCCAAAAACATTCTTGCAAGATATATTCTCAGGCGATCCTGCAAAAATAGGAAATGCTCTTAAAGAAGGAGCTGCAAAAGCAGGAGATGCAATCTTTTATAAAGAAGGCCCAGGTGGCAAAAGGGTTTTAGACAAGACAGCTCTTCTTGCTGCAGGATCTTTTGGTCTTACTTATTTAGATGCTAAAAAAATAGCTGATGAAGCTGGTGTAGATTTAACTGTAGAAGAATATGACGAAGCCGCAAAAGAAGAAAAACAAAAAGAATATGAAGGTTATTTAAAGAATTTCTTTGGTGGTAGAAAAGAAGGCGGAAGAATAGGTTTTAAATTCGGTGAAAAAGTTGAAGACAGCGAAGGTATTATGTCTATGCAAAAAGATGAAGAAGATGAAGATATGAAAATGGCAGGCATTACATTTAGTAAAGCAGAAAGAGCTTATTTATTTAAAAAACTTGGTAGCAGTGGCACATCGGGTAAAAGTAAATCAATGCCTAATTTATATTACATTTTAAATGATCCTGGATCTTATCCTGCTGATGCCAAAGTGTTAAAAGAAATTGCTATTATGGGTATGGGTAAAAAAGAAGGTGGCCGTATTGGTTTTGAAAATGGTGCCAATAAAGAGATAGCTATTAAAAATGCTATGGCAGAATTAAAAACAAAATTTCCAGAACTAAGTGATGAAAATTTATTTAACTTAGTTATGAATGGTTTTGGTGGTACTAGTAAAGAAAAAGAATTACCTACACCAAATATAACATTAGAAGAAGCTGAAAAAAGAAATCCAGCAATGTTTGTAGATACAACAACTTCAAATCCTATACCAGAAAACGCACCTAATATGGCTGCTGCTGAAATAGCTAAAGTTATTTTAGGTACTTCAGGAGATGATCAAGACATGACTTCTAGAAAATTTATCTTTGAAGAATATGTTATGCCTAAAAGAAATGATTTAATGGAGAACTTTGGCTTGGATTTAAAAGAAGCTGATGATCTTATAAGAGAAGAAATGAATAAATATAAAAAACCTAAGATGGCTATGGGTGGAGAGATACCTGTTAGAGAAAATCAAGGTGGTGTAATGGAGCTAGATTACAGAGAAAATGGTGGTTTTGTACCAGTAGGTATTAAAGAAAAAGCTGACGATGTGCCTGCAATGTTATCTAAAAATGAGTTCGTATTAACAGCTGATGCTGTTAGAGGTGTGGGTAACGGAAGTGTTGATAAAGGCGCAGAAAAGCTATATAACTTTATGAAACAAGCAGAAAAAGTAGGACAAGCATAATGGCCGTTCAAGATTACACAACAACCACTAGACGAGCACCTTTTTTAGAAGCGGCTCAAGAATCATATATAGATCTACTTACACAAGGTGTTGGTAGAGCACCAGGCTCAACCGGTGTACCAACGCTCGCGGAACTTGGACCTCAAATTGCAGGAGTTGATCCCTTAACACAAGCAGCTCAACAACAAGCAGCAACACAAGCAGGATTAGGTCAATTAACATTTGATCAAACAACTGGTGCTGTAACCGGTATTGGGACAGGTACAGGTGTTGCAGGTTTTCAACCTTTCTTTGATCAAGCATCACAATACTCAGGACCAAGCGCATATCAAAGTTTTATGTCACCTTATCAACAACAAGTAATTGATACAACTTTAGATGAATTCGATAGACAAGCTCAACAAGGTATGACTGGCATAGCAACTCAAGCTATTCAAGCAGGAGCATTTGGTGGTGGTAGAGAAGGTGTACAAAGAGCCGAGTATCAAGCAGCTTCAGACAGAAACAGAGCTGCACTACAAGCACAATTATTACAACAAGGATTTGGTCAAGCACAGACCGCAGCACAACAAGCCTTTGAACAACAAAGAGGTCTTGCATCATTACAGCCATCATTGGCGGCAACTACAACACAACAATTAGGTTCAGCAGGTACAGGAGCTCTTGCATATTCTCAAGCATTAAAAGACGCAACCCAACAACAAGCACAACTTGCTTATCAAGAACCATACACTAGATTAGGAATATTAGGATCTGGTATTGCATCACAAGCAGGCGGTGTTCCAACTACAACTCAAACACAAGCACCGGCACCTGCATCAGCAAGTCCTTTATCACAAGCTTTACAAGTTGGTTTAACAGCATATGGTTTAGGTAGCATCTTTGGAGGTAACTAATGTTTTATAAAAGACCTTCGTTAAGACGTGGTGGTATGCCAACTGGAATTGAACAACTTACACCTAGAATAAAAGCATTTAATGGTTTTCCAGGATTTCAATTTTTAGAACCTGGAGTGCAACAAGAAATGAGAACTCAAATGAAACCTCCTAGTGGACAAGGACTTACTAGAGGATCAAGAGGTGCACGTTTTTTAACCCAAGTTCGTCCTATGTCTCTTCCATCTTTTAGTACAGCAGCAACTTTAGCAGCTCCTTTTATTCCAACAGGTATAATGGCTTATGCAAATAGACCTAAAACAACTGAGGCTTTAAAAGTTATGAAAAGCGAACCTTCTTCTACGTTTGATGAAACAGGTCTTTTTGAATATGAAGACTTTGTTAAAAAAATGGATAAAGCAAATAAAGAAGGAGAAGAAATTAGTTTCTTAGATGCATTTTTAATGGATCCTGAAACAGGAACATATCCTAAAGCTTTAGGTAGAACAAAAGATAGAGATATAAAAAAAGAAATAGAAAAAGCTGAAGAAAAAAAGTTTTTACCAAACGCAGGTCCTAAACCAGTTAACTTTGATTCAATTGCAAAAAAAGTAGTAACTAATAAAAATGAAATTAAATCAAAAGACACAGAAGTAGGAGGTGAGGTAGTAGAAGATTCATTTGACTCTGAGTATGATAAACAAATGAAAAGGTTAGAGAAATATTTAGGAACAAGTAATAGAGAAACAAAAGGTAGATTAGCTTTAGCATTATCTGATGCTGTTGGCACAGAAGGAACTATTGCAGACAAAGCAGCTGCTCTTAATAAATCATTATTAGGTATTATGGGTCAGAAAAGAAAAGACAAAAAAGATATGGCTAAAATAGCTTTTGCTGCAACAACTGAATTAGAAAAAGCAAAAATAGCTGCAGGTAAAAAAGGATTTTCAGAAAGAAGATTTGATGAATATGCTAATCTTGCTTCAAAAAAAGATAGAACTAAATCAGAAGAATCAAGATTTCAAATACTTAAAGATGGCCTTGGAATAAAAACGGGTTTAACTGGACCAAGTGCTACTACAGCAGGTAAAATAGCTAATGAAGTTAATAAAAATATTACAAGTTTACAAGATGCTGCTGAAAATGAAAAATCAATAATTCAATCAGAAATTATAGCAGGAATTAATCAACTTCTTTTAATACAAGGGGTTACTACAGATAATGTTAGTGGAATAATTGGATATGATGTATCTCCTTATTTAGGAGTTAAAAAAGCAGAAGGCGGTAGAATTGAAATGGCTGTAGGAGGACCTACGGAAACACCTACAGAACCAGTTGCAACTAATTTAACTTTTGAACAATTAAGAACAAGACTACCAAAAGAAATTACAGATGATGTTGTTAAACTTGTAGCAACAAGTGAAGAAGCTTTACAAGACTTTGCGTATATTAGAACACAAGGTGATGTAGAAAAATTTAATGTGAAATATGGTGTAAATTTAATATTACCACAAAACACAGCGTAGGAGGACTATGGCTGAACCCTTCTTTAAATCTCTTTTAGAAACACCACCAGAAAAAATAGATCCACAAGAAAAACCTGGTTTCTTAGATTATGTTACAGATGTTCCTGTTGGAATAGCAAAAGGAGCTAGTCAAGCTGTTCAAGGACTATTGACTCTTGGTGCAATGCCAATTGACTATCTTGCTGATACTAATTTAATTTCTACAATTGATAATATTTTTGAAAAAATAACACCTGAAACAGAAACAGCATTAGGGGATATTACATCTGTTCTTACACAGTTTGGTGTGCCTGCAGCGGGTGCCGTAAAAATAGCACAAGGTATAAAAGTTTTAAAAGGTGCTAGTAAAATAACTAAATTATCTAGTTTACCTACTATGGGTGGTAAGACCGCAGAATTAGCTAAAAGAGCAGGATTTTATGGTTCAATCGGTGGTGTTACTGATTTTGTAGTTTCTGACCCAGAAGAAAATAGAACAGTAGCTCAAACTTTAGGATATGCAGAAGATTATAAAGGTGGTGAATTAGAAGGATCTGAAAAAGCAGCAGAGGCATTTAAACAAAAAATAAAATTTGGTGCAGAAGGTGCTTTACTAGGGGGTGGTATTACTGCAGCTTTACCGGTTGCAGGCACATTAGGGTTTAGATATGGAATAAAACCTGCAGGTCAAGCAATTGGTTTTGTTGGTGGTAAAACTTTAAGAGGATTAAATTATGCTGTTATAAATCCAATGACTAAAATAATAGGCACAGAAACTTTAGGTAAAGGAGTTAAACTTGCAGGAGTTGGTTATGATAAAGCTATTGATAAGGCGATGAGATCTTTAAATATACCCAAAGCAGACTCGTGGAAATTTTTATCTTCTTCACCTAATGCTCCTCTAAAAGAAAGATTAGCTAAAAAATTAGATAATATAAAGAATGTATTTAAATCTACAGGACCACTTGATGTAGAATCAAGAAGATTGTTAGAGGAATCTGGTAATTTAGTTAATGCCAATGAAAAATCATTAATAAAATTAATGGATGATATAGATAAAAACTTTAAAGATATTGCAAATAATTATTCAGTTAGATTCAAAGAAGGATTTAAAAGCACTCCTATTGCTCAAGCAGAAAATGATTTAATATTTAATTTTTTAAGAACTTCTGGAAAAGAAGCAGATGATATATTTAATCAATTACCTAATAAAGCAATAAAAGATTCTGCAAAAAGTCTAAAAGAATTAATGACTAAATTAGGCAAAGATTATGGTAGATTACTAACAGAATCTACAGATGAAGCTACTAGAGATCTAGGTTCTCAAATAATAGCTAATGGTGGTGCATATTTAAAACAAGTATTTTCTGCATTTAAAAATGAATCTTACAAATTTAATCCTGAAAAAATAAAAGGTGCAAAAGAGTTTTTTAAAAATCTAACAAAAACAAATGATGATATTGCAAAAGAAGTTGATACCTTAGCTAAAACTACCGATAGAACAAGTGAAACTTGGAATAAATCTTTAGATGAATTTGCTACTAATAGAATGGAGTATTTAAAAAGACAAATTATTGAAAGCAATAGATCTCCAGACACTATTTTTAATGCAGTTGCTAAAACATTTAGAATACCAACAAAAGAATTAAAAAAAGATACTTTTGTTAAAGCAGACTCATTATTAAAAAAAGATAAAATTGTAGAAAAAATTACTAGTGTTGAAGGAGAACTTTTAAAAAAAGGACAAACAATTCAAGATATTGTAGATGTTAGAAAATACAAATCTATTACAGATGCTTTTCTTGAAACGTCTACAGATTACAGAGCTGCTGTTACAGATACTTTTATGCAGACAGCAAAACAGGTTTATCAAAAAGATTTTTTTGATCGAATAGCGGACACAGGATTAGAGTCTGGTTTATTTTTTAGATCTGCAAATGAAGCTACAGCAAAAGGAATTAATCCAAATAACCTACAACAAGTAGTTCCTTTAATAAAATATGGCGAAGAGTTTCAAAGTAAGATGTTTTACAATGGTATAGCAGCAGATGGTAAAATGTCTGGTTTGTATACAACACCAGAAATTGCAAATGCTATTAGGGGTGTAGACGAAACATTTGGAAGATTATATGACATACCTTTATATAAAGCTTTGATGTCAGTCAAAGCCACAGGTCAAATTGGTAAAACAGTTTTTTCACCTATGACACAAATAAGAAATGTTTCAACTGCATCTTTCTTTGCATTAGCTAGTGGGCTAGTGGGTGGTCGAACAAGTTTAGGTGATTCTTTTAAATTACTAGCAGATGATTTATTTCCAGGTAAATCAGTTTCAGCATCGAAAATGGCAGATATATTATCTGAAAGAGTTCAAAGAGGTATTATAGATAGTAATATAGAGGTTAATGAAATTAAAACTATTTTACAACAAGCAAAAGACGGTAAATTTAGTTTATCAGCTTTAATGAATAACCCAACTGTTAAAAAAGCTTTTGATTTATATCAAGGTGGAGATAACGTTTGGAAACTATATGCAGATGATTTTTATCAAGATGCATTAGATACTGCATTTAAATACAATGGAAAAAATGTTGCAGCAGATCAAGCTTATAGAGAAAATATTATTGATTGGTATAAAACAGTTGGAAGAGAAGGTAGGAAATCAGATGAGTTGGCTGCTATAAATCAAAAAATTTTAAACACTACAGATATAAGCCAAAAAGAAAGTTTAGTAAAACAGTTTGATAGTATTGGAAATGGAAAAGATATATCTGCTTACTTGGTTACAAACACAATACCTACCTATAGTAAAGTACCAGAAATAATTAAAGCAATTAGAAAATTACCTATTGGTAACTTTATAGCTTTTCCTGCAGAAATATTAAGGACAAGTGCACATCTAGTTAATATTGGTGCAAGAGAATTAACTAGTTCAAATCCATTTATTAGACAAATGGGTGCAAGAAGATTAATGGGTACTTCTGCTGTGTTTGGTGGTATTGGATCTACAATTGCATATACTGCAGAAAAAATAACAGGTGTTAGTGATGAAAAAGTAAAAGCTTTTCAAAGATCTTCAGCTCCAGACTATCAAAAAAATGCTACACTAATTCCATTAACCGAATCTGATTTAAATGGAAACTTTAAATATTTTAATTTTTCTTACACAAATCCATATGATTCAATGATTAGACCAGTTAATGCTGTGTTTAATGCATATTCAAATGGTACATTAAATGATAAAACTGCAGATCAAATAGTGTTTGATGCTTTATTTTATGATAGATTAACAGATACCCCTGGTGCTTTAACCGAATTTATTACTCCTTTTGTTTCAGAATCTATTGGATCTGAAGCTGTGTTTGACATTGCATTTAGAAATGGTGAAACTAGAGATGGTAAACAAATATATTTTGATCAAGATTCTGCATTAGAAAAAATAGATAAGTCTTTAGGACATTTATTTACACAACTAGAACCTGGTGCAAACAGAAGTATTAGAAGAGTGTATAAAGGAATTACAGGAACCTTTACACAATTTGGTGCTCAACTAGATGCTAAAACTGAATTAGGTGCTTTGTTAGCTGGAGTTCGTGTTGAAGAAGCTAAACCATTAAATAGTATGCCTTTCTTAATTACATCTTATGGTAAAGATAAACAAAACATAAGAAGAGAATTTGGTAGAAATGTATTTAGAGTCGATGCTACACCAGAACAAAGATTAGCTGGTTTTAAAGAATATATTTTAGATTCTTTTGATGCACAAAAAGTATTTTATCAAGTGTTAAAAGACATGAAAACAATGGGTGTTTCTTCAAGAAAAGTAGAAGACATTTTAGAAAAACGTTTAAGAAATAAATCAGAAGTAGCACAACTTATTGATGGAGATTTTAAAGTACCTGGATTTAGTGAAGAAACATTTGATGATCTAGTAAATAGATTAAGAATAGAAGACCCTATTCAAGCAGCTAAAGTAGCATCAGAAATAAGACAAAGTGTGAGAGCAATGGAAAGATTAAGAACAAGACTAAGAAGAATAGATCTTAATGACAGTAGAGAAGAAATAGATCAAAAAATAAACTCAATATTATTTCCAACAATATCTAGATTAAGAGGTGAAGAACCGTTAATAAATACTCAAACTACACAGACAGTTGAGCTTCCTGTACCACAAGGACTTGATACTCCTGTAAATACTGGTATAGTAAATCAAAGTATAGGAAATGTACAAAATGATTTATTAAGACAAATTGAACTACAAAAATTAATATAATGGCTAGAAAATCTGCATTAGAAAAAATAGAATCTCACGAAAAGCTTTGTAGAATAATGCAAAAGCAAACGTTTGAACAAATAAAAGAAATGCAGGAAAGAATAAAAAGATTAGAATATTGGATTGTTGGTGGTATGGGAGCTGTTCTTATAACTTTACTTATGGATATGGTTAATTAACTACACATACATCCAATAAAATTTCCACTGCCATCATTCATTACATGAAGATTTAAACTATCTACATACCCAGATAATTTAAGTCTTAAAATATCACACAAAGCAAAACAATCTATTTCAGAAGTTACAACTATACCCTCCATAATTTCTTTTGTTATAGGTATCAATTGATACAGTCCGTCGTTTAATATTATTAGATCCATGCTTTTAATTCTTCACCCATAATTTCACTAGCAATGTTTTGTTTTTTATTTAAAGCTTTTACAATTTTTTCATCAACAGTATCTTCTGCAATTATATCTATATAAGTCATTTTTCTTTTTTAACCAATACGATTAATACGAGCTTCGGACTGTGTTCTTTTCTCAAGATCATATCCATTTGAAAAATAAATCATTGTATTTGCTTCTGTAAGTGTGATACCATACCCACCCGTTTGTGGTGTACCTACCAAGAATCTTACTTCACTATCTGGATTTTGTATTTCTTTAATAGCCTTTTGTCTATCTTCAGTGCTAGTGTCACCATAATAAGTAACCACGGATCTTGGACCATACTCTTTTGTAATTGCTTTAATTACATTTTCAATATCATATCTCCAATGGCACCAGATAATTGATTTACCTTCTACCTCACTTAATACATTCATCAATTCAGTGATACGAGTATTTTTTATTTGTTGAATTTTTCCGCTATCATCTTTGAAATGACCACAAGTAATTTGTTGTAGTCTCATCAGCTGCACTAATGCTGTAGCTGTAGTCATACTTTTACCATTTAAAAATGCAACAGCTTCTTTCTTCATTTGTTGATATACACTTTTTTGTTCTGCAGATAGTTGTATAGTTCTTTTCATATATGTATACGGAGGAAGATCTAAACATTCTTCTTTTAATACACGAGAAGAAAATGGTTTTATTTTTTCTGATAACTCATCAAGATTTTTATAACCCACAACAAGTTGAAAAGACTTACCACCAAAGTTTGCAGTTCTAAGTTTGGCGTATCTAGTTCTAAATGCATAATAAGAACTATACCCCAATAATTCTGGGTCTAAATACTCACACTGTTTAAACAGATCTAATGGTGACTTTGTAACCGGTGATCCTGTAAGGATCCTTCTATACTTAGCCATTTGACCAAGAGTGACTATATTTTTAGTTCTTTTGGCATCAGGGTTTTTTATTGTCGTAGACTCATCTATTGCCATTAAAGCATTGTTTGCATTTAAAAATTTATATGCAAATTCAACACCTTTATCTGTAGAAAAAGACTCAACATTCATAATTAAAATACGAAGATCTTCTCCTGTTGTAAACAATTCATCTAATAGTCTTTCTTGTTGTTTGGAAATACTAGCCTTCCATAATACTGTTTTATGTTCTATGTGTTTTACAAGGTGTGTGGGAAGCTCTGAGTCGTACCAATTTTTATATACTCCTTTAGGTGCAACAATAAGAGCTGCATTAATTTTACCTGCATCATAAAGCATAGCAATATTGTCTATTAATACTTTTGATTTACCCGTACCCATTTCCATAAAATACGCATATACTTCTCTATTATGAGACTTATTAAGAGCCTCTAATTGATGTTTGTAAGGCTTAGTTTTAAATTTATAATTCATGTTTACTTCTTCTTTCTAATAAGCTATATAGAACGGGAAAGGAAAAAAGTCAATAATGAAAATTAAAGAATACAACAACAAGTTACATTATATTGAAGATGGTACTATTCTATCTAAAGTATATGTAATTCAAGAGTTACCAGGAACTAGATTAGGTACACCTAAATTTAATATTATGGGTGCATCTAAATTTGGTGAACTAATAACTTTACTACCAGAAAATTCACAAATAATAATGTCACCAGGCCCATTAATATTTAAACTTAGAAAGCTTCTAAAAAACTTTACTAAAGATGATTATTTACTACTTACAGGCGATCCTGCCATAATTGGTGTAGCCTGTTCTATTGTATCTGATATAACAGTAGGACAATTTAATTTTTTAAAATGGGACAGACAAGAAAAAATGTACTATCCAATAAAAGTAAATTTATATGAGAAAGGAAAAATTGAAGAATAGCCTTGACATAGGATTTTATATAACTATTAATAACATACGAAAGATAAAAAAGGAGAAAAAATGAATATAAACTTTGAACAAGATAAACAAGACTCATTGACAAAAGTTGATGATGCAGCTTCGTTGTCAGAACAAGTAACTAAACTTCAGGCAATGGAAAAAGATCTTTCTCAAAAAGAAGATGCAATTAAAAAACTAAAGAAAGATATTGAAGTAATCTCTGGAGAAGTTATTCCAACTATGATGCAAGAGATGAATCTTTCTACATTAAAATTATCAGACGGATCTTCAGTTGAAGTTAAACCTGTCTATGGTGCCTCAATATCAGCAGCAAAAAAAGAAGAGGCATTTAACTGGCTTCGTAATAACGGCTTAGGCGATCTTATTAAAAATGAGATTACTGTTTCCTTTGGTCGTAACGAGGATAACAAGGCAGCAGATTATGCTGTCCTTGCACAAGGTCAAGGGTATCAACCGACCCAGAAGTTAAAGGTTGAACCAATGACACTTAAAGCATTGGTTCGTGAGCGTCTCGAGTCTGGGAAAGAGATGCCCACGGATCTATTTAATGTGTTCGCAGGAAACAGAACTAAAATAACAAGTAAATAGGAGAACGAACGATGAGCAAAGAAGAGCTAATCAAGAAAAAAGAAAATGCACTAGCAACAAATGTATTTGAAGCTGATGCGAATATGGGAATGGATAAAATAACACAAGAAGATCTTGCGTTACCATTTCTCAAAATACTTGGACAACTATCTCCAGAAGTAAACAAAAGAGATGGCAAGTATGTTGAAGGTGCTGAACCTGGAATGATATACAATTCAGTAACAGGTGAAATCTTCAATGGTGATAAAGGTGTTAATATTATACCTTGTTACTACAAATTAGAGTATGTCGAATGGAGAGATAGAGGTAAAGATGGATCTGGTGCGCCAGTAAACATTTATCCTTCTTCTTCAGACATCATGACCAAAACAACTAGAGGATCTGATTTCAAAGATAGATTATCGAACGGTAACTATATTGAAAAGACTGCACAACACTTTGTGATTGTGGCAGGAAATGTTCCTACTACTGCTTTGATTGCCATGAAATCTACACAATTAAAGATTAGTAGAAAATGGAATAGCATGATGCAAAGCATAAAACTCAAAGGAAAGAATGGAATGTTTACTCCAGCTTCTTTCAGTCATCAGTATTTATTGAAGACTACTCAACAATCAAACGATAAAGGAACTTGGTTTGGTTGGGAAGTTAGTAAAGTAGGTCCCGTAGAAAATGCTGATCTTTATCATCAAGCAAAAGGTTTTGCTGAAAGTATCTCTAAAGGAGATGTTGAAGTAAAACATGGTGAAGAACAAACAGCAAGTGATTCTGCACACTACTAATAGAATCCTAGGTTGTGGGCGTGGAAGCGAGAGTGGAAGCGCCCATCAAAAATTCGCATGGAACAGAAATTTGTACAGATATTTGACGGTTTAAAAAGAGATTATGGATACGCAGAAGTTAGTAATGGTTACAAAGATTCAACAACAGGTAAGTTTAAAGTAAAACACGGTTGGGCAGGTAAACAACTAACATCAACGGATTATCTACAACATCTTAAGGGTGAGAAATCTATTGGCATAAAGCCTTGTGATGACAATGGTTTTGTTAGTTTTGGTGCAATTGATATAGACTCCAAAGCTTATCAAGATTTTAGTCCAAGAAAATATTTAGAGATTATAGAAAAGAATAATTTACCTGTCATACCAGTTAAATCAAAAAGTGGCGGACTTCATTTATACATTCATACAAAAGAAAAAGTCAAAGCTAGTTTTTTAAGAAATTTTTTAGACAAACTATTATATACATTAGAATTAAATCCAACAACAGAAATATATCCAAAGCAAACGGAACTTGGAACAGGACCAGATGGTAGTTTTACAAATGGTAATTTTATTAACCTACCATACTATAATAAAAATGAACGAGTTGCATTAAATTTAGATGGCACAGAATTTACTTTTGATCAATATATCAAAGTTGTTGATGCTAATTTAAAAACAGAAAAAGAATTAAATGAATTTATTGATGCACACATTAGTAAAATTCTTACAGGTGGTGCAGAAGAATTTGCAGATGGTCCACCATGTTTGCAAGCAATATCAAAAACAATAGATGATAGTAACAAACTACCCGATGAAAGAGATAGATTCTTATTTAATTACATGGTGTTTTGTAAAAAGAAATACCCAGATCTTTGGGAAAAAAGAGTTTTAGAAGGTGCAAGAAAATATATTTTATATGATGAAGAGTGGGGAGATAAAAAAGTATTAGATAAAATAAAATCTTGGCGTAAACCAACTGCAGGACATTTATGTGATCAAGATCCAATAAGAAATTTTTGTATTAAATCTGAATGTGCAAAAAGACAATTTGGTTATATGTCAGATAAACAAAAGAAGTTTCCGCAGCTGTCCGCTTTAATTAGAATAGATTATCAACCTGAACCAGAATTTAGATTTACTGTAAATTTTAACGATAAACAAGATGGGGAAATGAGTAAACAAGTTGTAGCTAGAGACATAAATTATTTAATGGACATGGAAAAATGTAGAAGACTGATTGGTGCACATACACCTATTGCTCCACCAAGAATAAAACAAGATGAGTTTCAAACTATTATAGAAAATTTAAAAGAAACAGAGACAGTACAACCACCACCTTTAGGTACTTCTCCTAAAGAATTGTTACATAAATATTTAGAAGAACATATTAATGGTGTACCTGCAGTAAGTGCAACTTCATTTGGTAGTGGATCTATTTTAAAAGAAGATGGATTTGCATATTTTACTATGGATGTTTTTTTTAATTATTTAAAAAATAAAGAATGGAAAATGAAATTTGAAAAGACTGGTAGAATGTTAATAGAAGAATTTAAATCAGAGTTAGGTCATTTAAAAAGATATCCTAAAAAAGATACAGATAAAAAATCACACAATCCAATTCGTTGTGTAAAAATTCCTATGACTTTCTTTGAAAGAGAAGAAGAGGATGCAGAAGAAATGCCAATGCAAGAAAAAGATAATATTCTATGATAAAAAAATTTTACGGTCCTCCAGGTACAGGTAAAACAGAAAAATTAATTAGGAGAGCATTAGCTTATATTAGAATAGGCACACCAATAGAAAGAATAGGGTACTTTGCTTTTACTAAAAAGGCAGCTATTGAAGCTAAAGAAAGAATGTTAAATAAAAATAAACAGTTTCAAAAAAAAGATTTAAAATATTTTCAAACACTGCATTCATTAGCTTTTCATACATTAGGTTTAAAAGAAGAAAATGTTATGCAAGATTATCATTATGATGATTTAGGTAAAATATTAAGCATTAGTGTAAAAGCAAAAAGAGATCTAGACTCTTCACCTTATCTAACTTGTGACAATGAATACTTTCAAATTATAACCAAGGCTAGAGAAAAAGACATAGAAGTTTGGGATGAATATTGTACCGGTGAATATGGTAAAGATATAAGACCTAACATATTAAAACATGTTGCACTTAATTATTTAAAATACAAAAAAAATAATACCTTAATAGATTTTACAGATATGATTCATCAGTTCATACAAAAGAAACATTTATGTCCTCAATTTGATGTAGTATTTATTGATGAAGCTCAAGATCTATCTCCAATACAATGGCAAATGTTTGATATTTTAAAATCAAATACAAAAGATATGTACCTTGCGGGAGATGATGATCAAGCAATCTACGCTTGGGCAGGAGCGGATGTAGATAGATTTATACAAGAACCTGCAACAGAAGTAGTTTTAAAAAAATCAAGAAGGGTGCCAATAAAAGTTCAAGATATATCTAATATTATTGTAAGTAGAATAGAAGGCTTACGAGCAATTAAAGATTATCATCCAAAAAATGAAGAGGGAAACTGCATAACAATTAATAATATAGATAATGTAGATCTCTATAAAGATAACTGGTTAATACTTACTAGAACAATTGATAAATCTATTAAGATTGCAAAAGAACTTAGACTTAAAGGTTTATATTTTGAAAACAAATATATCAAAAGTTTTAATTCAAAATTATATAAAGCAGCTGTTTATTATTCAAGATGGTCTGAAGGACAAGAACTAGATTCTACACAGGTAGATGATGTTGAAGATTATATGTTAGATAATAATTGGAATGAATTGTTACCTTGGTATGAGGCTTTTGATAAAGCTAATAATGAAGAAAAGAATTATATAAGATTATTACTTTCAAATAAAGAAAATTTAAATGAAGAACCCAGAATAAAAATATCTACGATTCATGCAGCAAAAGGTGGTGAATCAGAGAATGTTTTGTTGTTATTAGATAATGCTAGAAAAATAAGAGAAGCTGTGGTAAAAAGTAGTAAAAAAAGAGATGAAGAACATAGAGTATGGTATGTGGGAGTAACACGTAGCAAAAGAAATTTATACTTGATGAGAGCAAAAATAGAAAGGTATGGTTATTATTTATGAAAAATAAAGATACATTTAAGATAATAAATGAAACTTCTGAAAGAATTATATACGACTCATTAAACAAGCAGGTAGATGGAAAACATTATTCTAAAATGAAAATTCAACCTGCAGAATTTATTAATGAAAACAAATTATTATTTGCTGAGGGCAATGCTATAAAATATATTTGTAGACATCAATCAAAAGGAAAAGAAAAAGATATTCAAAAAGCAATTCATTATCTTGAAATGATATTAGAAAGAGATTATTCGTGAATAAAAAATTAAAAGTTCTTGATTTATTTTCTGGTATAGGTGGCTTTGCATTAGGCTTAGACTCTACAGGAATATTTGAGACTGTAAAATTTGTTGAAAAAGATAAATATTGCAAGAGAGTTCTACAAAAGAACTTTCCTAACATACCAATAGAGGAGGATATAAAAAATGTCGAAGGAAAAGAAGGAGACGCAGATGTCGTTGTGGGAGGGTTCCCCTGCCAACCAATGTCAGTCGCAGGTAAAAGAAAAGGAACAGATGACGACCGCTATCTCTGGCCAGAAATGTTTAGACTCATTAAACAAATCAAACCCCAATTCGTTATTGGGGAGAATGTGCAAGGAATTATTAACATCCAAAACGGCATGGTACTCAGACAGGTGCAAGACGACTTGGAAAGTGAAGGTTTCGAAGTCCAATGTTTCCTTATTCCAGCTTCAGGCATCGGTGCTTGGCACCAAAGGTACAGAGTCTGGATTGTGGGCCACTCCGAACACAATGGATTACTTACCTCCAAGATCGAAAGAAGGAACACTGAAACTACAGCAGGGACACAGGAAGGGCAGAACCAAACCATCCAATCTGAGAGAACAAGTGGATTCAGAAACGATGAAGATGTATCCAACACCGAACGCAAGGGATTGGAAGGACTCAGTAAACAAAGTACCACCTTCAGTGGGCAAGACTCGGGGACACAGTTTAGGTCAACGAATAGCAGCAGATCAAGAGAAAAGGATGTATCCAACACCACAGAGATCAGATCATCTAGCAAATCAATCGGAAACATTAGAAGCTTGGAAGAAGAGAGCAAAACAAAAGAAAGAGGAGAAGGGAATCAATCTTCAGTTCGCACTTCGTCACGCAGTGCAGAAGGAAGAGGAAGAGAAGAGAATGTATCCAACACCGAGATCATCGGGACAGGAGAATCCAGAAACATTGATCAAGAGGAAAGGAATCAAAGCAGCAGCTCAACACAATCTAACAGCAGCAGTGAAGATGTTTCCAACACCAACAGTGGGATGCGAAGAGGGTGGAGAACAATCGGAGAGAGTGGAGAGGACAAAGTCTGGAGGTTTTATTCTGAGGAAGAAGAACAAACCCGAGTCGACATTCGGAGCAAAACTATCAGACGCGATGTTATATCTGGAGAAAGAGATGTATTACAGTCCGACGACGAACGACGGGAAGAATGTAACGTTTCCGATCAGTCAAAAGAACAGATCGTCGATAATTGGGGACATAATACGGATGGACAAAAACAAACCTGGTGGCAAATTGAATCCAACGTTTGTGGAGTTCCTAATGGGATTTCCTATGGATTGGACAAAGACAGAGCAAACAGAATAAAAACTTTAGGTAACGCAATAGTTCCTCAAATAGCAAGAGAAATAGGATTAGCAATAAAGAAAGTTTTATATGATCATACCAAGATTTGAAGCACAAACAGAGTGGATTGAACCAGAAGAATACCCAGATCTAAGATCTTACGATGAGATTGCAATTGACTTAGAGACAAGAGATCCAGAATTAAAAACAAGAGGATCAGGTGCTGTTATTGGTTTAGGTGAAGTCGTTGGTATAGCTGTTGCTGTACCTGGTCGAAAATTTTATTTTCCAATCGCTCACGGCTCTGGACCCAACATGGATAGAAAGAGAACCTTAGAATGGTTCAAAGACATTTGTGGATCTGATGCTACAAAAATATTTCATAACGCAATGTATGACGTATGTTGGATACGCAAATTAGGTATAAAAATCAATGGTTTAATAGTAGATACTATGATTGCAGCTAGTCTTATAGATGAAAATAGATTTCAATATTCTTTAAATGCATTGTCTTGGGATTATCTTGGTCACGGTAAATCTGAAGCTGCGTTGAACGAAGCTGCAAAGTCAAGAGGATTAGATCCTAAAGCAGATATGTGGCAATTGCCTGCAATGGAAGTTGGATCTTATGCAGAGAAAGATGCAGAACTAACTTTTGAGTTATGGCAAATATTTAAAAAAGAAATTATCTATCAAGATATTGAATCTATTTTTAATCTTGAGACAGATCTATTTCCTTGTTTGGTTGACATGCGTTTTTTAGGAGTAAGAGTAGACGTTGAACGTGCTCATAAATTAAAGCAAGACCTAGAATACCAAGAAAACCTCCTACTGTCACAGATAAAAAAAGAAAGTAACATAGACGTTCAAATATGGGCAGCAAGATCAATTGCCAAAGTTTTTGACAAATTAAAATTACCTTACGAAAGAACTTTAAAAACACAGGCACCATCCTTTACAAAAAATTTTTTACAAGAGCATCCTCACCCAGTTGTTCAACAAATAGCTAAAGCTAGAGAGATAAATAAAGCTCACACTACATTCATTGATACCATAATTAAGTACGAACATAAAGGTAGAATTCATGCAGAGATAAATCAAATAAGATCTGATGCAGGTGGTACAGTTACAGGAAGATTCAGTTATAATAATCCAAACTTACAGCAACTACCGGCACGGAACAAGGATCTAGGACCTATGATTAGATCTTTATTTTTACCAGAAGAAAATCATACATGGGGATGTTTTGACTATTCACAACAAGAACCAAGACTAGTAGTGCATTATGCAGCTCTACATAAATTTCCAACTGTATATGATGTTGTTGATGCCTATGAAAATGATTCATCAACAGACTTCCATCAAACCGTAGCTGACATGGCTAAGATTCCAAGATCTCAAGCAAAGACAATTAACCTTGGATTATTTTATGGAATGGGTAAAAATAAATTACAAGCAGAATTAGGAGTATCAAAAGATAAAGCAGCAGAATTGTTTGACCAATACCATGCGAAAGTTCCCTTTGTTAAACAGTTAATGAACGCGGCATCTAATCGTGCTCAAGAACGTGGACAAATACGTACACTTCTAGGTCGATTATGCCGTTTTCATTTATGGGAACCAAATATGTTTGGTATGCACAAAGCCATGTCTCATGAAGATGCACTCAGGGAACATGGACCTGGGATCAAAAGAGCATACACTTACAAATCTTTAAATAAATTAATTCAAGGAAGTGCAGCTGATATGACAAAAAAAGCAATGTTAGAATTATACAAAGAAGGTATAATAGCTCACATACAAATTCATGATGAATTAGATCTATCGGTTGAATCAGAGTCACATGCCAAAAAGATTATTGAAATCATGGAGAACGCTGTTAGTTTAGAAGTTCCCAATAAAGTTGATTACGAAAAAGGTAAAAATTGGGGAGATATATATGATAAGGATTAATTATGGCTTACTTAAATGCAAACATACCAGTAACTTATGCACAAATAAGAAGAGAATATTTATATGATCTTAAAAAACATCATGGAGAAGTTGAAGACTGTGTTATCTTTGGTCTTAGCTCTATTACAGGTAAGTCTATTTTATTTCATGCTATTATGGAAAATGGTGCGATCTTTTATAGACTCCCTATCACAGCATTTATCCAACGTGGATTTGAAGTTAAGGATGTACCTAAACGTAGACTTGATGAGCTTCAGCTTTGGAATTGTTTTAGTTATTATCCTTCTGTACATTCTTGGGATATCTTAGACGGACAAGCAGGAAAGTATATAGGTAAAGATAAAAAGTGGCACCCAGGTAAATATTTATTTACTGTTGATTTTGCTCATCCAGAGAGTAATATACTTGATACAGATCATTCTGAAATACCGCACGAACATAAGTGCGCTCACATAATTGCATTAGATGATGGTAATTATGCAGCACAACCTAACAACAGATGTATATGGGACATACCTTCTTTCACTGTGAGAGATGATATACCTGACTGGAAAGTGCAAACATCTGAGTGGAACGTAGAGGATAGTAGAGCATGGCGGACAGAAGATACCGACAAGTTCTTCTATGAAATTGAGGAGAAGAAAAAATGAGTTTAAATATATGTATGGATTGTAGGTTTGAAAAGAAAAGGTGTCAGTGTAAACCTGTAATAAAAATGGAGGACAAAATGTTAAAAAAAATTTGGAAAAAAATTAAAAGTTGGTTTTGGATTAAAGACTAATGAATTTAGCGGATCTTTTAAAAAAGAATTTTGTATTAGTTCCGGTTGTAGCATCAGTGCTAGTCGGAACTTTTACTGGCGTTCGTTATATTGTTAATCTTACAGATACTATAAACACTAATCAGCAAGAAATCGTAGATCTTAAAAGAGATTTAAAAGTTGCCGAAGACAAAATTGTAGATCAAAACACAAGACTCACGTCTGCTGAATCCACTTGGCAGATGGCAGAAAATTTATACAGACAACTAGCAGATCAAGTCAGAGAACACGACTATGATATTAAGGATTTAAACAGGTAATGTATGGAGGTTCTCAGGATGAATTATTATTTTACAGGATTAATTATTCTAGCTCTTACAATACTAGCTTTGTTTGTAGAACCTGCGTATCCTAGAAACGAATACCTTAACGACTATGGTGTAAGATGTGGAGAGTTTGAAATAAGAACCGATAAAAGAGAAACTGATTATAATTATTCTGACAGTAGCACTAATGAACAACAATACTTAAGCTTTACTTATAGAAAATATTTAGGCACAGACTGTAAAACAGCAAAAGAAAACGTAGCAATCAAACAACAATTAGAGTTAATGAAGATGTGTGGTAGAGTTAATAGTAATCCAAGTCTTGCAAACAATTCAAACTTTGATTTATTAGTATCAAAATGTAGGGGTGTAACTCCTGCAAGAGATAACACTAGACCATCTGACTCACAAAGTTTGTGGGATGATATGAAAGATGACTATAAAAAAGAGAACCCAGAGATCAATTTAATGAATGATAAGCTTATAGGTCCTTCTAAAAGCAAATTGAAAATTCCCTCAAAAGACTATATACTTCCGCTACCAAAACCAAAAATAAATGAGTAAGAAACCTTTAAATATATCTGAAGAAGCTGCTGTGCAGATGCCGATGAAAACGGTTGCCTCTCTGATTTTACTCGTCGCAGCTGGCGTGTTCGCATACACCGAGTTGACGGCCAGGTTAGTTTCATTAGAGACATCACGTGAGCTGTTTGAAAATGATTTACTCAAAAAAAGTGAGCAAATCCCTACTGATCAGGAGCAACATTTTTTACTCGAGGATCTTTATAAGAGTGTCGAGCAAATTGAAACACGGATCGAGGACATGATGCACAATAAAGTTAACATACAATTTTTACAAAAAAATCAGGAAAAGGTTTTAGCAGATCTTGAAGCCCTGAAAGATAAGGTAAGAGCAAATGGCAACGGGACGCATTAATAGACAAATTATAGATTACATCGAATCGATGGAAAGAAAAGCAAAACAAATGAGCTATGTAAAAAATTTAAAAAAAGAAGTAGAAACTGGCAAGAATGGTACACAAAAATATGTACTAAAGCAAGGTGTAAACAAAGGTAAAACAATATGATAGGTTTATTTTTTATAGGAACTGTAGTTTCAATTATTGTATTATATATATTAATAGATGTAAGAAAATATGACTGAGTTAGCAATAGCTTTACTTATGATTGTACACGGAGAGATCAAGGAGGCACGTTTGCAAACATCAATGTCTGATTGTTTGAAAGGGGCACGTACAGCTAGACGTGAAGCTAAATCGCACATAAAGTATCAGTGTATAAAGTCGATGGTTGAGCTTGAAAAAAATATAGATGGATCTTTCTCAATAAAAAAATTAATATTAGAATAGGAAAAAATTATGCAACTTAGTAAACACTTTACCCTTGAAGAAATGACCAAGTCGATGACAGCGACGAGGAAAAATATTGATAATACTCCAGGAGCTGGAGAGATTAAAAGTTTAGGTGACCTATGTTATGAGGTTCTTGAACCGCTACGTGCACACTTTGACAAGCCAGTTACAATTACTAGCGGATATCGTAGTGAAGCATTATGTGAAGCGATCGGCAGCAAAAAAACGTCACAGCATGCGAAGGGTCAGGCGGTCGACCTAGAAATATTTGGCGTGCCTAATATTCAAACAGCTTACTGGCTACAAAATAACGTGGATTTTGATCAATTGATCATGGAATTTTATGACAAAGACGATCCTGCAGGCGGATGGATCCACATAAGTTATAATGAAGAAGGATCAAATAGAAAACAAGTATTGACCTTTGATGGAAAAAAATATTCTGAAGGTCTTCCAGATATGGAATGGAAGGATGGCAAAGTTGTCGGATAAAAAAATTTTAATTAAAGCTTTTAATAGTATAGATACTGATCAAGGTATTTGTGAAAACTGTGAGGAAGAAAGTATTTTAGTTGGTATTGTAACTGATTATTATAGATGCACGAATTGTGGTGCAGATACTAGACAACATATCAATGGATGTATTCGATATTTACAGTTAGAAGAGTCAGATAAAAAATGGTTAAAAGATAAGTATGGCGAAAAAATTTAAAGCATTTGTAGAACGAGATAAACCTAGGAAACGTCCAGGCCGGCATACAAAGTCGTTAAATAAACATAAGAAACGACATCTAAAACATAATGGTAGATAAGTATGAAATGGTTATTAGTAGTTTATATCTGCTCTGCAGTAGAGGGTGAATGTCGAAATCCACCACAATATCCAGCTGTTAAAAACAGTTATTATGAATGTGTCCAAGATGGGTTAGGTGATGCTTACGAGCTACTATTTGGATCTGACAGCATTTTTACACCAGAAATGATACTCAATTCACAATTGTATCCACAATACAAATGTACTCCTGTAAAAGATGAAGGAAAGATTACCATATAAGTTGACAACAATTTATATTTTACTATAATGTCCTACACATTATGTACAAAAAGAAAGGTAATAAATGACAGATTTTAGTAAATATAAAAATGTATCTCTATCAAAAGATACCTATACTAAATTAGATCTTTTAAGAAAAGTTATAGTTCCAAACACTACTATATCAAGAGCCCAGACAGTTAATATTCTGGTCAATGAGAAAGCAGATAAGTTAAATGGAAAACTTTCTAAAAAGAAATAATAAATATAGGAGAAAGAAATGAAAAAGATATGTGAAGTGTGCAAGGGTAATGGATTCATTAGAGTTCCTTATGAACAAGCACGTGAAGAACAGTTTGCAAATTGTGAGTTTTGCAATAACCAAGGTGAAATAGAAGTTCACGAGGAGGAGGAAGATGGAAAATACAATTGAAACTTTAACTAAACAAAAAACTTATCTTCAAACTATGTGTAGAAAAGCAGGTGCAGAGATAAAAGAATTAAAAGATACTGTTGCAAAATTAGAAAAGTTATGTGCAATCACAACTGATGATGTGGTTGATAGGTTGCGTGATGCAGACAGTAGAACAATTGATTATACGGAGGGCAAATGACTGTTCAAAGATCTATTATTGAAGCTTTAGAAAAGAAATATGAAGCAGAGATATCTGCTGCAGATGCAACGATTAAGATATACCTGACTCAATCAGTCGGAATTGGTGAACATCCTCAACATATAGACGAGGTTGATAAACAATTACAAAAGATTGCTGATGCTACTGAAAAATTAGATGAACTTCAAAATTTTAAACTATGAAGTATTTGTTAATACTTTGTATTTTATTGTTAACTAGTTGTGTTAACAAGTTAGATAATTATAACCCAGGAACAACACTAGTTAGATGGATAATTACTCATGATAAGTGAAACTGATGCATCATACATTGCAGGTTTATTTGATGGTGAAGGAAGTATTACTTACAAACAATATACTGAAAAGAAAAAGAAGAGAGACGGCAGTCCTCGTACTTCATTTACTTGGCGTATAGTAATGGAGATCTCTATGACAGATGAATCTGTTATTCGTTTAGTCCATAATCTACTTGGATGTGGAACCGTTAGGAAAAAGCCAAGAGAAAAATCTGGTCATTTAATGCAATGGAGATGGCGATGTGGATTTAGAGATGCATACTATGTAGCTTTATTATTACATCCATATGTTCATGTAAAATTAGAAAAGATAAACAAAATTATTAAACATTATTCTTATGTAGGTAAAGAAGATCTAAAAGCTAAAGTAATTGATATAGCTAATCATAAATTATATAAACAGAGACATGGAAAAGAAACCGCTAGCTAGAATCCTTTCATTAGGTGCAGGAGTACAAAGTTCAACGATGGCATTGATGGCGGACCAAGGAGCATTTGGTGAGAAACCAACGGCAGCTATCTTTGCTGATACCGGTTGGGAACCTAGACCAGTTATCGATCATTTAAATTATTTGAAATCTAAACTATCTTTTCCTGTATACATTTGTAAAGCAGGAAATCTTCACGATGATATTTTAAGAGCAACAGATAATGGTAAGTTTGTATCTGTGCCTTTCTTTACTATAAATGAAAAAGGTAAAAAGGGTATGGGTCGTCGCCAATGTACGAGAGAATATAAGATAACTCCGATTGCAGCTAAGATCAGAGAACTGTTAGGTATGAAAAAGTATGCTAGATTTCCAAAAGGAGAGTTTGTTGAAACCTGGGTTGGTATATCAACTGATGAAGTATTTAGAGTAAAAGAATCTAGATTTTGGTGGCAAAAGAATAGATGGCCTTTAATTGAAAAGAAAATGTCAAGAGAAAATTGTATCGAATGGTACAATGGTAAAGATTATAAGACACCTGCTAAGTCTTCTTGTATTGGATGTCCCTATCACGACGATTCTTTTTGGTTGGATATGAAGAATAATAGACCAGATGAATTTGAAGCTGCGGTCGAGTTTGATAAGAAAATGAGAAATAATAGTCATAAGATAAAAAACTATATGCATCGATCTTGTAAGAATTTAGATGAGGTCGTGTTTCACGTGAAACGTGAAGAAGAACAAATGGATTTATTTAACAACGAATGTGAGGGTATGTGCGGAGTTTAATCGAAAGTATCATTGACGTTGGATCAGGATTAATTATAGCTACAATGCTACAACTTTATGTGTTTCCATTTTTTGGAATGTATCCTAGTGTTTGGGAAAGTTTTAATATTGCTGTAATTTTTATGTGTGTATCAATATTCAGATCTTGGTTATGGAGATTATTTTTTAGGAGGTATAAATGATGGAAGACAAAGATATAGAAGAATATAATAAAATTGGTTGGCAGCTTAAATGGAATAAAAAATTTGAGTATCCTAAGTCTCAAAGAGAAATAATTAAGGGTCGAAGACATTACTCTGTAAGTGACCAGAAATTACCCTCGGTTACTACTATATTGTCTAAGACTCAGCCAAAAGAAAAGCGTGATTCATTAGCCCAGTGGCGAGAACGAGTAGGCAATCTTGAGGCAACACGGATCATGGACCAAGCAGCTGCGAGGGGTACTGCAATGCACACGCTCCTGGAACACTACCTATTAGGCGAGAAACATGCTGATTTAACGGACATAGGGCAACAAGCAACGATGATGGCAGAGAAAGTGATAGATGAGGGTATAAAAGGTCATTTAGACGAGGTTTGGGGGTCTGAGGTCACTGTTTGGTACCCAGATTTATTTGCAGGTGCAACAGATGTGGTAGGTGTCTATGATGGCAAAGAAAGTATTGTTGACTTCAAGCAAACTAATAAACCAAAGAAAAGAGAATGGATCGATGACTATTTCTTACAATTAGCTGCATATGCAATGGCACATAATTTTACCTATCAAACTGAAATCATACAAGGTGTGGTCTTAATGTGTTCAAAAGATGGCTATTTTCAGAAGTTTGAAGTATCAGAAGAAGAATTTAAACAATATAAACACAGATGGTTGGCTAGAGTTAGTCAATATTATGATAGTTTAGAATAATTCTAAACTAATTGTATCATATAGAACTTTTTCCCCAGAATAAAAAAATTTTTTTTATTTTCAAAACCATGTTACAGGCTCATATATGTTACAATGTTAAATAAGTATTGATAATAGCCACTTATTTAAGCATAAATTGTAACAAGCTTATGTTACACGTGTTACAATCCTTATTTTACGCCATTTTCAAATGTTACAATTCCCGGACGCGAACAAAAGTTTTTTAGAATTTTTTTAAAAAGTCTCTGGGAGAAAAGTTCTATAGGGTATATAAGGTCGTATGCCTAGAAAAAGACGCAAAGCTGCAATCAATGAATCAACTCCAGATATACCTTTCCATAAGGTAAGAGTAGAATGGGTCGACTGTGTTAGTGATTCGGGATGGGCTAACGAAAAAGAATTTGATAAAATGTCGTTATCTTATCCTGTAAATGAAGGTTGGTTATATGCAAAAACAAAAGATTATATTAAAATGTTTGCGTCATACGATAAAGATGAAGACGGAATTACTTTTGGAGATCGGACGATGATTCCTCGTCATTGGGTAAAGAAGATAACTCGTCTGTAATAATTTCTGCATCCTTATCAATGATAGGTTGGTAATGTTTAAGAGCTTCAACAACTCTTGCATCAATTTCTTCCTGGGATAAATTTTCGTGTTTATGTAAATGAATCTGTTGGTTATTATAAAATCCAGCTGCTTTTCCTCGTGATATTTCCATATTACCTGCAGCTGTCCAAGCTTTGTTAACTCTAAATTCGTCTCTTAATTTACCTAACTCACTTAAATGACCTTCATAACTTATGTCATATTTTTTCATTAACTCAGTTCTTCTTCTGCCTATGTAATCTACAACTAAAGGAAAATGTTTGGGGTTTTGAAGTCTACTTGCTATTACATGAGCAGTGTCCTCTGAATATCCTGCTGCTATCGCACATTCAGTTGCCGTTTTTCTGCCTTCTTCTGAAACAATTAAGTTAGCAAATCTAATTTGCATAGGTGTTAATTTTTTAGGTAATCCCATACTTGAATTATATAAATTATAGGATATATTGCAAGTCAGAATGAACGGAAGATTATTAAGACAAGTATTAGATAAAATGATGAAGGGCAATCTCCATGCTGGAAATGCCAGAGTTCAAGTGTGTCTACCCGATGGTAAATATTATGATATTACTTCTTTACAACTACTAGAAAATAAATTAATTGGAGTCAGAGAATCCCATAGATTAGTGTTCACAGTCAAGGCTGAAAGATGGAATATGGGTAAAGTTTTGAAGAAAGTTGGAGACTCTACTTAACTTGAATTTTAACTCAAATAATGTTGAAGGAAGAGACAAAATTTTGGCATGAAATTAGAAACCATAAAAGCAAAATATCGTGGACTAGATTGGAAAATAGTGCTGCACACGGCACTCCTGATCTATTGGGTTATAATGTTAATTCCACTTTTTTTACTGTCGAACTTAAGTTAAAAAAATTTAAGAAAATACCCTTCTCTGCACACCAAATATCGTTTCATTTAAGACATCAAAAGAACACTTTCATCATGGTAAAAACCCAGCAAAAGGCCCTCGGTCAGAGAGCCGTAAAACTTTATGAGGGAACCAAGATCCGTGAATTACGGGACGGCGTCCCAGGAATTAAGCATGTGGCTTGTGGCCTAGATGCGTGCTGCTTGTTCCTTGAACGCTTGTAGCTTGTGGACTGGTGCGTGCTTGTGGGCGGGACCCACCCTGCTTGTAGCTTGTGACTTGGAAAGTCCCAGGAATTTATTTATTTAACTTTTTAAGAATATGTTTCAAATTTTTAACTACTAACTTCCCATGATCATTTTCTATTGCTAGATCTAAATCATCCTGGAGCCAAGACTTCAACCACTCTAATTCTTTTTTATTTAATTTAATGTTCACCATATGCAATATTTTTTACTAACGGATCCCAACACGCTCGACAGTCACCGCAGGCGTTGTCTTGTTTTGGAGCTGGACAAGTCGCGCCTTCGTTTACTACAGTTGAGGTATTGTTCCAGGATCCGCTAGCTTTCTGGTTAATCATCGGCATGGAAAATCGTATAACTAAATTTTTCGGGGCTCGTGTTACGTGTTCCTTGGTCCAAGCTTCACGTGTGGGCATCCAATGCTTGATTCCTGGTGTCAATTCGCAAACTTCAAAAATTTTGTTTAGATGTTCAAGATCCTGGACATCGCCGGAATCATGCCATCTAAAATATTTAGATTTTTTTGAATTGATCAAGTGAACCATGGCAGAAACCCAACCAGGATTTTTTATAGAATCCAGGCGTCTGTATTGCGCAGCTTGAACTACTTTAAAAACGTAACAGCCTTTAAGCGCGTAACAATTAGAACAAGTCGAGCCTTCAACCTTCTGGAGCTTCGAGCCGGTTTTGCATTCCGCAGCAGGCAGGCCATAAGACCAACCTGGCATTTTAGAGGGTCTACTTAGACCGCCTACAATTTTCAATGCGTGATTCGTTTTCATAGTTACAATGTAGGATATTATAGGAAATAAAACAAGAAAAAAATATTAAAAAAATAAAATAATTATCTTGACATATCCTATTTTATCCTATACACTTGG
>Ga0070749_10000261_pt1 | contig 34489 bp, 46 predicted proteins | sample VirMetDEL_Nov_18_FD_75180 | JGI IMG/M metagenome (GOLD analysis project Ga0070749, IMG submission 75180) | Aqueous microbial communities from the Delaware River and Bay under freshwater to marine salinity gradient to study organic matter... | ecosystem: Environmental > Aquatic > Marine >...
GAGGTATATTATGAATCAACTACATCGGTACATTTACACAATTTCAGAGACGACGGCACGCAAATTATCCCCGTAGCTATGGATTATACAGATGCACAGGCTCAAGATAAATACCAGTTTCGATATACGGTGCCAATAGTTGAATGGGCGAATGCAGGAACTTTCAACGTCCTTCAAGAAGACAACATGACAATGTCAAAGTCGGTTACGTTGGGTTATTCGGCAAGTGGTACGAACTTAGGTACTGGTTCCGTTGATTCAGGCCATTGGTTGCGAATTGGTAACATGATGATGTTGCAAGGCAGGGTTATCTGGGGAACATCACCAACGGTCGGAACCGGTGAGTTTTCAATCACCGTTCCCGATGGCTATAATATAGATACGAATTATGTAAGCGTTGGCAATGAATTCGACGCCAGTGTTTTAGGGTCTGGTACTTATGTTGATTACAGTAGTTCTGGCGCAAATACTCAGGTTATGGTTCAAGCCGAAACAACAACAACATTAAAATTCAATTGTTCTGAAGACAATTTAGGCTACATTAGCGCGACGTTTCCTATGGTTCCTGCCGCGCAGGACTTTCTTTCATTTTCCTGCATGATACCAATCGCAGAATGGGCCAACGTCAACCAGAACAGCTTGGTCGGGTTTAGTCAATACGATGGCACTAACGCAGGCTTGTTACCGAATCCTACTGCTTTGAGTGATGCTGCTGCTACTAGCTTAGGGATGAAAGTTTATGTCGGTGACGGAACAACTTATAATGGAGGTAATGCTGCCACAATAACATTTTCATCGAGTGCTGGATCAATATCATACGACTATAGTTCTTTAATACCATATCAAATGCAAGATGGGACATGGCGCTTGAAGGGAAATATTGGCGGCACAGGTAGCGCGACAAATAGGACTTATGGTTCTGCTACGGTAGCAGGTATTACTAGCATTGCCGAGAGCCAAGCAATATCGGCTAGTGTTAGCGACGTTGCTGGTACTATGCAGGTTGCTTATATAACAGCCTCGTCAAACACTTTCACACTCTATCATGCGGCAGCCGGTAGTGGTGATCAATATCAATGGTCATTTGATATAGCACTAGCAAGTAAGCCTACGTGGGCATATTAACCTCTGAAGGAACTGAGGAAATGAACAGAATAGATGATTGACATATAGCTTGCCTCTAGCTAAGATTTATATAGTTAAGTTTTAGTTGAGGCAAATTATGATAGAATACATTACCATTGGATGTTTATTCCTCAGTAATTTAATTACTGGGGTTTTTTTATACTTAAGCTATAAAAAGATAAAACACCTTAAAAATAGCCACAAAGACAAGCAGCTTGATACTAATGCCACTGAGCTACTCGCTGAGCTAATGTCTGGTGGCGCTGTTGTTGTTGCCAATGTTGTTGATAGGGACTCTATTTTTCAATGGTCACCAAAGGTGCAAAGATGATTATTTTTGGCGGTACTGGCACACTTGGTAAGGCTTTAGTTAAAGAGGTTTACAACAAGTATCAAACTATACATATAGTCAGCAGAGATGAAATCAAGCAAGCAGAGATGAAAAAAATGTACCCTAAGTGTGAGTTTCACCTGGGTGACATAACAAACACATCAAGCTTACCCTATATCAAAAATCCTGGGCCAGTTTTCAATCTAGCAGCTATGAAGCACGTAGAATTAGGTCAAAAACATCATGAGTATTGCGTTAATGTTAATTATCACGGTGTTATTAACACTTATTCATGGGCACACACACATGGAGCTAGTAGCTATACTCAGTCAAGTACCGATAAGGCAGTTGAGCCAGTTAATGCTTATGGAAAAGCTAAAAGTTTGGCTGAGGATTACTTGTTAAGCAGAAACAGAATTTTCCCTGTTAGCATTTTCAACTGGGGCAATGTTGTTGGCTCTCGTGGCAGTGTGTTACACAAGTTTGCTAAAACTCTAAAAGAAGAAAACACACTATACATAACTGATTTTAATATGACTCGTTTCTGGGTAAGTATTGATGATGTTGCAAATTTTATGTGGGCCAACCATGAAAAGAGTGGCTACCATGTGCCCCCAATGCGAGGCGCTAAGGTTTTAGACCTTGGGCTAGCTACCGCTATTGTGCTTGGTATCGAGCCTAAAAAAGTTAAGTTGGTTGAGGTTGGTAATCGTGGTGGCGAGAAACTGCATGAGAAACTTAATGGGCAATCGTCTTATGACTGCCCACAATATAAAAAACAAGAGCTGATTGACTTGGTTAGAAAGGGATTAAATGAGTAAGCCACCAATAATAGTTATTGGATATCTTGGTAATATGGGCAAGCGATACACCACCATACTCGATAAATTAAATTATCCTTGGATTGGTATTGAAAACATGGGTGCACACTACGATAGGCAAATGGGTGAGTTTATATCTGGCTTACATGCTATTGCATACCACAGTGTGATAATAGCCACGCCAACGTATACGCATATGGATATCATTAAACGCTACAGAACTCTCAACCTGCCAGTGTTGTGTGAAAAGCCAATAAGCAAGAGCGCTGATGACATCGATTATTTAGTTAATAACAACATAAACATCACAATGATCAATCAATATAAAAACCTAAGTGGCAAGGGTGGCGCTACTTACTACAATTTTTATAACAGCGGTGGTGATGGGATTGAGTGGGATTGCATTAACATCGTAGGCCTTGCTGGGCAAGAAAGGGCTTACATCAGCAATGAGTCACTAACTTGGGACTGTTGCATTAACGGTAAAAAGCTCGAGCTTAATGATGTTAACCAGGCTTATGTTGATATGATCAAAGATTGGATTGAGTCACCGGGCTCTGATTTAGAATACATAAAAGAGGCCCATAAGCGGGTCAGAGAGGGATATTTTGAAGAGGGTACTTATAGGCATACAAGCAAGGTCAACAAGCCAAAGGCTGCCAAAAAAGATACTGATGATGCTACCGGGCAAAAAGACAGTCCTGCAGAAAGTGGTGGGAGCTTGCCAAAGGAGCGCGGCATACGTAAACGACAGAAGCAATAATATTGAGGTAGCTGTTGCTCTTCTAACACCTCACGGCGATAGCATTAACGCGATTGACCATAATGTTGGTGTTTACACTGGCCCAGAGCATGATGTTTTAACCAGGTACTTCAGAGCTGCTAAGGCCTGCAAGGCTGATTATATTGTCAGAATCACAAGCGACTGCCCTCTAATACCACCAGGTTTGATAAGTAAACATATCTTTGCAGCTGCTAATCACGGACTTGATTATACAACCAATGTTTTTCCTAAGGCTAAGACTTACCCAGATGGCTTTGATTGTGAGGTTGTGAGCTATAGGATGTTAGAGTGGTTAGACGCCAATGCTGGCCAGGCTACTCACCGAGAGCATGTAACAAGCTTGCTGCATGAAATGACCCCAGACTGGTGCAAAAAGGGTGGCTGTTATGGCAATGTTGATAATCAGCACTTGAAGCTTTCTATTGATGAGAAAGCAGATTATGACTTTGCCTGCATGTACATGGATTACATGCAATCAAAGATTGATTGGTTGAAAAATAACTGCGAGGTGATTTTCACATGGTAACCTGGTTGGATCGATCAAATAAAAGCATATCTCAAGGCGGTTTAACAAATAGCAAATGGCCTGAATCATATATCAGGGGTGTATATCCAACACACATAAAAGCTGGCCACGGTTGCCATTTATATGATGTTTATGACTTAAAGTATGTTGATTTCATTTGTGGCCTTGGATCTAATTTATTTGGTTATGGAAACGAGAAAATAACTCAGGCTGTTATGCGTCATGTTTACAATGGGGCTAATCACAGCTTGCCTACTGTGCATGAGGTCATGGCTGCTGAGAAGTTAAAAGAGATGTTTCCATTTGTTGATAGGGTTAAATGGCTCAAGACTGGCAGCGATGCTTGTAATGCTGCTGTTAAGTTTGCTAGAGCATTTACTGGTAGGGATATTGTTGTATCTGAGGGCTATCATGGTTGGGGTGATGACTTTGTTAGCATGACACCACCTGCTAAGGGTGTGCCAGAACGTAGTTGGATATACAAAGAAGCTGACCTTGATAATGCTGCAGCAGTAATAGTTGAGCCAGTAATAACAGATGACTCGAGAGAGCGCATTGATTGGCTTAGGTCACTCAGGCAGCAGTGTGATGATTCGGGTGCTCTGCTAATATTTGATGAGGTCATTACTGGGTTAAGGTATGAGGGTTACAGTGTTTCTAACCATTATGGGGTAAAACCAGACCTTATATGCTTGGGTAAGGCTATAGGTGGTGGCTTAAGCTTAGCTTGTGTGGCTGGCAGGAATGATGTTTTAGATGATAAAGAAGTTTTTGTTAGCAGCACTTATGCTGGCGAAACTTGGCCTTTGATAGCTGGTTATACAGCCATGAGCATGATGCAAAAAGACAATGACTATAACATTGATTACCTTATTGAAATGGGTAAAAAGTTTATCAGTGAATTTAATGAAATGGGTGGCATTCAGATAGAGGGTTATGGCACTCGTGGTAAGTTTGTTGGCACCCCAGAAGAGAGGGCATTATTTTGCCAAGAAATGGCTAAGGCCAAGGTGTTATTTCACCCTGCCACATGGTTTTTTAATTTTCCCTTGATTGATGTTATGGATGACGTTTTAAATATAATAGACGGTGTTAAAAGTAAGATTAGAGCAGGCGGTGCTAAGCTTGAGTTTGACTTGCCAGAATCGCCATTTGCGGCAAAGGTGAGAAATTGAAAACACACAACGGCGGTGCCTGGGCTGATGAGACTGAAGTTATTGACAACCTTGTACCAGTCAGTTTTGACTGTGCAGATGTATCAACTTTTTTAGAAAGGCAGAGAATGAAAATAGAAGAGATGAAACAAAAAGAGGCTGAGGTTAGCAAGGCAATCAATGAGGCTCGTGACATTTGGGTTGAGCGCTATGGTTTTGCCCCTGATGTGAGAATGAGCTGCTTTCAGGTGGTTGAGCTACTTGAGAAACTTGGATTGTTAAAAGATGATTGATTTTGAGTATGGGGTTGGACTCGGCCCCTTAAGAGATGAAAATGCAGCCGTCTACTACCATGCTAGAAATGACTATAATATCTGGAAGTGGTGCAGGCAAAACGATGTAATCCAAATAGGTGAGCACGTTAGCTGGCTGCAGTATGTCACAGCTGATACAAGCAAAGTGCGCATGTACGAGGTTCTTGACCAGCACGAGCTTGTTGGTGTGTGCGGTTTAACTGATATTGATCACGTTAACCGTAGGGCTGAGTTTAGCCTATATATAATCCCGAAATACCACCGCAAAGGGTACGGCAAAAAGGCGTTAAAAACACTATTAAAGCATGGGTTTTATAACCTTGGTTTAAATACTATCTGGGGCGAAACTTACGAGGGTAACCCAGCATTTGATATGTTTATGTCACTTGGTATGACTCACGAGGGCACTAGAGATGAATTTTATTATCGCAATGGTAGGTTTATCGACTGTCACCTCATTAGCCTCACTCGTGGGGTGTTTGATGATGTGGAAAAAACTTGGCCAAAAGCCAAGCTACGATGCATCAAGTAATGAAAACAAGCGGGTTATGATGACACCATCTGGCCCGGTTGTAATTGATTCAAAGCGTAAGCCTACAATTAATGATGACCACATACTAGCTGACAGAGGTTTATGATATAATAATCATATGCACACAATCAGGAGGTATTTATGGACTATTTAATTGGTATTTTCCTAGAAGTTTTGAAATTCATCAAAGAAAAGGGTTACATCGTCGAGCTGCTAGAATGGGCTGAAACTGAAGCAGCAAAATCCGAGTCACCCATTGATGATGTAGCTGTTAAAATATTAAAGTTTTTTCTCGGATAATCCCAGATGCTCGACAACAAGAGCGCCAAAGAATTGGGCGTTATTGCTTGGCTGTTGGCACTAAGCTTTAGTATGGGTGTATCTTACATGCAGATACAATCAAATACTGAGCTGATACAAAGCGATATAGTCAGTAGGCGTAGGATGTGGGATGCAATTAACGGTATGCGTGATGAAATTCACACTATTGCTGGGTACATAAAAGGCAGAGAAGAAAATAAGAGATGAGGGGCTAGGCCCCTCTTTTCTATTTAGAAAGGTATGTTGTTTGGATCTTCTTTGGGCTCTTGATTGTTTGAGCTAGCAGCCTTTGCTCCAAACTCAACTTTGCTGGCCGTAAGATAGGTAACATAAGAGTCATCTTTTTTAACATTTTCAATAGTACCCTCACAAATAACATGCTGACCTTTCTCGAGATACTTAGCACAGTTTTCTGCAGCCTTGCCAAAAACGGTAACGCTATTCCATGCCGTAGATTTCTCGTAGTTATCGCCATTTTTAACCGTCTTATCACTTGCTACATTTAGGTGCACCTTGTTGTAGTTTTCGCCTGATAAAAGCTCTGGTTTTTTTGAAATCCTGCCTGTAATAATAAATTTATTCATGTCTAACCTCTCACTATTTCACTGACTGCTTGAGTGACGCCAGTAGCGTATTCTATCACTTCTTGCTTGTTAATCATTATGTTACTAGAGATGTAATTAATAGATTTTCTTTTTATCGGGTCATAAACTCGCATGGTGCCACACTTATTACGGCCCATAAGTACAACCTTTTTAACATATGGCTCAAATGGTGACTTAACAAACACCTCTTTATCAATATTTTTAAGAATAATTTCTACCCTTGGGGTTCCACTACTACGTCTTTGAGTATACACATTGCGCACTATTTTTTTATGAGTAATGGGATTTCTACCATAAACATCGGTCACAATTGTGCCTTTATTCCACTTCCAAATGTATAGGTCACCTTGTTGCGTTAATAGGGTAGTTTTGCCCTGCTTGGCTGTTGTTGGTTTGTTAAAGTCGATTTTTATTAGAGTTTGATCGTTCATTGTATAGTCCTTTCTATAATTTCATTTACTTGATCCCAGGTTGGGTCATCCCATAGCCCTTTGATTTTTTTGATTCTTTCGGCAGCCTCTGTGTTGATACCTTTTAGCTGCTCAAACATTCTTTTCTTCTCTTGCACACTCCATACTTTGTTAACCTCTGGCTTTCTTTGAGCCACTTTCTGGGGTGCGGTTGTACGTGGTTTACTTGCTTCTTTATCTGAATCCTCACCAGTTTCAAGCATAAAAGTTTTAAGCAAGGCATACTTAAACATATAGCTAATGGCTTTACCTGGTGATTTATCGCCTGAGTCAAGACCGTAGCCGATAGCCTCAACAGTCAAGACATCCATTGGGTCATCGATGTTGCAGAACTTGACGGCACCTTTTATTTTTGTCCTGGTTTCTCGCCGTTTGCCGAATTTGTTTTCAAATTCTAGCTCATCATCCTCAACCTGAATGTGCTCAATAAAGCAAACAACACCATGCTTAACCATGGCATCCCGCACTTTCGCAGTCACTGCATCATGACTAACAGCTTTATAGCTGCCCTTGCCCATGCTAACGCTAGTGTCTTTTTGCACATAGTGCACATCAGCCATGACTGCATGTATTCTCTGTAACAAGTTTCTTTTCATAATCTCACCTCCAAAATTCCATCATTACCAAGACCTGGGTACTGGTTGTTTCTATTTGCGTAATCAATCGCAAGCATTAGTGCTTTATATTCTGCCTCTGTGTTTCTTCGAGTGCTCTCATCAAGTACAGTGAGTCTTGTAGTAAAAGGTGGGCTTTTCTCACACCAGCCCAGCGCGAAAGCTTCGGACATATAAGGGACACAAGCCCTAACACCTGCCACATAATGCGCCTCTTGCAAATCATAGCGAAAGTTTTTATACCCATAAAATATATCCTTACTGGTTATCGGTTTAGCCGTTGTTTTAAGGTCTAAAATCCCATGCTCGAGGCTGAGCAAATCAACTTTGCTTTTACATTGCATGTTGGATGTAGGGCACACCCAAAACATAGCAACCTCTGTGTAGTGCTCACCTGCTGTGTAATCTTGCCAATAATCGGACTCATAAATATTTTTAGCCATTTGCTCAATCTTATACATATCGAGCTCATCAAGTATGTGTTTATCTTTGTTTTCGAGCTTCCAGGCTCTGCCTTCTTTAGTTCTTAAATCAAGTTTGGGCTTAGCGATAAAACTCTTATTAAACTCATCTTTATCAAGCATGTAGGCGTGAAATGCTGACCCAAATGCAAAATAGTCTGGCCGCCATGTTAGTGGCATACTTTCGTCCGGGTGCGCTACTGCATTATAATGAGCTAAAGATATTGCTGCAGCCTTGATAGATGTTGAGTTTACACCTGCTTTAAAAGCGTGGTAGTCATCATCATTAACCTTAAACACACCTTCAACGGGCCCATACTCATGAATCTGCTCAAGCTCTTCCAATGTCTTACTTTCAATTTTCACATGACTCTCCATGGTTGTGAGGAACCTAGTATTACTAGATATTACTTGAGGTGGTCAATGGTAAAAATGATAAAATCTGAAAATCTCTTATATCCAAGATTCTTGGAGAAACTAAAAGACGTTCAAAAAGAGTTTAATGAACAAACTGGACACCGTATATTGATACACGAGACATATCGGCTACCTGAGCGGCAGCAGTGGCTTTACGAGCTGGGTAGAACCAGAAAGGGAAGAGTTGTGACCAACACCCTTGCCAGCACACACTTTCTGGGCCTTAGTTGTGACTTTGTTGGTGACATTAGCCCGGCCCCAGGCATCCAAGGGCCTTATGACATTGACTGGAATAAGCTTGGTGCAATTGTGCTTAGTAAAGGTTTAGTTTGGGGTGGTAACTTCAAGAGCCGCGACATGGTGTACGTTGAAATGAGGGGCCCATATACGGTAAAAGATCTTTTTGAAATGGTTGAGCAGCATGGTATTTTATACCTTTGGAATAAGCTAGAGGGTTATTATGGACAAGGTACCTAGTTTTGAAATCTTTATACCAATTTTACCAGTGCCTAAAGCTCATCGGCGTTATGGTAAAAGAATTGTACTAACTGATTCTTGCCGTGACTATCAACGCCAAGTGACCGAGTTTTTAGAAAAGCATAAAATAGATACTTTAGACGGTTACATTTGGGCTGATTACACTTTTTATTTAAAGCGCCCAAGCTCTTCCAAAATGGATTACCCAGCGCGTAAGCCAGACCACGATAACTTGGTTAAAAGTTTGCAGGATTGTTTAGAGAGGGCAGCTATCATCAAGAATGATAGCCGCATTGTGGTATGTACAACCAGGAAAGTGTTTGTGTGCGGAAAGGGATCGGATGGCGTTATTTCAGTTGGTACGAAAGTCCAACTGGGATTACTTGCATAACTTCAATGTTAGGATGTTCTTTATACCTTTTTTTTCTCATAGGTCTACCTAAAATCACCACCACATTATTAATTTTTTGCAGGCTTAAGATGAAATTACATACACTGCTGTGACTGACCATAACAAAGGGCTCATTATCAAATAGGCGTATACCGTCAAAAACTTTGAGGTTCTTTTTTCTTGTTCTACGCCATTTAACAATTGCGATACCGCAACCATCCTCTAAGCCCCATAGCCTAGATTCTCTGCCAGTCATCGGTATTTGTGGGTATCAAGGTGTTTTAATATATTCTCGTATCGCTTGGCAGATTTCTTGGCTTGCGTTAGTGACTTTATTTTTTCTGCAGTGGCTTTTAAATAGTCTTGCTGTGCTTGCATCCAAAAAAATGCACTTTCGTTTTCCGAGTTTTGATTTTGGCTTTGGCTCGGGGCCCCTTGCACCCATGGTATCTCCCAGTCAGTGATGACGCCACCGAGTGCTTTTTTAAAAGCGTGGAGCGTCTTGAAGTTTTCAGAAAACTTAGTATCACTTTTACAGCATCGCCGCAATGTTTTGATGTGCTCAATCTCTGTTTTGCTGTAGCACACCAGGCTCTCATGTTTCTCACCGATCCAAACAAATTCATCTATCAACTCACTGTAATACTTCAATGCAGCCACACCTCTTGATTTTCTTCATGGGCCTCAAGCAATATGACAGTCATGCAATACTTACAAGTAAGTTTTGAAATATCTCGTGTTATTATGTGATTAGGGTAATACCCAGTTTTGCACAGCAGCCCTACACCATTCTCATCTGAGTATTTATAGTGTATCTCGTTTGTGCTTGGCTCGTGTGCTGGGTAGTCTTTTCTTGAATCTGGTATATCTGGCCGCGCGATTAATAACGAATATTTTTGTAAGGTTTTCAAACAGGCAGCAGATACTTTCTTCTTGCTTTTCATTGATTGTTTGTCCTAACCCCGAATAATAAAAAAAAGCGTGACAAATCTCATGCACCAGCGTCATGTACATTTGTTCTGGCCTTTCTATTCGGATTATTATTTTGTTTTCATCAGGTATAAAAAGACCATGCAAATACTCGCCGTCATGCGATGGTATTTCTTTTTGGTATTTAACTTTAACCCATGTACCGAGAGTGTTAACAGATGTTGGCAGTGTTAAGTCATCCATGTTTTACCCTCTACAAGTGAAATGAATCTCGGCCCAAATTCATCGACGATAGCGAATCCATTCATGAAGTTTGAAAACTTTCTTTGTGCGGTGTAGCTCAGTGGTACGCTCGAAAGGTCTGCCATTGTTGCAGCGTTTATCTCCCAAATAACTGAGTCTTTGATGCGCCTAAAAACACATGAGCCTTTATGGGTGTGCCCAAACGCTGTGTTTTTCATGTTGTAATTCATGTGAGTACCAGGCCTTGAATAGTGCCCATGAATAAAAACGATATCTTTTAAAATAAGCTCATCTGCTTGCGAGCTCTGTGTTGCTACGCCGTCAAACTCCCAAAGGTGAGCCATATCGATTGTCTCGTACAACTCGGGCAGCTTAGCCATTACCTGCTTTTTTAATCTTTCGTCATGGTTGCCAATGAGTTGGTAGCATTTTGCTTTAGGGTACAAGTCCTGCAGCTTATCCCACATTTCTTGAGCACACACTCGGGCCTTTCGGATTTCCTCAGCTGGCTTATCGATATTAAGACTGCGAGGGTAGCGAGATAAGTTGTAAAAATCATAAAGGTCACCTACCTGCACTATATGGGTAAATTCTGGCAGTTTTTTGATTGCTCTGAAAAAACCGCGAAAAGACTTTTTACAGTGATAGGGGAAGTGAGTATCCCCAATAATAAGTATATTTAGCATAACAATATTATATCAGTTTATGTGGCCGGATGTTTTGGTGCTTTGAGATCAACTAAAGTTACCCGCCAAAGACCCGATAAGGGTAAAAACAAGCGAGGTGACCCATGTTTGCAGTTATATCGGTAGTCTTTTTGGTGATTTACGCGATAAAAAAAGCCCCAGGCGAGTGCCCAGGGCCAAAAACAAAGGAATAAGGTGAATAAAATCAACTTGTGAAAGTTTTATGCTAAAATGTAGAAAATATCAACAAATTTATCACCACTTAAAAGCCTGATATCTATACAGATATCCTGAAAACAGCCTGCCCCAAGGCTTCGATGGATTATAAACCTGTTGACAACTATTTGGTGCTTACCCTATAAGCAGCCTGCTAGTGATTAATTTCTAGCCTCAAAAACAGAAAAGGAAAAAACCATGCAAGAGAAATTACTAACAGTAAACAGTTGGGCTAAAGATGTAGGATTGAGCTTAGGCAGACACATGACTGGGGAGGTTGGAAAGATTGCCACAGGATTGGCACACAGCCGAATGATACCCCTACTTAAAGATATAGACCAACAAGGCACAAAGCGTAATTTGTACCCAAGGCCTATCATTGAATCAGCTTGGAGCTTGTACACGAGAGATAATTTGAATTGCCCGGAAGTTCTATTTGGATAACTTGCGTCTAAAGACGCAAAACACAACTGACGTTGTGTTGATAAAGGAATTATTTGCTTAAAAAAGAAAAAACAGAAAAAAAGAAAAAATGGTGAAAACATTTTTTCGAGCCCGGTGTGTGCTATAATTATTTAGACGATTGATTTGTTTAGTTGATTGACTAAGTGGTTATATCTTATCGCCCTACCGGGCTCTATTTAATGTAGTTTGGTATTGATACCCTTGTCAAGTCAATTATGAAAAGGGCTTTGTTATCAAATGACTACAATAATCATAATACTTACCATAACAGTAGCACTGCTAGGTGCATTAACTAGCGTTTTCAAAGCTTACAACCAGCCAAAGGTTGAGAAGTATCGCAATGAACGCGAGCGAATAGAGATATTAGAAGAAAATAACGAGCACATTAACGAAATGGAAGAGCGAGAGCAGAAAGCTCGGCTAAGAGCTGAGAAACTTGCCCTTAGGGATAAGAGGCGCGCTGCCAGGCGTGAATCTCTCTATATTTGGAGAAAAAAAACTTTCCCCTGGCTGTTTAAATAGGTTATACAAAGTTTAGAGCTTGTATAAAAAATAGAATAATCAAACGGTGATTAATCGGTGGGCAGAGAGAAAACACAGTTTAAAAAAGGCAACCCTGGTGGCCCTGGGAGGCCTCACAGCCCCAAACACATCAAACAGGTAGCAAAGCTTACCCGAGAGCAGGCAAAGCAGCTATTTCTTGAGCTGATGCACAAGAGCCAAACAGAACTCGAGCAAATTGTTAAGGATAAGAGCAGAACGGTGCTGCAGCTAGCGGTTGCCCGGGTAGCTCTTGACTCAGTTAAAAGCGGTGATATTTCAAAAATTGGGTTTATGCTTGACCGCACTATTGGCAAGGTCAAAGAAGAGGTTGAAATCAAGCTACCAAAACCGATGATTGTAGAAAACTTAGAGGGCTCTGGTGTAATGCTTGGCGCTAAGGATGAGTCGATAGATGCAGAGGTGGTTGAATGATTGAGGGTGGTATTGCTGGTGTGTTGCAAGAGGTCAACCACAAGCTACAAGAAAAGGTTGAAGAGCAGAAATTGATTATTGCGAGTATGCAGGCCAGGAATGTTGAGCTTTTAGACAAGGTTTATGAGCTCGAGCTGCTTGTTTCTCAGAATAGCAGTAGCAAGGTTGCAGCGCTTGAAGAGCGTATAGAGCAGCTGAATCAAAGAACTACAGCGCTTAACAATCGCCTTAGTGCAGCTGAGGCTTATAGGAGATGGAAACATGAGGCCACACGTTAAAAAGGTACTTTGGTGGTTAATGGCCTTTATGGTTTTTGGGCTTTTAGGGGCTTTGTTGGTTGATTTCTGGCTGTTTGTTAATGACACCGATGCCACGATTAGCGCGACGCTGCAGGACTATCTGGGCGGTTCTAACGAGAGCTACAGAGCTGCTATCTTTGGCTTTCTGGTGGGGAGCTTACTGAATCACTTTGCTGCTTGGGGCAGAGATACTTGAATGAGCAAGATTTAAGAGAAGAGCTTGAGGACTTGCGAGCTGAAAACGAGCGGCTAAGGCAGGGCTGTATTGATTTAACCAGGCCTTTTCATGAGATTGAGAGACAAGTTATTGAGATTGTTTATAGGCAAAACAACTACAATAAAACAGCTACAGCCAGGCAGTTGAGGCTGGGGGCTAGAACAATACAAAGAAAGTTTAAACAATGGTTTACTACTTGAGAATGGCTATGGGTGTGTGGCTAACCACGGTTATTTGGGTGCTGATTATGGCTAGTTTGGTTGGATGTGGTCATTTTGATATAATTAAACCTAAGAGTCCACAAGCAAGCAAATTGCAGTTATTGCAGGCTAGGTATGATGAAAACCTTGCCAAGCTAGGCAACCGTTGGCCCAGCAGGTCAGATTGCGATGCTGTTTTATGGGCATCCATTTCTAAGCATGGGGGCAATGATGTTGATATTACCGAGTCACAAGCAGAGTCAGGGCAGTGGTTTAGGCGCCCTGGTAAAGATTGCTTTTCTACTGCTTCTAGTAGGTCAAGTTTCTCTAATGATATGGCTTTGGGCATTGTACTTGCCGCTAGTACACATGATATTAAGCGTTGGTTTAATTGGGTAAAGCGCAATAACTACCGCATGGGCCCAGGTGACCCAGGTGCTGCAGTTTTAAAGCCTAATGTGATGGCTGTTATTGGCAGGCGAGTTGGTTGGAATCTTGGCCCGAGATACCCATATGTGAGCAACAGCCGTGATTATGTAAGGCATATTCAAACTTTAATGATTTATGTTGATGGTTTGAGCACTGGCTACATAACTAAGGGTGAACTTTCTCTGCTTAAGAGGTATAATGATGGCAGAGATTACTTGATAGCAAGCGTGTTGGCCAAATATACGGGTGACTTTGATGCAGCGGTGGGGCTACTTCTGGAAGAGGGTGAGCCCCCAAGCTATGTCAGAGGTGATAGTCCTGAGATGTTTAGGTTAGCCCATTGGGTAATGTCAGCAAAAATAGTTTTAGGTGTAAAATGAGCGATCAAAAATATACAGAGCTACCAAGTAATCGCAATGATTTAGAGTATGACCGCTTTGCTTTGAGCGATGAGGGTAAGGTTGGTGTTAGGGTTGTTGACTCTCTGAAGCTGTCTGATGGTGTACAGATCAACACATACTTAACTAAGCAGTTTGAGATTATGGTTGAGCAGCTTGACAACTTGAATGAAAAGGTTGAGGCCTTATTGAATCATGTCAGAATCATAAACGAACTAGATGACCATAAAGGAAATAAATACTAATGGGAACTTTTATAAATGACGGTAAAGGCTCAGGGCTTAGCGCGCAGGTTGATGACCAGAACAGACTAAGAACTCATGCAGTAACAGAGGACGAGTCTTTACATGCTGCCGAAGAGGGTAACGCATACAATATAAATACAGGGCTAATCTCTATTACAGGCGACGCTACGCTAATCTATTACAAGAACACAGGCGAGAAAGACTTTGTTGTTGAGGCTATCGCTTTAGGTAGTTTTGAAGGCATTACCCACAGTGACGACCCTTATATAACTTTGGTTAGGAATCCCACTGGCGGCGATTTAATCTCAGATGCCACAGCAGTATCAATGAACCAAAACAGAAATTTTGGGTCATCTAATTCTACGAGCGGGTTGGCTTATAAGGGCAAGGTCGGCGGAACTTTGACAGGTGGAAATGACATTGCCATATTGCAGGCTAGTCCCGGTGGGAGATCATTCTACAGTATAAACTTTGTACTGCCTAAAGGCTCTAGCGTTGGTCTTAAGCTAACTGCTAATGTGTCTTCAGGCTCAGCTAATTGGTACGCAGCAATCATTGGATTTGAAAAAGACGACACTACAGACTAGGGGATAAAATGAAGATAGAAGACGGAACAGGATCGGGTCGCTTTGCGGCGGTAGATACCACTAAGCGCTTAAAGACGGCGGCGGCTGTTTCAAGTGCGTTGCATGAAAACTCGATAAATGAAAAACAAGTATATATATTTTCCACAGGCGGATTTATTTCTATAACAAGCACTGGAACTGAGACAGGTGTCTTTTATCTTAAAAATACTAGCTCAACGAAATACTTGTTTATCAACAGTATTAGAACATGCGGCACTCAGATCCAAAAAGTTCTCATTTATAAAGATCCAACAGGCGGGACATTGATTAGTACAGCTAACGCAGCTGAATCAACTAACCTAAACCTGACAAGCTCGAATACCAGTGAAAGCACTCAATACTATGGCGCTAACGCACTGACGGTAACAGGCGGCACTCATATTGCTAACCATATTAATCATGTCGGTCATTCGACTATGAACTTGGATGACGCGCTTGTACTAGGTAAAAACAATTCAATTGCTATTACATTTGAAGTAGATACGGCGGCTGATGTTTGTGTGGCAATCGAAGGCTATTATGCTACAGAGTAGGTATTTATGATTAAGGTTCAACTGGTAGACGGACAAGGCAACGGTTATGCTGCAAAGGTCAATGAAACAGGGCAACTTGTTTCAGGCCCGTTAGAGTATTCAGAACCGTATGCAGTGACAATGGATAGCGTAAATACTGCGTATGTGATTGCGACGCCGTTGATTCGTTTCCGCTTTGTCATAACTGGCATTTTGCTAGATGCTGGCAAGGATGTTTCAGCTAGTACAGCGGGAACGATTGTTCTTTATGAAACAGATGCCGAAGATTCAATCGTTGAAACAAAGGAAATATTAACCTTTGAAATGTTGAAAAACACTAGCAGGGTTATAACCGGCCTCAACGTTATTGTTACCGAGGGCGAATGGTTAAGCATTCGAACAACCGATGCAACGGTTTATGCGACTGTATTAGGTTATTATGTTGAGTTCGACAAAGAGCCAATACTTTCAACTGGTGGTGGATCTAGTTCTATACCTGTAGCATCACCATTGTTGACTGATTTGTATGCTTGGTATGACTTAGAAGAGGATAGCGGAACAAGAGTTGATGCGCTTGGTAACTGGGATTTAACCAGTCAAAACGGAACGCCTGATAATGATACCGGGTTGATCGGTTCGGCACTAAACTTGAACAGCACTGGAACAGCGGAATCAATTTATGGTGCGCTATCAACTGGACTTGGTTTTGACGGCGACGGTGATTTTACTATATCCTTGTGGGTTAAATTCGACGCAGGTGGAACATTCGAAACATATGTATCGCATTGGGGCGGCAATGGTTCAAAATCGTGGTTCTTCTCGAAAGATGCTAGCGACAACATCCGGGTTGATTCATCAAGCAACGGCACAGGCATTACAACGACAACAACACATGGCAGCATAACCGCGACAAACTGGAATCATTTGGTTTTTGTTTATGACGATACAGCAGGAGAGATCCGGGTTTATGTCAATAACAGCTTAGACGCCACGACTCATAGCAGCTCACTTGCGGTTGTTGCAAATTACTTTGTTATTTGGGGGACGCTTGGCACTAACTCGAATGCCATGAATGGAAACATTGATCTAGTAGGCTGTTGGAACAGAAAGCTTGATAATACTGAAGTCTCATTGCTGTATAATAGTGGAGCTGGCACAACATATCCATTCTAGGGGTTTTATGTACATAATAGCTGAGATAGGTAGTAATTTTAATAGTGTTGAGGATTGCTTGCTACAGGTTGAGCTAGCAAAAAAGGCTGGGGCTGATGCTGTAAAGTTTCAGCACTTTACTCTAAGAGAGATGTACGGTCATGGTGATGGTGAGGTTACCCCAGAAAGTTGGCTTATTGACCTGCACCGCTACAGCAAGCAAATTGGCATTGATTTCTCTTGCACTTTCTTCTCACCTGAAAAGCTCTTGAAACACCTGGGGCTGCTTGATTTCATCAAAATAGCATCATCCAACATGATGGATAAAAGGCTGTTAGACATCGCCAAGGCTAGCGGCAAGAAAACGCTGATATCTACTGGTGGCCATGAGCTGCATGAAGTACAGAGGGTTTTTGATTATTTTGCCGATGCTTCGTTTATGTATTGCGAGAGCGCTTACCCATCGCATGTGAATAATTACAAAAAGATGAAAGATTTTTACTTTGACGGCATCAGCGACCACAGCCTTGAGGTTTACCCTGAGTATCCACACTGCAGGTATGTTGAGAAACACGTTAACTTTTTGGATTTAAACGATAAGCCCGATGCAGGACATGCTCTCGGGTTTTTTCAATTTACCAGGTTTTGTAAGCATGTAAGAGGCGATGACAAGTACCATCCTTTATTGAGTGTCGAAGAGGTTGACATGCGCACCAAGTACAATGTGAGGCTTGTTGCTAAAAAGGATATTGGCACAGGCTGCAAGCTTACCTGGGATAATGTTGGTGTATACCGGGGCACTAGGGATGCACAGAACTACATTACAGCTTTAGATGCTGATAAGGTTATTGGAAAAGTAGCAAAAAAACACATTAAAGCATGGGATAGCATTGGATACTCAGATTTTCAAACCGCACAGTCTGAAGCAGAACAAGTGCATACATAGTGATAAGAAAATCATTATTCTAGCTTGTGGTATCCAGTTCGGTAAAACCATGGCTGGCGCTATTTTCATGAAAATGAATATGCATAGGCATACAGACCCTATGGATAACTTCATAATTACCGCACCAACCTATAAAATCCTGCAGCAAGCAACACTCCCAGCATTTTTAAAAGTCATGGAAGGCTATGGAACATTCCATAAAGTCGATGCAATGTTTAAGATGCATAACGGTGGCACTTGTTATTTTCGTACTGCTACCGATCCCGATAGCGTGGTAGGCATCACTAGGGTTAAGGCTATCTGGGGTGACGAGTCTGGGCTGTATTCTCTGTACTTCCATGAAAACCTTCAGGCCAGAGCTTCCTTTTCTCAGGCTCAGATAATCTATACTACTTCCCCTTATTCCATGAACTGGATTTATACTGATTACATTAGGCCATGCCATAGGGGTTTGGAGATCAGTAACGAAGTTGAGCTGGTACAGGCTAAAAGTAGCGAAAACCCTTACTTCCCTAAGGAAGAATTTGAACGTAAGAAGCGCACGATGGACTCAAGGCGCTTTAATATGGTTTATGGTGGTGAGTTTCACAAGCTTGAGGGCTTGGTATACAGCTGTTTTGATGAAGAAACGCATGTTGTTAAGCCTTTCCCTTTGCGTGGCAAGTTTAAGATTGTTGCTGGTGTTGACTGGGGCTTTACTAACCCAGCTGTTATTGAGGTTATGGCTATCACTGATGAGGGCATATTTTTGGTGCATGAGTGGTACAAGGCTCAGAAAACTATTGGCGAGATTGTCGAGCAGGCTGCAAGGTTGAAGTCAATTTATGATATTGAGCGCTTTTATTGTGACCCATCAAGCCCTGCTAATATTTTTGAGTTTAATAAGGCTGGTTTGACTGCGATACCTGCAGACAACAACATTAGGCCTGGCATTGATGCTGTTTATGAGAAAATGGCCTCTGGAAAATTCAAGGTTTTTGAGGGTAAAGCCCCCAACTTTCTTGATGAGGTTACTATGTATCATTATCCCAATGTTGAGGATGTTAAGCCTGATGCTGATGTAAAAGACCAGCTGCCGGTTAAGCAGTATGACCATTCAATGGATAGTATAAGGTACGTAATTTATGGCCTTCACAAATCAGATGTATCGAATAAGAGAAAACCTGTTATCGGTGGCACAAAAAAAACTGTAAATCCTTATGATTATCGTGATAGATTGCTTAAAGAACTTAATACAACAACAGACTATGATTGGTGAAAATGATTTACCCTTATATTTGCCCTAAGTGTGACAATAATTTTGAGGTCATAAAATCTGTTAAGGATATAGACCAGCCTGAAAATTGTCCATCATGTGATACAATAAGTAATAGGACTATCTCAAGATTTCAGGCTGTTGACTCTACTGCTGCTGCAGATTGGAATAATAAGACATATAACCCAGCCTTTGGCAAAGCTCTTACACCACAGCAGGCCAAGAAAGAGGCGAGGGCTAGAAATTGGGCAGAGGTTGGCACTGAGCCACCTGAAAAAATCCATAAGCATTTTGCTAAGCAGCGGGAAGAAAAAGAAAAAGCTAAATGGGATAGTTTTAATTTAAATTTAGGCGAGGTTAAATCGTGAGCGATATTTCACTTGGTGATGATGGTATTGACCCATCGATTAGTGAGGAGGATGCGCAAGATGTTAAAATGGTTTTGGACTTATTTAAAAAGTACAAAAAACATCGTGCAAAATACGATAGTAATTGGATGCACTACTATAAAATGTGGCGTGGTGACCAATGGCATAACATAAAGATGCCCAGATTTAGGCAGCAAGAGGTTATCAACCTTATCTGGCAAACTGTGCAGTCCAATATGCCACTGCAGACAGATGTTAGGCCCAAAATTTCTTATATCCCAGAAGAGCCCTCAGATAAGCTATTAGCAGAGGTTTTAAACCAGGTGAGTGAGTCTGATTGGGAGAGAAAAGACTGGCTCAAGGTTTTATCAGAAGTAATTTTAGATGGGTATTTATATGGCACAGGATTCGCTAAGATTGGTTATGACCCTGATGATGACTACGGTGTTGGTAGTGCTACTTTTGAATCTGTTGACCCATTTTATTTGTACCCAGACCCAGAGGCGAAAGAAATAAACGGCCCGGACTCATTTGGTATAATAATCGCTAAGCCTGTTGAAACAAAGCGCCTAAAACAGAAGTACCCACACTTAGCAGACAAGATAAAAGCAGATATCAAAGATAACATTGCTAGCTCAAAAACTTCTTTGAACGATTTAAGCTTAAAATGTCAAATACTGACAGAGATATGCCAGACATGACTTTTATGGATGGCGAGAGCAAGGCAGAAGACAAGACCATGCTTATAACTGCTTATTTAAAGCCTCAAGAAACACAAGATGAGGAAAAAATAGATGAGGCAGGTGATGTTAAGGTTGTCACCAAGAAAATATACCCTTTCGGCAGGGTTATAAAGGTTGCTAATGGCTTGAAGCTTGAAGAGAAAGAGCTGCCATTTGAAAACGGCAAGTTTCCATTTGCAAAATACAACAATTACCTTTTACCAAGAGAGTTTTATGGTGTTTCAGAAGTTGAGCAGCTTGAGTCACCTCAAAGGGTTTTTAATAAACTACTTAATGCCTCTCTTGAAGTGCTCAACCTTATGGGTAACCCGGTTTGGATTGTCGATACTGCAAGCGGTGTTGACCCGCAGCACCTTGTTAATAGGACGGGTTTGGTTGTCGAAAAAGAACCAGGTAGTGAAGTACGTAGGGAATCGGGTGTACAACTATCAGGTTCGGCGCTATCACTTATTGATAGGCTCGAAAGTTGGTTTAACAATGTATCAGGCACACAAGACATTACGCGAGGCGAAACACCTGGATCGGTCACTGCAAGTAGTGCTATTGAGCAGCTGCAAGAGGCGGCTCGAACACGAATTAGACAGAAGCAGCGAAATTTGGACTCATTTATACGAGACATTGGACGCCAATATTCAGAAGTTGTCCTTGAATACTACAACAAGCCAAGAATTTTCAGAGTCACAAATGATGAGGGATCTACAGAGTTTTTCCGATTCAGTATTGAAAGAGATGATAGACCTGGGCCTACTGGAATGACGCAAGAGAAAACGGCTATTATCCAAAGGTTTGCTGATGGTGAGATTGATGGCAATGATGTTGTATTAGAGCAAACACCTGTTAGAATAAAGCTAGCATCATCAAGTTTTGACGCAAGAGTTAACACAGGTTCAAGCTTGCCATTTACCACTGCAGACAAAGAGCAGAAAGCTCTAAACTTGTTTGATAGGCAGGTTATTGATGCAGAAGAGTTGTTAAGAATTTTGGATTTTCCAAATAGGGAAGAAATATTAGAGAGAATGAAACAACGCGAGGCTGAGCTTGCAGAGCAGGCAGCTTTAGAGGGAGGTTAGTAGAATGGGGCCAGGTAATCAAGCGCCTGCAGATGTAGCGCCGGGTATGGCAGAGGGCAACATGCCAGGTACAGAAATGCCAGAGGGCGCAAGTGGAGCTGATCAATTGCGCGAGCTAGTTGGTGGCGTACAGCAAGGGCTAGAAATGCTTAGGGGTTTAATGGAGGCTACACCAGACGCGCCAGAAGAGGCCAAGGGCTTACTAGATGCTGCAACAGATTCTTTTATGCAATCGATGCAGTTAATGGTTGGTGGTGGTGGTGATGATGAGGCGGCAGCAGAGCCACAAATGCCAGTGGCACCAGAGGCAGCGCTTGCACAGCAGCCAGCAATAAGACCCAAAGGCATGGGCACTTTATAAATATTAGTTAATTAATTTTAGTTAAGGGGTAGTTATGGATACAGAACCAACGAATGAAGAAATTTTAGCGAGTTTAGAGGAAAATGTTGAGCCCCAGGCTGAGGGTGTTGACCAGGTTGAGCAACAACCAGAAGAGCAACAACCAGAAGAGGCTGCAGGGTTTAATTTTAAATCACTAGATGACCTATATGCTCACAAGCTCAAGTACACCGCTAGCGGTAAAGAGGTTGAAGAGTCACTTTCTGACATTCTAAAAAGGGCTTCTCAAGGTTATCATTACAGTCAGCGCATGAGTGAGCTTAAGACTCAAGAGAAAGATTGGCAGCGTCAACTTTCTGAATCGCAAGCGATGGCTGATAAGTACCGAGAGATAGACCAATACGCGCGTGACAATCCTGAGTGGTTTGACTACTGGAATAATGCGTATCAGAATCGCAGCTTGCCGGTCGGTTCACCTGATCAAACTGGAGGCTTTGACCCTGCTCAAATAACCTCATTAATTGACCAGAAACTTGCACCTTTTCAAGAAACGATTCAACAGCAGCGTGAGAGGATGGAAAATGAGCGAATTTCTCAAGAGGATGCAGCATTAGAGTCTCAGGTACAGGCAACAAGGCAAGAATTTTCCGATGTTGACTTCAGTGCCACAGACCCAAATACAGGCGTATCTCTTGAAAACAAGGTGTTTCAATTCATGGTTGATAATGGAATATCAGACTTTAACAAAGCGTATAAAGTAATGGATTACGATAACATCATGGCACGTAGGATTGAGGCAAGCAAAGCGGACTTAGTGAAGCAAGAGCAGATGAAACGAAGAAACGGCATTGTTTCTGAGACTTCTGGGCAAGCTAAGACACCACCAGCGCCAATTGATTACAGCAAAATGACTCACGACCAACTTGAAGCTGCACAATCACAATTTTTAAACCAATTAAGACAACAAGGGGGCTGAAATGGCTTTAAGCGTTGATCAATTAAATGCGATCACGGAAAAATTCTGGGTCAAGAAACTTCATGACTCAATCTTTGACTCTAACCCACTATTGATGAGAATCAAGAAAAGTGGCTCTTACAAATCAACATCGGGCGGTACTCAAATCTATATCCCGCTAAACTATGCACAGAGCACAGCCTCTGGCTGGTACAGCGGCGCTGATACTTTGAGCACTACTGATAATGAAAACATTACATCTGCAGCATACGACTGGAAGTCACTTTATGCAGGCGTAACTATTTCAGAAGAGGATGAGCTCAAAAACAGCGGTGACGCTGCTCAATTAAACCTTTTGAAAAGCAAGATGCAAATTGCAGAGAAAACTTTGGCAGACAGCCTTGGTACAGGTTTGTTTTCTGATGGCACAACTGCTGACTCTATTGTTGGCTTGCGTGACATCGTAGCTGTAGACCAAACTGTTGGTGGCATTGACCAGGCAAGTTACTCTTGGTGGCAAGGCCAGGTAGATAGTTCTACATCTACTAACAGCCTTTCTAAGATGAATGAGCTCTTTCAAGACTGTACTGTTGATTCAGAACATCCTAACTTTATCGTGGCTAGCCGCGCTGTTTACAACACTTACTATGACCTCTTAACACCTGTTCAACGTTTTGTTGATGAGAGCATTGCTAAGGGTGGCTTTGAGTCTCTAATGTTCAATGGCCAGCCTATTGTTTCTGATTCTCATTGTCCTGCACAACATTTGTTTATGCTTAACTTGGATCATTTGCACTTGTTCTATCATCCTAAGCGCAACTTCTCTATGGAGCCATTCCAGAAGCCAATTAACCAACAGGTTAAGGTTGCTCGAGTTCTTTGGATGGGTGCACTAGGGTCATCTAACAACAGACTACATGGTAAAATGAGCGCAATTACTACATAATAAGGAGGTTTTAGTATGACTGCATATAGCGCAAGTCCAGTACGTTTTGCTGGCGTTTCTCAGGTAACTGCATCTTTGGGGGCAAATGACCCAGAGGTTGGTACTTGCATCAAAGAGGGTGATGAAGAGTACATCTTTGTTTACAACACAGGTGCTGATGCACAGATTGACCCAGGTCACTGTGCTGTGCTTTCTGGTGTTACAGGTTACAGCGTAACCGTATCATCTACATCAAGCTCTGACATCGCTGTTGGTGTTTGCAAACATGCCACAATCACAACTGGTGCATATGGCTGGTTGATGACTAAAGGCTTTTCTGCAATCGAAATGACTGCCACTTCTGGTACAGTAGCTGCTGGTGGTTTGGTTGAGGTATCTGCAGATGGTACATTTGCACCTCAGTCTAACACTACTGGTGCAGGCTTTGGCCCAGTTGGAAAAGCAATGGAGGCTATTGTCTCTGGTGCATCTGGTCAGGCTTATTTGAAATTTTAAGGGGGCTCTGTGAAAAGGCGCGAAATAATTTGTAATTACCAGCCTTATATACTCGCACCACCGGTGGCTAGTGTTAAGCTTAGGGAAAATTCTACCAAGAATGACTCTACAACCATTAATCACTGGCAAGATATTTGGCTTAACAATATTCGCGCTAATAAAGAGCAAATGGGCTCGTTTTCAGCAAATGGCTTGCAAAACCTTTATGGTAGGTTAAGACATCGCCCAGCAATCCTTGCTGGGAGCGGGCCCTCTCTTAAATACAATGCAGAAAAATTGAGAGATAGGGGTGGGGTGCCCTTAATTTCTTGCTTGCATAATTTTCACTACTTCGAAGATTTAGAAATAAATGCAGATTATTACGTATCTCTTGACGCTGGCCCAATAGTTGTCTCAGAGGTTACAAAAAGCGGGAAAATGAGTGAAGAGGATTATTGGCAACGCACTGAAAAAAGAAAGCTGGTTGCCTTTATTGGCAGTGACCCAGATTTAATAAAAAAATGGCGTGGAGAGATATATTTCTTCAATTGCCCCATCCCTTCTCAAGACTACATGGCTAAGGTTGATGAGATAGAGCATTATCACACTTTTTTTAGCACAGGCGGCAATGTTTTGGGTGCTGCTCTGTATTTGGCTAAGGCTTTTCTTGGTGTTAGCACAGCTGTTTTTATCGGGGCTGATTTCTGTTTCGGCTATGATGACAAATTCCACAGCTGGGATGATGACACTTACGATACCAGTAAGGGCTACTGCATAAAAGCTGTTGATGTGTTTGGTAATCGTGTTGATACTTGGCAATCTTACAAAAATTTCAAAGATTGGTTTGACTGGGTAGCGATCAATGTGCCTGGCATCTACATAAATGCCTCAGAGGGTGGCACCATGGGCGCTTATGCTGAGGGCAACCTTGCAGCTTATAAGATAATGGATTTATCCGATGCGCTTGAGATGCTTAATATGTCTGATAGGATTTACAGGCAGGCAATGCACCCCGACTGGAATGGTGATTTAAGGCTAGGCAAAGAGCAAGACAGACCAGAAGAGTTAAATAGTTTTAATTATGTATTATTTTAGTAAAGGATAAAGTTATGGCTAACACATTAGTAAAAGTATGGAACGATAACAGCCTTGAGCACATTGAAACTTTCAAGGGTCAAGAGATTAAGATACCAGCCCATGGTTATGTTACAATGAATAGACACGAGGCTGTTGAATTTAAGAGCCAATTTAAGTCACCAGTATTTTTAAAAGGTGGCGTACCAGATCCGGCCCATAAAAAGATGATTAGGGTTGAGCCTATAAATGATGATAAAATAGAAGAAACACAAGCACCTGATGACTTTGACTGCCAGAAATGTGGCTTTGTTGCCAAGAGCGCTGCAGGCTTGAAATCTCACATAAGAGCCAACCACCTGCAAAGCGTAGCTGACAGTGAACTTAGAAAGGAGCTTTCACAGGAGGCCTAATTGACACCTGCTGAAATAGAAACACAAGTAAGAGCACGATATAATGCTAGTGGTGACCCACATTTTACTAGCGCTGAAATTAGAAACGCTATCTATCAAGCTGAGCTTGAGCTAGCACTTGAGGCCTTTGTTGTTGAGGCGGTTACTACTACCGTTTCTGTAGCATCTACTCAAACTATTGCTTACCCTACTAACTGCATAGGTATTAAGCGGGTTGAGTATGACGGCAAAAAGCTAGCTACTGGCTCACTTGATTCAGACCCAAAAACAAGCACAACAGAGGTAACTGGCACCCCAGGCGAGTACACCACCTGGAATGACACTATCTACCTGTACCCAACACCTGACGCTGTTAAAACTGTAAAGATTTTTCACTACAATCAACCTGCAGAGGTGACAACAGCAAGCACTACAATGAGTGTGCCTTCAAGGTATCACACTGATATTATCGATTTCTGCTTGTCTATAATGTACGCCAAAGATCAAAATACCCAGATGGCCACATATCACAGAAATAGATGGGAAGAAAACGTCAACAAAATCAAACGCAATAGACGCAAAGAAAAGACCAGTGACGCCTTTACGGTTGTAAAAGAGTTTGGTGTTAATGACGGCTATGCAGGGCTGATAGCATAATGGCAGCTAATAACAATATCATATACCCGAATAACAACAGGGTTTTCTTTGATGGTGGGTTAAACAACAAATTTGACGTTAACCTGATCCCAGACAATGAGAGCCCTGACTGCCTTAATGTTGTTTTTGATGATGGTGCGGTATCAACCAGGTTGGGCATTGCTACAATGAATAGCTGGGTAACTGATACTGTTGGCTCAAATGTTTGTGATGGGCTTTTTACCAGGCAAGATAGCAACAACTCTGATGCTATTGTATCTGTTTGGGGTGGCAACATTTATGCTGGTGAGGATGCAACAGCTGTATCTCAGCAGCCTGATAGCTTCGTTACAGGCACAAGATGTACTGCAGCAGAGTATGAGGGTTATCTTTTTATTGGGCAAAGTGGTGCCACACCATATAAATTGCTTGATGATAACTCGACACTTACCAGGCATGGCATACCTGTAGCACCAGACTCAATGACTGCAGGCTCTGCAGCAACCACAGCAGGCACAGCTCTATCAGGTGATTACAGTTATAAGGTCACCTGGGTTAACAGTGCATTAGTTGAGGGTGATGTATCTACAGCTGTAAGCTTTTCGCCTGTTGCAGAAAATGTCACCTTATCAAACATACCAACAGCACCGGCCAGCTATGGTGTTGAGGCTCGAAAGATTTACAGGACAGCTGATGGTGGCTCTACTTATCTACTACTAACAACAATAAATGATAACTCAACCACAACATTTGATGATGCTGTTCCAGACTCTTCTTTGTCCATAACTGAGGCACCAACAGACCAGGGTGAGCCGCCAAATTACAGCGTGAGTATATACCACCAGGGTAGATTGTTTGTTATTGACCCAGAGGATAAACTGGTTAAGTACAGCGAAATAGGTAACCCTTATGTTTTTAAAGCTACTAACTTTATTCGTGTGGGCGATACGAGTAATGACACCCCTGTTGCTCTTGATATTTACGATAACAGCCTTGTTGTCTTATGTAGACGTAACCCGTGGCTTGTCTATATGGGTAGCACTTCTGACTCTGATTGGCGGGTACTTAGAGTGCGTTCGCCTTATGGTACGCTGAGCAAATTTGGTTCTTTTAGATACAACAACAAAGTAATGTACCCAGCAGTACAGGCGGGGCGCTTTGTGGGCTTTGCGGCTCTAGAGGGCCAAACAGTATCACCATCTGCATCGCTACTAACAAACACCGCACTAGGCTCGGACTTGCAGAGTACGCGAGTCGAGGCCTCAATGGACTTAGTAAATGAGGACTTGGTTGCTGATATTTGTAGCCATGTATTTGAGCGAAAGGCTTACATTTCAATACCTATTGATGTTATTAACGATAATCAATCAATTACACTAGCCACAGAAAATAACCGGATATTTCTTTTTGACTTCTCACTTGGCAGACTAGACAGAAAACAAGAGGCTAGCTGGTCAGTGTGGGATAATTGCAAGTTTAGTTGTTTTACTGAGTACAGGCACAGCAGCCTTGACCGTACACAGCTATATGGCGGCAGTATTTTAGCAGATGGAAACATCAGAGAGCTTAATGTTGAAAACACTTATATTGACGATGGTGCTACTGCAATTAATAGCTACTACTACACCAAGCGCTTTTCTGGCCTTAAGAGAGATGAAAACTCACACAAGGATTTTCGCTATGCTCTGATACTGCATGACGTTAGTTCAACAGACCAGGACATGAATTTTAGCTACATAGTTGACGGCCAGACTGAGGGCACTACTAATGTCATAGCTTTGACTGGTGCAGCCACTTGGGGTGAGGTTAACTGGAATGAGTTTCAATGGTCACCTGGTTCGGGCTCGAGAGAGCAAAGGCAGTACATTGCCCCTAGCTATGGTAAGCGGATACAGTTTAAGTTTGATAATCAAAATACAGCTAACTATCATTTTAAAATTTATGGCTTTAACTTTGTTTATAATAATAAGGGACTCCGGTAATGAATATCAAAAAAATACAAGGAAAAGCAAACGCTGCAGCCAGGCGTATAAAAGAGCAAGCAGAGAAAAAAACTCTAAGAGCTAGAGAGGATATACAAAGGCAAACTGCTGAGAAAGAGGCAGCAGCAGCAGCAGCAAAAAAGGCAGCTGGTGAGGCTGCTATAACTAAAGCAGGCACAGATGCGGCGGCAATAGGCGAGAAATTGACAGGCCAGGCAGCTGGCATATCAAGAGAGCAATTTGGCTTAGGCGATGAGCAAAGAGCAGCAGCTGCAGCCAGGAGAGCTGATATCTTTGCCAAACAGCAAACAGCCATGCTAGGGCAGCAAGCAGCACAAAAAACTCAGGCGCTAAGTGCTTTACAGAGGCGTATGCAGTCAGCAGGTATCAGGGGCACTGGTACAGCTGAAAGATTGGCTCAAGTAGCTGAGAAAGAGATTGCAGGACAATCAGGCCAGCAAATGACCGGATTAAAACTAGGGCAAAGCCAGCAAGAGCTAGCAGCTTCAGAGGCAGAACAGCAGGCGCTTAGGCAGTTTGAGCAGTTTAGAGAAGCATCGCAGGCTAGGGCGCAAGAACTTTCTACCAACCTTGAAGCTTCAGGAATTTCTGCAGAGCGTGCGAGACAGTTTAGCTCAGACCAAGCAGAACGTGGCAGAGCCTTCCAGCAGGATGTTGTTATGAAAATGCAGTCAGAGCAGTTCAAAGAACGTATGGCTGTAGGTATAGATCAATTCCAGCAGCAGATGCAGCAAAGACAAGCCGAGTTTGATCTAGACGAGGAAGTAACTAGATTCAACATGGGCCTAGCAAGAGCAGAGGCTAATAAAAAAGGCTTATTTGGTTCTATTGGCCAAATGGGTTCTAACCTTTGGAATGGCATTACAGGCGGCGGCGGCACTGCTGGTACTATAGGTGCCACAGGTGGTGCTGTAGTTGGCGGTACGCTTGGCTCATTGTTTGGCCCAGTAGGAACATATGCAGGCGCTACAGCGGGTGCTGCAATCGGTGGCCAAATTGGTGGCGCTATAGATAGGGGTTTTTAAAATGGCTGTTCAAGTTTCACAACCAAAGAAAAAGAATGAACTAGGCGAACTAGGTGCGGTAGTCAATATTGCTCAGGGTGGCGCTAGGTTAATGGGTGGTGACCCCACAGGTGCTATCAGTGTTGCACAGGGAGCTAGCTCTTTAGATCAGCAGCAGCAAGGCGGCCCACAAGGTATAGCAGCAGCAGAGAGGCGATTAGGCCCACAGGCTGCAGCCCTTCCAGAACCAGCAGACCCTATGCAGGCAGTAGAGCAAGCACAGGCAGCAGTAACTAACTTACCACCAGACCAGCAGAAACAGTTTGCACCAGCTCTACAGGCTGGCTCTGCAGCATTGAGAAGACAGAGAGGATTAGCCTAATGGTAGTAGCAGTTCAAAGACCTAGAAGAGAATCAGATTTAGATACAGTTCTTAAAGGCCTTCAGGTTGTTGGTGGTGTTCTTAATATCAAAGACCAGCTTGGAGCTGCAGAGAGGCTTAAGGCCCAGCAAGACAGACAAGCGACTCTTGACGCTAGGGCGCAGGAAAAGCACGAGCTAGATGTTGAATCAGCAGGGCTAGCAAAATCTGCAGTAGAGAGAAAACTAGCTAAAGAAGAGCGTTTTGCTGCTGGTAAGTTATCCCCAATGGAAGCCCAGCAAGAGGGCTTGGTTGAATCACCTAAAGGGCTAGCTGGTGGCATTACTATCACAGACCCAGAAACAGGATTAGCTAGGACTATGGTCCCTAGATCCCAGATTGAGTCAAGGCAGAGAAGTGAAGCACTAGCAGAGCAAAGACAGTTCAATAATGAAATGAAGCTTATCAACTTAGAAATGAAGAAATCACAAAATGAAGAAAAAAGACGTAAGCTAAAAAACACTGCTATAGAGAAGCTTACCAATAACTTTAAAAAAGACGGTGTTCCAGAGATGTACGCAGCTCTAAGAGAGTTAGATGACCTGCTAGATATTGATGGTGATGATGATATTGACGGCGTGGGCGCTACGGCGAAACTCCCTGATTTAATGGTTTCAAATAAAGGCAGGAACATAAGAAAAAAATTAGCAAACCTATTTAACGTTATATTAAAAACTAGGTCAGGTGGCGCGGTTACACCTCAAGAGGCCCAAAGGCTTGTAGATGAATTAAAGGGCCAGATGGGTAGTGATTTAGACATAAGGCAAGGTTTAAGAAATGTTAGATCAGGGCTTAGAGCTAATATAGAAAACAGAGAGGCAGGCATAGACCCAGAGGTACTAAGCGCATATAGGGAGCGGGCTAAGTCTATAAGCAGCTCTGATAATCTTTTTAAAGAGATTGCCAGAGATGATGCAAGGGCAATTGCCAGAGATGAGCTAGGGTTTTCAAATGATGACTATCAGGCAGAGCTAAGAAGGCGTGGCTTAGTCCCTAACACAGCGGAGAAGTAATGGCTGATTTATCTAAAATGTCAGACGAGGAACTAATGCAAAGGGCAAAAGCTGCTTCTGCACCTAAGCCTAAAGCCGATCTTTCTGCTATGAGCAATGAAGAGCTAATGCAGCGGGCTGCTGGTGTTCACGAGCAACCAGAGCCTAGCATTGGTCAACAAGTACTAGGCGGCGTGATAGCTGCTGGTGAGTTTGTTGATAAATATACGGGAGCGCCAACACGCGCTGCTATTGGTGAGTTAATACCTAGTAGGCCTAGGATGCCAGCACCTAAGCAAGTCGAGGGTGTGCCTATGGGTTCTGAGTTTCTTGGTACAGGTGTCACTGCACCACCTGCATTTGGTGGCGGTTCTGTAGTTGGTGCTATTGAAAAGTTTGGCGAGCAGTTTGGTGAGGATCCCAGAACGGCCCCAACTGGAAAAGAATTGGCCACAAGAATGGGCGCTAGTGAAGAGGAAAGCCTTAGGGTGCCATTCACAGATTTCACTTTCTCACCAGCAGGCGCTGCTGGGCTTACTCTTGAAATACTTGCAGACCCAACAAACTTAATACCATTTTCTGCAGCTGGTAAAGTTGTATCAAAAACATCAGCAGGCATAGCAAAGGCTGGTAAAACCGCTACAAAGGCAGCAGCAAGCACTGCAGCAAAGTCAGCAAAAGTATCAGCAGACATAGCAAGAAAAACGCCACCAGTTAAGATTGCTGAAAACAGCGCCAAAAAGGTGGCTGATATTGTATCTGGTTATGTTAACCCGAAGCAGGCGGCTAACTTTGAACGCATGAAAAAAACAGCTTTAAAAAATGGGATTGACCCCAAAACGCTACCAGACCAGGTTGAGTTTGGTGCAGAGTCATCTTTGGGTAAACTATCTAGGGCACAGGCTGAGGTTGATATCAACAATGAGCTAAGCCAGAAATTTATCCAAAGTTTGCAAAACACTGAGCAGGCCCTAGAAAATCGAATAATAAAGATAGGCAAAGTTTCAAGGCCACCAGATGCACTTGAGGCTGGTAATGTTATTCTTGATGGTGTCCAAAAAACTTTTAACTCTCTATTTGGTGACTTTGCGGTTACCTACAAGCAGTTAACTGATGCAGTGCCAGGCTTAAGGCTTACTGATGATGCCAGTGATAACATGGTATCAAAGCTAGAGAGCATTCTATCATCTGCAGAAAGGCGCTCTAGGGTTGCATCTGTTGGTGCAGAGGCAGCACAAGCAAGGCAGGTTGCTGATAATGTTTTTAATATATTATCTTTAGGCGATAACATCGATGATTTAGTGTTAAAGCTTCACAGCATCGGGAATGCTGGTTATGTCTCAAAGTTTGCCAGGGGTGTTGATATTGCCCCAGATGAAAAGGCTTTTAGAGAAATTTATGATGTTTTAAAAGATGCAATCATTGACTCAGTGAGGTCAGCTGACCCAGCTGTTGCTGATGACCTTATAGAGACTAATGCAAGAATATCTAAGTTTTTAAAGGCAAGAGAGCCAATTGAGAATATCTTAACAGATGGCAGAAAAGCACCAGAAAACATCTTTAAATCACTGGTTACAAATGGAGACTCTAAAAGAATAGAGGCATTAAAAGAAGTTATGCCAGCTGATGACTTTGCTGCATTAAAGTCAACGTACTTAGAAAACCTAGTTAAAAGAAATGCAGACGGCAATGTAAGCTTTATGCAAACATCAAACAAGTTGGCTAACAAGGTTGAGCAAATAAGATTATCTAAAATGCTTAGCGAGCAAGAGCTAACTGATGTTGCTGAGATATTAGAGCTTGGAAGAAATCACGGGAACATGGTTTTAAATCATTCAAACACTAATGTCAGAGAGTTTATCACAAACTTATTTGACGGCATCAAAACAACATTTTTAAACGAAGAAATATTAAGCGCGATGAGAAGTAGGGCTCGGAAACTTGGGCCTCCAACACCACCAGCAGGGTTGAGGCCACCTAGTGTGCCTGTAGCACCTTTAGGGCCAGCAAGACCACAGGGCTTAATGCCACCAGCACCGCGATCATCAGGGCTAGCTAGGGCTTTGGGCAGATTACCTGTAACAACACCGATAAAACCTTTTCAAAACAGAGAGGATAGAAAATAATGGCTAGTCCAGCGATCACATATACTTTTAGTAATGGTACGACGGCATCGGCGACAGAAGTCAATCAAAATTTTTCAGATTTAGTTAATGGACTAACTAATGGGGCCACAGGCTTTGACTTGACCATAAATGACTTAACCACGCTTGGCACTGTTGTTTTGACAGCTCCACAGATACAGGATACCAGCAGCGACCACCAGTATGTATTTGCTGTAAGCGAGCTTGCGGCAGATAGAACGGTCACACTTCCGCTACTTACTGACAATGATGAGTTTGTGTTTAAAGATCATGCCGTGACTATGAGCAATAAGACTTTTGTTGCTCCGGCATTGGGTACTCCTGCAAGCGGCACACTAACAAATTGTACTGGTCTGCCGATTAGCACAGGTGTTTCAGGACTAGCGGCAGGTATAGCGGATTTTTTGGCAACACCAAGCAGCGCAAACTTGATAACAGCAGTTACCGACGAAACAGGCACAGGAGCCCTAGTATTTGCGACCAGCCCAACGCTAGTCACACCTATACTTGGCACTCCAACAAGCGGCACACTGACAAATTGTACAGGACTACCTACTGCTGGAATTTCTGATTTAGGCTCTAATGTAGCTACATTTTTAACAACGCCAACGGATGCGAATTTCAAGGCCACGATCACTGGCACAGGGTCAGGCGGTAACGTGGTATTTGCAACGGCTCCAACGATCACAAGCCCGCAGCTTAGTGGCGCGACAATGGATATTCAATTTGGCACTGGTACTGATACTTCAACTTTCATACCTCCAAAGGTAACAACATCACAGCGTACAGGGTTGACTGATGTTGACGGATTGCTTGTTTATGATACCGATCTTGATAGCCTGTTTACTAACGACGGCTCAACTTGGAGTCAGGTTGGTTCTGGTGCAGGTGGCGGTGGTAAGAACTATGTGACTAACCCTAGTGCAGCGACATCTATCACAGGATGGACAGCTTTTGATTCTAACGTATCTGTCGGAAGAAACACGACTCCCGGCGATCTTCCAAGAGAGCAAACAACTGGTACAGGTATTGAGATACTTGGATCGGCTACTGATTCTACAGCCTCATATGTTTATTATGATTTTGACCTAGACGATGTAGACACTGGAAAGCTTTTAGGCTTAGAGTTTGCTGTTAAAGTTAAAGGCACATATGCCGATGATGACATTCAAGTTTTCTTAGCGGCTCAATCAGCTAGAGCAACGGCAATAGCTACTCCAAACAATACTGACATTAAAGCTCAGGATAAGGTTTTCAAAGCAAGCTTTCTTACTACCAGTACAACAGCGGTATCTCTTGTTTTTAAATTCACAGATAATCTAACAGCTACCGAGGGTATCGTAATCTCCGATGTGAAGGTAACTCCTGATGTTGCTGCTAGCGGTGCGGTTGTTGGGAGTTGGGAGGACTTTACACCAACGTCACCAGACCTTAACGTCAACACTTGGACAACGCAAGAAGGCAGGTGGCGCAGGGTTGGCGAAGAAATGGAGGTTGAATGTTACCTTGAAGTTAACGGAAGCAATGGGTCTGGCAATTTAACTTTCAATATTCCAAGCGGCTATACAATTGACACCGTAAAATTGAAAGGCGAAGGGTTTCCGTTAGGCGGTTGCCCGATTGGTTATGGTGTTGGTCACGATTCTGGTTCTAGGTATCAAAGTATAGAGGTATATTATGAATCAACTACATCGGTACATTTACACAATTTCAGAGACGACGGCACGCAAATTATCCCCGTAGCTATGGATTATACAGATGCACAGGCTCAAGATAAATACCAGTTTCGA